>Ga0157376_10000009_pt1 | contig 340244 bp, 294 predicted proteins | sample M45metaG_FD_121801 | JGI IMG/M metagenome (GOLD analysis project Ga0157376, IMG submission 121801) | Miscanthus rhizosphere microbial communities from Kellogg Biological Station, Michigan, USA - M4-5 metaG | ecosystem: Host-associated > Plants > Roots > Rhizosphere > Soil | place: USA... | reverse complement strand
TGTATTGCAGCGACTCCATGTTCATGGCCGCCTTGATCGGAACGATGGCCGTCAAACCGCGGTACTGCGGCGCATCGGCCACGAGCGTCATCGGCAGCGTGTTCGCCTGCATGGTCACGCCCAACGTCGTCCGCAGTGAGCGCTGTAGTTGCGTGTCGGTGCTCGCGCCTGCGTAGCCGTCGCGATACTGCAGCTTGTATTCGGGATGCCCTTTCACGCGCACGGTGAGGTGGTGGTAATGGCTGTCGGCTCCATGATGGGCCGCGAATCCGAGGGCGTAGTAATTCGCGGCGCGGCGATCGAAATCGGCGAAGGAATCATCGAAACGATTGCCGGGCAGGAACGCGCCGCCGGTTTCATTGGCCAGCCAGAACATGGCCGAGCGGTCGACCGCGGCCGAGCCGTACGTTGGGCGGTTCCAATTGTCCTTGTTGACTGTCCGCTGTTCCTGCAACTCGAGCCCTTCCGCCGAAATGATGTAGAAGCTCGCGTTCGAAGCGTTGGCCTCGCGCACGAGAACGTCGCGCATCGTGGCCAGGGCGCTGTTGTTCCGGGTCACATCCGTCAGGTGATTGCCGTTCATGTTGCGGCCGACCAGTCCGGCCGGCGAGACGGAGGCCAGTGGCAGATTGCCGGTCACGAGCAGGATCATCTTGCGGCCTTCGGTCGAAGCGAATGCACGGGCCGCGTCGCTGATCGCTTCGACCGACGTCTGCGCGATCATCGTCTCCTCGTTGAGATGCGCCTCGTCATCGAAGTTCTCACTGTTCTCGGTGAAACCCTGGATCGTCCGAACGACAGCCGAGTCCATTACCGCATTGTTGTTTTCGCCAATCTGGGTCGGATCCGCGCCTTTTTTTTCGCCATGATCTACCGCCACCGATGCGTCGCGCGGCATTCCCCGACTCCACTGAGGACGCGACGCCGAATGGCCGATGTCCGCCAGCACGGCGTGCAGAGCATTCTTGTCGGAGGTCATCGCCATGAGGACATGAACGCGGCTGTCCACCGTCGCCACCGACCAGTCGTAACGGCCGTCGTCGAAATGGCTGTTGATGAATACTTCCAGCCGCGCCAGCGCTTCGTTGCGGCTTCGCGAGCTGGTATTGAGGTTGTCGATCAGCACCAGCACCTTGCGGCGGAAGCGCTCTTCTGCCTGCGGTGCTGTTGCCGCGGCTTCGTGGCGCACTTCGACGCGCGGCGCGGCATCGTCGACCACCGAGAAGTTCGAAATCTCCTGCGGCTGATCGTCCTCGATGATCTCGAAGTCCTGACGGTCGAGACCGCGCACGGGGTGGCCGCGCTTATCCATCACGTTCACGTCGACGTTCACGACGTTTACCGTGATTTTTTCGACCAACGGCGGTGGGGCCGGCACCTGTGCACTGGCTAGTAAAAGCGCTGCGCTCACCGCAATTGCTCGGATCATCGCTCACCTCATTCGATCACCATACCTGACATGCCTTGCTTCTGACCATCGGCGAGTCCGCCGGACAATTGAATGCTTTCTGAAATTGGGGCAGATCAGACACGATCCCGTTGATGCGGTACTTGCCCGGCGAATGCGGATTGGTGATCGCGTTCGCGCGGAGATTTTCGGGCCGCTGGTTCTCGCACGCCCACTGCGCGAAGCCGATGAAGAAGCGCTGGTCGGGCGTGAAGCCGCCGATCGGTTGCGTCTCGTTCGGATCGACCGCCTTCCACGCGATGTAGGCCAGGAGCGTCCCGCCGAGGTCCGCGACGTCTTCGCCGGAGGTCAGCTTCGAGTTGATCTTGATGTCGTCGACGATCGTGTAGCCCGCGTACTGCTCGCGAATGCAATTGATGCGCTCCTCGAACGCCTTCGCATCCTCGGGGGTCCACCAGTCCTTCAGATTTCCCTGCCCGTCGAACTGGCGCCCTTCGTCGTCGAACGCATGCGTCAGCTCGTGGCCGATCGTCGAGCCGGTGTTGCCGTAGTTCGGCGCGTCGTCGAGCTTCGGATCGTAAAGCGGCGGCTGCAGAACGCCGGCGGGGAAGTTGATGTCGTTCATCTGCGGGTTGTAGTAGGCGTTGACCGTCGGCGGCGTCATGCCCCATTCGGTGCGGTCCACCGGCTTGCCGATCTTGGCGAGGTCGCGCTCCGATTCGAAGACGACGGCCCGCGAGGCGTTGCCGTAGTAGTCGCCGCGCTCGATATTCAGCCGGCTGTAGTCGCGCCACTTCTCGGGATAGCCGACCTTGTTCGCCACCGCGTGCAACTTCTCCAGCGCGCGCGTCTTCGTGGCCGGCGTCATCCAGTCGAGATGATTGATCTCCTCTTCCATGGCCTTCTCGATGGCCTTGGTCATCTCCACCGTTTTCGCTTTCGTCTCCGGCGTAAACGTTCGCGACACGAACTCCTGGCCGAGCGCTTCGCCGAGGTCGCGGTCGACGTACTGAACGCAACGCTTCCAGCGCTGCGGCATCGCCTTCACGCCGCGCAGCGTCTTGCGATAGAAGTTGAAATCCTCCTCGACGAATTTTCTCGACAGGTACGGCGCGCGCGAGTGCACCGCGTGCCAGCGCAGGTACGTTTTCCAATCGGCCAGGGGGACGGTGGTCAGCTCTTTCTGTACCGCGGCGAAGAATTTCGGCTCGGTGACGTTGAGCGAAGTCACGTTCACGCCATCGGTCGACAGGTAGCTCTTCCACGGAAATGCCGGCGCGGTTTTGCCGAGCTGCGTCACGGTCATCTTGTGCACGAGGTTGTACGGATTGCGGCGTTCGACGCGCGTCAGCGACGCCTTCGCCAGCGCCGTCTCGATGCCCATCACCGTCGCCGCATCCTTTTTCGCCGCCGCTTTCGATTCGCCGATCAACTCCAGCATCGACGCAACGTGCGCCAGGTACTGCTCGCGGATCGTCTTCGATTTCGCGTCGGTCTTTGTGTAGTAGTCGCGGTCCGGAAGCCCCAGCCCGCCCGCGCTGGCCTCGGCGATCACCTTCGACGCATCGCTGTAATCCTGCGTCGATCCGAATCCGAACAGCCAGCCGTTGCCGGTCGAGCGAAGATGCTGCCTGGCGATGAATGCGCCGAGGTCATTCTTCGCTTTCAGACCGGCGATCTCGTCGAGCAGCGGCTGCAACGGCTTCGCGCCGAGCTGCTCGATGCGCGCTTCATCCGTGCACGAGTCGAAGTAGTCGCCGATCTTCTGCTGCACGACGGTGCGGTTCGCGCCCGGCTTCGCATCCTCGAGCAGGATTCCCCACAGATACTCCTCATTCTCCTCGGTGACCTTCCCGTAGACGCTCCACGATGCCTGATCCGGCGGGATGGGGTTGTTCTTCATCCAGCCGCCGCAGGTGTACTGATAGAAGTCGTTGCATGGATTCGCGGTGAGATCCATCGACGGAACGTCGAGACTCGGCGTGTACGGCAGCGCCGTCAGCGGATGCTCCTGACTCGCCGGCGCGTCCGCCTTCGGCGTCTGGATCGGCGGCGGCGCGGTCTCCGGCGGCTTCGCGGCCGCAGGCTTCGGCGTCTCCGCCGGCCGCGCCTTCTGTGTGGGGTCGGGATTCTGCTGCGCGAACGCAGTCGTGGCGGCGAGGAGAATGACGGCAGCGGCTCTTTTCATGAGGCGTAAGTCTAAGTGGTCTACGAGGCAAAAGATTGTTACGTCAATGTTGACTGAGCCTTGGGCAACCGACGCTGCCGGCCGTGCCGGCACATCCTTGTTACAATCCCCGTTTCCCAAATCGAGGAGGAACCCATGGCCGATCTGTCGACGACATTCACCGGAGTCCGTTTCCAAAACCCCTTCCTGCTGGCCTCGGCACCGCCGACGGAATCGGACGCGAACATCATGCGCGCCTTCGAAGCGGGGTGGGGCGGCGTCGTCACCAAGACCATCGGCCTCCATCCCGTCGTCAATGTCAAAGGTCCGAAGACCAAGTTCCTCCGTTCCGAGGATCAGGGCACGCGCCTGTCGATGACGAAGAAGCCCGGCACGACGGTGATGGCCTCCTGGAACTGGGAGCTGATCTCCGACAAGCCGCTGGACTGGTGGATCGGCAAGCTGGCCGCAATCAAGAAGGCGTATCCGAAAAACATCATCGTCGGCTCGATCATGGCCGGCTCCGGCAACGACAAGGAGCTGAACAACTGGCAGACGCTCGCCAAGGCGCTGCAGGACGAAGGCGCCGACGCGCTGGAGCTCAATTTCTCCTGCCCGCACATGGACCGCGTCGACATGGGCTCGAACGTCGGCAAGGATAAGGTGCTCTGCTCCGTCGTGACGATGGCGGTCAAGGAAGTCTCGAAGATCCCGGTCTGGGTGAAGCTGACGCCCGCGACGTCGAACATCGTGGAAGAGGCTGAAGCCTGCTTCCGCGGCGGCGCCGACGCGGTGGTGTCGTCCAACACCTGGCCCTCACTCCCCGTGATCGATCCCGCCACCCTCGATTTCGAGATGAACGTGGAAGGCTACGTCTCCCCCGGCGGCCTCGGCGGCCCCGCCATCCTCCCGCTCTCGATGGCCAAGATGGCCCAACTGACAAAAGCCTTCCCCGACAAGGAGTTCAGCGGCATCGGCGGCATCTCCACCTTCGAGCACGCCCTCAACTACTTCCTCCTCGGCTGCGGCACCACGCAAGTGTGCACGGCAGCGATGCTCGACCACGCCATCGGCCCGAACGTGATCAAAACCCTCACCACCGGCATGTCCGACTTCATGGACTCCCGCGGCTTCCAATCCCTAGACGCCTTCCGCGGCGCCCGCCGCGACCGCATCGTCCCCCACAGCCAGATCAAACGCCCCGACACCCGCGAATACCACGGCGGCTACGAGGACGAGGCAGTGGAAGGCTACGCGCGGGCGGAAGGGGGGGGGGGGTTAGGCGTCGGGGGTGTAGGGTGTTATGCAACATAGAACGTCGCATAAACAGATCGGTCTTTGCGATGGATGGGATTTAGGCGACAGCGGAACGATCGAATAATGGCATCGCAGGCGAACGTGAGCTGCTTACTGGGAGTAGACCGACTGAGGCCGTAAAAACGGCTTGACAAATAGACATATCCGCGTAGGATCTTCAAATCCATCCATGAAAGCCGACGAGCGGGCTGCGTTAAACGACGCGCTGAACGCGCTAGAGCGCCTGATGCGCATCTTTGGAGTTGAACGCGTGCTCTACCTCATCGTGGCATTCGTAAGCTTCCTCATGCTTCTCTACGCGGGTTTCCGCATTTTTACGGAACAACACATCAGCATTCCTACAGCTGCTGCCGTTCTCGGCGGCAGTGGTCTAGCGACTGCAGCTGCGACGCGCGTTGGATTTTTCTTGAACAAGGCGTTCGCTATTATAGAAGACATAATAAGAAAATTCACCGACACTCTCACCTGATGGTCGATAGAAACTTACTTCTAGACGTTCAGCGGCTAGAGCAGCAATCACGAAAATCGCTGCCATTCGTTGGCGTCGCCTTGTTTCTAGTGGTGGCGGCGGTCGTTTACAGTGCGGTCGCACTTGCTCGCCTGCAGTCGGATCTCGCGAAAACCGCCAGCGTTCTGCAGGAAAAGCGAGCGGAGCTCGCGCGCACACAACGCGTTCTTCTCGCGGAACGTCGCCAGCTTGAGGTCCAAAACGTGGTTCTGAAGCAGCAAAACGACGCGCTCTTGGAGAAGCTACATGCGTCAACAGCGCCGTTGCCTCAAGTCGTCAGGCCATTGCTCACCGTTTATCCGATTAAGGGCGTGAAGGACGATGCCGGCAATCAACTATACGATTTTACGTTAAGCTTGTACGTGCCGGCGGGCCGCGCAGACGAAGTCAAGCGCGTGAATTACATCATACATGATCCATATAGACTTGAGGAGGACGTCGCGAGCGACAATGCCGCTGCGGCGTTCGCTCGGTCTTACCGTGGGGATGGCTGTTTTACGCCCGTGTTTGTCAAAGTGACGCCTCGCTCGGGCGCGTCGTTCACTTTCCCGTTCGATATGTGTGCTGAATGGGCGCGACAGCAGTCGTCAAAGCTCAGCGCGACGCCTTAGGCCGCGATGACTAGGCGGTGTAACTGTTCGCAGCAGCCGACCATAGAAGAACGGAGAGCAGGGTCAGACCTCTGCTTGTCCGGTTGATCTTGAATTGGCATGCACTTGGCGGCTGAAGAGTGAGTCGAAGTAGGGGCAGGCCTCTGCTTCTCGTCCAAGGAATGCCCCGCAACTGCAGCGAACTTCGTCCCGCAATCCGGGTAGCTTCGCTTCACGGGTCTGCGCGCGGTACGAAGCCGCTGGACCGCGGTCCGTTGGGGGACGTGGTGCAGCTCTCAGAACACACGCCGTCATCTGTGCAACAATCCTCGCGTGAACGTCGATCTGTTTATCTGCCACGCGTCTGAAGACAAGGATACGTTTGTGAGGCCTCTCGCCAACATCCTTCGAGATTACGGTGCGGAAGTGTGGTACGACGAGTTTTCTCTGCGAGTGGGAGCGGAGAAAGTAGGGTCAGGCCTCCGCTTCTTCTCGGGAAAGTAGGGTCAGGCCTCTGCGTCTCCTCGATCGAATCGCGACTCTGTAGAGTGGGGTCAGGCCTCTGCTTCTCGTGGATTGCATGGCGACTCTACACACCGTAGCGAAATCGTCCGATACCTCCTCGGAAGGGAAACATCCTCGGCCGATTCGGTGGAGTTTCTGCGGTTTTTCTTGACGCCGAGGGATCCTCGGCGGCATGTCAAGACCGCTGAGACTTGAGTTCGAAGGTGCCTTCTGGCACATCACCTCCCGAGGCAACGAACGGAAGGACATCTTCCGGCAAGATGACGACCGGCTGCAGTTTCTGTCGCTACTCGCGACGGCTGCCAAGCGATTTCGCTGGCGTCTTCATGAGTACTGCCTGATGACGAATCACTACCACCTCGTGCTCGAGACGCCGTTCCGCACGCTTGCCAAGGGGATGCATTGGTTGAACAGCGAGTACGTCCGCATCTTCAACAAACGGTACAAGCGCGTGGGTCACCTCTTTCAAGGCCGCTACAAGTCCGTGCTCGTCGACGAGCAGAATTACCTCGACGAGGTGCGTCGCTACACCGTTCTGAATCCCGTGCGGGCTGGGATGGTGGCTGGCCCCGACGACTACCGCTGGTCGAGCTATCGGGCGCACGCGGGTCTCGAGCCGACTCCCGAGTGGCTTTACTCCAAGTGGTTGTTCGACCTTCATCCCGACGCGGCGAAGTGCCATGAGATGTATCGCGAATACGTCCTGGTGAAGCTCGCGACGACCGAATCCATCTGGGAGAAACTCGTCGGGCAGATCTACCTCGGCAGCGCGGAGTGGGTCGAGAGGATGCGGAAGGTCATCGCGGAGAAGCCGCGGTCCGATGAGCACGCGCGGGCGCAACGGCTGATTCCGCGTCTGAAGATGGCGACGGTCGTGAAGGCCGTCGCGAAGATTTGCGGCATCGAGGAGAAAGATCTCCGCCATCGCCACGGCGGCGTTCCCCGAATGCTCGCTGCCTGGATCGGCTGGAACGAAGGGTTGCTACGCCTGCGGGAGATTGCCGCCGCGCTACGCCTTCGAAGTTCCGGCTACATCTCAACGCTGATCCGCAACGGTGATCGCGAACTGGCCGGCGACGAGTCGTTGCAAGACCTGGCGCGACAAGCGATCGCTGCATTGCAGCCTGCGTAACGGCCTTCGTTTTCCGAATCGGCATCCGCCTGGGTCGCGTCCCCCGCGCAGCGATACTCTCGACGACGCTACGCGCGGCCCTGCGAAGTTGGCAGTGTCGAAGGTCCGAACTGTGAGCGCGCGAAGCTCCCTAAGGCCCTTCCTGAAAAGAGTTTCCTTTAGAGCAGATCTTACGTCTGACTTGACACCACCACGCTGGCCCCCGACCGGAGGCCTGACCCCAAGTCGAGTCGGAACCAAGCGGAACCTGACCGCCCCATGACCCCAATTTGTTCGCCCCGCACTGGCCGCGAATCTCGTGGGACGATAGGAAGTTCGGAGCAGAGGCCTGACCCCATCGTTCCGTCTGACTTGACACCGCCACGCTGGCCCCCGACCGGAGGCCTGACCCCAAGTCGGGACACGTCTGCGGGAGATTGCCGCCGCGCTACGCCTTCGAAGTTCCGGCTACATCTCAACGCTGATCCGCAACGGTGATCGCGAACTGGCCGGCGACGAGCAGTTGCAGGACTTGGCGCGACAAGCGATCGCTGCATTGCAGCCTGCGTAACGGCCTTCGTTTCCGAATCGGCATCTGCCTCGGTTGCGTCTTCCGCGCAGCGATACTCTCGACGACGCTACGCGCGGCCCTGCGAAGTTCGCAGGTGTCGAAGATCCGAACTGTTAGCGCGCGAAGCCCTAAGGCCCTTCCTGAAACGCGTTTTCCTTTAGAGCAGATCTCACGTCTGACTTGACACCACCACGCTGGCCCCCGACCGGAGGCCTGACCCCAAGTCGGGACTGGGAGTGAGGCCCGCCACATCGATCTCCGGAAAGGCCAGAGGCCTGACCCCAATCCACACACAGACCTCATAAAGCCCTTACTGAAACGCGTTTTCCTTTAGGGCAGATCTTACGTCTGACTTGACACCACCACGCTGGACCCCAACCGGAGGCCTGACCCCAAGTCGAATCGCTCTACATTCAGACGTTATAATCAAACTTTACCTAATACATGCAAGAAGGATAAACATATATGGTGCTCGCTCTGGCCGTTACTGCGTCGATAGCAACGCTTGCGACTGTGCTTTTTGGCTTCGTAGCCTCGGTCAAAGCCAGACCACTTCAGCCGGATCTTCACCGACAATTTCAGAATGCTTGGCTCGAGTTACAGTCCCTTTCAGGTACTCTTCGAAACTACTTCAAGAACATGGCCGATCACGCCGAGGCGGGCGAACTGATCGATCAACTGACCGGCATCACGCCGCGAGCACTAGCGGAATATCGCAATGGAGCTTCGGAAGCGGCGGCAGCGCACGACCGTATTGTGAAGCTTGAGTTCGGAGATGCGACGGGTGAGATCGCCGCTTACTCGTCTGCGCGCGTCTGGATGCTTCTGTCCGCTGCGGTCGGTGTTACAGCCGCAGTCTTGCAGCTACTTCTCGTGGTCGTGGCGGGATAGCGTGTCGGGAGAGTATTGGGGTCATCGGGAGAGTATTGGGGTCAGGCCTCTGCTCCTCGGTGCCTTGCCTCCTCCTCCTCCTCTTCCTCCTCCTTGCCAGAGAGCCCAGAGTAGGTCAGGCCCGCCACATCGATCTCGGAAATTCCAGAGGCCTGACCCCAACCCACACCGAAGGTGTGGGCGCGGTGGCGCTGTAAAGAGCGAGAACTTAGGCTTGCCAAGAGGAAGTAGGGTCAGGCCTCTGCTTTCGCGTACAAGGTCATGACGCGAAGTAGAGTCAGGCCTCTGACTCTTGTCGATCGAATCGCGACTCTACGCGTCTCGAAACGGGCTGATACCGCTTCGGAATGGGGTAGTTGAATCTCGTCGTCGAGGTTATCGATGTCTTTCGCGAGGTTGATCATCTCGTTTTGAGGTTGGCGATGCCTTTCGCGAGGTCGATCACCTCGTCAGCGGGGTTATCGATGCCTTTCACGAGGTTGATGACTTCGTTTCGAGGTTGATCACCTCGACATCGAGGTTATCGATGCCTTTCATGAGGTTGTGAACCTCGACATCGAGGTTGGCGATGCCTTTCATGAGGTTGTGAACCTCGACATCGAGGTTGCCGATGCCTCTCATCAGGTTGTGAACCTCGACATCCAGGTTGCGGGAACGTCTCCCGAGGGAGGACATCGTGGTTTTCATCGAGCTACTTGGCGCGTCGAAGAGAGGTCAGAAGGAGACGAACCTCAGGAAAGTGACCGATCGCAGGAACTTGGGAATACGGCTCCTGATGGCCTTTTTTTATCGCGTTCATATTGTTATGTCCGCCAGACCGATTCGATCCGCCCCGGCAAATGGCGCGAAGGATTCGCGGCGGGCAGCGCTGCGCCGCTGTGCAATGCGCCGTGAGCGGCGGCGTTCGTGGATTCGTCCCTTCCGCCGTTCGCGGCGGGCCATCGATGCCACTCTTCGTCTGATCGAGTCCTCCTGCCGGGCCATCGACGCGTGCGAGAAGCTCGTGGCGGAGCATCCGATTCGGGCCACGCGTCAGTTCGAGCAGATTTCGGGGTGGATCGCCGAGGCCAGTAAGCAGTTGGGAAACGGCGCTCAGGAATGGAGCGCAACGTTCGACAACCTCGATCGCGCGCCGCTTTTCACCGCATTCGGGAGTTCGTGGACCTGGCCGCGCTGGCGGTCCGGAACCACGAGGTACTCACCCGCGGAGGCAACTTCGGTCTGGCGCAGATTCGCGATCGGAGGAACTATGCCGAGGCGTACGGTCCGGTGGCCGATGAGCTGGAAGCGATGGCTCTGTTCGTCCGCCACAGCGTGCGCATGGCGCAGAACGAGGCCGGAAGCAACGCGCTCACGACCTACGCTCTGGCGAAGCGTCTGGCCAAGCGTCCGGAGTCGGCCGCTCTCGCTCCGCACGTCGAGGACATGCGCATCGCCCTCGGCGCCCGCGGAAAGGGCAAGCCGAAGAAGTCAGGGCCGAAGCCGGTGCCCCCGGCCACATCGCCCGCTCCGACGCCGCCCCCGCCGGTGACGGCATCGTCACCCGCCGCTCCGCCGAAGCAGTGAGGATCCGAGTCGTGAAGTAAGTCCCGCGCGGGCGCGTCCGAAGGCGCGCCCGCGCATTGTGCCATCGCACGCCGAAGACGTTCTTCCTCTCCCAAATCAGTCGTTGCGACATCTCCAGCAGTCCTGTAGCGTTAACCCGTCTCAAACTGGCCGCGTTCGTCACAACTCCCGGTAAATCTAAGTTTTGTTGTGTCACGAGGAGAAACGATGTTTGCTCGAAAGTCCCCGTCGATCGTTGTGCTTGCGATACTCGTAACTGCCATGCTCTGTGTTGCTTCATGCACCAGTGCCGCCACCACTACTCGCTACCAGAATGTTCCTCTTAAGACGGCTCGAGCCATTGGCGGCGTCACCCCGGAGCAGGTCAAAGTCAGCAACCTTCACACCTGGATGGGGTGGGGTGGTGGTGGTGGATTCACGCTGTCCGTATCGCCGGTGGGCGGGCGCTGGGAAGCTGAAACGCCCAAGGGACACTACGTCTGCATGTCAGAGGACATGCTTAAGCGCCGTGTCGACTGCTTCAAGCAATAGCGTCTGCCCGACCGCACATCTCGCGCAACTCTGAGCCTTGGTTTTCGAGGCTCGGCGCCGCCCAACAAGCTTGCACCCGACACGAACCGCGAAGGGGCAGGGCCAGAACCCCACCCCTCCCGAGTCGTCAATGGTCGAGCGCGGCCGAGATGGAAACGATTTGCCAATCGCACGCAGCGGTCTTTACGGCAACCTCGCCGCTGTACGTGTCGCCATGTCTGACGAGGATCCCGGCTACCGGATCGCTCGAATAGGGAACGTTCATGCGGTACCACAGCCAGTCACCTTTGATGAATGCCTCGACTTTTCCACCTTCTGTGCTGGATCCCTGGTTGAACATCCCCTCATGGCGCAGCGTCCAGGCCGTCTCGTTACTTGCACAACCGCCGCGGGTCGTCACGTTGTAACGGACGTTGGCAGGGGAAGTGTCGCGGATCGACCGCAGGCGGGCGGCGGCACGAGGCGCGGACGCTGGAGCAACTTTCTCCCTTCCGATCAAAAGGCGCGGAGTCCCGTTCATGCTGGTCCCGGTACCGCTGGCTTCGATGTCTGAGTGCCCCGGGCTGACGAACGAACCTGCCCTTACGGACACTGCCAGGAATTCGGTCAGGTTGCGCGCGGCCTCCGCTAACACCCCGTCGCGGTACTCCAGAATGACGACGTCTCCTTCGTTCGTTCCCAAGGCAATCTGGGGGTGAGATGCGGTGAAGTTGCCGATGGCGATATCTCGTGGTTGCTGCGACGACTCCCGAATGATGCTCGGAGCCATATCGTGCTTCTTCTCGATTGCGCCGGTCGCGAAACGAGGGAAATTTCCGCGGCCATCGCCGAGGAATGCAAGCACTTCGCGACCCTCGGCGAGTACGAAGTCAAGGTTGCCATCGCCATCGATATCCGCCAGGGCCTTCGCCGTGTAACCGAACGGTGCGGGAAGATAGCGCGTTTCAATCTCGAAGGCGCCGCCTCCCGTCCCCCGCATCACGACAAGATCGTCCGCACAACGAATGACGAGATCTGGATTCCCGTCGTGATTCAGGTCCCCTGCAAGGATGCGATAAGTCTGAAGGGCCCCCTGTACAACGAGAGGAAGGCGATAGGTGTTCAGACGATAGAAGGAGCCCCTGGCATCCGATCGCAACAGCGTAAGATCCGTGGCCACCCTGACCATCCCCTTGAAGACGTCGTTTGTCAGGATGATGTCATCCACGCCGTCGCCGTCAAAATCGGCAACGTAAGGCGGGGTCTGGGTCGGGAGGGAGTTGTTCACGGGGGTGAAACCACCGTCACCCGTGGCCAGATACAGACGGTAATGAGGCGGCGCACCGTAGACCGACGCGTCCTGAGTCAGCAGGTCGGGCCGGTGATCCCCATTGGCATCGAGCACCTCGACCACCTGATCCGCTCCTTCGAGGGGAAGCGCAACGGGGGCGGAGAACGAACCGCCGTTGTTGAAGAGCACCGTACGACCTTGAATGAGATCGTCGAGACCGTCGTAATTCAGGTCCACCACGACCGGGAATGCCGAACCCTCCTTGACAACGGCACCGGCAGCCATCTGGGCAGTCAACCTGCCCGCTGCCAACAGGACCACGAGAACCAGAACTGTCCGTTTCATCGACCCTCCTCAAAGCAAAAAGCCGGCGGTGGCTCCGCCGGCTAACGTCACGCTTCTTGTGTGAAGCGCTACTCATACCACCGGGACGAATCGTTGTAAAGCAATTTTCGAATGGCGCAGCACCGGCTCCCGCAAGCCGGCGCAGAGCGAAGTAGAGAAGAGCGTGTGGAGTAGGGTCAGGCCTCTGCTTCTCTTCGATGCCGCGGCTGCAGGAGAGTGCCGTAAGGTCACGGGCTTCGAAGCTCCGTCTCAACGCTGAGCAGAGCCGAGCATTCCAAATGTGGGCGATACGCTGTCGAGTGCTCATGCACTATCAGGATGGGATGTCCGTATGAAACATCGATCAGCCGACAGAAGTAACCTCGCGTCAGTGAAATTCGAAACGCAAGATCGCTCTCGAGGTGATCAACCGCAGATCGCGGAGCCGCAAAAAGCATTCGAGCACCTTCACAAAGAGCTCGTTGAATATCAACTCCGATTTGTCGAAAACGGCGTCAAGGCGGCTACGCTTGCACTGTTGATGATCGGATGGATCTTAACGTCCGAATCGGCGAGGTCATTCATCAAAGGCAGTAGTGTGGGACGATCGGCGGTGGTGGCTGGCGTGGGCCTGATGATGGCCGCGTATCTTCTGCTCGCCATCCGAATGATTCATGTCATGCAGCACCTCGGACGCCAATTGAAGGTGCTTGATTATTTTCCACCGGCCTACTACGCGTTCCGCGTTATGACACCGACGATCGCAGTCGCAACTGCGGCCCTGGGTATCGCTCCGGCAGCGGTTGTCGTCGCCTTAATACTCTTTGGTGTCAAATGACGGTTCGGTAGCGCCGGAGAAGCGAAGGGGTAGGGTTCAGCAGTAGGGACGACTCTACTTGCCGTCATCGAATCGCGGCTCTACACAGAGTATTGAAACGGCGCGATACCTCCTCGGAATGGAAACGTCCGGGATGCGGCGAAGATCGCGTGGGGCGGCGTCATCGGCCAATTCCTTCTCGCATTGCCGGCGCTCGTGCGATTGGTCTACTTCGGGTACAGCCCCTTCGGACCGCTGAATACTTTTCTCGGCATCTGCGGCCCGTCAAGCGTCGCCATCGGCCTCTTCAATCTGCTTCCCGTGCGCCCGCTGGACGGTGCCCTAGCATGGTCGCTCATCCCGCAGTTGTGGGCGAGCCGTCGCCATCGCAAGCAGAAAAAGCAAGACAAATCAGCACTTCAGATCTTCGAAGAGATGGTCGAGAAGCAGAACCGCCGCTGAAGGAACTTCAAGGAAACGATTCACTGGAAAATCATCAAGTGCGTCCGGCAACGTTGAAGCTTCGCGCGCTTGCAGCGGCAATCGACAATCGACTTACAACGGCACGGGATCAGCGCGTGGGCGACTTGGTGGCCCACACAAAGGTAGTGGACGAGTGATGGAACGGCTGCTTCTCGCCGGTCAGATGATCGGCCTCAGGACCATCCGGCCGTACGCGATGAACGCCAGGACCAGGCCCAGCGCTGCGCTCATGATGATCGGCGTGACCTCCCGGTACTTGACGTGCACGGCGACGAACACGAGGCTCTCGATCGCCAGGAGCGCGGCAGCGAGGACCGTCAGCGGCGGATGCCAGTGAAGAGCGTCGGGGGCGATGAGGCCGACCGTGCAGATGAGCTCCAGGATGCCCATCGCCGTCCACGCTTTTCGCGGCAATGCACCAAAGGACGCGACTCCCTCGCTTACCTTGTCGAGCATGAAGACCTTCATGACGCCCGACGCTCCGTACAGAAGCGCGGCGAGGAGCTGCAGGACCCATAACAGGATGTTCATCGTGTGCCTCTTTCGGGATTGTCGAGGAACCTTGAATCGCTGACTGAACTGCATTCTACGAGAGGGCGTTCTACGAGCAAGAAGATGGCGCGACGCGCGAATAATGGAAGGATTGACATACCGCGCAGAGCAGTCGTACGCTTACTTACCGTTTGAAAAGGAGGCATTATGGCAAAAGCGTTTACGTCGAACCCCGCGTCCGCCTCTGTCCGCCTGATCAATTTCGCGCGCGCAAAGGTCGTACCGGGTATCGTGCCGGGCACATTCATCCTGATCGTTTCAGGGACAAAGCCGTACCTGAACATGACCGTTGAGCTGAGTCCTTTGATCTACATCCGTCGTCCGGAATACTGGGGAATTGAAGTCGTCGGCTCCTTGCATGGGATCGGTCTGCCTGCGACAGCGCCCTATACCGTCTTTATCCCGCTGGACGGGATCACTGGAACCAAAGGGATCGAAGTGATCGGCGCGAACAAGAAGCAAAAAATCAAGGTTCCATAGCCGGCAGTTGCGAACCCGTCGCGCACCTATGATGCCGGGATGATGCTATTTGCTCTCGAATTGCGTCTTGCGATGAAGATCATCCCGGAGCCGGTCCAGGCGAAACAGTCTCGGGACTTCCTTCCCTGACAAAACCATCTGCGCGGTCATCTCGCCGACTGCGGGCGACAGTTTGAAGCCGTGACCGGAGCCTCCTCCGGCCAGCCAGACGTTCGCGGCGGCGGGATGACGATCGATGATCAGGTGGCCGTCCGGACTGTTTTCGTATTGGCAGACTTCGGACGCAACCAACGGGGCTTTTGCCAGTTCCGGGAATCGTTCGGAGAGGAGGTGCCGGGCGCGGGCGATCCCCTGCGGCGACGGAGCGCGGTTCGCCGACGTCGGATCGATCGGCTCGCCGCGGGTATCGTCGGAGATCTTGAACCCGTGGCCATGCACGTCGGGAATGCCATAGAAGATCCGCTCACCGAAATCGATCCAGATCGGGAGATGTGCGGGAAGGTAGCGCTGCGATCCGGCGGGAGTGCCGAAGTAGTAGACCTCCTGCCGCGTCGCTCGGACGCGATCGCCGATGACTTCGGGGAAAAGTTTGCCCAGCCACGGTCCGCAGGCAAAGACGTACGCATCCGCTTCGATCCGCGAGCCGTCGTCGAGGCGAAGCTCTGTCATCGAGCCGCCGGCGATGGCGCCGGGGTTGACGCGTGCCTGGCGATAGCTGCCGCCGGCTTTTTGAAACGCATCGCGAACGACGCCACAGGCCTGCCGCGCCGACAACGCGCCGGCGCGGCGTTCGAGCCATGCGGAGTGAACGCCGCGAAAGTTGATCTGCGGATAGCGGTCCTTCGCCTCGGCGATGGTGAGCTTGTCGACCGGAAAGCCGAGCTCCCGCAGAATGGATACTGAGGAACGGACGTACGCGTCATCCTTCCGATGCAGCCAGAGCGCACCGGTCTCGGTGTACAGCGGCTCGCCGGATGCCGCGATGATCTTCTCCCACAGTTCGTACGCGCGCTTGACCATCTCCACGTAGATGCGATCGGGTCCGTAGATGGCGCGGATGACGCGCGTTTCGCCGCCGGAGCTTGACCGTGGATTCCCCGGGCCCCACGAGTCGACGAGATCGACTTGCGCGCCGAGCGTGAGCAGGTGCAGCGCCGTCCAGCCTCCGAAGGCGCCGCTGCCGACGACAACGACGCGCGGCTTCGATTTGCCGGGAAGCGGCTGCGCGTCGCTGCGGCCCATCGATGCTGCCAATGGAACCGCCGCGACGCACTCCAGAAACGTTCGCCGGGAGACGAGGATGGGCGTCTCCTAGAAATTCACTCGCGTGCTGATGCCGATCGTACGGGGCTGGTTGGTCAGGAATCCGACGCGGGCGCGTGTTCCGCGCTCCTGATCCAGCGCCAGGAAGGCGCGCTCGTTCGTCACGTTGTTGACAAAGACTGCGGTGTCCCACCTGTTGATCAGCATGCCGACCCGAAGATTGACGAGGTCGTACGCGGGCAGCTTGGGATTGAACGTAAACGTACTCTGCGTGAAGGGACCGCCGATCTTTCCGGCGAACGAATTGAGATCGACCGTTCCGAAGCCGGCTGCCTGATCGCCGATCTGCGTGTAGCGGTCGCCGATGTACTGATAGGCGGCCGTGGCATAGCCGGCGCGGTTGCCGCTCATCGTCCAATGGAACGTGGCGGCCGAGGCGAGCTGGAACTCGGGGACGGTCGGAAGCCGGTTGCCGGCCACGATACCGCCGACGACGCTGGTGACGCCGGCCTTGTCGGTGGAAGTGACGGTCGACTTCAGCTCCGCATTGAGCCTGGTGGCCGAGATGGCGAAATCGAACGCGTCCGACGGCGCCGCCTCGAGCTCTACTTCCACGCCCGTGCTGCGCGCCTTCGGCACGTTGAAGATCACGCGCGACGAACAGGTGCCCGCGGTCACGGTGGCCTGCAGATCGCGGATGTCGGAGTAAAACGCGGCGGCGTTGAACGATCCGCGGCCGTCCATGATCTTCGACTTCGATCCGACCTCGTAGTTCCAGAGAGTCTCGTCCTTCCAGTTGCCGTGGCCGCCGAAGGTGGTGAGGTCGGTCGCGCTGCAGAGCGGCACGTTCAGCGGATCGTTGATGCCGCCGAGGCGGAATCCTTTCGAGATCTGCCCATTGAGGCGCGTGGAGCCGGTCATCTTGTAGCTGGCCATCACGCGCGGCGCGATGCCGGTCGCTTTCGTCGAGCCCGACGACGTTCCGGCATCGGCGAAGGTGCCGTCAAACGTCTGCGTGCGGTCTTCTTTGAAGCTGTATCCGCGGATGCCGCCGGTGACGTCGAGCTTGTCCGTCACGCCGTAGGTGGCCTCGCCGAAGATGGCCGTCTGACGATATTTGTAGCGCAGATCGGACCAGAACAAACCGTCCAGCGGAGCGATGAGAGCACCGGGAGTGCCGCCACCGAGGACGCAAGCCTTGCCGGCCGCCTTGCAAGCCGCTTCGAATCCGCTCACCAGCAGGCCCTGACCGTAGTGGCGGTTGGTGTTGCCATAGAAGCCGCCGACCAGCCAATGCAGCCTGGCCGCGGTGCCGTCGAGCCGGACCTCCTCGGTGTAGGAATGCGCTTTGGTGTGGTCGTCGAGCGGCGCGTTGAGCGTGTAGACGCTGGGCGGCGACGGGAAGCTGCCTCCGGTGATGCTGGCGGTGAGGGCCGTCGCATCGCGGAGGACATCGACATTGCGGTTGCTGTACGAAGTGATCGAGGTCAGCGTGCGGCCGCCGCCGAGGTTGTAGGAGACGTTGACGTCGCCGAGAGTGAAGCTGTCGGTGGTCGGTTCCTGGAACTGGGTGAACTGACGGTCATCGCCGAGCGTCACCTTCGGACGGGTCGTGGTGTATGGATTGCCGAGGATGTTGTACACATCGGTACGGTTCCACCCGTTCATGTCGACCTTCTGATAGAGGAGGCGCGGCGTGATGCTCAGCGCATCGCTCGGCTTGAAAAGGAAGCCGGCGCGCGCACCGGCGCGATAGCCGTCGTTCACGTCCTTGCTCACGCTGAGGTTCGGTTGAACCGCATCGATGAAGCCACCGTATCTCGTGTAGTACGCGGCGATGCGCATCGCGCTCGTGGCGCTCAGCGGCATGTTGGAGGCCACCTTGGCGCTTCCGCCGGGCCCGCCGCCGGAGATGGTGTCGCCGGTGAATTCGCCGATGGTCTCGGAGACGCCGAGCTTCGGCTGGTTACTGATGTAACGGACCGTTCCAGACTCGGATCCCGATCCGAACAGCGTTCCCTGCGGTCCGCGCAGGACTTCGATGCGCGACATGTCGAAGAGATCGATGTCGGGCGTGAAGAGCGAGAGTGAGATCACCGACTCGTCGAGATAGACGCCGACCTGCTCCTTGACTCCGGGCTGGTCGCGCACGATCTGGCCGGCCGACACGCCGCGCATGGCCACCTGGCTCTGTCCCGGCCCGAGGTTCTGGACCGTGAATCCGGCCACGTTTGCGGCCACGTCTTCGAGAGTCTCCGCGCCGCGGTCGCGAAGCTGCGATTCCGTCGGCGCGGCCACGGAGATAGGAACTTCCTGCACCGTCTCCTCGCGCTTGCGGGCGGTCACCACCATCTCTTCGGTGACCTTCGGTTTCTTTTCGTCCTCCGCTTTTTTTTCCGCCGGCGCCGGCGGCTTTGTCTCCTGCGCCATGAGAGGTAGATCGGGGATGGAAATGGTCAAGGTCAAGACGCACAACGCGGCTCGCGTGACGAGACTCTTCATGATTCCCCCTTTTTTCAAACGGGCTTAAATATGGATGAGGCCGCAATTGTGGGCCGAAGGAGGAGAGGGGTCAAGCGCTCGCGGTTCGGAAGAATGGCAGGCAGAAGCTGCGCGGCACCGGAGAACTCCTCGCGACCGCCGAAGAGTGTGTTCGAGGACGACGACTTCGCAGCGTTGCGCTGATGGCTTTACAGCAGTGCGAGCACTTCGCCCGCGGTGCGAATCTCGACCAATTCTTTGTTGAAGTCCCGGCCGTTCCTTGTGACGAGGTAGTCGGCACCGATCTGCAGCGCGGCGATGGTTTGCACTGCGTCCTCAAAATCATCAGCGCCGAGAAGCAGCGCCTGTAGAAAATCCGCGCCACCAACCGGCACAACACGCACGATACGAAGAAGATCCGCGACCACTGCGGTTCCTGCCACTCGTCCCATGTGCTTCGATACGTAGTAGTGAATGGTCGTCAACGTGTGGGCGGCGACGTATCCCTCCGCCGCACCACCTTCGATTGCCGTAAGAAGCTGCGCCGCCTCACTCGTCCACGGCTTTCGCCTGAGGATGACGTCCAGAATGACGTTGATGTCGAGAAGCAGCTTCAACGGCCGTGCTTCTCAAGCAGGTGTTCGTGATACTCCTGAACGGCGTCACCGTCCGGCGCGATGCCGATCAACCGGCGTACGGTTGGAGAGAACTTGTTCTCGTCTTCCTCGCCGACCGGCAGAGCAGACAAAAACCGATTCACGAGCTGCGAGACGTTCGTGTTGTGCAGTTTGCTGTATTGCTCGCCGCGCTTCACCGCATCAGGATCGAGAGATAGATTCTTACTCTGTTTGGCCATCGGCGTTCACCGTTTGCACATTGCAGTCATTCTGTGCGCATGAATATCAACCGTCAAGAACGTGCCGCTGCAGGTACGTGTTCCGTCTTCACCGCGCTTGCCGCGCATCCCGCGCTTCGTCTATTCTCCGCCGGTCGGGCCGGCCGCGGGGAATAGCACCGAAACCCGCTTCTGTTCGTGCCGGTCTAGTGTTCAGGCCCTTAGCTCAGTTGGTTAGAGCGCTACCTTGACACGGTAGAGGTCAGCGGTTCGAGTCCGCTAGGGCCTACCATGATGACGATCGACGCGCCGGCCACCGCCGGCGTTTTTCGTATGGGCCGCAAAGCACGCCAGAAACTGACTCGCACCGCGCAGGAGCCGGTCGTCGCGGCCGTCGCTCCTGACGGGCCGCCTCCGCCCGCTGCCTGGAGTGCGCGCGAGTGGACGATCGCCGCGCTCCTCCTCGCCCTGACGTTCCTCGTCTTCGGGCCGGTCGCGTCGCACGCCTTCCTCAATTTCGACGACGGCCAGTTCGTCTACGAGAATCAGCACGTCCTGAACCGCGACGTCTCGTGGGCACTGACGTCGGCGGAAATCGGCTGGTATCCGATGACGTGGCTCTCGCACATGCTCGACGTCACGATCTGGGGGCAGCGCGCGGGGATGCACCTCCTCGCCAGCGTCCTTTTGCACGCCATCAGCACGCTGCTACTGTTTCTGGCGATACGGCGACTGACCCGCGCGACGTGGCCGTCCGCGTTCATCGCCGCGCTCTTCGCCATCCATCCGATGCACGTGGAGTCGGTGGCGTGGGTGTCGGAACGGAAAGACACGCTCTCCACGCTTTTCGCCATGCTCGCGCTCTGGCTCTACGCCCGCGCGCCGCGGCGGATGCTCGGCGTCTCGATCGCCATGGCGCTCTCGCTCATGGCGAAGCAGATGTACATCACGCTGCCGTTCGTCTTTCTGCTGCTCGACGTCTGGCCGCTGAATCGTCTGCGCACGTTCGATGATCTTCGCCGGCGAGCCTTCGAAAAATGGCCGCTGCTCATCCTCACGATTGCCGGCGCGGCCGCCGCGATGATCGGCCAGCGCAGTCTGAACGCGGTGCAATCGGCGACGGCGCTCCCGATTGGTGAGCGGATGGCGAACGCGTTCATCGCCTACGCCACGTACGTCAGGAAACTGTTCGTCCCGACCGGCATGGCCCTGCCGTATCCGCTCGTGCATGCGGCCTTCACCGACGCGCTTCTGCCGCTGCTGATCCTCGCGGCGATCACGGTCGCGGTCTACGCCGCACGCCGCACCGCGCCCTATCTCGCCGTCGGCTGGCTCTGGTTCCTCGGCACGCTCATTCCGGTCATCGGCATTGTGGCCATCGGCAATCAATCGATGGCCGATCGCTACACGTACTTTTCCTACATCGGCCTTTTCATCGCCCTCACGTTCGGCGCACTCGATCTCGCCGCGCGCTTCCGGATTCCATCGACGGCGCTGGCCGCGATTGCTGCAATCGCCGTTGCCGCGTACGCATTCGTGGCCGTGCACCAACTCCGCTATTGGAAAGATTCCGAGACGCTCTTCGCGCACGCGCTCGACGTCACGCGCGACAACTCCGTCGCCGAATATCTCCTCGGGCAGACGCTGCAGGCCACGAAGCCGGATCAGGCCATGCCGCACCTGCAGCGCGCCATCGATCTGACGTTGCCGGCGCTGAAGATTCCGAATGCAAAAGCGCCCGATTGGTTCCCGCAAGCGTACGTGGCCATGGGCACCGCTCTGGTCGTGAAAGCGAGGACGATGCAGGACTCGCCCGTGCGGACGGCGCTGCTGCGCGGCGCGATCACGAACAACCGCTACGCGCTGTCGCTCGATCCGAATACGCCGCATGCCACGAACAACATCGCCGTCGCCACGCAGATGCTGCCGCGCAATCCGCGGCAGGACCAATACGATCGCTATCTCGACGAAGGCACGAAGCTCTCGCAAGCCGGCCGCTTCGATGAGGCGGTGAGCGACTATCGCCTCGCCGTCGAAGTCTTCCCCAAATCCGTCGAACCTCACATCTACCTCGGGCTCGGCCTGCTCCAGGCCAACAAGCGCTCCGAAGGCGTGGCCGAGCTTCGCGCCGCAAAGGCGATCTCGCCCACCGAGGCGAACGACTTCATCACGAACGCGTTGCACATGCCGGCGAACGACCGCAACCTCGACGCGTTCATCGCCCAGGCGTCGCAATAAGCGTTCACCACAGAGGCACAGAGTTCACAGAGGAGTCTTCTCTGTGCCCTCTGTGTCTCTGTGGTTCAAACGCCTTTACGGCGCCACAAACTGCGCGACCGTCTCGCGGATCGCGCGGCGCACGGCGTCGTTGCTGCCCATCTTTGGCGTCCAGCCGAGGGCCGTCATGCGCGATGTGTCGAGTCGCACTTTCGGGACGTCGCCGGGCCAACCGCGCGAACCGCCGGTTCGCGTGATCTCGACTTTCGCGGGATCGAGCCCCATCGCCTCGATCGTCCATTCCGCGATCTGATTCACCGAGGTCCAGTCGGGGACGGCGAGGTTGTAGCAGTTGACGGACTCTCTGGCGACGGTGTGGCCGAACATCATGCCGTCGAGACAGTCTTCGACGTGAACGTATGGCTTCGACTGCGTACCGTCGCCGAGGATTTCGAGGCGGGTCGGATCGCGCTGGAGCTTGAGGACGAAATCGTGGATTACGCCGTGGGTCGGATAGCCGCCGACGATATTGCCGAAGCGGAACATCCAGCACTTCATCCCGTATCCGGCCGCGAACGCGGTGATCAGAGTCTCGCAGGCGATCTTGCTGGCGGCGTAGAACGAGATCGGGAAGAGCGGTCCGTAATTTTCCGGCGTCGGCAGAATGGTCGGCTCGCCATAAATCGCGCCGCTGCTGGAGAAGATGAGCTGCTTCGTATTCGAAACGCGCATCGCCTCGAGCAGGTTGTACGTGACGAGCGTTCCGCCTTTGAGATCGAAGTCGGTGTAGCTGGTGCCGTAGCTGATGTCGCTGTTCGCGGCGAGATGCCAGACCAACTCGGGCTTCAGGCGCTGAAAAAGCGCGACGAGGCGATCGCGGTCGAGCAGATCGAATTCGTGAAACGTGAAGCCCGGCTTCTCCAGCGACCGCGCCACGTACTCACGCTTGCCGAGAAAAAAGTTGTCGATGCCATGAACCTCGTGGCCTTCGGCGAGCAGGCGTTCGAGAAGATTGGTGGCGATAAATCCGGCCGCGCCGGTGACGACGATTCGCATGTGGGCAGTAGATTAGTGGATGAAGCAGTGGATCAGTAGATCAGTGATCAGGAGATCAGGAATGGGGGCGCCGCCCGGCTCGGCAGGGTCAGTGTGGCACAGACACTCTTGTCTGTGCTTTGGCAAGCTACCTAACTGTGAAGCCACCGCCGGGTTTCATTTACCGGTTTCGCGAGCCTCACCAGCACAGACAGGAGTGTCTGTGCCACACCGATTGTGGATTCAACTAGTCCACTAATTCACTCTTCGTCCGCGAAAGCTCCTCAGGCGTGCCGATGTCGAAGAAATTCAGATCGACGATTTCGCACGCAAGGCGGCGTTCGGCGGCGAGGATCGGGAAGATCGACTCTTCGAATGAGCATGGACCGGACGGTGGCAGCAGGTCGATGACGCTGGACGGCATCAGCGAAAAGCCGGCGTCGATGTATGGCAGCTCGGGCGCGTGCTTGTCGAAACGGATGATGCGATCGCCATCGACCTCCGCGTTGCCAACCGTCCGGCGCGGATAGACGGCCAGGCATGGCTCGTCGTGCGCGGAGACGAAGCGGTCGTAGTCGAAGTAGCGGAGCACATCGCCGTAGGTCATGACGAAGGAATCGCCGAGGAGCGCGCGGGCCTCGCGAATCGCGCCTCCGGTGCCGAGGGGCTCCGTCTCACGGCTGTAGTCGATGTGAACACCGAACTTTTCCCCATCCCCGAAATGCTCCTCAACGATCTCGGCGCGATATCCGGTGAGCAGGACGAAGTCGCGTAAGCCACGGCGGGCGAAGGAGTCGATGACGCGCTCCAGGTACGGCCGGCCGTTGATCGGGATCATCGGCTTCGGCAGGCTTTTCGTGAGCGGGCCGAGGCGAGTGCCGAAGCCGCCGGCGAGGATCGCTATCGTTGGAGAAGACAAATGTTGAATGTTGAATGTTGAATGTTCAATGTTGAATTGAGGAGTCACCGGTGTCACACCCAACTCCCCGTGCATTCAACATTCAACATTGAACATTCAACATTCAACATTTGCTTTTATCCCCGTCGAACCTTCCGCGCGCGCCAAAGTCTTTTGAACGTCCACACCGTGGAGTTCCAGCGCTGCAGCGTCGATGCGCCGATGCGGTCGCGGTACTCGATCGGAATCTCGGCGACGCGGTAGCCCATGCGGTACGGGATCACCATCATGTCCACCGGCAGCGCCGGACCGTGCGGATCCCACGTCACCTTCTCGAGCATCGACTTGCGATACGCGCGCATGCCGCTGTGCACGTCCGTCGTGCGGATACCGTGCAGCAACCGCGCGGTCCAGGCGAAGATGCGGTTGGCCAGGTAGTTCGCGAACGGCATCGCTTTCGGACGCTTCGCCAGCCGAGTGGCGTTGACGAGGTCGTAGCCTTCGTCGATCAGCGAGACGAGCGTGGGGATGGTCTCGACCGGATACGTGTCATCGCAGTCGAGCGTGATGACGATGTCCCCGGCGGCATCGCGGACGGCGCGATCCATGGCCGGACCGTAGCCTTTCGGCGGGAACTGTTTGAAGACGCGGCAGCCGAGCTCCGTGGCGATTTCCGCGGTGCGGTCCTTGCTCGAATCGACGAGAAAGATTTCTGCCTCCGGCACGACGCGCCGAATGTCGCCGACGACTTTCGCGACGGCGCGCTCCTCGTTGAGCGTGATCATGGAGATGGTGAGTTTCATGGTTCCTTGCGAGCTTCGAAAATCATCTGGAACGCGAGCGCGCCGGGCCAGGACGAAGCAACGATGCGTTCGATCGGGTCGATCGTCTTCATGTAGAGCTTGTACGGCCGCGACTCGATCAGCGATGAGGGATCGTGCGAGTCGCTGGCGATGCTGGTGCCGAGGAGTTTTTTTGCGAGTGGGACGAACGGGCGCACGAGGCCGGGATTGTATGTGCGGCGGACGATTTTCAGTCCCATCGATTCGATCATCTCCCGCGCCGTGCGCCGCGTGAAAAAGCGCAGGTGCGTGCGATCGAGAACGCCGGTTTCCTCGTAGCGGAAACGCCCGAGGAGCAGGTTCAGTCGCACGGACCAGAGGCCGATGTTCGGCAGCGAGACGATGAGGCTGCCGCCGTCGTTCAACAGATCGAGATAGCTGCGCAGAACGCCGATCGGCCAGGCCAGATGTTCGAGGACGTCCGCGAAAATGATGACGTCGAAGCGCCGGCCGGTGATGGGATGACTCTGAAGGTCGCCGTGAATGACTTCGCTCAGGCGAGTCCGCGCGACGGCGACCGCCTCGGCGCTCGATTCAATTCCGGTGACGCGGTTGCCGCGTGTTTGGATGTGTTGGGAAGTCGTCGCAAAGCCGCACCCAACGTCGAGAACGTCGAGGTTCTTACGATTGCCCCAAAGCCGGAGCAGTCCCCAATTCACGTCCTCGAAGTAATGATAGTTGGCGGATTCGTACATTAGCTCGCCAACTGCTCCGCCAACGCGATCGCCCTCTCGATGCACACGTCGCTGTTGATGTAGTCGAACTGCGCGAAGCGGCCGAGGAGGTGGAGGCCGGTGGCGGCGACGGTGTTGCGCATCGCGGTGACGTTGGCGCGGTAGTCGAGGTCGTAAACCGGATAGCCGTAGAGAAAGCGGACCACCTTGCGGTAGACGATCGTCGACGGATCGACGAGGCCGGTCATCTCCAGCTCGCGGATGGTGCGGTCGATGATGGCGTCGTCGGACATTTCCCACGCGCCGTCGACGCCTTCGTTGGTGGTGATCTCCGCCATGACCGACGACGACCCTGCCGGCACGCAATGCTCGCTGAACGCTTTCGGAAACGAGAGGCGGTGAAAGAGGAGATTCGGATCGGGAACGTAGAGCGCGGTGTAGGGATAGCCGCGATCTTCGTTGCAGCCGATCAGGACGTTGATCAGTGAGTTGTAGCGGAGCGTGGCGGCGAGTTTGTGGACGTCATCCGGCGCATCCGTCCAGACTTTCAGCAGCTCGTGAATCGGAAGCGTGGAGACGAGCGTGTCGTATGTTCGTTCGTCTCCTTCAGACGAACTCACGCGCCAGCGCTCGCCGTCGCGCGTCACCGAGGCCACGCGCCAGTTCGTGTGGATCTCGCCGCGAACGTTTTTCGCGAATGCGTGCACGAGCGACTCGTACCCGCCTTCGATCGGATAGTAGAAATGCAACTGATGCAAATACCCCTCGGTGGAAATGCCGATCGAGGACTTGAGCACGTCTTCCATCGGCGGCTTCGGAATGCGCTCGACGAATTCGAGGCCGAGCTTCGTGGCCGGATAGTTCCAGATCTTCTCGTTGTAGGGGATGAAGTACTTCTCGGAGATGCCGGCGCCGAACGTTTTGTACGACCACTCGGCGAGATTCGCCGGCGTGTCGTCGGCGCGCGGATTGACGATGTAGCCGTAGATGCAGTCGAAGTTGTCCTCCGGCGGCAGCGCGGCCAGATCGTTTTCGAACGGATACTTCACGAAGCGGCCCTTGAACCAGATCTTGTTCTCGCGGCGGCGCTGATGGACGTTGTCGCCAAGCGCCTCCACCATCATGTTCAGCACTTCTTTGTTCTTGCTGAACATGATGTGCGGCCCGGCGGCGTCGAAGGTAAAGCCGTCTTCGATGATCGTTCCGCAAAGGCCGCCGATACTGTGGCGTCGCTCGACGACTTCTACGTCGTCGCCGAGGAACGAGGCGAGGGCGATGCCGGAGATGCCGCCGCCGAGAATGCCGATGGAGTGATGACTCATGAGGGCGGCGTATTGTAGTCGGGGCGGGCACGGCCCGCGGCGCTGGTCGCCCAAGGCTCAGTCGACGGTGCTGTTCGAGGTCTCTGTTGCGCGGCTGCAGGATCTCGCGCTTGTCAGCGTCGGCAGGGCGTGTTCGGCATGACGCTGTCGGTGCCGCGCGTAAGCTCGATCAACGCGCCGAGGTTGGGGACGTGCCAGCGCGGCGGAGCGGAGGCTTCGAGGGTCGTGCCGGGTGACGGTTGACAGAACGCGACGTCGTTCTTTGCGTTGATCAGCATGATGCCGACCGGCAGCGGTTCGCGCGAGATCGCATCGAGGTGCTGCCCGCGGCGGAGCGTCAGCGCCGTCGTCGCGGAAACCGGAGCGCCGTCGACGAACCAGTCGACGCGTGCGCCGCGATCGGCCGTCGATGGCGGGCCAATGCCGCGCCAAATCGGCAGTTCGAAATTGAGCGGTGCGCGGAACCAGACATGTGACGCCAGATTCGCCGAAGCGTAGACGTCGTACGTGCCGTCTGCGAGCACGATCCATCGCGCGGCGGGCGCGATCGGCGTGACGCGGGCCGACATTCCGGGAAGCCAGATCTCGCGCCAGAGCGGCAGGTAGTGCGCGACGATGAATCCGCCGAACCCATGATGCACGGCCAGCCAGCTGCGGAGATCGTAGTCGGCGATGATGGCTGCGGGCGGATCGCGCAGAACGTCCGCGATCGTGTAGCTCTCGAACAGTTTGTGCTCCTCCATCACGAAGACGTTGGCGCGCAGAAACCAGTAGCGGTACGCGGGCTCGCGGCGCAGCGCCCAGCCGGTGCTGTCGAACACCTTCGAGCCGGCAGAGCGCCGGTCGACCTCGCGCATGACGAAATCCTGGTAGAGCGTGTCGCTCTCCTTGCCGCGGAAAAGAGCAGCAGCGATGTTGACTGTGGCAGCAACCGCGACCAGTGCGATGAGCGCGCGGCGGCGTGCGTCGGAAGTTGCGAGTCGATCGATCTCGATCGCCACGAACGGCGCCATCATCACGGCGGCGATCTCCATGTGGTAGTTGAAAACGAACTTCATCGCCGCGATGAAGAGGATGCTCGCGGACTGCAGGAAGGCCAGGAAAAAGTCGTCTCCAGGCGCGCGGAAGCCGCGCCGGAGCGCGCGCACGACGCCGAACCCTCCAATGAGGAGCACGGCGATGCCGCCGGGATCGATCGTCGAGAGCTGGAAGTTCGGAACGGCATCGATGAGGCGCCATCCGAAGACGACCGCGAAGCGGTGCACGAACATCCAGTCCGCCGGCGGGTGCTCGAAACCGACGGAGACCGAGTTTTCGCTCCACACCCGCTGCCACGCGAGGAGCGCGGAATGCGTCGCTGCGAAGTACACGCATGCGGCTCCGAATGCCGCAGCCGCGCCGGCGAAACACCAGTTTGCGCGCACGTTGCCGCCCCAGGCGCGGTCGCGCGTCCGCACGACGCGCGCGAGGAGCAGCGTGAGAACGGCGAGCGGTCCGAGCCGCAGATTTGCAAATCCGGCCAGGCAGAGCAACGCGCCGCCGGCGAAGGCGAACTTCGGGCTCTCACCCATGCGCTGCAGACAGACCAGCGCGGCGATGTAGAGGACGATGCCGAGGACGTCGACGCGGTATTCGACCGCGGGCAGCATGAAGAGCGAACTGCAGAGCACCAGCGCCATCGCCGTCCATGCCGCGAACGCGGAGATGCCCGCGTGCCGCATCCAGCTCCGCAGCAGGACGAAGGCGAGAATCCAGAGCGGCAGTTGCGCCCAGCGCATCAGCAGGATCGCACTCGCGCCCGGGCTGTTCGTCAGCGCGGCGACCGGCGCGAAGACGAACCACTGCAGCGACGTGTGGTGCTCCCAGAAATCGCGATACGGAACGAGTCCGCGCCGCACCCAGTCGGTGGCGCGGAAGAACTCGATCTCATCCCAGACGATCGGGTGGAGTCCCTGCAGTTGGAACAATCGCGCGATGACCGAGAGCAGCGAGATGCCGCCGAGCAGCGCGGTTGCGCGTCGAGTGTTCATCGCCGTTCGGATGCAGAGGTGAGGCGGGTGGTTGCCGGACGGGCGTCCGGCAACCGGGCATCATCAGATTTTTTTCGCGGCCTTCTGCAGCGACTTGCCGGTGGAGTTGAGCGCGTCCTTGGCCATCGACTTCGCTCCCTTCACACCTTTGGCGACCTGTTTGTCGATCGCTTTTTTCGCCTCTTTGATTTTCGGCGCGGCGGCTTTCTTCAGCGCCTTCAGCTTCGGCTTCGCTGCTTTTTCTACGGCTTCGTAGGCGTCTTCACCAGCCTTCGCCACCGCTTTGCCGACCTTCTTCGCGGCCTTCTGTACATCCTTCTTCTTGATCATCGATCGACTCCTTTAATGATGTGTCGGGCTACCTTAGCATTTCTCCGCGGCTGCGCGTCTCCGCGTGAACCTTCCCCTGTCGCTATTTCGCCGCTCCATGCACCTGATCGAGTCGCGCGCGAAACTCGCGCGCCCACGCGCCGAATGCATTCTCGACGTCGCCCCATCGTCGATACGCGCCTAATCCACTGAAGTACGCGCGGCCGGCCTTGCGATCGGCGAAGGCAGCCACGCGCGCGTTGGTGTTGCTGTCGCGCATGTCCACTTCGATCGCGGCCTGGCCGATGTCGACGGTCGGCAGAAACAGGCCGACGCCGATCACCGTGCCGACCGCCTTCGCGGCCACGTTCTTGGCCGGATCGACGGGAACCAACTCCGTCAGCGCGGCGCGCACGCGGAGCACGCCGTCGCCCGGCTTGTCGACGATCGTGTAGCCGCCGCGCGTCAGTTCATCCGTGAACGCGACGCGCAGGTGCTCGCTCAGGCTCTTCAACTCTTCCGCGTTGGCCTGGTTGTCCGCCGGAGCTTTGCCGAGAAAGACGACGACCGGCTCGAAAAGGAACGCGTGATAGTCGCCGAGGACGCCGGGACGGCTCGACCACGATCGCATCGACGGACTGCCCGGAACCGACTGCAACTCGATGCCGCTGCCGAGGAAGACGACGTTCGGCTGCTTCGCCGAGGTCGCGCAGCCAGCCAGGAAAAGGAGCGCCAATACTGCACAAGTTCTGGTCATTTCGTTTTCCTTTGCTGTTCGATCCAGCGGTCGACATTCGATTCGAGGACGCTCAGCGGCACCGCGCCGCTGCCGAGGACGACGTCGTGGAACTCGCGCACGTCGAACTTCGTCCCGAGCGCTCCCTCGGCGCGTTTGCGGAGCTCTTTGATTTTCAGTTCGCCCAGTTTGTACGCCAGCGCCTGTCCCGGCCACGAAATGTAGCGGTCCACTTCCGTCTCCACCTCATGCAACGGCAGCGCGGTGCGCGTGGCCAGATAGTCGATGGCCTGCTTGCGCGTCCATCCCATCGAATGGATTCCGGTGTCGACGACGAGCCGGCAGGCGCGCCACATCTCGTACGTCAGCCGGCCGAAGTTCGAATATGGATCCTGATAAATCCCCGCTTCGATGCCGAGCCACTCGCAGTACAACCCCCATCCTTCGCCGAACGCGGAGATGTACGAATAGCGGCGGAAGTTCGGCAGGTCGCCGAGCTCGCGCGCGAGCGAAATCTGCAGGTGATGGCCGGGCACGGCCTCGTGCAGCGTGAGCGCCTCGAGGTTGTAGAGCGGCCGGCTCTCGAGCATGTAGGTGTTGACCCAGTAGATGCCCGGCTGCGTGCTGCCCTGCGCCGGACCGACGTATCGGCCGCTCGTGTACTTCGGCGCGATGTCGGCCGGTACCGGCTCGACGGTGTACGGCAAACGCGGAAGCGTTTTGAAAAGCGACGGCAGTTTGCCGTCGATCCGTTTGGCGATGCGCGACGCGCGCGACAGCAGCTCCTCGGGCGTCTTCGCGTAGAAACGTGGATCGGTGCGAAGGAAGACGAGGAAGGCCGCGAAGTCGCCGTTGAATCCGGCCTCTTTCATCACCGCGTTCATCTCGCCGGAAATCCGTTCGACCTCGCTCAATCCGATCTTGTGAATCTCCTCGGGTGTGAGATTGAGCGTGGTGAACTCGCGGATTTTCAACGCGTAATACGCGCGGCCGTTCGGAAGTTCCGAGGCGCCGAGCGTCGTACGCGCGTTGGGCAGGTACTCGTTACGGAAGAAGTCGAGGAACTCGCGGTATCCAACGACTGCTCCCTCCATCACCGCCGCGCGCCCCTCGGCCTGCAAGCGCGCGCGTTCGGATTCAGGCACCGACGAAGGAAACTTCGCGAACGGCACCCAGAAAACGCTCTTGGCCGGATCGTCGACGATGTGCGCCGTGATCGTCGAGTCGTAGCCGTCCAGCGTCGCCCGAGGAATCGTCATCCCGCGCTTGATGCCGATGCGCATCAGCGCGATCTCTTCGCGCACGTAGCGCGGCCACGCCTTGAGGCGGCCGATGTAGTTCTCGTAATCCTTCACCGTCGCCAGCGGAACGTCTTTCGGCAGGCGCGAGAAACCGGAGTGGAATCCGGAGTCAGCGTTGAACGGAACCTGGTAGTCGCCGAGCTCGAAGGAAGCGGCCGAGTCTTCCAGCCGCTGTTTGAAGATGTCGTAATTCACGACCTCCGCCGGCGGCAGCTTGGCGCGATCGATCGTCGCGAGCTCGGCGAGCGTCGCCTTCGTCTGCGCGTGGCGGCGTTCGAGATCGGCCATCGTCACCGACGGCAGCCGGTCGTCGTATTCGTGACGGCCGACCGAGGTGGCGAAGAGAGGACTCTCGCGAAGCTGCGTTTCCCAGGCGCGGTCGAACAGCGCGTGAAGGCGGGCGACCTCATCCGCCGCGTGCGCAGAGACAGCGATCAGAAAGACGACCAGAAGCGATAGCCGAAGTTTCATTCGCGAAGCTTAACGTCTGTCGCGGGAAGACAAGTTGACTTGACAGTGTTAGGCAAGTTAACTTTACACAAGGAGAGCTAACCATGAACCTGAGAAATCGCATTTTCAGCAACCCCGCCACTCTGATGATGATCGGAATGACCTGCCTCGTGATCGCGAGCGCGCCGAGCTTCATTCACGTCGCAACGAAGTTGAATCCGGACGCCGTCGACTTCGCGCGCGGCGTGATGCTCGGTCTCTCGATCGGCTTCAACCTGGTCGCGGTCTGGACGCACGGACACAATCGCCGCTGCGCGCGGTAGCGAGTCCGATCGTGGCGCAAAATCTGCTCAATCGAACGTTGCACAGAGAAAGGTGCCGATCATGTCCGATCACGATCCTCCACCAGAATTTCGGCAGCGCAAAACCGATCGCGAAGCGCTGTGGATTGAGGTGCCGCTTGAAGAGGAGATCCCGCCGCCGCTTCTGAATCCCGACCGCAACGCCGCGGAACAGTCCAACCCCGAGCCGTTTCTGCGGCGGAGCTGACACTTACGTGTTCGCGGCGAGCGCACGGAGGCGCTTTGCGACTTCGCCCGTTACGCGCATGACCGCATCCAGAAGTTCTTTGTCGACGTTCGCCAGACCTTCGTATTCGACCGTGTTGCGGAGGCGGTGCGCGCTCTCGAGAACGCGCCACTGCGAAGCCGGAAGCGCCAGCGTATGCGCCAGAGCCTGAAACACGATGTACCGCTTATCCGGCCGGTAGCCGTGCCAACGCAGCGCGGCCAGGCTGAGAGCGTGCGCGGCGTTGTAGGCGAGGTCGAAGCGGCTTTCGATCGCGATTCATTGCCCGCGTCATGCAGGCGCGCTTCGCCGGAGCGGATCAGTCCTTCGATTTCCGGAGCTGACGGCGCTTCGACCTTCAACGCTCCGGTCGTAACGAGATTATCGAGCTGCCGTTTTGACATCGATGCTCCCGATCAGCGGAATCACCTTACCGGACAGAACTTTCGTCAGGAATGGGTTGCCATTGTGGCGCCTTCGTGTGAACTCTTCGGGTGTCAGGAGCGTGGGATTGATTTTGCGGCTCACGGCACGTTCCGCGCGCGCGATGCGCGAGAAGAGTTGTTCGAGCGTCAGGTCCGCCGCAACCACGAGAAGATCGACGTCGCTGCCGGCGTGCGCCTGACCGCGCGCGATCGAGCCGTAGATGAGTGCGAGATCGATTTTTCGCGCGATCGGCGTGAGCGCATCGCGCAGCGGTTCGGCGACGCCGCTCGTCTTGACGATGATCGAGCGAAGTTCCCTGAAAATCGGGCTGGCTTGGTTGGCGCGGTAATGCCGTTGGTTGCCGATCGGCGTGACCAGCACGAGGCCGCTGCGCACCAGCCGTTCCAACTCGCGCTGTACTGTGCCGCGGCCGCCGCCGGTGCGCCGGAAAATCTCCGTCGCGAAGAACGACTCTTCGGGATGGCCGTACAGCAATCCCAGCACGCGTTGCTGCGTCTGGGTGAACAACGCATCGGAAAGGCTGAGCCGTAAGGCAGTACCCATTTCGGGTACGATCATACCCGAATCGGGTACGTGATTCCATTACGGTTCCGTCGCGCCGATCACCCCTCCCATCACTGGCAGCACGATTCCGGTGATGTAGCTCGAGCAGACCGGGGATGCGAGGAAGACGTAGGCGGGCGCGATCTCTTCCGGTTGCGCGGGGCGCTTCATCGACGTGCCGTGGCCGAAGTCGGAGACCTTCGTGGCCGGCTGGTCCGCGGGATTGAGCGGCGTCCAGACCGGGCCGGGTGCGACGGCGTTCACGCGGATGCCTTTTGGCGCGAGGTTGGTGGCCAGCGATTTCGTGAACGCGTGGATGGCGCCTTTCGTGGACGAATAGTCGAGCAGGATCGGCTGGCCGAAGATGCCGGTTTCCGATCCGGTGTTGATGATGGCGCTGCCTTCGCCGAGGTGGGGGAGCGCGGCTTTGACGAAATGGAAGTAGCCGTAGATGTTCGTGCGGAAGGTCAGATCGAGATGCTCCTCGGTGATCTGATCGATCGACTCGGCGTGCTCCTGAAACGCGGCGTTGTTGACCAGGATGTCGAGCTTCCCGAATTCGGCGACGGTCTTTTCCACCGCCTCGGCGCAGAACTCCGCATCCTTCACGTCGCCCGGAAGCAGCAGGCAACGCCGCTTCTCCTCCCGTTCGATGACGCGTTTGGTCTCGTCGGCATCGACCTGTTCGACGTCGAGATAGACGATGGCCACGTCCGCGCCTTCGCGCGCGAAAAGCACCGCCACGGCGCGGCCGATTCCGGAGTCGCCGCCGGTGATCAGCGCCACTTTACCGGCCAGCTTGCCGCTGCCGCGATAGTCGGGATTGCGGAACTGCGGCGGCGGATCGAGTTTCGCTTCGATGCCGGGCTTGGACTGGTGCTGCTTCGGCATCGGATTCTCGTGATGCTTGCGCGCGCCGGCCTGAATGGCCTTGTCGGATTTCTTTTTCGAGGATGATTTCTTCTTATCGGCCGCGTCGATCTCGCGTTGCACTTTCCTCTGCTTCGCAACCGTCGCGGCTGTTTTTCTGCTGGCCATCGTGTCCTCCGCGCCGACGGAATGCTCGGCGCATGCCCGAGGCAAGATTCGGCAGGGACAAAGAGACATCGTCGTTGCGCATGCATCGCCGGTGTGCTTTCATGAAACGTCCGGTCTTCTTCCACACGCTCTGACGGAGGTGTCCCCTGAATCCACTGCGAGCCAGTCTCGCTGCCGCTGTCGTTTTTGCTGTTGCCCTGCCCGCTGCCGCGCAAACGTTCGTCTTCGATCTGCGCGGGGCACAGGAAGTGCCGCCGACGGCGAGCGCCGCGAGCGGCGGCTGTTTCGGGCAACTCGATCAGCCGTCGTCGACGTTCTCCGTCACGTGCGTTCACAACATCGTGAACGCGACGCAGATGCACATCCACCGCGGCGCGGCAGGTGTGAACGGTCCGGTCGTCTTCAACCTCAGCAATCCGGAAGTGAGTCCGGTCACCGGCACGTGGACTTCGATGACGCCGGCGGACATTTCCGATCTGCTGGCCGGCAATCTCTACATCAACATCCACACCGCGGGACGTCCCGCGGGCGAGATTCGGGGGCAGATTCTTCCTCGCACGGTCGACCTGGTTGCATTCACCGCCAACGGCTCGCAAGTCGTTCCGCCGAATGCGTCTGCTGCAACGGCGAACTGCACGGCGGACCTCGATGGCCCGGCCACGTCGCTCGCCGTTCAGTGCACGCACAATCTCGCCGGCGCCACCGCGGCGCACGTGCACGCCGCGCCATTCGGCAGCAACGGTCCGGTCGTATTCACGTTTCCGTCGGCCACATCGCCGCTCAACGGCAGCATGCCGATGACGCCGGTGCTCGTGGCCGACTTCGCCGCCACGTTCCTCTACCTCGATATCCATACGCCGCCGGGAACGGAAGCAAATCCGAGCGAGGAGATTCGCGGGCAGGTCGGGACGCCGCCCGTCGGCGCGACGACCGGCACGATCGTCATCAAAAAGCAGACTTCACCGGCCGGCGGCGCCGGCTACGGATTCACCGAGACGATTACCTCGGGCAGTTTCACGCTCAACGACGGCGGGACGAAGACATTCTCCGGCGTCACTCCCGGCGTCTACACCGTGACGGAGAACGATCCGTCCGGCGCCGGTTCCGCGCTCGTCGATATCTCGTGCGACGACGGCGTGAGCACAGGCGACGCGAACGCGCGCACAGCCACGATTCACGCCGTGGCGGGCGAGACGGTGCAGTGCACGTTCCGCAATTTCAAGACCGCCGCCACCGACACGCTGTTCGTCTTTCATCTCTCCGGCGATCAGGAACTTCCGCCGGTTTCGACGACGGAGCGCGGCGGCTGCATGGGGCGGTTCGACGCTGCGTCGAGCACGTTCTCGCTCATCTGCACGCACGACGTCGCCCTCGCCACGATCATGCACATTCATCACGGCGCCGCCGGCACGGCCGGACCGATCGCATTCGACCTCGGCAGTCCGGTCAGTCCGGTGATTGCGACCTGGAGCGGCATGACGCCGGCCGACGTCGCCGATCTCATGGCCGGCAATCTCTACGTGAACATCCACACGGCGGGACGGCCGAACGGCGAGATTCGCGGCCAGATTCTGCCGCGAACGGTCGATACGATTCCGTTTACCGCCGACGCATCGCAGGTCGTTCCGCCCGGCTCCTCGGCAGCGACCGCGAACTGCTCGGCCGATCTCGACGCCGCCGCGACGTCGCTCGCTATTCAATGCACGCATAACCTGCCGAGTCCTGACGTCGCGCACGTGCATCAGGCGCGGCGCGGCGCGAATGGTCCGATCGCCTTCACGTTTCCGTCCGCTGCATCGCCGCTGAATGCAGCGATGCCGATGACGCCGCGGCTCGTCGCCGATTTCGCCGCGTACTTCCTCTACCTCGACATTCACGGCGTCGCGGGCGGCGAGAGCAGCGCCGGCGATGAAATCCGCGGCCAGATCGCTCCTTCGCTCGTCCCGGTGACCACCGGCACGATCCGCATTCGCAAGGCGACGTCGCCCGCCGGCGGCAGCGGCTTCGCGTTCACGGAGACGGTGACGCCGGGCAGCTTCACGCTCGCGGACGGCGGCGAGAAGGTGTTCGCGAACGTTCCCGCCGGAAACTACACGGTGACCGAGGGCGTGCTGGCCGGCTGGACGCTGACGGATGTGAAGTGCGGAGATCTCGACAGCACCGGCGATCCTGTGGCGCGCACTGCCAACGTGCACCTGCAGGCGGGCGAAGTGGTGACGTGCACGTTCACGAACCTGCAGAGCGTCGCGTCGCCCCTGAACTTCGTCTTTCACCTTTCCGGCGATCAGGAAGTGCCGCCGACCGGTTCGACCGCGCGCGGCGGTTGCTACGGCCAACTCGACGGCGTCACGCGCCGCTTCTCGCTTGTGTGCACGCACAACGTCGCCGGCGCGACCGTCGCGCACATTCACTCCGGCAGCGCCGGCGCCACCGGCGACATCGTCTTCGACCTCGGCGATCCGGTTAGTCCGATCGAGGCGACGTGGAACATGACGCCGGCGCAAGTGACGGAGCTGCTGGCCGGCCGCTACTACCTCAACATTCACACGAGCGGACGTCCGGCCGGAGAGATCCGCGGACAGATTCTGCCGCGGACCGTCGATCGCTTCACGTTCACCGCGAACGCGACGCAGGTGGTGCCGCCGACCGATTCGACCGCGACCGGCGACTGTCTGGCCGATCTGTCCGACAACGCGGCCTCGGTTTTCGTGCAGTGTTCCCACACCGTTCCGCTGCCGACGGCGATCCATCTTCACGATGGCCCGCCGGGCGTGAACGGTCCGGTGATCTTCAGTTTCGCGACAACGAATCCGTTCTCGGGCGATGCGCCGCTGACGCCGCGCCTCGTCGCCGATTTCGCGGCCGGCTTCCTCTACGTCGACATTCATTCGCCGAACTACGACTCGGGCGAAATTCGCGGCCGGCTCTTCGGACCCGCTGCCGTCGCGCCGCCGCCGGCTGCGATTCCGATCTTCGGGCCGTGGGTCGTGTTGCTGATGGCGCTCGCGCTGGCTGGCGTGGCGTGGGGGCGAATGAGGTGATGTCGCCGTCGCGCTTGCGTGCGCGGCATCCTTTCCCTATGTTCCGCGCATGACTGCCACGCTTGCGACAAGCCGATGAACCTGCGGAGCTGTTTCAGCGTGATGTTGATATTCGCGATCGCGGTCGGCGCGCAAGCGGCGCGAATCGACGACGACCTTCGTTCCGCGGAGCGCCTCGCGTGGCAGAAGCGATTCGCCGAGGCCGAGCAGCAGTATCGCGAGATCCTGCGGTGCGAGCCGAAGTCGCGCGCGGCGGTGCTCGGATTGGGACAGGTCCTGTTGTGGGAGCAGCGGTACGACGATGCAGCGGCGGTTTACCGCGGCCTGCTGCACGATTCGCCGAACGACGTTGATGCGCGCAAGGGCTTGGCCACGGCCGAGTATTGGAGCGGCGATTTCCGCGCGGCGCAGCGCGACTACGCGATCGTCCTCCGAACGCGGCCGGGTGAGTCCGAGTCGCGCAAGGCAATCGCGGACATCGCGGCGGCATCCTCGCCGCTGTTCGCGAGCGACAATGATTTCGTGTCCGACGATCAGCCGCTGCATCGCGCCCGGATGTCAGCTTCGTATACAGCCTTCTCCGATCCGCTCACGAAGTGGACGGCGACGGCGGGCACGTACGCGCTGTCAGCGCGAGGATTCGGCAGCGCGACGTCGCCCTTTGCCGCGATCATCGGCAGCACCGTTTTGCCCGCGGCGCATCTCCGCGCCAGCGCGTCGTTACGGCTTTTCCGTTTTCCCGACGGTGAAACGAAGCCGCTCGGCGGCGTTGCGCTTTCCCGCGAGTGGCGCGGCTCGACCATCAGCGTCGATGTCGATCGGCACGAGTTGCTGTACGCCGCATCGTCGCTTCGCACGCATGCCAGCGAGACGGCGGCCACGCTCGGTTGGACGAGCAGCAGCGATGCCGCGTCATCGTCGGCCGCGCTTCATGCGATCCGCTATTTCGATGGAAACTCCGGCCGCGCCGCCGACGCGTATCACCTCGCGCGCGTTGCGCATGGCGCTTCCGGATCGCTTTCGATCGGCGCTGCGGTTTCGTATCGCGACACCGAGGAGAGCCGGCTGGTCGTGAGCGGGAGCCAGCGCCGTTACGATCCGTACTGGACGCCGCTCGACCTTTTCGAAGCGCGCGCGGTCGCCGCGGCAACGATGCGCGCCGGCCGTGGGTCCGTGAATCTGCACGCGGATGGCGGGTGGGCTCGCGATCGCGATGAAGGCGTTCATCGCACGTTCCATCCGTGGCGGACGTCCGCCGATTTCGTTTTTCCTTTTCGCGGTGCGTTCAACGCGACGATCGGCGTCGAGCACCAGACCACCGTTTTCTACAACGCGAACTCCATTCGCCTCGGCGTCAGCGGCCGGCTCTGATGTGGACGGACGATGAACTTTTCCGCCATCGCCGCGCCGCGCCGGCGTCGACGATCGCGCGCGCGATCCTCGGAGTCCTGATCTTTTTCGGCCTGCAGAGCGTTGCGCTTTTCGCCTTCTGGTGGTTTCGCATGGAGCACGTCAGCAACCGCATTCTGTTCGTCCTGCTCTCCGCGGCCGTCTGGTACGGCGTCTTTCGCATGCTGGTCGGCTGGTACAACTTCTTTCACATCGAACAGCCGTTGCCAAGGAGTGCGCCGAGTGGTTTGTCGGTGGCTATTTTCACGACGTCGTCCCCCGGCGAGCCGTACGAGATGTTCGTGCGCACGCTGGCCGCGTTGCGCGACGTTACCTATCCGCACACGACGTATCTGCTCGACGACACCGGCGATCCGCGCTTCGCCGAGCTTGCGCGCGCCACCGGCGCGGTGCACCTCGAGCTCGTCGGGCTTCCCGGCGCGAAGGCGGGGAAGATCAACGCCGCGTTGGAGCGCACCAGCGAAGACTTCATCCTCGTGCTCGATCCCGACCACATCCCGCTGCCGAATTTTTTCGATCCGATTCTCGGCCACTTCGATGATGCGCGCGTCGGCTTCGTGCAGGTGGCGCAGGCGTACTACAACCAAGAGTGCTCGTTCGTTGCGCGCGCCGCCGCCGAGCAGACCTACGCGTTCTACGGACCGATCCTGCAGGGGATGCACGGCACCGGCACGGCGGTGGCGATCGGCGCCAATTGCGTTTTTCGACGGAAGGCGCTGCAGTCGATCGGTGGTCACGGCGTGGGGCTGGCCGAGGATCTCGTCACGTCGATCCGGTTGCATGCGGCGGGATGGAAATCGATTTACGTCCCCGAAATCCTCGCGCGCGGCCTCGTGCCCGAAGACCTCGGGTCATTCATGAAGCAGCAGTTGAAATGGTCGCGCGGCGTCTACGACGTTCTTCTGCGCGAATACCCTCGCGCGTTCCGGCGGCTCACGCTGCATCAGAAGCTGTCGTACTTCATGATCGGAACGTACTACCTGGTCGGATTGACGACGCCGATCTACCTGCTGATTCCGGCGCTGTATCTGTGGACCGGCGTCCAGCCCGCGGCGATGTTTCTCAGTGAATATCTGCAGCACGCGCTGCCGCTTGGCTTCTTCGGCATCGTCATCTATCGCTTCGCGCAACGGTGGCTGTGCGATCCGCCGCGCGAGCGCGGCTGGCACTGGCGCGGGATGCTGCTGAAGATCGGCTGCTGGAGCGTTTATCTTCGCGGGCTGCTGCTCGCGATCCTCGGCGTGGCAGTGCCGTACATCCCGACGGCGAAGTCGCGGCAGTCGGGCAATTTCTGGCGGTTGGCGGCCGTTCCGCTCACAATAACTGTGGCGTCGCTGGCGACGCTCATCGCTGTTTTCGTCCGCAGGTTCTATCTGATGCCCGAGGCCGAAGTGAGGATCACGACGGAAGTGGCCGCGGGCATGGCTGGATTTCTGATGATCAACGTCGCATTCATGAGCGGCCGGTTGTACGCCGCATGGAAAGGGGGCGCGCGATGACGGCGCGGCGGTATCAGGCCGCCTTCTTCGCCCTCGGCTGGCTCCTGCTGCTCGGCTTCGCCATCCATCGCGGCATGGACGGCATGTTCGGACGCGCGTTTGCGGCGGTGCAGGCGAGCGTCGTGTCATTCGATCAATCGATGTCCGATCGCGAGGCGGACGCGCGAGCGCATGTGCAGTCGCACGCGCGGCGCGATGACGTCGTGCGCGCATATCCGCGTCTCGATGCCGCCGTGCTCCGCAATCCGCAGCACATGTTGTGGGGTGCGTACGACGGCGCGTTGCCCGATTCGTTCACAGGCATCAACGCGCTGGAGAGCCGCACCGGCCAGCCGTTCGCGATCGTCTCGTTCTATCAGGCGTGGGGCGATCGTCCCGACGAGGCGGAGTTTCCGCTTCGCGCCGTCTCGACGATCGACCGGCTCGGATCGATTCCGATGATCACCTGGGAGCCGTGGGTGAAGGATTTCGACGAGGCGCTGCGTCCCAATCTGCCCAAGCCGGCCGAGCGCGAATACGCCAGCCTGGCGGCGATCGCGCGCGGCGACTACGACTTTTACGTTACGCGCTGGGCTACCGCCGCTGCACAGTATCGCAAGCCGATCTATCTCCGCTTTGCGCATGAGATGAACGATCCGTATCGCTATCCATGGGGACCGCAGAACGGCAACCGGCCCGACGATTTCATCGCAGCATGGAAGCACGTCCATCTCATTTTTCAGAAGATGAATGCGACGAACGTTCTGTGGGTCTGGTCGCCGCACATCTCGATGCCGTGGTTCGAGTACTACTACCCCGGCGACGAGTGGGTGGATTGGATCGGCACGGGTGTTCTGAATTACGGCGATGCCGCGCCGTGGTCGCGTTGGTGGACGTTCCACCAGATCGTCGAGAAGGCGTATCCGGCGCTGCTGAAGCTGCACAAGCCGATCATGATCACGGAGTTCGGCAGCGTGACCAGCGGCGGCAACGCGGGACAGTGGTACGCGCAAGCCTTCCGCGACGTGCACGAAAAGTACGGCGCGGTGCGGTCGATCATCTTCTTCAATCAGACGCACGATGTGACGTTGTCGACGACGCCGCTGAACTGGAGTCCGCTGCAGGATGTGCAATCGACACGCGCAGTCGCCGCGGCGATGCAGCCCGAGGTGCGGACGGCGCGTCGATGAAGGCTCTGTCATTTGCTGCCGCCGCGCTGCTGCTGGCCACGATCGCGAACGCCGCCGGCATCACCGGCACGGTGACCAGCGATACCGGCGCGCCGCTGGCGTCGATGAAGGTCGCCGCGTATCACACCGATGGAACACTCGAGGCCACCGTCACCACGAACGCTGACGGAACGTATGCGATGACGTCGATCGCGGGCGGCCAGTACCACGTGTTGGCCTACGACCCGACCGGCACCTTCGCGACGTCGTTTTATGCCGACGCGGAGTCGTTCGAGACTTCGAATGTACTGCCGCTGACGTCGATCCTGACCATGTCGAACGTCAACTTTCGGCTGGTGCATGCGGGACATGCCGCCGGCCGCGTTTCCGATTCCGGCGGTGCCCCTCTTTCGAAGATGACGGTCGCTGCGTACAACCTCTCCGGAACGCTCCGCGGATTCACGACGACCGATGCGGCGGGTAACTTCGCGCTGACGCTCTCGACGGGAAGCTACAAGATCGCCGCTTACGACGAGGCGCTGACGTACGCCGTGACGTTCTTCGATAACTCCACATCCTTCGACGCCGCGTCTGCCGTGAGCATCACCGCGCCGGCGTCAAAACCTGTGAACCTGCAGCTTCCGCTGGCCGCGAAAATCAGCGGCATCGTGACCGATCGCGTTGCACTGACGCCGATCGCCAATGCGCGCGTGACTGCGTACGCGAGCGACGGCACGATCGCCGCGCGAGGCGTCACCGGCACCGACGGCCGCTACGCCGTGGCCGTGCGGCCGGGCGGACTGCGCGTCGTCGTCGACGATCCCACCGGCATCTACGCGGCGACCTACGTTCCCGATGCCGAGTCGTTTTCGACGGAACCGGCCGTCGCTGCCGCGGCGGGCCAGACCGTCACTGTCGACGCCACGATGATCCACGGCGGCCGGCTTACCGGACGTGTCATCGATTCTCTTACCGGCATTTCCATTCCGGCAGTCGTCACCGCTTACAACCTCGACGGCACGGCCCGGGCGTCCGCTGCGACCAATTCGCTCGGCTATTCGATCGTGGTGCCGCCGGGCGATTACCGGATGGGCGTGGTCGATCCGACGTTCGTCTACCTGCCGCAGTACGCCGCTAGCACCATCGTTCATGCCTTCGAGGGGACGACGAACGGAGGTGTCGACTTCGCGCTGTCGAAAGGCGCGCGCATCACCGGCCGCGTCACCGCTTCCGGCGCGCCGCTGAGCGCGATCACGATCGGCGCGTATGACCTCGGCGGAAACCTGATCGTGTCGACGAACGGCGACGCAGAAGGCAACTATGTCCTTCTCGTTCCTCCGGCGACCGTGAAGCTGCTCGCCTTCGACAACACCTTACATTTCGCCACCGCCTACTACCTCGGCGCATCAACCTTCGATGCGACGCAGTCCCTTTCGCTGATCGAAGGCCAATCGCTGAGCGCCGATTTCGCCATGATCGAAGGCGGACGAATCAGTGGCATTGCCATCGCGGAGACGACCTTCGCGCCGCTGCCGAACATCGACGTCATCGTCTACGACGCCGCATTCCAGACGATCGCGCAAGCCATGACCGATTCCGGCGGCTCGTTCCGCGTCGTCGTCCCGCCCGGCTCGTACTTCCTCGCCGCCGCCGATCCAGCCCGCCGCTACGCGCCGCTTTTCTACGGCGGCGGCAACGGAACTCTCGTCGCGATCTCGGCGCGACAAGACCTCGGTCCGCTGCAGTTCCGACTGGCCGCCACGGTCACGCCAATACGCCACCGCGCCGTGAAGCGGTAAGCGCAGCGCGCGCCGGAACGCTGGCGTCTCGCCGGCTAGCCCGGCGGAGCCTGCCCTGAGCGTAGCGAAGGGTCCTCGCTGCCGAATGGGAGGCTTGCGCAGGCGAAGCGTTACCAGCGACATTCGAGGGTTTGCCGGTTCGGCGGCGAGACGCCGCCGAGCCAGCCCGGCGAGGACGCCAGCGCTCCGGTTGTACGAACAAAGGCCATCCTTGCGGATGGCCTTTGTTCGGTTGCGAAGCGGGATTACGTCATCGCAAACGCGTTACGGCCCATGCGCTGAGCAACGCGGCCAGCAACAGCAACAGCCACGTCGATAGCGCCGGGATCGGTGCGGAAGCGACCGTTACCACCGTGGCCGCTGTGGCGGAGTTGTTGTTCGTGTTCGGATCGCTTTCGGTTGCGGTGACCGAGGCCGTGTTTGAGACCGTCGTGTTGCTGTTCGGCATCTTCAGCGTCAGGGTGATCGTCGCCGACGCGCCGCCGGCGAGGGCGCCGAGGCTGCAGGTGACGGTGGCGCCGCTGGCGCAGGAACCTTGCGTCGTCGTTGCGGAGACGAACGTCGTTCCGGCCGGCAGCGTGTCGGAAACCGTCACGTTCGTGGCGCCGGTCACGCTGTTGTTGAGCACCGTTATCGTGTAGGTGACGTTCGCATTTCCGGCGGCCGTGGAGGCGCCGGTTTTGGTGAGGCTGAGATCGGCGCCACCCACGACGTCGTCATTGATGATCGTGCCGGTTCCCTGCGCCTTGATGATGCTGCCGTTGGCGGGCGCGGTCAGATTAACGAAGAACGTTTCGTTCGGTTCGAAGGCGGTATCGCCGTTCACGACGACCGTTACGCTCTGCGACGTCTGTCCCGGCGTGAACGTGACCACGCCCGATTTCGTGACGTAATCGTTGTTCGCGAGCGTGGCCGAATTGTCGGCGGTCGCGAAGTTGACGGTGATCGTCGAAAGCGAACTGGCGGTTAGAGAGACGGTGAAGTTCTCGTTGACCGTCCCCGAGTTGCCTTCGGTCACGGTGACGTCGTTGATGGAAATGCCCGGCGTTGCCAGTCCGTCGTCGTTGATGATCGTGCCGACGCCCTGGCTTTTCGCGATCGTTGCTCCGGCGGTTGCGCCGAGGTTCATGAAGAATGTCTCATTCGGCTCGACGGTCACGTCGCCGTTGATGCCGATCGAAACCGTGGATGTAATCGCGCCCGGAAAGACGGTGAACGAACCGCTGTTGGTCTGATAGTCCGAACCGACGTTGGCGCTTCCGTCCGCGAGGCTGAAAGGCACCGAAAGCGTGATCGACGTCGGATTCGAAAGGGTGATCACGAAGTTCATGTTCGGACCGTTGCCGGCGTTGCCCTCCACGACCGACGGATCGTTGATCGTGATCGTCGGATTCGCATCGTCGTTGGTGATGTTTCCCTGCCCTTGCGCGTCGCTGATGGAGGCGTTGCCGGGGTTGAAGAGATTGACGAAAAAGCTCTCGTTCGGCTCCGTCGTGATGTCGCCGTTCACGAAGACGCTGACCGTCTTCGTCGTCTGACCGGCGGCGAATGTGAGGCTGCCGCTGGCCGGCTGGTAATCGGATCCGGAGATGGCTGTGTTGTCCGCGCTGGCCCAGTTGACGGTCACCGGGAACGCCGAAGCGGGCGTGAGCGTGACGGTGAAGTCGAAGCTGGTCGCGCCGGAGTTGCCTTCGCTCAGCGTGACGTCGCTGATCGTCAGCGCCGGCAGCGCGTCATCGTTCTTGATCGTGCCGACGCCTTGACTGTCGCCGATCGTTGCATTCACCGGATTGGTGAGATTCACGAACAGCGTCTCGTCGGCTTCCGGAGTCACGTCGCCGAGGACGGAGACGGTGATGGTCTGCATCGTCTGGCCGGCGGTGAAGGTGACCGTGCCGCTGTTCGGCGTGAAGTCGGTGCCGGAGGTGGCCGTGTTGCTGGCGGTGGCGAAGCTGGCCGTGACCGTCGATGCCGAGGCGGCGGAAAGGAAGACGTTGAACGTCATGATCGTGGTGCCGGCGTTGCCTTCGACGACCTGCGGATCGCTGATGCTGATCGACGGCGTTGCCGGCGTGCTGATGGCCGCGCACGCGGAGAACTCGGACGTGTTGCCGAGCGAGTCGGTGGCCGTGGCTGTGGCGAAGCCGCCCGCAACGCCTGGGAAAGTCACGTTGAACGTTCCCACTCCCGATGCGGCCGTGGTGATCGTCGTTTCGCCGAGGAAGGTCTGCCCTTCGCCGGCGCCGGAGGGATCGCAGGCTGTGTTCTGGAAGAACTGCACGATATAGGTGCTCGACGGCGCGCTGCTGAGCGTCCCCTGGATCGTCACCGTGCCGGCGCCGAATTGCGCGGAGGTGATGACCGGGAAGTTCTGCAGGTCGTTGAAGAGGCCGGCGTCGCCGTCGCCGGTGTCGTTCGGGGTGATGCCGTCGTCGCCGAGGTCGATGCCGAGCGTGCCGTTGCTGAAGATGGAGTTGAAACGGATCGTGTTCTGCCGCGACACCTTCGACGTGAATGCCTGCAGCGCCACGCCCGCCTTCGTGTTGAAGGCGATGATGTTCGGCTCGGCCAGCGTCCCGATGGTGTTCTGGTTCGCGCCGCCGGAGAAACCGTCCAGCAGCGTGATCCCGTAAGCGTTCGGGATGGCGGCCGTCCCGTCCGCGCTCGTGCCGATCTTGTTGCCGACGACGAGCGTATTGGCGGTGGTGTTCTCGAGCTGGATGCCGGCGGAGAAGTTCGCGTTGCTGGTGCTGCCGGAGATGACGTTGCCGCGGATGGTGTTCGCGCCCGCGCCGTTGAACGAGATGCCGGTGAAGTTCGGCAGCGCCGCCGTGCCGGCCGCATTCGTGCCGATGTAGTTGTTCTGGATGACGTTGTTCGCCGTTCCGGTGTTGCCGAGCGTGATGCCGGCCGTCGTGCCGCCGGAAATCAGGTTGCGCGCGGCCGCCGCGGCGCCGCCGATGGTGTTGCCGGTGGCCGTGTTGAGGATGAAGAACGCGCTGCCGTTCGCGGCGGCCGCCGACGTTGCGCTGCCGGCGGCGTTCGTGCCGAAGAAGTTGCCGTCGATGGTCATGTTCTTCGCGCCGTTGAGCAGGATGGCGTTGTTCCACTTCGTCAGCAGCAGCCCTTTGACTTCGCCTCCGTTGACCGTGGCGTTGAAATTGAGGCCGGTGCCGCTGGAGACACCCGATCCATTCAGCTCGATCTGGATCACGGCGTTGTCGCCGAGGGAAAGCGTGTTGACGCTCGCTCCACTCTGCGAGTAGCCGTCGATGATGACCGCCTCGGTGATGTTGGGGAGATTCGTCGCGGGCGAGATGGTGTGCAGCCCGGAGCCGGCGATGGCGAAGGTGATCGTGTCGGTGCCGGCCGCCGTGTTCGCGTCGAGGATGGCCTGGCGCAGCGTTCCGGCGCCGGAATCGGCGACGCTGGTGACGGTGAACGTCGCCGCGGACGCGCTCGTCGCGAGCAGCATGAGGAACACAAATAGAGCGCGGCCATGAGCATGGCGAGTTGCAACGGATTTCATATTTCTCCTGTTCGGCTCTCGTGGCCGCGGGGAACCGGGGAGGGTGGGAGTGTGGACGGACGATGGCGAGTTCAGCCGCAGCTTACACGACTAATGCGAACCGGTAGTGACGCCGCTCACGCCTCGGGCGATCGCACCAGCTTCTCGAACAGACTCTCCAGCGCGGCGTCGAGATCGTGGTGGACGCCTGAATGCACCGGCGACGTCTGGATGATCGTGCTGCGCGGCGCGACCAGCCAGTGGAAGCGGGCGCGTTGCGCGAGCGCCCCGATCGGGCCGGCGTCGGTGGTGCCGGCGCAGACTTTCGGGATCGAATCGAGGTAGCTGTCGATCATCGCCGTATCGATGCCCGGCGCGAGCGCTTTGAGGCGCTTATGGTCGCACCCGATGTGCGCGCCGAGGAAGGCGGCGGTGGAGGAAAAGAGGATCACGCCGGCGTTGAGGAACTCGCCGCGGTCGACGCGCGGAACGACGCGGACGACGGCGTAATCAAACGGATAGCGCTTGCGCATCAGCGGCATCCTCCATCCAGCGTCGCGGCGATTCGAGACGGTGCAGCAGGTAGTTGCGATAGGCCGCGCGATGATCGTCCACGTTCGCGAAGGCCGGCTCGTCGCCGAGCCATGAATCCGGGATCAATTCCAGCACGCCGTCGATCACCTCGGGTGTCAGCATCGCGGCAAGCTCGCCATCGACGTCGCGAATCTCCGTTGCCCATGGCAGCAGTACGTGATGCTTGATCGGCGCGAAGGCGTTGCGGCTGCGTTTCAGGAAATCGTCGCTCCAGTTGTGATGAAAGATCAGCGTCGCGCCGTGATCGATCATCCACAAGCCGCGGTGCCAGACCAGCAGGTTCGTATTTTTCGGCGTGCGGTCGACGTTCGTTACCAGCGCGTCGAACCAGACGATCGACGACGCCAGCCGCGACTTGCCCTGCATCGTCCGGGCGATGATCGGATCGAATGTGATCGACCCGGGGAGATAGTCGAGGCCGATGTTCAAACCTTCGCTCTTCGTCAGCAGTTCCTGGATCTCCGCATCCGGCTCGGTCTTGGCCATGCGTCCGTCGAGCTGGACGAAGACGATTTCCGGAACGGGCAGGCCGAGGGCGCGTCCCAACTCGCCCGAGATCAGTTCCGCCACCAGCGCGCGGACGCCTTGTCCGGCGCCGCGAAACTTCACCACGTACGTGCCGTCGTCATCGCCGTTCACGATGGCCGGCAGCGAGCCGCCTTCGCGCAGCGGCGTTACGTATTCGGTGGCGGTGACGGTGCGGATCACGACGAGATCATGCCCTAAACTGCTGTCGGTATGATCCCTGCACCTCGAACCGTTATCTGATGAGCACAACAGGGGCCCACAATCACCCTTCCGCTCCTCGGGCGGAAGAATTCGCTATCCTCGTCGATGCCGTCGAGGACTATGCCGTCTTTCTGCTCGATCCGACTGGCATCATCCGGTCGTGGAACCGCGGCGCGGGGCGGATCATGGGTTACTCCGAGGACGAAGCCGTCGGCAAGCACTTCTCCATGTTCTACGGTCCGGAGGACCTCGCATCGGAAAAGCCGCGGCGCGAGCTCGAAACCGCGGCGGCGGAGGGGCGCGTCGAAGACGAAGGATGGCGCATCCGCAAAGACGGGCAGCGCTTCTGGGCCAACACCGTCATCACTGTTCTTCGCAACGACAAGGGCGAGATCACCGGCTTCGCCAAGGTGACGCGCGACCTGACCGCGCGCCGCCACGCGGAAGAGGAGTTGCGGCAGAGCACCGAAATCTTTCAACTGCTCGTCTCCTCGGTTCGCGACTACGCCATTTTCATGCTCGATCCGAACGGCAATATCGCCACCTGGAACAAGGGCGCCGAGCGCATCAAAGGCTACAAGCCGGAAGAGATCATCGGCAGTCACTTCTCGCGTTTCTACTCCGAGGAAGACAAGGCCAATCACAAGCCGGAGCGCGAGCTGGAGATTGCGCGCGCCGAGGGGAGCGTCGAAGACGAAGGATGGCGCCTGCGCAAAGACGGCACGCGCTTCTGGGCCAACGTCGTCATCACCGCCGTCTTCGATCGCAGCGGCGAGCTTCGCGGCTTCGCGAAAGTGACGCGCGACATCAGCGATCGCAAGGAAGCGGAAGAGACGCGGCGCGCGCTGCTCGAACAGCGCGAAGCGCGTCTGCAGGCCGAGGAAGAGCGACGCCGCGCCGAGGATTCGTATCGCGTAGCGCAGGAAGCGAACCGCGCCAAAGACGACTTCCTGATGACGCTTTCGCACGAGCTGCGCACACCGATGACCGCAATCCTCGGATGGTCGCGCATGCTGCCTGCGATGTCGGCGGACGATCCGATGTTTCACGAAGCCGTCGCGTCGATCGCCGGCGGCGCGCAACTTCAGGCGCGGCTCATCGACGACATCCTCGACGTCTCGCGCATCGTTTCAGGCAAGCTGCGGCTCGCGCCGGAAACGATGGAGGTTTCGCGCGTGATCATGAACGCCGCCGAGGCGGTGAACGCAACCGCGCAGGCGAAAGGCATCACCGTCACGCTGACGCTCGCACCAACCCTTGGCGTGATGATCGCCGACCCGACCCGAATCCAGCAGGTGATCTGGAACCTGCTCAACAACGCGGTGAAGTTCACGCCGCGCGGCGGCAAGGTGGAAGTTTCCGCGCGCCGCACTGCCTCGCACGTGCAGATCTCAGTCACCGACTCGGGAGAAGGGATCGATCCGCGTTTTCTGCCGCACATTTTCGAACCGTTCCGCCAGGCGGAATCGCCGCAAACGCGCGTCCACGGCGGCCTCGGGCTCGGTCTCTCCATCGTCCGCTACATCGCCGAAGCCCACGGTGGAACGGTCAGCGCGGAGAGCGAAGGGCGCGGCAAAGGATCGACGTTTACGGTCACGCTCCCGGTGCGTTCCGTGACCTCGAGTACGGGTCCTGTTCGCAAGTCTCTCGGCGACATGTTCATGCACCGCGATCGTCTGCGCGATATCGCTATCGTCCTCGTCGATGACGAAGTGGAGTCGCGAAAGATGGTCGCGGCCGTGCTTCAGGCCGCCGGCGCGAATCTGACCGCGTTCGATTCCGCCGCCGCCGCTCTCGAAGGACTCGACCAGCTTCGTCCCAACATCATCCTGACCGACATCGCCATGCCGGAGATGGACGGCTACGCGTTCACGCGCGCGGTGCGCGAACGCGGATACGGCAACAAGGTGAAGATCGTGGCGCTGTCCGCCTTCCCCGCCACCGGCGACAAAGCCAGCGGCTTCGACGCCTACCTCACCAAGCCGATCGATCCGTTCCACCTCGTCGACGAGATCGCGCGCATCGCGCTCGCCGCGACGGCTTGAACCACAAAGACACAAAGAGCACAAAGGAGTCCGCTTTTCTTTGTGTCCTTTGTGCCTTCGTGGTGAAGCGCCTTTCTTCTTAGACAACCTTCCCGCCCTCGACCCGTAGTACGGTATCGGTCAGGAGAAGCCATGCTCGAACTGCGCATCGAAGGTCTGTCCAAGACGTACTCGAACGGCGTCAAGGCGCTGCAGGACGTATCGCTAACGATCCCTACCGGCATGTTCGGACTGCTCGGGCCGAACGGCGCCGGCAAGTCGACGCTGATGCGCACGATCGCCACGCTGCAGGAAGCCGACTCCGGCTCCATCGTCCTCGGCGACATCGACGTCCTTCGCGAGAAAGACAAAGTGCGCCGCCTGCTCGGATATCTGCCGCAGGAGTTCGGCGTCTATCCGAGGATTACGGCCGAGGCGATGCTGAATCACTTTGCGGTGCTGAAGGGGATCGTCAACGCGCGCGAACGTCGCGACACCGTCAACGCGCTGCTGCAGCGCACGAATCTCTACGACGCGCGGAAACAGAATCTCAGCACATTCTCCGGCGGCATGCGGCAGCGATTCGGAATCGCGCAGGCGCTGCTCGGAAATCCGAAACTGATCATCGTCGACGAGCCGACTGCCGGTCTCGATCCCGAGGAGAGAGTGCGCTTTCACAACCTGCTGGCGGAGATCGGCGAGAACGTCGTGGTCATCCTCTCCACGCACATCGTCGAAGACGTCAGCGACCTCTGCTCGCAGATGGCTATCATCTCCGGCGGCCGTGTGCTCATGAGCGGCGATCCGCAGGCCGCGGTGCGCGAGTTGAACGGCAAAGTGTGGCGGCGCGTGATCGGGAAGCAGGAGCTGGAGGACTTCCAGAGCCGCTACACCGTCATCTCCACGAAGCTCGTCAGCGGACGCACCGTCATTCACGTCGTGAGCGACGCGCAGCCCGATCCGACCTTCGAGCCGATCAATCCTTCGCTGGAAGACGTCTACTTCCACTACTCGAAACGCGACAGTCATCCACAGGCAGAGGCGGCCTGACATGACCTGGGAGATTCTGAAGTTCGAGCTGCGCTATCACCTGAAGCAGCCGCTGTTTTACATCCTCTTCGTCATCTTCTTTTTCCTGACGTTCGGCGCGGTGACCTCGGACACCGTAACGATCGGCGGCGCGCTCGGCAACGTCAATCGCAATGCGCCCTTCGTGATCATGCAGTTGCTGCTGGTGATGTCGACGTTCGGCGTCCTGACCACGACCGCGTACGTGGCCAGCGCCATCAACCGCGATTTCGAATTCAACACAGACGCTCTGTTCTTCTCGTCGCCGGTGAAGAAGAGTCAGTACCTCTTCGGCCGCTTCAGCGCCGCGTTCATCGTTTCCAGCCTCGTCTACCTCGGCGTGGTGACGGCGATCATGATCGGCTCGTTCATGCCGTGGCTGGACAAAGAGCAGCTCGGCCCCTTCGTTCTCAAGCCGTACGCGTTCTCGTTCTTCGTCCTGATCCTGCCGAATCTTTTCCTCTGCGCGGCCATCTTCTTCGCCGTGGCGGCGCTGACGCGCAGCCTCATGGCCACCTACACCTCGGTGGCCGCGTTCTATGTGGCGTACATCGTGTCGCGCGTTTCGCTGCGCGACCTGGAGAGCGAAAAGATCGGCGTCCTGCTCGATCCCTTCGGCTTCTCGCCCTTCGCGCGCACCACGCGCTACTGGACCGTCTTCGAGAAAAACAACAACATCCTGCCGCTGGACGGCGTCTTCCTCTGGAACCGCCTGATCTGGATCGGCGTCGCGCTGGTCCTGCTCGCACTGACGTTCGCATTTTTCAAGATGGAGGCCGGAAGCGCCTCGGGGAAGAGAAAGAAGAAGGCTGCCTCGAACGATGAGACGCCGATTCCGGCAGGCATCGCCCTTCCGCAGGTGTCGCAACACTTCGGCGGCATGGCCTCGGTTCGCCAATACTTCACGACCATTCGCGTCGAGACCGGCGCCATTCTCAAGAGCCTGCCGTTCATCGTGATCATGCTGCTGGCGGTGCTCAACACCATCGGCGGCGCGGCGTTCGCCAGTCCGATTTTCGGAACGCGCTTTTATCCCGTTACGTGGGAGATGGTCGACGTCATCGAGAACAACTTCCTGTTTTTCGCCGTGATCATCGCTGCGTTCTATGCCGGCGAAATCGTCTGGCGCGAGCGGATCCTGAAGTTGAACGAGGTCACCGACGCGATGCCGTCACCGACCTGGGCCATCTGGGCCGGCAAGCTGACCGCGCTCTGCATCGTGCTCTACCTCACGCTGTGCGCGGCCGTGCTGACCACGATCGCGGTGCAGGCCTCGAAGCACTATCACCACTACGAGCTCGGTCTCTACTTCCGCGGCGCGTTTCTCATCCTCGGCATCAAGCTGCTGTTGATCACCATCCTGATGTTTCTTGGGCAGATCCTCACCAACAACCGCTACGTCGGATTTCTGATCGCGCTTTTCTACATCATCGCGCAGGCGGTGATGGACGCGCTGCACTACGAGCACCACCTCTATCAACTGTTCGTCCTGCCGAGTACGACCTACTCCGACATGAACGGCTACGGCCATTTCGTGCGCCCGTTCGAATGGTTCAGCCTCTACTGGACGATTTTCGCGGCCATCCTTCTGATCGTCGGCCATCTCTTCTGGGTGCGCGGCACGGAGACGGCGATGCGCATCCGCACGCGTGTGGCCGGCGGACGTTTCGGGATTCCGGTCACCACCGCGCTGGCGCTGCTCGTGATCGCCTTCGTCTCCACCGGCTGCTACATCTTCTACAACACGAACGTTCTCAATCACTACTCGACCGAAGATCAGCGCGACAAGCGCTCCGCGGAAACGGAGAAGCTTTACAAGAAGTACGACCGCATCGCGCAGCCGCGCATCACCGACGTGCAGGCCAACGTCGATATCTACCCAGCCAAGCGATGGGTCGACATCCGCGGAACGTACAAGTTGATGAACAAGACGTCGCAGCCGATCAGCGACCTGCACGTGGTCATGGTTCCCGACGTCCCGCTGTCGGTGCAGATTTCCGGCGCGACGCTGGCGAAGAACGACGCCGATCACGGCTACTTCATCTATCACCTCGCGCAGCCGCTGGCGCCCGGCGCGACGATGCCGATGTCGTTCTCCGTGACCATCCACCACCAGGGTTTCGAGAACGCCAGCCGCGATAATTCGATCGTGGAGAACGGCACCTTCATCAACAACTTCTCCACCTTTCCGCACCTCGGCTACAGCCCGAACGTGGAACTGCAGGACACGCACAAGCGCCGCAAGTACGGCCTCGCGCCGGTCGTGCGCATGGCCAGGATCGACGATCCGAAAGCGCGTCTCGACAACGGCATCACCCGTGACGCCGACTGGATCAATCTCGATACGACCGTCAGCACCTCGCCCGACCAGATCGCGCTCGCGCCCGGCTATCTGCAGAAGGAGTGGACCGCCAACGGCCGCCGCTACTTCCAGTACAAGACCACCTCGCCAATCCTCGGGTTTTTCGCGTATCTCTCCGCGCGCTACGAGGTGAAGCGCAGCACGTGGAAGGGCATTCCGATCGAGATCTATTACACGCCGGCGCACGCCTACAACGTCGACCGGATGATCTACGCCGTGCAGAAGTCGCTCGACTACTTCACCGCCAACTTCTCGCCGTACCAGCACAAGCAGGTGCGCATCCTGGAGTTCCCGCGCTACGCGCAGTTCGCGCAGTCGTTTCCGAACACGATCCCGTTCTCCGAGTCGATCGGCTTCATCGCCGACCTGCGCGACAAGGAAGCGATCGACTACGTCTACTACGTCACCGCGCACGAGGTCGCGCACCAGTGGTGGGCGCACCAGGTCATCGGCGCCGACGTGCAGGGCGGCTCGATGCTGGCCGAAACGCTGGCGCAATATTCGGCGCTGATGGTGATGGAGAAGGAGTACGGCCGCGACAAGATGCGCCGCTTCCTGAAATACGAGCTCGATCGCTACCTGGCCGGCCGAGGAGGCGAGCTGGTGGCCGAGATGCCGCTGATGCTGGTCGAGAATCAGGGCTACATCCACTACCGCAAAGGCAGCCTGGCCATGTACGAACTGCGCGACGAAATCGGCGAGGACAAGGTCAACGCCGCGCTGCGCCAGCTCATCCACGACCACGCCTTCGAACAGCCGCCCTACGCCACGACGCGCGATCTCATCGCCGACTTCCGCGCCGTGACGCCGCCCGACAAACAGTCGCTGATCACGGACCTGTTCGAAACGATCACGCTCTACGACAACAAGGCCACCACCGCGACGGTCTCCAAACGGACCGACGGAAAGTTCCTGGTAACCGTCACCGTCGAGTCGAAGAAGTTCCGCGCCGACAACCGCGGCAAGGAAACCTCGGTCCCCGTCAACGACTGGATCGACGTCGGCGTCCTCGGCGCGTCAAAGACCAAAGGAAATGAGCCGGTCCTCGCGCTCGAGAAGCACCACGTGACCACGCCTTCGTCGAAGTTCTCATTCGTGGTTGCCACGAAGCCCGACCGCGCGGGAATCGACCCGCTCAACAAGCTCGTCGACCGCAATCCCGACGACAACACGAAGAAGGTGGATGTAGTCGACGCAAGAGCAGGTTCGTGACGACCAACCGATCATTCGAGGGGAACCGCGGCGGAGCCGCTCCAGAGGGTAGCCAGGGGTGCGGCGAAGCGCGCACGCCTGGACAACGGAGGGCGTGAGATTTTCCTGCCGCGTCAGCGGCAGCAGAGTTCTGGTGCCGCTGACGCGGCACAACAAAATCACGCGTTCTCTTTCCAGGGGTGCGCGCTTCGCCGCACCCCTGGCTACCCTCTTGAGCCGCCCCGCGGCGACCTCGGATAAAGTGTCTTGCGATGCACATCCTCACCTCGGCGCAGATGAAGGCGATCGACCGGCGCGCGACGGAGCGCTTCGGCATTCCTTCGATCGTGCTGATGGAAAACGCCGCGCTTGCGGTGGTCGACGCGATCGGCGAGCACTATCCCGACTGCGATCGCGCCGCGATCTTCTGCGGCCTCGGCGCGAACGGCGGCGATGGGTTTGCGATCGCGAGGCATCTCGAGCAGCGTGGCGTCGTGGCCAGCATTTTCATCGTCGGCGATCGGGCGAAGATCCGCGGCGATGCGGCCGCGAATCTCGAGATCTGTGAACGCCTGGCGCTGCCGATGTACGAGATCCTCGATGACGACTCGCTGAACGAAGCGCTCGTGCATGCCGCCGATGCGGATCTGATCGTCGACGCCATCTTCGGCACGGGCCTCGATCGCGCCCCCGAGGGGATGTACGCCGAGACGATTCGCACGATCAACGATTTCGGATTACCGATCGTGGCCGTCGATCTCCCCAGCGGCGCGGATGCGTCGACGGCAGAACCGTTCGATCCGTGCATCCGCGCGGCGCTTACGGTCACGTTCGCGACGCCGAAGATCTGCCATGTGTTCGAGCCGGCCGCGGTCAACTGCGGCGAGGTCATCGTCGCCGACATCTCCATCCCGCACGCCGCGATCGAAGACGAAAACGTCACGCTGGCGCTCACCACGCCGGCAGCCGTGCGGCCGTACATCGAGCCGCGCCTGGCCGCGACGCACAAGGGAACGTACGGCCACGTGGCCATCGTCGCCGGTTCGCCCGGCCGCAGCGGCGCGGCGGTGCTCGCCGCTCGCGGCGCGATCCGCAGCGGTGCGGGACTGGTGTCGGTGGTCACGGATGCCGAAACCGCGAAGCTCGTCCACGCCGGCTCGATCGAGTCGATGACATTTTCCGGCGACGACGTCGCCGCATTCATCGCCGGCAAAGATGCCGTTCTGATCGGCCCAGGTCTGGCCGACGATGAAGGCAGCTACGCGTGCATCCGCCAGCTCGTGGCAGCGATCGAGCTACCACTCGTCATCGACGCCTCCGCACTCAACGCCTTCGCCGTCCGCGGCGACGCATTGAATCCCGATCGCCGTCCGCGCGTGATCACGCCGCATCCCGGCGAGCTGGCGCGCATCCTCGGCTCGACGGCGAAGGAGATCAACGCGCACCGCATCGACGCCGCGCGTGAAGCGGCCCGCGCCACCGGTTGTATCGTCGTCGTCAAAGGATTCCAGTCGCTGATCGTGGAGCCGGATGGCCACGTGAACGTCAATCCCACCGGCAATCCCGGCATGGCCAGCGGCGGCATGGGCGACGTCCTCGGCGGCATGATCGCCGCGCTCCTCGCCCGCGGCATCGATCCGCTGGACGCCGCGATCGCCGCCGTCTACCTCCACGGTTTCGCCGGCGACCTGCTGAAAGACGAGATGGGCGACATCGGCCTGACCGCCGGCGATCTCGCCGAGCGGATTCCGCTCGCGATCAAGCGGTTGTCATCCTGAGCCGCCGGAGCTGCGTAGGCGAAGCCGAAGCAGCGGAGGACGGTCGAAGGATCTCAAGCTTCCCAAGCTGCGTTGAATCCAGCGGGTTTCGGCCGGAGCCGGGAAGCTTGAGATCCTTCGCCGTCCTCCGCCGCTCTGCGCTACGCGCCGAGGCGGCTGCGGCGGCTCAGGATGACACCAGCGCGCCTTGCTCCAGCCAGTGCGCGACGAGGCGGCGGACGCGATACGAATCGGTGGCCAGTTGCCGCTCGCATTCCGCGATGTTCGCGCCGGACGAGGCTTTGATCCACACTTCGCGCACGAGCGAGGGGTCCGCTTCCTCCTCGTGCGGCGTCGGCTTCACGTTCGTCTTCGTCAGCGTCATGTCGTCGGGGACGAGGGCCATGAAGCGCTGCAGCTCGTCGTTGCGGCGCATCCCTTCGAGGAGCAGTCCCATGATCTCGCGCGGCACGATGTCGCTCACCAGCTTCTCCGGCGGATAGGGAACGAACGCGAATGTTCCGGTCAGCGGTCGCTCCAACGCCTGATAGAGCGCCTCGTCGCCGCGGATCTGTCCCATCTGCGCGTTGAGAAACTTTCCGTCGGCGAAAACGAGCTTCGCCGCGGCCTGCTTCTGCTTGTTCATCAGCGTCAGCATTCCGGTCGCGCGCATCTCGCTGAGCGATTGCACGACGGACGGCAAGCCGAAAAACTCCAGCGCGCCGGTGAGCGATGCCGCGGCTTCCGCTCGCGCGGCCGGTTCGGCGGGCGACCACTTCGCCAGTACCTGCGCCGCCGCGCGGCCGACGTCCTGATCGGGAAAGCGGTGCGCGATATCGCCAAGCAAAGACTCTGATTCATCCGTGTGCGTTCCGGAAAGCGCCTCGATAAGCCGCACCGTCGAATCCTGTTTCTTCGGCAGGAGGCGGCCGAGAAGTTTTCCCGGAATCTCTTCGCGAAGCGCTTTGAGCAACACGCTGACCGTTCCTTCATCGAACGACAGATCGTGTTGTGCGAGCGCGGCCAGCCGCGCGCGCGTGTCGCCGAGGAGAGGGTTGGCCTTCATCCCGTGACGGGCGATCGTAAGAAGTGCCGCCGACGTGCCGATGCGGGCCAGCGCGCTGATGATGCGGTCGAGTAGCTTCTGCATCTCGACAGTCGGATAGACCGACGTATCGTTGCGCAGCAGCGTCGCTTCGAACTCGGCCAGCCTTGTCGTCAACAGTTTCACCGATGCGTCGGTCTTGATCAGGCCGAGCGCGGTGGCCGCTTCCTTGATCACGTAGATGATGTTGCCCGGCGCCGACGCTTTCACCAACGCCTCGAACTCGCGATCGATCGACTCCGGCGACTCGCGCGTGATGCGATGCAGCAGGTAGATGAGGTTGCGAAGGTAGTACGTGGCAATGTCATCGCGCTGCAGTTCGCGCTCGAGCTCATCGAGCGCTGCATCGCGGCCGGTCACGCCGTATGCTTCGATGAAGCCGAGGAGACTGCGCCGCTGGTCGGCGCTTTGTTCGACGCGCAATTTGCGGAAGAGCGTGGCGATGTGAAGCGATGGGAAAAACTCCAGCACGATCTTCACCGCTGCGTGTTTCGACCGGTTCTCCGCGAACTTTCGCAACTGCACCGCGCTCATCATCTCAACCGCCTCGGCGCGGATCTGATCGACGGCGGCCATGTCGAGCTTCTTTTCGGGAATCGAATCCTCGGCCACGTCCAGCATCCATAACGCCGCGCCGAGCGCGCCCTGATTGAACTTCTCGACCGCCGCCGTCACCAGTTCGCGAAATCGCTTCGTCGCGACCTCGGGACTCTCGGCGAGGTCGATGATCTTCTCCATCGCGTCGACCTGCGACGGCGGACGCGCGGAGCCCGGCGCGAAATTCGTCACGTCCCACGACGGCAGCGCGCCGCCGAGGATCACGAAGACGTTCTTGTCGCCGCCGCCGGCGAGCGGCCGGAGTTGATCAAGATATTGATTCAACTGCTCGGCCGTCTGCGAACGCGTCGCCGCCATCGCCAGGAGTTGCGCGATTGCCTGCGGATCCGCGGCCGCACCCTGGTTTCCGGCCGATGCCTGCTCGCGCGTCAGGCGATCGAAAATCAGCGAGTACTGCTTTGCGGCCTGCGCTTCACTGTCGCTGCGAGGGATCACGCTGAGCGCGGGCATCTGGGCCGGCGGGACTGTCTGCTCGAGCGTGGCCGAGGTCGCGCGCGACTGTCGCATCAGCGTGATGTCGGCGCGCAAGGCATCGACCTCGGCCTGCGGACAAAGGCGCAGCGCGATGGCCGTCACGCGGTCGAGATAGTTCGCCACCGCCACGCGATCCAGCAACTGCAGCTCGCCCGTGATGTAGATTTTTTTCAGCGCGTGCAACAGAAGGTCGCACGCGGCGATCGAACGCGTCCGGTTCTGAACCGACGTCCACGTCGCAACCTGCTGCATCAGCACGTCGGGCGGCTGCGCCATCAACGTCGCCAGCGCGTACGAAGCCGCGTTCGGCGGAATCTCCTCATCGAGATACCGCTGAAACATGGTCAATGCCGCCGCCACCGTTTCAGACATTCCTACCGCCGCATCCGCCTGTTGGGAGCGAAGTGTAGCCCCAACCTACAATGCGCGGATGCCGCAGACGTATCTCTGCCGCGATGAATCCGAAACCGCCGCCGCGGGACGGGAGATCGCACGCACGCTCGCTCCCGACGCCGTCGTTCACCTCGTCGGCGACCTCGGCGCCGGCAAGACGTTTCTTGTCCGCGCCATCGCCGCGGAGCTCGGCGCGAATCCGAACGAGGTCGCGTCGCCGTCATTCGCGATCGTGCACGAGTATCCGATTCCCGGCCGCGCGCCGATCATCCACATCGACGGCTATCGCCTCTCCGAAAATCGCCGCGAGTGGATGGAGATCGGCATCCCCGAACTGCTGCAAGGTCCCGGCGTGAAGCTGATCGAATGGCCGAAGCGCGATTTCGCCGAATTCGAAGACGGCCACGTCGAGATCGCGATTCAAGTGAACGACGATGGCAGCCGGCTAATCGATCTTGCCTCCACTCCGTAACGCGACCGCTCCGGTGTCGGCAGACCAGCGGATGAAGCCGCGCTGGAAGTTGCTTCGGCGGTAGGCGCCATCCTGGAATTCATCGCTGGTCGGATAACCGAGCCAGCCGCGCTCCCAATGAAGGCTTTCCCACTTGTTGCGGATCTCGCCGTGCACTTCGTGAGCGCCCGTTTCCGGCGTCCAGTAGATCGAGCCGTTCTCGAAGTGCACGAAATGTCCGCGCTGGTCTGGCGTCAGCGTTTCGTCGCTCATCGGATATCCGAGCCAGCCGCGGGCGCCGCGCAGCGCGATCCACTTCGGCATGATCGCGCCGTACATCGAATGCGCCCCCGATTTGTCGGACCAGAAGATGGTGCCGCCCTGAAAGTTGCTGAATCGTCCGCGGCCATCGCCCATATCGAGCTCGTCGCTGATCGGATAGCCGAGAAAGCTGCGCTCCCAGCCGAGGCTCTCCCATTTGTTGCGGATCATGCCGTGCACTTCGTGAGCGCCGGTATTCGGAGTCCAGTAAATCGAGCCGCCCTGAAAATGATTGAAGCGTCCGACGCCGTCGGGCGTCGGCGTTTCGTTCGTCAGCGGCTGGCGCAGAAAACCGCCGACGCCGCCGAGGCTCTGCCACTTCTGCGCGATGGCGCCGTGGACTTCGAAGCCGAGGACGATGGTAGCGATGGAACTGCAGATGACAAGGGCGAGGATGATGAGACGAGTGGCAGCGCGCATGAGAACCTCCGTTTTATCCGTAGTGACGGGCGGACGGAGAACGTTTCATCAGCGTTCCTGAAAAAAGCCATTCACCTCTACGCCGGTGACGGCGCGGCCGAGGGCGGTGAAGGTGCCTTGTTCGGCGATCTCTTTCGCGGCGGCGATGAAGCCGGTCCATGCCGTGCGCGCGAGCGCTCCGCCGACGCTGATGCGGCGGACGCCGGTCGCGGCAATCTCGGCGACGGTCGTGCCGTTCGTAAATGGCGTCGCGAGGAGGTTGAACGGTTTCGGCGCGATGGCGTCGACGACGGTTTTGACGTCGCTCAACGTGCGCAGGCCGGGCGCGTAGAGGCAATCAGCGCCGGCGGCGGAAAACGCTTGCAGGCGCCGAATCGTTTCGCCGAGGTCCGGCCGCCCGGCGATGAAGCCCTCCGAACGCGCGGTGAGCAGGACGCCGCTGCCGCTTCGATCGATTGCCGCGCGCGCCGCTTCGATGCGGCGCACGGCGAGATCGAAATCGAAGAGCGGATTTTCTTTGTCGCCGGTGGAGTCTTCGATCGAGAGTCCGGCCACGCCGGTCGCCGCGGCGGCGGCGACGTTCGCCGCGACATCCTCAGGCTCGATGGCGAAGCCGCCCTCGAAGTCGGCATTGACCGGCACGTCGACCGCTGCGGCGATGGCGCGGAAATGCGCCAGCACCTCTTCGAGCGGCACGTGATTGTCGCGGCGTCCGGTCGTCCACGCGAATCCGGAGCTGGTCGTGGCCAGCGCCGGAAATCCGAGCTGGACGAGGAGTCGCGCGCTGCCGATGTCCCACGGATTCGGCAGAACGAAACATCCCGATTCATGAAGCTGGCGGAAGCGATCGATGGCAGTGCTCATCGCGCGAGGATACGCGAGAGCTACCCGTTACGACTCGTCCGCGTCTCCGCGTGGCGGAAAGCGCTGCCTCGCGTGGAAGGCCTTGTCGAGGCCGATCCATTTGACGTTGTCGAGGGAGACGGTCGGGGCGCCGTCGGGCCAATTGCCGAGCGGGAGGTAGAAGTGGCCGTCGCCGAGGATTTTGTATTTGCGGACGAGGTCGCGCATGCTGGTGCAACCGTTTTTGTGCGACTTCAGGCCGCGCAACTCCAGTTGCTCACCCGTTCGTTCGGCAGTTCCTTCGTAGACCCGGATCTCTTCGCAGATTAGCTTCATGAATGATGTCCGACATTTTGCATCTGTTGCAAAGATTGGGCACACATTTTTCGTGTGACGGCGGCGGCTCCCGGCGGGCTGGCGTCAAATCCGCATACACTGGCCCGAATGTCCCTGTCTCCGAAGGTCTTGGTCGTCGAAGACGACGATGCCATACGCGCCTTGCTGGTGGCCGCATTGCGCCGCGAACCGTTCGAAGTTCATGCGGCGATCAACGGCGCCGAGGCGTTGACGCTGACGCGGTCCGCCGAGTACGCGGTCATCCTGCTCGACCTGATGATGCCGATGGTCACCGGCGTGGAGTTTCTGGAGGCCTTCCATGCGGCCGATCCGAATTCGCGAACCGTGGTCTTCGTGATGACGGCGTTCGACGACGTGACCATCCGCCACATTGCGCCCAATCTCGTGCACGGAATCGTGCGCAAGCCGTTCGACGTGCCGCAGCTCGTGGCCATGGTCCGCGAGGTGGCACTGACGCGGACGCCGGCGCAGCCTTCGACGAACGCAGTGGCGGAATTGCCTCTGGACGCGGACGACGCGCAGCCGTCCGTCGAGCCGAACTAGCCGACCTATTCGTAGCGGAGCGCGTCGATCGGATCGAGCCGCGCGGCTTTGCGCGCGGGGTAGAAGCCGAAGAAGATCCCGACGGCGGCGGCCACTCCGAACGAGAGCGCGACGGACGTCGGCGTGACGATGATCGGCCACTGCAGGAAGCGCTTGATGATCAGTGACGCCGCGACGCCCAACCCGACGCCGACGCCGCCGCCGACGATCGCCAGCGTCACCGCTTCGAAAAGGAACTGCAGCAGCACGTGACGCCCTTTCGCGCCGATGGCCATGCGGATGCCGATCTCGCGCGTGCGCTCGGTGACCGACACCAGCATGATGTTCATGATGCCGATGCCGCCGACGAACAGCGAAATTGCGGCGATGCAGATCAGCAGCATGCGCAGGACGGTGGCCTGCTGCCCCTGGGCCTGGGCGATCTCTTCCTGCGACCGCATCTGAAAATCGGAGTCGCCGTTCGGCGGGATGCGGTGGCGCTGGCGAAGGACGGCGTCGACTTCGTTCTGCGCTTCCTGGACCTGCGATGCCGAGGCGGCAGAGAGCTGAATCATGTCGATCTTCGTTTTCCCGGAGAGACGCTTCATGACCGTCGTGTAGGGCGCGATGACGACGTCGTCCTGATCCTGTCCCATCATGTTGCCGCCCTTTTTCTCCAGGACGCCGACCACTTTGAACGGGACGTTCTTGATGCGAACGATCTGTCCTACAGCCTGACCGTCTGGAAAAAGGTTTTCGGCCACGGTGTTGCCGAGCACGCAGGTCTTCGAGGCGCTCTTGACGTCCTGATCGGAGAAGAACGTTCCCTGCGCAACGTTCCAGGAGCGAATGAGCGGGTAGTCGACGCCGACGCCCTGAATGCTCGTTCCCCAGTTCAGCTCACCGGCCACGACCTGGGCGGAGGCGCGCACAAACGGCGAGACGTAGGCCACGGCCGGGCATTCCGCCTTGATCGCATCCGCGTCCTCGGCGGTGAAGTTCGAGTTGCCGGTGAACGTGCGTGCGCCGCTGGACGTCGTGGCGCCGGGAAAGAGCATGATGTAGTTCGTGCCGAGGGCGTTGATGGTGTTCTCGATCGACTTGGTGGCCCCGTTGCCGATGGCCACGACGGCGATGACGCAGCCGACGCCGATGATGATGCCGAGCGCGGTCAGGAACGAGCGCATCTTGTTGCGGGCGATGGCGCGCAGGCCGACCAGGGTGATGTTGCTGATGCGCATGACGGAACTTTTCATCGGGTTGCCTCCACGGGGACGGGCGCGGCCGGCGCCGCGATGCCGCTGACGTTGACGCGAAGCTGCTCGACCTTCTCGTCATGCTGAATCACGCCGTCGCGCACGGTGACGACGCGCTTGGCGTGCTGCGCGATGTCGGGTTCGTGCGTGATCAACACGACGGTCTTGCCCGCGTCGTTCAGCGCCTGAAAGATGCCCATGATTTCCTCGGATGTGCGCGAGTCGAGATTGCCGGTCGGCTCGTCCGCGAGGAGCATGGCCGGATCGGTCACGAGCGCGCGGGCGATGGCCACGCGCTGCTGCTGACCGCCGGAAAGTTGCGACGGATGATTGTGCTCGCGCCCTTTGAGGCCGACGCGATGAAGCGCATCCATGGCCGCTTTGTGGCGCTGTTCGCGCGACCAGCCGAGGTCTCCGTAGATGAGCGGGAGCTCGACGTTTTCGACGGCCGAGGTGCGCGCGAGCAGATTGAAGCTCTGAAAAACGAAGCCGATCTTCGCGTTGCGGATCACGGCGCGCTCGTCGCGGTCGAGCGTGGAGACGTCGATTCCGTCGAGCTTGTACGTTCCCGCGGTGGGGCGGTCGAGGCAGCCCAGGATGTTCATCAGCGTCGACTTGCCGGACCCCGAGGGGCCCATGACGGCGATGAACTCCCCCACATCGACGAGGAGGTCGACGCCCGCAAGCGCGCGCACTTCGACCTCGCCCATCGAATAGACCTTGGTGAGGCCGTGGATCTCGATGACCTTATCCGGCACTACCGCCCACCTCTGCCGCCGCCGCCACCACCACCCGGACGTCCGCCGACCGGGTTGCTGCTGCCCGGAGGACCATTCCCTTCGACCTTCGACGTGGCCAGGCCGATGACGACGTCGTCGCCCGGTTTGAGATTGCCGGAGACGACCTGCGTGTAGTGGCCGTCGGTGATGCCAGTCCGGATCTCGACCGCGGTGAGTTTCTTGTCAGGGCCGAGGACGTAGACGGTCTGCGGCCGTTTGCGTGCAGCGGGTGGAGCGCCGAGTGCGCCCGCGGCACCGCCCACTCCCGGCGTCGTCCGGTTGCCGAAGCGCGCCGCGCGCTCCTCGGGGCTCATGCCGCCGCCGGCGGTCGACGTTCCGCCGTTCTGCTGCATCCGTTCACGCCAGCGCGCCCTGCGCTCGTCGGACGGCGGACCGGTGGAGGTCGCGGTCGACGTCGCCGCGGTCTGCGTGGATGTGGTTTCGGCCGTGGCCGTGGTGCTGGCATTGCGTCCGCCCGACGCCGGTGCGCCGCTGACCGCCGTATCCGGCTTGAACCGTAAGGCGCCGTTCGCAATGCGCAGGACGTCGCGCACGACTGCGACGTCGATGGTGACGTTCGCGGTCATCTTCGGACGCAGCTTCTCGTCGGGATTCGGAACTTCGATGATGACCGGATACGTGACGACGTTCTGGGTCACCGTCGCATTGAGGCGGATCTGCGAAATGCGGCCGCGGAATTCCTGATCGGGATACGAATCGACCGTGAATCGCGCCGGCTGTCCGACGGCGATGCGGCCGATATCGGACTGATCGACGTCCGCCTGCACCTGCATCTTGGTCATGTCCTGGGCGATGGAGAAGAGCGTCGGCGCGGAGAAGGAGGCGGCCACGGTCTGGCCGACGTCGTACTGGCGATCGACGACGATGCCGTCGATGGGGGAGACGATCTTCGTGTACTTCAGATTCGTCAGCGACTGATTGAGCGCGGCCGTCGATTGCTGGACCTGCGCGTTGGCGCCCTCGTACGCGGCGCGCGCGGAGTCGAGATCGGACTGCGGCGAGAGTCCCGCTTTCACGAGGCGGAGCTGGCGGTCGTAGTTGATCCGCGTATTCGCGGCCTCGACCTTCGACTTGGTGACGTCGGCCTGGCGCTGCTCGACCTGCTGCTGGAACGGTGTCGGGTCGAGCTCGGCCAGAAGCTGGCCCTTGGTGACGCGGCTGTTGAAATCGGCGTAGAGCCGGGCGATCACGCCGGACACTTGGCTGCCGACCTGCACGGTCGTTACGGCCGACAAGGTGCCGGTCGCCGTGACGGTCATGGTGATGTTGCCGCGGTCGACTTTCTCGGTGCGGTACTGCTCGTCCTTACTGCCTCTGCCCTTGCAGAATGCCAGGGCAGCAATCGTCAGAATCACTGCAAAACGTCTCACGCTGAAGACTCCCTCCGCGCTCCTTTACGACCCGAATCCTCAGGCGTTGAACGAGCGCGGCGAAGTGTAATGCACCGTTCCCGCCTACTGCGGCGCGCGTCAAGCCGCAACCGATTCGTGACCGGTGGGCAACCTGCGCTGCGGCCGTGCCGCCTCTGCTATGCTTCGCGCCCCATGGCGCTTTTTTCAACGAAAGACACTCCGCCGCAGACGCGCAGCTCCGAGCCGCAGGCGGCGCACAACAGCACCTTTTTCGGTCCGAACGTGACCATCGACGGCACGGTGACCGGCTCGGAACCGATTCTCATCGAAGGCACGGTGCGGGGGAAAATCTATCTCACCGGCGATCTTCGCGTCGGAACGAAAGCGCGCATCGAGGCCACCGTTCACGCGAAGAACGTGACCGTGGAAGGGAAGCTGACCGGCGACGTCTCCGCCGATGAGCGCGTGGAGCTCGTAGCCAGCTCCACGGTCGAAGGAAACATCAAGGCGCCCAAAATCGTGGTCGCCGAGGGCGCGCGGTTCCGCGGCTCGGTCGATATGGGATCGCCGAAACCGAATGTATCCGCGGAGCCGCCGAAGAAGTAGCAGCGGCCCATCCTGCAAAATCCACAGACAAGAGTGTCTGTGCCACATGGAGGAATCATGAGCACTCCCGGTCTGCGCGAAACGCGCGACTACAAGAATTACATCGACGGCCAGTGGATCGCTTCGGCGACCGGAAAGACGTTCGAGAATCGCAATCCCGCGAATGACGATGACCTCATCGGCACGTTCCAGGAGTCGAACGAGGACGATCTGAATGCGGCGGTCGATGCGGCGGACCGCGCGTTCCATCCGTGGCGGCTCACTCCCGCCCCGATCCGCGCCGACTATCTCTATGCGGTCGGCAACATTCTCAAGCGCGACAAGGAAGCGATCGCGACGGAGATGACGCGCGAGATGGGGAAGGTGCTGCAGGAGACGCGCGGCGATGTGCAGGAAGCGATCGACATGGCGTTTCTGATGGCAGGCGAAGGCCGCCGCCTGCACGGTGTGACGACGCCCTCCGAGCTCCCCAACAAGTTCAACATGGCCGTGCGCATGCCCCTCGGCGTGGCCGGTCTGATCACGCCATGGAACTTCCCGATCGCCATCCCGGCGTGGAAGTCGATGGCGGCTCTGATCTGCGGCAACACGGTGGTCATCAAGCCGGCCTCGCAGACGCCGCTGTCGGTGGTCATGCTGGCCGAGGCGTTCGCGGAGGCGGGATTACCGCGCGGTGTATTTAATGTGGTGACCGGCGGCGGAAAGCCAGTCGGCGAGCCGATGCTGACGCATCCAAAGGTGTCGGTGATCTCGTTTACCGGATCGACGGATGTCGGCCGGCAGATCTCGATCGCCTGCGCGCCGCAGTTCAAGCACGTTCATCTCGAGATGGGCGGCAAGAACGTGATCCTGGTGATGGACGACGCCGACGTCGATCTCGCAGTCGATGGCGCGCTGTGGGGCGCATTCGGCACGGCCGGCCAGCGCTGCACGGCGGCATCGCGCATCGTTGCGCATCGTAAAATCTACGACGAGTTTGTTTCGAAACTTTCGACGCGCGCGAAGTCTCTTCGCGTCGGCAACGGCCTCGATCCACAGACGGACATGGGGCCGAACATCTCTGCATCGCAGATCAAGACGATTTCGAAATACGTGAAGATCGGCCAGGACGAAGGCGCAACGGTCACCGCCGGCGGTGCGACACTGACCGATGGCACATACGCGAAGGGACACTTTCACCAGCCGACCGTCTTCGCGGATGTGACTCCCGACATGCGCATCGCGCAGGAGGAGATCTTCGGTCCGGTCACCGCGGTGATGCGCTGCGATTCGCTCGAGGAGGCCGTGGCCATCGGCAACGGCGTGAAGTACGGGTTGTCGTCATCGATCTACACGCGCGACATCAACAAGGCCTTCGCCGCGATGCGCGATATGTACACCGGCATCTTCTACGTCAATGCCCCGACCATCGGCGCCGAGGTCCATCTGCCGTTCGGTGGAACGAAGCAGACGGGCAACGGACATCGCGAGGCAGGCGTCGCCGGCATCGACGTGTTCAGCGAATGGAAGTCGATCTACGTCGACTACTCCGGCGCGCTGCAGCGGGCGCAGATCGATACCGAGGAGTTATAAGGCGTTTGAACCACAGAGGCACAGAGGACACGGAGGATTTCTCTGTGACCTCTGTGCCTCTGTGGTGAAACTAGTTCGCGTTAAACTTCGCGGTCGATGAAGACCTTCATTCGGCTGCTGCCGCTGCTGATCACCGCCTCCGCATTCGCGCAATCGACGGCCGACTCGATCATTGCGCGCGAGCTGCAGACGTCGCGTGCGTACGAGACGCTGAGCCACATCACCGACGACATCGGCGCGCGGCTGACCGGATCGAAAGGCGCGGCGAAGGCGGTCACGTGGACCACACAGCAGTTTCGCGAATGGGGCATCCCGGTCACCAACGAGCCGGTAATGGTGCCGCATTGGATGCGCGGGCGCGAAGAGGCCCGGCTGCTGTCGCCGGCGGATCACAACATCGTGCTCACGGCGATCGGCGGCAGCGTGGCCACGCCCGCGGCGGGCATCACGGCGGACGTCATCGAAGTCGATTCGTTCGATGAGCTGAAGACGCTCGGCGCCGCGAAACTGCGCGGCAAGATCGTGTTCTACAACAATCCGATGGACATGGATCTCGTGCGCACGCATCGCGCGTTCGAGGCCTATCGCATCGCCGTGGCCTTTCGCGGCGCCGGTGCGAGCCGCGCGGCGGAGTACGGCGCGAAGGCGGTGGTGATCCGCTCGGTCGGATCGGCGTCGCTACGTACGCCGCACACCGGCGCGCTTCGCTACGATCCGAAGCAGCCGAAGATCCCGGCAGGCGCGATGACGGCCGAGGACGCGATGCTCGTGCATCGACTGCTCGCGCGCGGCAAACGCGTGCGCATGCACATGATCCTGACGCCGCGGACGCTGCCGGACGTGATGTCGGCGAACGTGATCGCCGAAATCCGCGGCAGCGAAAAGCCGGAGGAGATCGTCCTCATCGGCGCGCATCTCGATTCCTGGGACCTCGCCACCGGCGCAATCGACGACGGCTCGGGCGTGGCCATGGTCATGGAGACGATGCGGCTGCTGAAAGAGATGAAGCTGACGCCGCGCCGCACCATCCGTGCGGTGCTTTTCATGAATGAAGAGAACGGACTGCGCGGCGGTCTGCAGTACGCGAAGGACCACGGCAAGGAGAAGCACGTCGCCGCGATCGAGACCGATGCCGGCGGCGCCGCGCCGACGGGATTCACGTCGACGATCAAAGGCGATGCGCTGACCGCGCTCGAGACACGCACGAAACCGCTTGCCGCGGTTTCCGCGAATCGCTTCGAAGTCGCGGACGAGGCGGGCGCGGATATCGATCCGCTCACGCAGGCCGGCGTTCCCAGCTTCGGTCTCGTCCCCGAGCCGCTGCACTATTTCGATTACCACCACACCAACGCCGACACGCTCGACAAAGTCGATCCGAAGGAGCTGGCGCAGGACACCGCCGCGGTCGCGGCGCTGGCGTGGATTCTGGCGGAGTAGGCGCTGTCATCCTGAGCTGCCGGAGCCTTGAGCGCGAAGCGCGATGGCGGAGGACGGTCGAAGGATCTCAAGTTACGCAACTCCGGCTGAAACCCGCTGGGATTCAACGCAGCGTGGGAAGCTTGAGATCCTTCGGCGTCCTCCGCCGTCTCGCGCTGCGCGCCTCGCGGCTCCGGCGGCCTCAGGATGACAGGCCTTCGCGCAGGATAAAGTTCCCTCCCATGCGAAACGACATCCTCGGCGGAACGTCCACGTTTGTCGCCATGGCTTACATCATCGTTGTCAATCCGGCCATCCTGAAGGCGGCGGGACTTCCGGTCGGCGCGAGCACCGTGGCGACCATCGTCGTCGCGGCGATCGGGTCCATCCTGATGGGCATTTACGCGAAGCGGCCCATCGCCGTCGCGCCGTACATGGGTGAGAACGCGTTCATCGCCTACGGCCTCGCGGCGCTCGGGATCACCTGGCAACAGCGCCTCGGGTCGGTCTTCGTCAGCGGCATCCTCTTTCTGATCATCACCGTGATCGGGCTGCGCGGCTGGCTGGCGAAGTCGATCTCGCAAAGTCTGAAGTTCAGTTTCGCCGCCGGCATCGGACTCTTTCTCGCGTTCATCGGATTGACCGAGACCGGCATCGTGGAGAGCGGAACGGGCGTGCCGGTAAAGATCGGCAATCTGCACAACCCGCAGGTGCTGCTGGCGATCGGCGGGTTCGTGGTGATGATGGCGCTCATGCGCCTGCGCGTGCGCGGCGCGATCCTGATCGGCATCGCCGTCACTGCGATCATCGGCATTCTCGTCGGCTACGGACGTGCGCCGCGTGCGATTTTCGCGATGCCGTTCGTTGGCGATTACAGCCTCGCGCCGATCGCGTTGCATCTCGACGTCGCCGGCGTGTTGAAGCTTTCGTTCCTGCCGATTCTGCTGACGCTCTTTCTGATGAGTTTTCTCGACACGCTCGGGACGCTGGTCGGCGTCGGCGCCGCCGGCGGCATGCTCGATGCGCACGGCAACTTTCCGGAGATCGAGAAGCCGATGACGGTCGACGCCATCTCCTGCTGCCTCAGCGGCCTGCTCGGGACGTCGACGAGCGGCGCGTACATCGAGTCGGCGGTCGGCATCCGCGACGGCGCGCGAACGGGTGCGGCGGCGATCACGACCGGTCTTCTTTTCGCGCTGTCGCTCTTCTGCATCCCGCTGGTCGAGCCGCTGCAGGCGCTCAAGTTTGCGTATGGCCCGGCGCTGATCGCCGTCGGCGCGCTGATGCTCGAGTCGATCCGCCGCATCGACTTCGACGATCTCACCGAGCTCGTTCCCGCCTTCGCCACGATCGTGATGATGGTGTTCACGTACAACATCGCCAACGGACTGACGGCGGGACTCGTGCTCTACCCGATCATGAAGCTGCTGGCCGGACGGCCTCGCGAAATCGGCGGCGGATCGGTCGTGCTTGCGGCGCTCTGCGTCATCTACTACGTCTTCGGCCTGCCGCACTGACGGGCGAAAAAAAGCCCCGGCCGAAGCCGGGGCTTTCGTTACAAACGATGGGACGCAACGGCTAGAAGCGCGCTCCGATCGCGTACAGGTAGGTGCGCGGGAGCTGGAAATCGCCGTTTTGCCTGAATGTGGTCGCAGAAGCTCTGGCGTGACCAAATGCAGAGTTGAACTGGTAGTTTGCGCCCAATGTCTTGCACGTCACCACGGTCGGATCGGCGCTGGACAGTGGCGTACCCGTCGGGCACTGAATCGGGGATTGTGTGAACGGGTTGAACGGAGCCAACGACGAGCTGTTCTGATTCGTCAGCACCTGCGTAGTACCGCCCAGCGTGGCGATTCGATTGAACGCGTTGCGGACTTCCGCTTTCGCGAAGAACGCGAAGTTGTGAATGGGAAGTTCGTAGTTGAGCGCGATATCCGTAGCGTTCAGACTCTGCCAGCGATATTCGCCGCGCTGGCTGAAGAAGTACGTGACAGTCGTGGGACCGACCGAGTTCGTCGGAGCTCCATTCGGCGCATATTGATTCTGCGGTCCGACCGTGCGCGGCGAGCCGTCGGGATAGATGGGTGTCGAGCCTGTGCCGGTGCACGTCGAGAAATTCGCCACCGAATAGCTGCCGCCCGTGACGAACGTTCCGCCGTTCGAGCAGAGGTAGCTCGGCAGCATCGTGATCGACGCGGAGCCCGAGAACGGACTGCCGGAGTCATAACGCTGGATCAGGCCGACGTTGAAGTGACCGATGCGCGTGCCGAGGTCATACGTCCCCCACACGCGAAGCTTGTGACGCTGGTCGGCTTGCAGATACCCGGACGGTGCATTCTGCGCGAAGTTCTGGAACTCCTTGAAGGCAACGCTCGTCGAGCCGTACGTTACCGGACCGGAGCCGCTCGTTTCACCTTCGATATTACCGGTGAGTTTCGAATAGGTGTAGTTGCCACCCATACCGAAGCCGGCCGGAAGCTGGTACTGACCTTGAAACTGCGCGCCCCAGTATTTGCGGCTCGGGACGGTTGAGTTGCCGACGTGAGTGACGTTCGAGAGAGCGCCGGTCACGGGGTTGGTGACGACGGTATCGCCGGCAACAGCAAACCCGGCGTAGAAATCACGCCAGTCGCGGTTGATATAGTCGGCGCGGATGTATCCCTTGCCGATCTGTGTGCCGCCACCCACCGTAATTTCGCGGATGTTCGGTGATTTGATGCCCGAGGGAATGAGCTTGGTGTTCAATCCCGGGATGCTTGCCGAAAGGGCAGTGCGGTTCGTGAAGCCGTTGTCGAGGAACCACTGGAACGCCTGCTGGAGAGCAGTGCGTGAGTCGAGGTATGGGGTGTCGGGTCCGTTATAGACGAAGCTGATCGAGGCCGGGTTGCCGGCGCCCGATCCCTGACCGGCGACCGTCTCGGCGAGGCGGCCAACGTAGGTACCGTAGTTCGCATCGAGACGTAGACGGCCGTTGCCGAAGACGTCGAAGATGAGACCGAGGCGTGGGCTGATTGCGCTGTCCTTCGAGACGTCGTTACCGGCGCTGTCGACGGCGTGATTCTTATCGGAACGAACGCCGAGGTTGAAGGTGAAGTGCTGGTTGAGGTCCCACTTGTCATTGAAGAAGATCGACGTGGTCTTCAGATCCGACCCAAGCGAGGCCAGAGCGACTGGGAACCAGATAAAGCGGTCGGTGCCGCCCTTCAAAGAAATCTGTACCGTGCCGTCCGGCATCTGAACAGGAACTTTGGAACGAACGTCATACCGGAAGTCGGTCGGCGACTGGTAGTTGTTGGAGAGCCGCTGCTCGGCCCAGTTGTCGTAGCCTACGACCATGTTGTGCGTGCCGAGCGACTTGGTGCCGAGGAAGTAGCGGCCTTTGAGCTCCCACTCCTTGTTGTTGCGGAGCTCGTCGCCGCAGCTTCCGCAGAAGTACGGAGCGTTGGCGGTCGCGCCGGTGACGAGCTGGTCGATGATCGGGCTGCCCTCGGCGAGGTACGCCGCCGTGGGGTTGGCCTGGTGGGCCGGCGTGTTGCCGCCGAAGCCAACGAACGCGAAGTACCTCTTCGCCCAGTCGCCCTCGATGAGGAAGTTGTTCGTGATGACGCCGTTGTAGTGCAGGGTCTTGAACCAGTTCGGATTCTCGACCCCGGCTGTGTTGATGGAGCGCAGGTCAAGGCAGCCGATCTGGCAGTTCTTGTCCGATTTGACGTTGTTGGTCAGGTACGAACCGACGATCGAGTGCTTCTGGGTCAGATTCGCGGTGACCTTATATTCCTGGCGCGGCTGGCTCTGCGAGATGGTGTATGCGCCGATGGCCGGATTCGGGAGCGTCGAAATCGCCAGGAGGTTGGAGTTGGACGAGGTCTTGGCCTGCCGGCCTGCCACGAAGAACCACAGACGGTCGCGAATGATGCGACCACCGAGAGTCTCTTCGTAGGTATTGTTGGTGTGGTCGATGGGATCGGGCTGTGCGGCGTAGCTCTTTTCCGTCCACTTCGGATTGTCGAGCGTGTCGCGAACCGAGCCGCTGAACTCGTTGCCGCCTGATTTCGTGATCGATGAGACTACGCCGCCGGTGAAGCGGCCGAACTCCGCCGAAATACCGCCGGTGAGGACCGTCGTCTCCTGGATGGCGTCTTCGATGAAGAGATTCTGCGACTGGCCGCGAAGGTTCTCATTCACGACCGCGCCGTTGACGAGGTAGAGGTTGTCGTACGACATCGCGCCGGAGATGGTCAGACCATTGACGCCGTTGGTAACGCCGGGTGAAAGCGCGGCTTGAGCCGTAGGAGTACGCGTAATCGGCAGGCGGTTGATGGTCTCCTGCTTGTAGTTCACCTGGATCTGCGGCGTTTCCAGAACGGTGGTCTGATTGGCCGTGACGGTGATGGCCTCACTGACCGCCGACATCTTCATATCGGCATCGAGCCGGGTGGTCTCGACGAGGCTGACCTGCGCGTTCTTCGCGACGTCGGTCAGACCCGACAGCGAGAACGTGACTTTGTAGGTGCCCGGCGGAAGGGCGGAGAAGTTGTAGTCTCCGTTCTCATTCGTCACCGTGGTGCGCGTTCCCTGCAGCTTCGGAGACGAGACCGTCACCGTCACTCCCGGGAGATTGGTTCCTGCTTGCGTGACCGTGCCGGTCAGCGCCCCGGTCGTGCCCTGCGCGAATGCGCCGGCTGCAACCAGGAGCAGCAGGAAGAAACAGATCGTAAATCGTTGTAGCTTCATCGTTCCTCCTTGATTCCCCTCGTTAAACGTTTACGTAGACAGACCCCTGTGGACTGAGCTGCGTACTGCATGGGTTGAACCATTTATGCAAACAGACCCTTGGACCCCAAGTCATTGAACAGCCGTAATTTAGGTGAAAAGACGACGAATTTGGCAAGCCGCCGGATTCAATGCTTTGAACAGCCGCACCGGTTCGCCGCATCGTGCGGCTTCCGGTGCGGCGAGGCATCTGCCGCGCGGACTCTCTCTGGTATCGTCAACGGGAACCCCTGAACTTGCTTCTGTGGCGGTGGACGGCCGCACTCACTTTTACCGGGAGCGCGCATCCTACGCGCCGAGCTTCGCGGTTGCAAGCGTGGCCTTGCGGAATGGGCCCGCCTCATCTGCCGCTACCATATCGGGCTCGGCTGATAGCAAGGAGAGAAAATGAAACTGCTTCAGGTCGCCCTGGCAGCGTCGATCGCAGCATTAGTGTGTTGCAGAGGCGAGGCGCCGTCGCGCACGACCAATGTTGAGTTGTCCGAAGGATTCTCTGCGGCGATCGGGGCGCGAAATCACGTGATGGCGGCTCTGCGGAAGAGCGGCCGGTGGCCGGCTTCAAACGCCGAGGCGGATCTGCTGCCGCCTGCCAGTTATGCCACCTCGAGATTGTCGGATTTGACGGTGTCCGCCGGTGGCGTCGTGACGGTGCAGTTCAAATCCGGCGCAAGGCTGCGTATGGCTCCCGATCAGCACCGTTTGCCCGTCGGCGCGCGTTGGCGCTGTACCACCACGCGATTCGAAAATCCTGCCGCGATCGTTCCGTGTCGCCCAGAATCATCATGATTCCTATACTTCAATCATTACGCTAGTGATACGCTGATGCGGATACCGCTCACGCAGGAGATAGTAATGACAAGACGAATCTTTTCGATCGTATCGGCTCTCGCTTTGGTTGCGCTTTTGGTTCCGGCCCCAAGCGCTCAGGCAACTCCGGATCACATCATTCGTTACCTGGTTTACGACATGTACGGTGGCGGCCCGCAGCTTCCACCTACCCAGGTGGGCGAGTGGGACCTTGAATGCGACGACAGCTTTAGTGGTTGGGGTTCTCAACCAGGATCGGACAACACCTTTACCGTCCAGGAGAACGGCGCTCCCTGCACCTGCAATGAATCTTTCTGTAATTAGCTTTGGTTGAAGCGGAACAATGCGCGAGCGGTGTCACTCGCTTCTTTGATTCCGACTTCGTTCGCCATACCCGCCTACCGCGTCATCTGCCGGTAGCGGATCCGATGCGGCTGATCGGCCTCGGCACCGAGCCGCTTGCGCTTGTCTTCCTCGTACTCGCTGTAGTTGCCGTCGAAGTAGAGCACGCGGCTGTCGCCTTCGAAGGCGAGGATGTGCGTGGCCACGCGGTCGAGGAACCAGCGGTCGTGCGAGATGACGATGGCGCAGCCGGCGAAGTTTTCCAGCGCTTCTTCCAGCGCACGCATGGTGTTGACGTCGAGATCGTTGGTCGGCTCGTCGAGCAGGAGGACGTTCGATCCTTCCTTCAGCATCTTGGCCAGATGGACGCGATTGCGCTCGCCGCCGGAGAGGATGCCGACCTTCTTCTGCTGATCGGAACCGGAGAAGTTGAAGCGCGCCACGTACGCGCGTGAGTTCATTTCGCGCGGCCCGAGGAGGACGAGCTCCGTGCCGCCCGTGATCTCTTCGAAGATGGTTTTTTCCGGATCGAGCGTGCGGTTCTGATCGATGTAGCCGAGCTTCACCGTCTCGCCGACGCGGATCGTGCCGGCGTCCGGCGGCTCCTGGCCGAGGATCATGCGGAAGAGCGTGGTCTTGCCGGCGCCGTTCGGACCGATCACGCCGACGATGCCGCCCGGCGGAAGCTTGAACTCCATGCCGTCGATGAGCAGCGTGTCGCCGAACGCTTTGCGCACGTCATCCGCTTCGACGACGATGCTGCCGAGGCGCGGACCGGGCGGAATGTAGATCTCGAGGTCCTGAACTTTCTCCTGCGTCTGTTGATTGAGCAGATTCTCGTACGAGGTGATGCGCGCTTTGCCTTTGGCGTGGCGCCCTTTCGGCGACATGCGGATCCACTCCAGCTCGCGCTCCAGCGTTTTCTGCCGCTGCGATTCCGACTTCTCTTCCTGCTGCAAACGCGCTTGCTTCTGTTCGAGCCACGACGAGTAGTTGCCCTTGAACGGAATGCCGGCGCCGCGGTCGAGCTCCAGGATCCAGCCGGCTACGTTGTCGAGGAAGTAGCGGTCGTGCGTGACGGCGATGACAGTGCCGGGATATTGCTGCAGATGCTTTTCCAGCCACTCGACCGACTCGGCATCGAGATGGTTGGTCGGCTCGTCGAGCAGAAGGATGTCGGGCGATTGCAGCAGCAGCCGGCAGAGCGCGACGCGGCGTTTTTCACCGCCGGAAAGGATGCCGCAAAGCGTGTCGCCGGGCGGACAGCGCAGCGCGTCCATGGCCATCTCCAGCTTGGAGTCGAGGTCCCAGGCGCCGGCGGCGTCGAGCTTGTCCTGGACTTTGCCCTGACGCTCCATGAGCTTGTCCATGTCGGCGTCGGGATCGGCGAAGGCGTTGTTGATCTCGTCGAATTCTTTGAGTAGATCGATGATCGGCTGCACGCCCTGCTCGACGATCTCGCGAACGGTTTTGTTCGGATCGAGCTGCGGCTCCTGTTCGAGAAAACCGACGGTGTGGCCGGGCGAGAGCACGGTCTCGCCGATGAAGTCGCGGTCGGTGCCGGCCAAGATGCGCAGCAGCGACGACTTGCCCGATCCGTTCAGACCGATGACGCCGATCTTCGCGCCGTAGAAATAGGAGAGGTAGATGTCCTTGAGGACCTGCTTCTTGCCGTGAAACTTCGACACTCCGACCATCGAGTAGATGATCTTGTTTGGTTCTTCTGGTTTGGCCATGGGGCGCGGATTGTAAGTCCTCCGCGCCCCTACGGGCCTATTTGCTATTTAGCCGCGGTACTGCCGAATGCGCTGAGGAACTGTGTGACGGCACGAAGATCAACAGAGACGGCATAGAAGCGTCCGTGCTTCCACTGTTTCGAAGTCGGGATATCGGCTTCAGCGCCGGTGAATGCGTCGCCTTCTTTCAGCGCCGAGGACGTGCTCAGACGGTTGACCTTGGCGAACTCTTCGCCGACCGTAATCACGATGATCCGCCAGTTGAGCGAGAGTCCGGCGAAGGCACGCTCGGATGGCTTATTCAGTGACATGCCGATCGTCGGCGCGATCACGTCCTTTAGACCGTTGGCGGACTTCTCCAGGTCGCGCGGACGAAGAAAGCCGGTCAGGAAGAGCGCGTAGTTCGACGACCCCTTCCCTTCTTCCGTCGAGTAGATCAGCTTCTTGTCGCCCTGCGTGAGCAGTTTGAACGTGCGGTCGGAGAGGTCGCCGTTGGCAAAGCCGGCGGAGATGATGCCGTTGTATAGCTTGTGCACATCGAAGTCGAAGCTGCCGAGCGTCTGCGCGCCCTGATCGGTCTGAACGTCGATCTCTACGACGCCCGTACCGGGAGCGAAGCTGTTCAGATCAAACGTCATCGGCGTGCATTTCCCCTCGGTCCTCTCCAACGTATGTTCGACATTCTTGGGCAGTGAGACGGTGAGGCCGGCTCCAGCCAGATTGATCGTGCCTGAGGTTCGTATCGCCGACTTGCGGAAAACGTGGAGCAAAGGCTGCAGTCGTGTGTCGGCATAGAGGATGACGCGTACAGTGTCGTTTTCATCCACCGCCTCTCCTGGGCCGGACCGCACGTTTCCGAGGACATCTGTGACGAAAGTGGCAAGGTTCTTTTGGCGGTCATAACCGCCGATCTTGTCGATGTCGCACGGCGTTCGGAGGAGTGGCATTAGTTCGGATTTCGGCTTGTCGCCCGCCGGAGGCGCAAGCGTCGTGGTGAACAGCGCCTTGCCCGTCGCGTTCTGCACGATGAGGTCTCCGCCAGAGCCGAGGTTCGTGATCGCCTTCGTACAACTGGTATCGGTCGCCGTCGGTTTGCACAGTTCCTTGCCGCCGAACGTCACTGACAATCCACTGCAGGTCGCGGCGTCAGTGCACTTGAGGGTGATCTGGTGAGCGCCGGTCGATACATTCGTTGTGCCGTCCTTCACCAGAGCTCCGAAGTCGGTGACAGCCGGCGCACCGTCCTTCTGTTCTACTTTGATAGTGAAGTCCTGTGCGAGCACCGGCACGGCGAAGATCGCAAGGACGGTGAGACGGCAAAGCATTTTCAACATGACACGCTCCTTTTTTCTCTCAATTCGGTTTGATGTCGCATCCGAGCCGCTCCAGGACGAGCGACGCAGGGCAGAAGACGCGGAAATCGCCAAGGTCGGCCGGGGCGAGGCCGAAGAGGAAGCCGAGTACGAGATTGGCGTTGTCCAGGATCGCCGCGCCGGAATCGCCTTCGTCGGTCTGAATGTGCACCAACAGCGTGTCTTTAAAGTCGTACACGTCCGCGTTCACGAATTTGATGACCCCGGACTGCCCATGCGAGGTCCGGCCGTACATTCGGACGACGGTATTGACGTCGTCCGAGACCGGACGCCAGCCGGCTACGGTTCCAGGCGGAAGAAACGGGGCAACCGCGCCAATGTGGGCCATCCGGATCTTCGCGGCGTCGACAACGCTCCTGATGACCATCAACGCCTCTCCCGGGGAGACGGCGGAGCCATCTTCGGTGCTCGGTACCGTCATCTCCTCGCCGCTTTGCTTCGCGACATGGCCTGCTGTCAGCAGCACACGCTCTTTCGTCGCCAAGTCGATGGCAATCGCTCCGATCGTTCCAGTGTTCTCCGCCGGCGACTTGTGACCAATGCTTCCAATCACATCATTCGCGCCGTGCGGGGTCGGTTTACCTAGCTTGATGACGTCGATGGCGATCCGCTGCCCTTTCGCCGTAATGCGCGATGGCAGAGGCTTGCGTTTCTCTCGGCGGAGCTCGGCGTCGCTGAGCTTCTTGTCGACAAAGACGGTGACGCATACTTCCTCCGTCCGTTCGATTCCCGCTCGATGGCGGTGTCCGAGGCCCACGCCGACGACGCCCGGCTGCGCCAGCAGCCATTTGCGGCGTGCTGATAGGATTTCGTCCGCACGTTTCCACTCGCCGGTTAGAACGGAATGAGGCGAGGTGCCCGCGCGGCTGTAGCGTGCGAGCTTGCGTCGTGCTGTCCCGAGCTGTTTGCGCGCGCGGGCGACTTCACGCGCAGCCTCGGAGAGTTTTTTGTCCATCGCAACGTCCTCCTTGCGGAGTTACGTTGTTAGGACGGACTCTTATGATTCTTTCCTGCACTCGCCGGGTGAAAGCATCCCGATCGCAGGATTTCTACATCGCCGCGCGCGCCGTCGCCTGCTCCTCGAAACTCACCACCACCAGCGTCTGATCATCCTCGGGGGGACGGTTGCGCGTGAACTTGCGGATGGAGTTGAGCAGCGTCTTCTTGATGTCTTCGGCGTGCATGTGGCCGCAAGAGAGGATGGTCTTCTCGAAGCGTTCGAAGCCGTACGGATCGCCGTCGTCGTCGATCGCTTCGATCAGGCCGTCGCTGTAAAGAATGAGGCGATCGCCCGAGTCGAAATCGACGCTGTGCTCCGTGAACGCCTCGCGGCGGCGCACGCCGAGGGGGAAGCCCCACGAGGAGAGAGCCTCGAGACGCTTCGCCGCGGCGCGGTAGACGTAGGGATCGAGATGGCCGGCCGAGGAGAAGCGGAGCGTTTGCGTTTCCGGATCGAGCAGGCCGAAGAAGAACGTCATCAGAATCCGCTTCGGCGCCGTCTTCATCACGATGTCGTTCAGCACGTTCATCACCGCTTTCGGCGACGGGTCATAGCCGACCTGCACGAGCAGCGCGGATTTGGCCATGGCCATGACGATGCCGCTGGTCAGTCCGTGGCCGGAGACGTCGCCGAAAGCGATGCCAATCTCGCCCGACGGCATCGGCAGAAAGTCGAAGTAATCGCCGCCGATCTCCGTCGCGGCGCGGTAGTGCGACGCGAATTCGGCGCCGGACACCTCGGGTGCGTCGACCGGCAACAGCGCGGCTTGAATGCGATTCGCGGCGTCGATCTCCGCCTTGACACGCTCGCGCTCGACGATGCGCTTCACGTGCGGCGCGAGGTCCTCGTACGTGTAGACGACCTCCCGCTTCGTCATCATCGCGGCGATCCCGAAGACGAGCAGCGCGGCCAGCGGAAGCGCCAGGACGAGTAGCAACTGCCGCAGCATGTGTCCCTGCGCGACGCTCATGAGCGGCACGGTCATCGAGATCAGCGTCGCGCCGAAAAGCGCGGTGGCGGTGGAGAGCAAGTCGTACTTGCGGAGCATCAGCACGATGGCACCGATTCCACCGAAACCGAAGAGCAACTGCGTCATGACCGGCTCGATCGGAACCTCGCAAACGGAACTGACGACGCCGACCGCGATCGCCGCGATCATCCCGATCCAGAGGAGCCGGAAACGATTCGTCCACGACATGAAAAACAGCGAGGTGATCGGGAAGATCACGGCATCGACGGCCGCGAAAATCACGACGAGGAAAGGTCCGCCGAGTCGCACCGCGACTTCGGTGCCGATGCCCATCGACGGATGCGCCATATGCGTCGCGAGCGGGATCAGGCCGATCAACAACGACGCCGCGGCGACGGCGGGCGCGAATAGTACGCCATTGAAGACGGAGCGGCCGACCGTGGCGTTGAGCGGATCGCGGCGAAGAATGGCGTCGAATGACGCCAGCCATTCACCCCATCGTTCGCGCGTGTAACTCTCGCCGACCGACCACGCGAAGAAGACGACGACGGCGAGCGGAATGTCGTACAGCAGGAACTTGAACGCCATCTGAGCCGCGGTCGTCGACGCGGCATCGAGACTGGCCATCGTGTTCCCCTCGGTGGCCGAAGGACCCATGATCAAGTCGACGGTCAGACAGAGCAGGACGACGACGGCGAACAAAATCGAGCCGGTGCCGATGCCGACTTCGCCCGCGTGGTACTTGCGCAGAAAAATGACCAGAAGAATCAACAGAAGCGCGTAGTTCGTCGCAAAGCGCACCAGCAGACTGGCCACGCCGCTGCCGGTGTCGTCGCTCCTGAACTGGCTGCCGTCCGCGTACTCCTCGTAAAGCCCCCAGCCGGAAATGTGGTCGCCGACGACGAAGATGTAGAGGTACGGCACGACATTGCCGATGGCGAAGTTCGTTTTGACGCGGTAGCGGAAGATCCAGTCGGTACGCGAACGCAGGACGTTCGGCCGCGCGTCTTCGAACTGCGGGGATGGCGCGCCAGGAAAAGCGCGCGAGTGAACGAAGGTGTCGACCGTCGGGCGCAGTTGCGCTTCCGTGAGCCGGGCTCCCGTCTCCTCTGCGCGCGCAATCCGCCGCGCCATGAGCACCGCGCCGGTTCGTTGATCGACGACGACGTAGCCATACGGCGTCGTCTTTTCGAGGCCGCGCCGGTAGTAGACGCGCTTGTATCCGCCGAGGCGAGGGCCGACCACAGGATCGTCGGCGGCGCGGCGGCGAAGCTCGGGTTTCGGCTCCAGCTCTTTGTCCAGCAGCGACGAATTCGTCCACGCCAGCACGGTCCACGAACGATCGACGGGAATGCCGAGCTGGCGCGCTGCGGCGTCGGCGATCGGAACGGCGTCGCTGCGCGTCAGACGGATGCCTTGCGGCTGCGCGGCGTTGAAACGCGGCAGGAGCACGACGAGCAGCACGATGCCGAGAGCGCACGCCAGATAGGGGAGAACTTTTTTCATGACGGAAGAATTGGCTGCATCATAACCGTGCTCGTTGATTACGTTCCGGCGCGACGCGAGTTTCGCGCGCTACACTTCGGAAAATGTCTGCAGCGATCGACACACACGCGGCGCAACGCGCTGCCCGCTACGCGCTGGCCATCCTGACGCTGATCAATCTTTTCAACTATCTCGATCGCTGGGTGGTGGCCTCGGTCGTCGAGTCCATCAAGAAATCGGAGCTGCATCTTTCCGATACGCAACTCGGCCTCGTCGGCACAGGATTTATCGTCATCTACACGATGGCCTCTCCGCTGTTCGGCGCCTTCGGCGACCGCCGCAAACGTCCGCCGCTCATCGCGCTTGGTGTAGCGGTGTGGAGCGTGGCCACGTCGCTGGCGGGATTCGCGCGCGGGTTCTGGTCGTTGTTCGTCGCGCGCTCGGGCGTGGGCGTGGGCGAGGCGGCGTACGGGACGATCGCGCCGGCGTTGCTGGCCGATTCGTTCCCAATCGAACGCCGCGGCCGCGTGCTGGCGGTGTTCTTCTGCGCCATTCCGATCGGCTCCGCGGCCGGCTACATCCTCGGCGGTCTCGTCGATCAGCATTTCGGCTGGCGCGCCGCGTTCTGGATCGCGGGCGCTCCCGGCCTGCTGCTGTCATTGCTGGTGCTGCTCGTCAAAGATCCGCCGCGCGGTCTGCACGACGCCGGCGAGGATCATGCGCCGGCGCATTGGACGGAGTCGTATCGCGACCTGCTCCGCAATCGTCCATTCATCCTGACCGCGCTCGGCTACGGCGCCTACACCTTCGCACTCGGCGGCCTCGGCTTCTGGATGCCGGCGTTCCTGGAACGCGTCCGCGGCATGCCGCGCAGCGAAGCGACCGTGACGTTCGGCGGAATCGCGCTCGTAACGGGATTCGTTGGGACGTTCGCGGGAGGCTGGCTCGGCGATTTTTTTCTGCGGCGATCGAAACAGTCCTATCTTTGGGTGTCCGGCATTGCCACGTTGATCGCCGCGCCTGCGGCGTACATCGCGGTTTCCAATCCGCATCGCGGCGTTTATCTGCCGGCGATCGCCATCGCGGAAGTGCTCATCTTCATGTGCACGGGGCCGGTGAACTCCGCGATCATCAACGCCGTCAAACCGGGCGAGCGCGCCACCGCCGTCGGATTGTCGGTGCTGGTGATGCACGTGATCGGCGACATCCCGTCGCCGCCGTTGATCGGCGCAGTCTCCGATCACTCTTCGCTCGAACGCGCCTTCATGCTCGTGCCGCTTGCGATCGTCATCGCCGGCTGCGTCTGGATGTACGCGGCGTGGCAGGGGCGCGAGATTTGAGGAGTTTCATCACTCCCATCCTTCGCTTGATCGCGCGGACGTTCTTTCGCCGCATCAAGATCGTCGGATGGGAGAAGGTGCCGGACGGGCCGGTGATCTTCGCGGCGAATCATCCGAACGGGTTGATCGATCCGCTCTTCCTCCTTTGCTTCGTGCCGCGGCCCGTTTCGTTCCTGGCGAAGGCGCCGTTGTTCAAGATGCCGCTGATCGGCTGGTTCGCGCGTGGGATCGACTCGATTCCGGTCTATCGCACGCAGGACAACTACTCGACCTCGCAGAACCGCGACACGTTCGCCGCGGCGCGGGCGCTGCTCGTGCGCGGCGGCGCGATTGCGATTTTTCCGGAGGGGACGACGCACAGCGAGCCGCGGCTCAAGGAACTGAAAACCGGCGCGGCCCGCATCGCCCTCGGCTGCAGCGCCGAGGAGTGTCCCGACATCGTCATCGTCCCGACCGCGGTTTTCTACACGGCCAAGCACAGCTTCCGCAGCGACGCGATGCTGTACTTCGGCGACGGCATCGCTGTTGTTCCGGTTGCCGTCGACGAAAACGGCGAGCCGCCGCGCGATGCGGTGGCTGCGCTGACGGACCGCGTCGAGTCTTCACTGGCGTCGCTGACGCTGCAGGCCGATTCGCAGGAGGCGCTCGACCTCATCGGCCGCGCGGAACGGATCATGTCGCTCGGCCGCGCCGGCCTGCCGCAGCAGTTGGAAATGCGCAGGCGCTTCATCGACGGCTACACGCGCCTGCGCGAACGCGATCCGCAGCGGCTGGACCAGTTGCAGTCACGCTTCGAACGCTTCGAGGCGGAATTGGGCGACGCGAACCTGCAGCCGGAAACACTGCCGCGGCCGAGCGTGCGCGGCTCGATCCGAACGATTGCCATGCTCCTCATCACGCTGCCGCCGGCAATCATCGGCGCCGCCGTTCACTATCCGATCTATCGATTGATCGGCTTCATCGCCACGCGGTTCAGCAGTGGCCAGGAGCTCGTGGCGACGACCAAAGCGATCGGAGGGCTGACGTTCTATCCGTTGATCTACATCATCGCGGGCTCAATGGTGGGATGGCGATTCGGACTGATGTACGGCGTCCTCACCGCGCTCGTCCTCCCATTCCTCGGCTACGTCGCGCTGCGATTCTTCGAACAGCTCGACGACGTGATCGGCCGCACGCGCGCTCTGACGTGGCGCATCGCGCGCCGCAGCGCGTTCGAACGCCTCATGCGCACGCGCGGCGAACTGCGCGACGAGATCGCCGCGCTGGCGGAAGAGATGGGCGTCTGACGCTACTTCCCGCCGCGCGCCAACGCCGCGGCAGTCTCGATCTTCGTATCGATCGCTTCCTGGCGCTGCACCGCATCATCGGGCGGCGGCGATCCGCTGGTGATCGAGCTGTCGAGATTGGCCACGAGCGTTTGCAGATCGCGCATCGCGTCACGTGCCATGTCGCTTGATTGCGACGACTCCCGGCAGGCCGCATTCGCCGCAGAAATCTTCGCCTCGACGTCGTTGCGGAATCGTCCCCACTCCCCGAGGTCGTACGGCGGATTGACAAACTTGTGCAGTCCGTTGCCCCACGTTTCGGATGCGCGCTGGGCGGCGGCGATGCACAAATTGTCCGCGGCCACGGTCTGCGCTGTGTGTCCCTGAATCTGCGTCTTCGCCCACGGCAGCGCGTACTTCCACGCGAAAAAGATCAGTGCGATGACGATGACCCACTTGATCAGCCGGTTGGCGTCCATTCGGCGATTCTACGTCGCGAGCCCGGCAATTGTGAGATCACCATTGCTGCGAGGATCAACAACGCGCCGGCGACGAAGCCGGGCGTGATCGGCTCGTGCTGGAAGACGATGGAGGTGATCGATGCCGCCATCGGTTCGAACGCCAGGATCACCGCGGCCTCGGTTGCCGTCACGCGCGACTGTCCCCACATCAACGCCACGAATGCGAGGGCGGTCGTCACGATCGCGGTGAAGAGAATCACCGCGATGACGAACGGCGTGAGATGCGGGCGCGGCACAAACAGCGACGGCGGGATCGCGAGCATGCCCACCACGATCACCTGCACCGCCGCAAGGCCGAGCACCGAGGTGCCGGTGCTGTACTTCGCGGAGAGCACCATGTGCAGCGCGAAGCAGACGGCGCAGATGATGGTGAGGACGTCGCCGAAGCCGGCGCGCGCGTCGATGCCGCCGATCAGCAAGGTCGTTCCTGCGGCCGCGAGAACGCAGCCGAGCCATGCGCGCGCGGCGATGCGCCGCGCGAACAGCAGCCGGTCGCAGAACGGAACCATCACCACGTACAACCCGGTCAGAAACGCCGATCGCGACGGCGAGATCGACATCAGTCCGCGCGTCTGCAGCCAGTAGCCGCTGAAGACGAGCGCGCCGAGGATTAGTCCCGGACGAAGTGCGGATCGCGGCAACTGGCGCGAGGTCCACGCGATCGTGAGAAGCACGACACCGGCGAGCGTGAATCGCAGGACGATGAACGGTTCCGGAGGGATGCGCGCCAGCACGCTCTTCACGATCGTGAAGGTTGTGCCCCATGCACCGGCGACGAGAAACAGCACGGTGACCGCGAGCCAGTGCTTCTTCACCGCGAGCCTGACGTTGAGGAGTTACTGCGCTGCTGCTGCATCTCCTGAAGGCGGCTCTGCAAATGCAGCATCAGCACGATGAAGATGACGAGGATCAGCAGCCCCACGATGCGCGCGCCCCAGCGATTCATCGCGCGAAGCTCCCGGCGTGCGCCGCCGCCCATTCGATCGCGTAGCGCATCGGCGCGGCGTCGGCAATTCCGCGGCCGGCGATATCGAAGGCCGTGCCGTGATCGACGGACACGCGTAAATACGGCAGCCCGATGGTGACGTTGACCGACTCCTCGAACGCCATCGTCTTGATCGGGATGAGCGCCTGATCGTGGTACATCGCCAGCACGACGTCGTATTGTCCGCGAGATGCGGCGAGGAAAATCGTGTCGGCGGGATGCGGACCGCTGACGGTCAACCCTTTTTTGCGCGCCAGCGCTACGCCGCGTTCGACCACGCGCTCTTCATCGCCGAACTTTCCCCCTTCGCCGGCGTGGGGATTGACGCCCGCGACGGCGATGCGCGACACGCTGCCGTAGAGCCGCGCGTATTCGCGGCTGGTGAGTTGCGCGAGAGCGGCGATGTCATCGGCATCGATGCTCGCGATCGCCTCGCGAAGCGGCAGGTGAACCGACAGCAACGCGGACTTCAATTTCGGCGAGTCGAAATACATCGCGTAGTCGTGGCCGTAGCGTTTCAATCCCGCGCGATCGGCGAGCAGTTCCGTATGTCCCGGAAACGGCGATCCCGCAAGCGCGATGGCCTGCTTATGAATCGGCCCGGTGACGAGCGCGGAACAATCGCCTGCGTCGATCGCGCGCAGCGCGGCGTCGATCGAGTCGAGGGCGACGCGGCCGTATGCGGCGTCGATGACGCCGTAGCGGATCGGACCTTCGCCGCCGACGTCGACGAAATCGACATCGTTCGGCGGATTCGCGAGCGCGCGGCTGCCGAAGATTCGCGCAGGGATGTTCGGATCGCGCAACGCCTTGAACACGATCTCCGCACCGATGCCGGCCGGATCGCCGAGGGTAATGGCCAGCGGTTTCACGACGGCGATTGTAGTGGCGTGGACGGCCGGTTGATCTTCTCAGTCGTCCCGAGCCTCACCAGCACAGACAGGAGTGTCTGTGCCACATGGCTTCGCCATTGATTTACAAACCTTACCGGCGGCGCCGGTGTGGCACAGACACTCTTGTCTGTGCTTTGGCAAGATGCAGCGCCTGGAGTTACTCCCCCAGCTCTTCCTCTTTGAACAGATACTTGATCCAGTGCTTCTGGATCAGCAGGTTCGGGGCGCCGTCGCGGTTCACTTTCAGGCAGGCCCGGTCGTACCACTCGATGCAGCCGCGGATCTCTTCGCCGTCGTTCATCACGATGACCATCGGCGTCTTCGAATTCATCTGTTTGATGTAATAGAAATTCTCGGCGTTCGTGACCTCGGGCGGGGCCGCTTTCGCGTTAGGACGGCTGTTGCCGTTTCCGTTGCCGCGGGTCTGCCGTTTGAAGTCGGTCATCGGCGACCGGAACATGCGGCGAGCGCCCGCCTGATTCGCATCTACCTCGTGCTGCCTGTTCATGAATGGCATCGCGTCCTCCTGCCGGCTCTCGTCTACCGTTTCGTGTGACCGTTGCGGAATGCGAAGCCTTGTTTGCGAACCTTGTGCCTTTTCCCTAGAATCCGGGCGCTTTACCGGAGGCCAACCTTGAATTCCGTGGTGTGTATCGCGCAGGTGCCCGACACCGAGACGCGAATCAAAATCGGCGGCGACGGCCGCCACATCGACGAAACCGGCATCAAATACATCGTCTCCCCGTACGACGAATACGCGCTCGAAGAGGCGATTCGATTGAAGGAAAAGCAGGGCGGCGACGTCACTGTTCTCGCGTTCGGACCGGACCGCGTGCAGCAGGCGCTGCGCGAATCGCTGGCGCGTGGCGCGACGAAAGCGCTGCACGTGAAAGGGGAGTCGGCCGACGCCGATTCGCTCGGCATCGCCAAAGTCCTCGCGGCAGCGATCAAGACGGTTCCGCACGATCTCGTCTTCTTCGGCAAGCAGGGCGTCGGCACCGACAACTCCCTCGTCGGTCCGATGGTGGCCGAGATCCTCGGCTATCCGCAGGTCAACGTCGTCGTGCATCTCGAAGCCGCGGACGGCAAAGTCACGGCGCACCGCGAGATCGAAGGCGCCGAGGAGATCATCGAGGCCGCCACGCCGGCGGTGATCACGGCGCAGAAGGGATTGAACGAGCCGCGCTACGCGTCGCTCAAAGGAATCATGGCCGCGAAGAAGATCGCCATCGATTCGAAGTCGATCTCCGACCTCGGCCTCACCGATTCCGACATCGTCAATCAGCGCGTCACCGTCGTCTCGCTGGAACTGCCGCCCGAAAAGAGCGGCGGCCGCAAGATCGACGGCGCCGATCCCGCGGCGGCGGCGAAGGAAATCGTCCGCTACATGAAAGAGGAGGCGAAGGCGCTGTGACCGTTCTCGTGTTCTGTGAAGTTCTCGATGGAAAGTTGAAGAAAGCGTCGCGCGAAGCGCTGTCGATCGGGCGCAAGCTCGCCGAAGCAGCGGGTGGCGATCTCGCCGCGTTCTCGACCGATCGCGCGGCCGCCGCCGACGCAGGCCGCTACGGCGCGAAGAAGCTGTACGTCGCCGATGCCGGCGGCTACAACACCGAAACCTACACCGCCGCGATGCAGGCTGCGATCGCCGCATCGTCCGCGACGATCGTGCTCCTCGGCGGGACGTCGAACGGACGCGATCTCGCGCCGCGGCTCGCTGCGCGTCTGAACGCCGGCGTGGCCTCGGACGTTGATCGCCTCGAGTGGACGGACGGCAAGCTGCGCGCGCGGCGTCCTGTGTACTCCGGCAAAGCATTCGCCACGGTCGAAATCAGCAGCACGCCGGCCATCGCTACCACCCGCATCAACGCCTTTCCGGCCGAGGAGTCGGGCGGCGGCGCGGCGGAAGTGGTCGAGGTCAGCGCATCGTCCGATTCGAAAACGAAAGTCGTCGAAACGAAAGTCTCCGAGGCGGATGAGCTGTCGATCGTCGAGGCAGACATCATCGTCTCCGGCGGCCGCGGTCTGAAGGAAGCGGCGAACTTTTCATTGATCCGCGATCTCGCGCACGCCCTCGGCGGCGCGGTCGGCGCGTCGCGCGCGACCGTCGATGCGGGATGGATCGATCACCAGCATCAGGTCGGCCAGACCGGACGCGTAGTCAGTCCGAATCTCTACATCGCCGCGGGCGTCTCCGGCGCGATTCAGCATCTTGCGGGGATGTCGTCGTCGAAGCACATCGTCGCCATCAACAAGGACCCCGAGGCGCCGATCTTCCGCGTCGCGGACCTCGGCGTGGTCGGCGATCTCTTCACGATCGTCCCGGCGCTGACCGAGGAAGTGAAGAAAGCGAAAGCGCACTGACGCGAAAAGGGCCGCCGAAACCGGCGGCCCTTTGATTTGCGTTTCTTCGGGTCTAGTTCCGCGACGACGTGTTGTTCGCCGTATCTTCCGGCTTCTCAGGAGACACCTTCGGGCTGCCGATGATGGTCTTGGCCGCATAGCCTGCGGACATCGAAATCGGATTCGTTCCCGGCGGGAGGCACTCCAGCGTCAGCATGATGGCGTGGCGCGCGTAAGGCGCGTCGCAGTGGTGTTCATTTTTCGCGTTGTAGATCTTTGGGCTCTTGGCCACGACGCGCTTGCCGTCGAGAACGATGAAGTAGTACTCGATGGCCTCGTTGGGATCGAATTTCGGCAGCGTGACCTGCGAGACCTTGCCGAGGTTCTTGCCGTCGACGAAGCACCAATCGGTGGCGCCCTGGCGGCGGAAGTAGGCGCGGAGAAGGCCCGCATCGGTGGTCTCGACCTGCATGATCGGCATCTCGCCCTCGAGCATGCAGCCCGGCGGGTTGTGATCGATCGCGCCCGGCTGAACGCCGAACGCGGTGACGGCGCACATCGCAAACGCGAGAGTGAGGAGGATGCGGGTTTTCATGGTCACCTCGGACAAAACGAGATGATACGGCAAAATTTCACTGCTGGGCCATGATCCGGTCGCGATAGGCGAGGATGGCCGGCGTCTGCGGCAGCGCCGGAAGCGCGCGCGTGATGAGCTGCTTGGCCAGGCTGTAATCGCCGAGCTCGTAACGATTCACCGCCTCGTAGAACATGTGCGACTCTTCGCCGGCCTTGAGCGGATACGTTTTGCGATACTGCGCGGACGACTCCGCGTAGAGCGCGGTCTGGCTGAGCGCGCGCGCCAGCGACTGACGTTCGGAGCGCTGCAGATTGGGAAGCAATGCGATCCGGCGAAGCTCCGTGCGGGCGCCGACGATGTTTCCCGTCGCGACCATGCGCTCCGCCGCCGCGATTTGATCGGCGACCGGCGCGGTGTTCGGCGCGACCTCCTGCGGAACGGGAGCCGGCGCGACCGGCTGCGGCTGCGTCCTCGGAACGGGTGCAGGCGCAACCGGCTGCGGCGCCACGGGCTGCGGTTGCGGGGCAAGCGGCTGCGGCGTAGGTTTCGGCTCGATGCTTTGCAGCGCCTCGCGAACGTCCGGCCGCGCGAGAACTGCGTTCGACGCGGTCCGCCGCACGCCGGCGGCGTCGGCGACGCGTCCGATCTTGACGAGCGCGATGAGATAGGCGGCCGTCTCGTCATCGGTCAGATGGCGCCGCGTGCGGACGATGGCGTAGTGCTCGGCAACCTCGCTCCACGTGCTGTGCGCGCGGCCGATCTGGGCGAGCGCGGCGTGTGCGTTCGGATTCGTGTCGTCGGAGGCGAAGGCCAGCGCAGCGTAACGGCGCGCGCCGGCTTCGTCGCCGGCGGCGACGCGTTCGAGCGCGAGGCGGCCATAGTCGAGCGCCGGCTGTGGCGGCTGCGCTTCGACCTTGTCGTTTTCCTTCGGTGCGGTGACGGCCACATTCGGCTGTTTCGTCGGCGTCGGCACGACGGACGTGTGCCGGCTCGGCCGCGGCGCGCCCGATTGCACTGCCGGCGCTTGCGGGGCCAGACGGGCGAAAGCGGGAACGCTTGCGAGTTGATCGCGCGTGAGGACCGCCGGAAGGAGCTGTTCGAACGAGGCACGAACGTCCGGAGGAAGTTTCAGCGCCGTGTACGAAGGCGTGATCTTTTCGGCCTGCAGAACTTTCAGCGCCGCCGTGCGCGCATCCTCGGCATGCTCCAGGCGGTCATTCGTGACCGCAAGGTAGACTTCCGCAGTGATGTACGATGGGATATCATCGACCCGTCCGAACGCCGCCACGCGCAGTTCGTCCACTGCCCGAGCGTACGCTCCGCGGTTGAAGTCGACGACGCCGCTCTGGAATCGCGCCTCGTAAAAGTTCTGCGCGAAAACCGGGACGGCAGTCGACAGCGAGAGAAGCGCCACAAGCGGGCGCAGAAGTGCGTTCACTTTGTAAAAAGCTTTCGTAATCGACCGAATAGACGACCGCGTTCGGCGCCGGACGAATCCGGCAAGTCCGGATCGTACACGAGTCCGCGGCTTTCTACGATTGATTTTGGATTGTCCACGAAGAGCGATTGCGCGATTTCTTCGCCGACCAGTTCCACCACGCGTTGCCTTGCGGCCCGAAAGCGCGGCCGCCGTTTGGTCACGTTGTGCGCGTCTGTGGCCATCACGTGAACCCATCCGCGCTGCAGCCAATCGACCGCCGCGGCTTGCGCTTCCGGTCCGAACTCGCCCGTCACGCTGCCGGTTGTGACCTGCGTCTTCACGCCGATCCGGATCAGTGACGCAAGGAACTCCGGCTTCGACTGAAAGACGATGTTGCGCTCGGGATGGGCGATGACCGGCACCCATCCGTCGAGTTGCACGCGGTACAGCGGATCGCGGACGAGCGGCGGCACGGTGTGGCTCGAAAACTCCACGAGAATGTACCGTCCTCCGGCCAGCGGCAGGATCGATTCCGTGCGCAGCATCTCGTCCATGTCGTGTCCGAAAAAGTATTCGGAGCCGAGGATGATGCGCGGCCGGTCGCCGACCGCGGCGCGAAGATCGTCGAGGATCTTCGCCAGTTGCGCGCGCGACGTGTTCTTCCAGCGGCCGCGCAGGACGTGCGGCGTGGCCACGATCGTTTCGATGCCTTCGTCCGCGGCCATGCTGCAGAGATCGACGGACTCCGCCATCGTAGGCGGCCCGTCGTCCACGCCCGGCAGGCAATGATGATGGATGTCGATCATGCGAGGAGTTCCTCGCCGATGTTAGCCGACTCGCTTCTGCGGCGGTTCCTTCGACGCGTTGCCTTCCTCGTCGTAGTAGTCGTAGTAGCTCTTCTTGAACGAGTAGCCGTACTGCTGCAGATCGAGGTTGTTGAGCAGCGCGCCGAGGACCGGGATGTTGCTCTGGCGAAGGCGTTCAGCGGCGCGCTGCACGATGTCGCGCGGCGTCTGGCCGCCGTGAACGCAGAGCACGACGCCGTCCGCATTCGCCGCAAGGACGATCGAGTCGGTCACGGCCATCACCGGCGGCGAGTCGAAGATGACGAACGCAAACTTCGCGCGGATTTCGTGGATCAGGTGCTTCATCCGGTCGGAGCCGAGAAGCTCGGACGGATTGGGCGGCGTCGGTCCGGAGAGGATCAGCGAAAGGTTCGGGACCTGCGTCTCCTGGATGACGTCGTCGATCGGGATGTTCGCGGCGAGGTAATTGACCAGACCGAGGTTCATCTTGCCGCGGAAGACCTTCTGCAGACGCGGACGGCGCAAGTCGGCATCGATGAGCAGAACCGGCTTGCCCATCTGCGCGAGGACCGTGGCGAGATTGACCGATGTCGTGGTCTTGCCTTCGCGGGCGAACGTGGATGAGATCACGATCACCTTCGGCGAGCTGGCGGAGGCCAGCAGCAGCGATGTCCGGAACGCGCGGTACGCCTCGGCGATGGCCGAGCGCGAATCGCTGTGCGGCAGCAGATCGATGCCGGCCTGCGCCTCGCCGCCTTCCGGCACCGGACGAAGGCGCGCCGTTCCGCGTCCGTAGCCATAACCGTAGCCGTATCCGCCGCGGCCGGCGGAATTGGCCGACGGAATGACGCCGAGCGATGCGAACTTCGTGACGCGCTCGAGCTCCTCGGGCGTCTTGATCGAACGATCCATGTACTCGAGGAAGAAAATCGCCGCGAGGCCGAGCACGACGCCGAGCGGAAACGCGCTCTGCAGGTTCTTCCTCATCGTGACGTTGAATCGCCCGGTCGGAAGATCGGCGTGATCGACGATGTGGATGTTGGTCGACGACGTCGACCCGCGCAGCCGCGCCGTGACTTCGGTCTCGTTCTGCCGCTTCTCCAGCTGTTCGAGCAGCGACTGTTTCGACGCCAGCGAGTTCGTCAGGTCGGTGTAGCGCGCCGCGCTGGTGTTGATGTCCATCGTCTCGCGCTTCTGCAAACCGAGCGCGGACAGCATCTGGTTTTCGTTCTGCTGCGCGGCGACGAGATCGCGGCGCGCGGCGTCCTTGGCACGCTCGAACGCCGCGGCAATCGCGGCGGCGCGCGCCTGGTGCGTCTTGTCGATGCCGTTCTTGATCGTCACCATCTCCGGATAGTCTGGCTTGAACGTCGCCAGCTTCTGCTGGTAGTCGCGCGTTCTTCGCGACTCTTCCTCCGTGAGCTGGACGACGAGCGAATCCGAGCTGGTGACCGACTCGGGATTCGAGCGAACCAAAGCGTCGTACGCGTTCTGCTTTTCGATGCGTGCATTGGTTGCGTTCTGCAGGTCCGCATTCAACTTCGCCAGACGTTGTTGCGGAATGCTGCTCGCGTCGGCGGTGGAGATGATCCCTTTGCTTTCGCCGTACTTCTGCAGTTCGCGCCGCGTGGCCTCGATGTCGGAACGAATCTGCGCGATCTGCCGATCGAGAAATTCGCTGGCTTCTTTCACCGACTCGAACTTTTTCTCGTTGTTGAGGCGGATGTACGAATCGCCCACGCCTTCCGCGATCTTCTGCGCCAGGCGCGGCGAGGTGGAAACGTAGCCGACGTCGACGAGCGAGGTGGCGCGCACCGGAACGACCTCGAGCGGACCGACGACCGCGCCGGCCATCTGCGAACGGATCTGCGCGATCTGCGCCGGCGTCTTGCCGTTGATCCCGGCCGGATAAAACTCGGGATCGCTGAGCAGCTTCTGATCTTCGATGACTTTCTCGCCGAGGCCGCGGCTCTTCAGAAGCACGTACTGCGTCTGCAGGAACTCCTGGTCCGAGGCCGCGATGCCGAAGAGATCATCGACGGTGAGCTGGTTCGGATTCTCCCGCTCGATCTGGATCTGAATGCTCGACTTGTAAAGCGGCTTGGCGAACTCGCTGGCCAGGTACGTTCCCAGCATCACCACCACTACGATCGACAGCGCGACTTTCCATCGCTTGTAGATGATGTTCCAGTAATGGGAGAGATGGACTTCCTGCGTGTTCAGGTCCATGCGTGATGGTAACCGGTAACGGTTGCAACGGCTTCCAACGAATGAGGCAGCAGCCGCCAGGCGCTCCCTCGGCTTGCGATCAGAAGAAGCTTTCCTTGAAGACGATGCGGTCGCCGTCGAGCAGCACTACGTCGTTCTGGCGTCCGTCAATGATCTTCTTGAAGTCGTATTTGAACGTCTTCTCGGCGCCGTTGACGACGCGCTTCAGGATGACCTGTTTCGATGCGCGATCGGTCGGTCCGCCGGCGGCGGCCAATGCCTGCAGCAGCGTCGGCGTCTGCGAGCGGCGGAACTGCACGCTGCCCGGATGCATCACTTCGCCGAGGACGTAGATGTTGATCTGGCTGTCGATGGGAACGTTGATGACGTCATTCGGACGGAGCGGGAGATTCAGATCGGGGTTGCCATTGACCATCAGGTCGTCGATGTCGATGGCAATCTGTTCGGTCAGCCCGTTGGCCGCGGTGCGCAGGACGTAGAGCGACCGCCCGTAACCGTTGGCGAGCCCGCCCGCCTGCGTGATGGCCTGGATCAGCGAGATGTTGCCGGTGATCCCGATGCGGCCCGGACGCGTCACGGCGCCGATGACGGAGATCGGTTTGCTGCCCGCTTCGATCACGGTGACGGTGACGTCGGCCTTGTTGATGTACTTCGCTTCGAGCAGCGACTTGATGCGGGCCTCGAGATCGGTCGGCGTCAGGCCGGAAACCTCGACTTTGCCGAGCAGCGGCATGGTGATGCGGCCGTCGTCGCTAACGGTGATCTTCGTGTTGAGGGTGGGATCCTGAAAGACTTTGATTTCGATGTAGTCGCGCGGACCGATCGGCGCATCGCTCGCGCTCGGAGCGTTTTCGCCGAGGAGCGTCCCGGGCTGAACCTGCGCGACGGCCGGCAGCGCCAGCGTGGCGGCGGTCAGCATCACGGCGGTCAATGTGAGATAGGAGAGACGTTTCATTTGAATCCTTCCAATGCTAAGCGCCGCCGCCCCGTCTCCGGAGCAGCGGCGAGAAAAACAACCCTCGTCGCTATTGGACCGGCGCTCATCGTAAGGGTGGGTTGTCATCTCGCCGTCCCGCTGATGTGAATCTTTCATCAAAACGGCACCCTCGGTTGGGGGTTCGATTAGTTATTTGGCTGACGTTACGGGGTGAACGACAAACGGAACAGGACGCGTATTCCTTTGTCCTCGTTGATGTCGAAGTTCGAGGTCCGGTTGACATAGCCAACGTCGAGACCGCCGCGAAGACGAGCCAGACCGTACGTGAAGCCGATTGAGGGGAAGCTGAAGACGTCGCGGCGCTTGAGGAAGCCATGCGGACCGAGAACGGGGACGTCGTAAAGGTCGCGGCCGATGGCGTACTGCAGGTTCAACGTCAGGCGCCGCGTCGCGTCCCAGGCCAGACTGCTGCTGAGCCGGTCGGCGATGTAGTAGTTGTTGTTCGTGAAGATCGAGAAGTCGAGGTCGCGCGATGCAGCGATCGATCCCGTCGTCGAGCGCCCGAATTTCTTGTTGGACGTGATGTTGCCGAGGGCGCCCTGGAAGTTGTGTTGGGTGGGATCGACGAAATCGAGCTTGCCGGCGCCGGCTTCCAGACGCGTCACCGTGCGGCCGCTGTCATGGACGAAGCCGGCTCCCATGAACGAGCGCCGGCCGTCCTTGAAGGCGGCATTGTTGAAGGTGTAATCGCTGAACTCGCCCGTTAGGAACAGCGACGTGAGCGGGAAAGTCTTGTGGTTCACGGCGATGCGGTAGTTGTGTCCCGTCCGGTCGAGAAGTTCGACGGGCACCAGATCCGGCTGGATCTTATCGAGCGGATAGGAAGTCTTCAGCGCTGCGGCGTTGAACGTCGCGCTGGTGCGGCTGGAGTACTTGAACTCCCCCGTTACGCCGTAGTTCGTGGCGCGCTCCGACAGAAGGCGCGCGATCTCGGACACGTCGGCGCGAAGCTGATCGGCGTTCTCGGCGTAGACGTCGACGTAGAGGTGGTTCAGAAGGTATTGCGCATCCGCACGGGCGCGGTATCCGAAGACGTCGCGTTTGCCGCCGCGTTTAAAGTAGCTCCACTCCGGCCGGACGTCGATCGAGTAGATGGCCTTCTTCGACGGAACGATGTAGAGACGCGTCGGCGCCTGGATTCCGAAACGGAAGCCCGACTGCTTGTCGGCGGTCGGAACGTAAAAACTGGAGTCGTAGCCGATGTCGGAAAGCTGGAAAGTGCTGAGAAGGTAGAACGGTCCGTGATGGAAATGCGCTTTGCGCAGATCGCTGGCGATCTCCTGGCTTGCGGAGAACTGGCGTTCACGGTCGCGGAGACCGTTCTGTGCCCATAGGCCGCGCGCACAGGCGCACAACGCCAAGGCGACGATCAGAAGCCGCTTTCCTTGCCGCACGTGCCCTCCCATAGCCATCACGTAAGATTCGGACCGGGCTGATGTTAGCACGGCCTCAGCATCGCCTCTACAATGGCCCCCGATGCGGAACGCGGTTGAGTACGCCCTCTTTGCGGCGCTTCTGGCGTTTCTCGTCTGGGTCCCGATGCCGTTCGGATCGGCCAGCGACGCGTCGCAACCGGCGCTGATCCTGCCGCCGCTGCTGATCTGCTGCGCCGCCGCGCTGCTGCGCGCCGCCCGCAAGGAGCCGTTGGTGATGACGCGTTCCGGCCGCATCTGGACGGCCGGCGGCGTTCTGTTCATGCTCGTCATCGCGCTGCAATTGCTGCCGCTGCCGGCCGGCCTCCTGGCGCTGATTTCGCCGCACTCCGCGGCGATCTGGACGCGCGCCACGCACGCCGCCGCACTCGCCGGCGTCGCGACGGGAACGAATCATCCGATCACGATCGATCCGCAACATACGGCGCTGCACTTCTATCGCGCGCTCGCCTACTTCGCGACGTTCCTCTCCTCGATGCTTCTGACGCGCGACACCGCGCGGCGCATCGCGTTGGCCGCCGTTCTCGCCTGCGCCGGCGTCTTCGAAGCGTTCTACGCCGTCCACGAGGCAATCCTCGGCCGCTACGCGATCTGGGGGTGGAAGAACACGCTGATCTTCGGCCGCCCCAGCGGCACCTTCGTCAATCCCAACCACTTCGCGCACTACGCGGCCATCGTTCTGCCGATGGCGCTCTACATTTCCGCCTACGCCTGGCACACCGCCGCCCCGGTCGGCGCGACGTTCGGACGGCGAATCGTGAAGCTCGTCGAGCGCCGCTTCCTTCCGTTCGCCTTCGGTCTCCTCGCGGCGCTCGGCTGCGCGGCGGCGGTGCTGATGTCGGAGTCGCGCGGCGCGCTGCTGGCGCTGATCGGCGGATTCGCGATCGTTGGTGCGATGGCCAGCGACAAAAAGAACGCGGCGTTGCGCGCGATCCTGATCGCCGTCGGGTTGTCGGCCGCGATCGTCGCCACGCTCCTCGTGCTCCGCCGCCCCGGAACCGTGACGCGCTTCGAGACCAGCGAGTCGTCGCAGGTCGTGACGCGCCGCGACTCGATGGTGGCAGGCTTCAAGATCTGGCAGATGTTCCCGCTCTTCGGCAGCGGAGCCGGAACCTATCCCGACGTCGTCCTGAGCACGCGCGCAACCACGGGAGACACGCTGGCCAATCACGCCCACAATGACTACGCCGAAATTCTGGCTACGACCGGCGCGGCCGGCTTCGTCGTCTCGTTCGTCGCGCTCCTCGGCGGCTTCGCGGTGTTGGCGCGCAATGCATTCGGTGCAGCGGGCGAGCCGATGAGCTGGCGCCGCCGCGCATTCAAAGCGGCCGCGCTGACCAGCATCGCCATCGCCATGATTCACGCGCTCGTCGACTTCAACTTTTTCATCCCCGCCAATCCGATCACGCTCGCTGCAATCGCCGGAGCGGCGGTCGTCGCTAGAGAGTCGTGATTCCGCTGATGTGCAGCCGGCGCACGCCGCCGTTGCGCGTCACCGGATTGGCCAGCACCACTTCCACGCGATGCGAGCCGGGATTTCCGACGGGAACGGTGAAGTCGCGCTTTGCGCCGACTTCCCCCTCGCCGCGCAGCACGTCGTCGACATACACCTCGGCATACGCGGGCACGTTGTCCGTTTCCACCGTGGCGATGTTGAGCGAGACCGCATGGCTGGCGTCGACCTTCCGCCACGCGTGGTAGCAGACGTCGTTTCCGCAGAGCCCCTGCCACTCGGATTCGACGACCGGCACGCGGCGCGGGTCGGCGGAGCCGAGCTCGATCTGCGCCGCCAGGTCGTTCTCGCCGAGTTTGCGCGCGAGGACGATTCGGGTGGCGTCGGAAGCTGATCCCTTCCGGTGCGCTATCAGCTCGAGCCCGTCGAGCGGCTCGAGGTTGTGCCGCAAGGCGTAATCGACGATCGCGTCGATGAGGGTCGGCTTGCCGGGCACTTCGTCGAGTGGACGGCGATGGAGCTCGTTGAGAAGGGCGACGATCAGCGGCTCGGAATCGGCGCGGTACGGCGGATCGGGGAAATGGGCGATCAAGTCCGCCGGCGAACTGCTGTGCGCGCGCCGCGCGAAATCGTCGAGGCGCTCGCGCTGCAGATCCGCACGTAACTTCCGGTAGTCGTCGAACAATCCGTTGCGCAGTGCCAGCGAGATGAGGATTCCGGTCGCATATTCGGTGCGCGGCCGCGCGCGTTCCAGCATCGATAGATCGCCGGTCAACTCGAAAAGCGGCTGCGCCATCCGCGCGAACCGCGGCTCGTCCGCGAGCAGCGGCGCGTACGCGTTCAGCACATCCTGCCGGTCTTTCGGCGAAAGCTCCTGCCAGTGAAAAAACGCCGCGCGCGCGAACGAACCGGCCGGCCCGGGCTTTTCCGGCGCCAGTCGCGATGCGTGGTCATACGCAGTCCGCCACAGCTCTACGCGCTTCTCGGACGGCGAGTCGAGCGAGACCTCGGTCAAAAGCGTCGCCGCTTCCCAATCGGTCGGATGCTTTGCCACGCGCGAAGCGAGCGCGGTCACGCCCGTGGGCAGAGGCGGCGATCCGATCTCCGGCGGACGCAAAAAGAAAAGCAACGCCGATCCGGCCATCGTCACCGCGACGACGATCAGAAACAGCCGTGCGCGGCGTCCGGTCACGTCAGGATGCGTTCCCATTCCGCAAGGGCGATAGGCGGCGCGAAGCGCTCGTCGTACAGCCGCCGTCCGCGCTGACCCATGGCCCGCGCGCGTTCGCGATCGTTCGCGAGCTCGCGGATGCGCCGCACGAGATCGTCGCCGTCTCCCTGCGCGATGACGAAGCCGCAATCATTTTCCCGGATGATACGCGCCAGCGCGCCGTCGGCCGCGCCGACGAACAGCACCGGCCTCGCCACGGCCAGCACGCCGTAAAACTTGCTCGGTACGATCAGGCCTTCGAGCTCGGGACGAAGCGTGACCAGATGTGCGTCGGCAGCCGAAAGGCTTTCGCTCAACTGTTCGCGCGGCGCGTAGCCGCGGAAGTGAACGTTGGGCAACTGCTTCACCCGAAATTCGGCCGCTTGCGCGCCGCCGCCGGTGATCGCGAACTCGATCGCGTCGTCGTTCCGCAACGTTTCCATCGCGGCAAGCATCGTCGCGCCGTCGTGCGCGCGCCCGAGGTTGCCGGAGTATCCGACGACGAACGGCGAGTGAGGGAGGTCGACCGGATGCAGAGCCGCATCGGCCCAGTTGTGGATCACGACCGCATTCGGGAGGCGGTCCGCCATGCGATCCGCGAGCGCGACGTTCACCTTCGCGCGGCGCAACGACCAGTCGCGGATGCCGCGCAGCCACCGCACGCCGCGCATGCCGAGGGCCTGGGCGACGTCGGGGAAAAGATCCTGCGTCCAGTTGATGAGGATGGCGCCGCGCAGTTTTGCCGCGAGCGCCGCCACGACCGAAATCAGCGGCGGATCGGTGAGCGCCACGATCGTCGTATGGCGTCCGCCGCGGCGCAGCAGCGCGAAAAATGCGCTGACGTAAAACGTCGCGTAGTCGAACGCGCGGCCCGGCAGAAATCCGCGTCCGAACGTCGTCGACCAAACCCGCCGCACCTTCACGCCGTTCACGGTTTCGCGCGGCGGAAGGTTCGCAGAGGCATCCTCGTAACGCTGGCGGCTCGTCACTACCTCAACGTCCCAACCGCGCGATGCAAGATGAAACGCCAGGTCGGAGAGCATCTGACTTGTTGCAGAATGATCGGGGTGAAAGTAGCGATTCACGAAAACGACGCGCGCGGACATGCTCCGCGAATTATGGGGCGAACGGGCTTCGGAGCGATCCTCGTCGCCGGCCTCGCGCTTCGCGCCGCCGTGATCGCCTTCACCGCCGGCACCAGCGATCTCTGGCTGTGGGACACGTTCTCCAAAGCTCTGGATCAGTATGGCCTCGCCGCGTATGCACACGTCGAGAGGTTGAATCATCCGCCGCTCGGCGCGTTCCTGGTCTGGGCGCTGTATAAGCTCGGTCCGCTCGGCATTACGCTGCGCGCGTTTCAAGCGCTGGCGGACGTCGCGGCTGCTGTGTCCATTTACAAAATCGCGCAGCGTCTCGACGTCGCGCCGCGATTTGCGGCCGGTCTTTATTTCTTATCGCCGGTCGCCATTCTGACGTCGTGTTTCTTCTGCAATACCGATTCGACGCTGGTGACCTTGATTTGTATCGCCGTGCTGTTATTGATCATTCGCCGCTATGCGCTCGCCGGTGCAGTTTTGGCTTGTGCATGCGGGATCAAGATCGTACCGGTTCTCGCATTTCCGCTGTTTTTTCTCGCTGCAAGAGAAGGGCGTGTTCGCTTTACCGCCGCATTTGCCGTTCTGTCGGGCGTCATCTTTCTGCCAGTGCTTGCATACTCGCCGGTCAGCTTCATTCACAATGTTCTCGGCTATCGCGGCTCGGGCGAAATGTGGGGGCTGGCTTTACCGGCCACAGTCGGAGGTGCGGCGGCGACAGTGCTTGGTTTCACGCGCCTTCGCGCGTTTCTCTACCACTTCGGCGACGCATACATCGCCATTACCCGTTATTGCGTCATCGCCATTGTGGCGCTGGTGACGTGGATTGGCCGCAATGTCGATGAGATGCGTTTCCCGGCTGCGGTCACGCTGCTCCTTCTCGGCGCCATCGCCGTCGCTCCTCGGGCCACGCTTGGCTATTTCCTCTGGTTCCTCCCGTTTTTGCCATTTACCTTCAAGCGGAGCTGGACTCTGACAATTCAAACGGTCGCGTCGCTGCAATTGATCGCTGATTACAGGCTCTTTTCGCTCGGAACCCGCCCGTGGTTCGTCAATCTGGGCAGAACTGACCCCTGGTGGCTAGGGCGCGCCATTGATGTCATCGGAATCCCATTATGGTGTCTATGCATCTGGTCACTGGCGACCGGCCTCATCACCATGAGCCGGTCTGAATTGAGCTATCGATGATCATCCTCGGCATCAATGCGCATCACGCCGACGCTTCCGCCTGCATTCTCGTCGACGGGAAGCTCGTCGCCGCTGCCGAGGAAGAACGCTTCCGGCGAATCAAGCATTGGGCGGGATTCCCCTCGGTGGCCATCCGCTACTGCCTCGACGAAGCGCGCGTCGATCTCGACGACGTCGATCACATTGCCGTCAATCGCGATCCGAATGCGCGTCTGTTTCAGCGCGCGAAATTCATTCTGGCTAAACGCCCCTCGCTCGGCGCAATTCGGAAACGGCTCGCCAACCGTTTGCAGGTGTCAGGAATCGAGGATGAGCTCAAGCAGGCCTTCGGACTCGAGTCGCTGAAACCGCGTTTGCATCACGTCGAGCATCACCGCGCGCATCTCGCCTCGGCATATTTCGTCGCGCCGTTCGATGACGCCGCGGTGCTCTCCGTCGACGGCTTCGGCGACTTCGTCAGCTCGATGTGGGGCGTCGCATCGAAGAACAAAATCGAAGTTCTCGGCGAAGTCGGTTTCCCGCACTCGCTCGGCATCTTCTACACCGCCATGACGCAGTTTCTCGGCTTCCCGCATTACGGCGATGAATACAAGGTCATGGGTCTCGCGCCATACGGCAAACCGACGCACCTGGAGGCGATGCGCGACATCGTTCGCGTGCAGGGCGACGGCACGTTTCGTCTCAACCTCGACTACTTCACGCACCACTCCGCGGGGTTGGACATGGTGTGGCAAGGCGGGATGCCGGTCATCGGTCCTGTATTTTCCGATCACCTCAGCGATCGCCTCGGCGCGGTGCGCGCGCCCGACGAACCGATCGAACAGAAACACAAGGACCTCGCGGCGTCGATGCAGGCCATGTTCGAAGAAGCCTTCTTCGCGCTGGCAAACGCACTGTACGAAAAGACGAAAAATCCGCGCTTCTGCCTCGCCGGCGGCTGCGCCTACAACAGCGTCGCGAACGGTCTCGTTTTCGACCGCTCGCCGTACAAGGACCTCTACATCCAGGCCGCCGCGGGCGACGCCGGCGGCGCGATCGGCGCGGCCTACTGGGTCTGGAACGAGATCCTCGGCAACACGAAGTCGTTCGTGATGACGCATGCGTATTGGGGTCCGGAGTACGACGACGTGGCCATCGACGAATCGATCGCCGCGCGACAAGCCGACCTCGATTCCGCGCAGTGCACGATCGACCGCGTCACCGACGAACGCGAACTTTGCCGCCGCACCGCCGTGCGCATCGCGAATGGCGACGTCGTCGGCTGGTTTCAGGGACGGATGGAGTGGGGCCCGCGCGCGCTCGGCAACCGCTCCATCGTCTGCGATCCGCGCCGCGCGGACATGAAGAACATCCTCAATCAGAAGATCAAGCGCCGCGAGTCGTTCCGTCCCTTCGCGCCCTCGGTGCTGCGCGACGCGGTCGGCGAATGGTTCGAGACCGACTACGACGTGCCGTTCATGCTGCAGGTCTACCAGATCCGCGAAGAGAAGCGCGCGCAGATTCCGGCGGTGACGCACGTGAACGGATCGGGGCGATTGCAATCGGTCGACGAACAGCAGAACGCGCGCTACTACCACCTCATCGAAGCGTTCCGCGACGCCACCGGCGTTCCGCTCGTGCTCAATACCTCGTTCAACGAAAACGAGCCGGTGGTGAACACGCCCGCGCAGGCGCTCGACTGTTTCCTGCGCACGAAGATGGATTTGCTGGTGATGGGCGACGTGATGATTCAGCGGCAGTAACTACTTCGTGGCGAGGAGGAGGTAATCGCCGTCGTCGGCGCCATCCTTCAAAAGTTCCACGTTGAATCCCGCCTCGGTCAGCCGCGCCCAGCAGGTTTCGTGCTGCTGCCAGCCGTGCGTCGAAAGCGCGATCGTCAGTGGCCCGCTCGCGAGCAATTGCGCCGCGCCGCGCAGCGCATCGCTTTCCGCTCCTTCGATATCCATCTTGATGAAGTCGGGCCGCGCGACGCGTTCGGCTGCGATCAGATCATCGAGCGAGGCCGTGACGACGCGAAGATCGCCGCCCTCGGCCAGCCCTCCCATCGACGCATGCGGCGCAATGCGAAAGTGCGCTTCACCGCTCGCGGCGGCAACGGCCAGCGATTCGACGTGTACGTTCGACAGCTCATTGAGACGAATGTGTCGCTCGAGAAAATCGAGATTGCGCGGCAGCGGTTCGAAGGCATAAACGCGGCCCGAGTCGCCGGCGAGATTCGACGCGAGCAGCGTGAAGAAGCCGACGTTCGCGCCGACGTCGAAGACCGTCGCGCCGGGCCGGATGCGCTCGCGAAACAGCCGCTGCATTTGCCGTTCGTACGTGCCGAGCCAGCATCCGTTCGTGCTGGAGCCGGCGATCCACCGCCACCCGCGCAGCTCGCCGGAGCGAATCCGGACGACCGACTGCGGCCGCATGAATCGCAGCGGAAGTCTGACGAGATTGCCGAGGAGCGTGCGAATGCGCGACATCAGCGGCGTCTCCGGAACAGTTCGAGCGACAACATCCCCTCGGCCAGAAATCGCTCGAACGCGTAGCGCCAACCGGCGCGGCCGTCGAGGAGTGCGCGTTTCGCGAACAATGTGTAGAAGAGCGTCGCGAGCGGCGCGATCACGCGGAGTTTGCGGATGCGGCCGTGCGTCGGGAGCGCGCGCCACGGAGTCGCGCGAAGTTTCGCCGCTTCCTGGCGCATGTACTTCCGCTGCCGTTCGACGAAGCGGCGCAGGTCTTTGCGGTCGTCGTGGATCAGCGGTGTGCGCAGCCGCTCGACGCGGCCGTGGACGCGGACGCGCTGCGTGTGGCCGTCCTGCCAGAACTCGAATGCGCCGCGCCGGAGCAGGACGGCGCGCGGCGGATAGAGCGCGGAGCGCAGCGGGCGTCCGTTGATCGCGTAGACGAACGTGGCTTCGTAACCGGCCAGGTCCGGCGGCGGTTGCAGCGACGCAAGCTCGGCCATGAATGCTTCGGATACGAAGTAATCGGCGTCGAGAGTCAACACCCACGGCGTCGAAACCTGCTCGACTCCGAAGCTCCATTGGCGTTCGTGCGAGTCGAAGGCCCGAGGAATGACGCGGACGTTCGGGAACTGCCGCGCGATCTTCACCGTGTCGTCGCTGCTCAGACTATCGACGACCACGACGTCGCGCGCCCACGCCAGTTGCGACAGCGTCCGGCCGATGTTCGCCTCCTCGTCGCGGGTGAGAATCAGCGGCGTGATGCGGTCGAGCATCACGATCGTCCCCGTTGCACGGCGCGTTTGATCGCGCTGTGGAGCAGGATCGCGTTGCGGAATCCTAGGACGCGGGCCATGACGCGCATGAGTTGCTGCTGCTCTTCGTCGCGCGGCTGGAACGCTGGATCGAGCTCGCGAATGTGCTTCGCCGCTTTGTCGAACGCATCGCGATCGTGCAGGCTGAGCACGCGCATCTCTTTGTAGAAATACTGAGCCAGGCGCCGCCGGCGCGCGGGCGTGAGCACTCCGTCGATGGCGAGGCGCTCTTCGATTTTGTACAAAATCCGATGATGCTCGTGCGCGTTCGCGAGCATGGTCGTGTTCGTTGCGCGCGCGCCGCCGTGCTCGCGCATCGTGTAGGCGGGACCTTCGACGGTGACGATTCCTTCCGCGCGGAGAGCGGCCTGGCAGAAGTAGTCCCAGTCGTCGAGTTTGCGAAGCGCCGGATCCCAGCGCCACTCGGGATGGCGGACGTACAACGCCGCGGACGTCGGGACGGCTAGGCCGGCCAGAACGTCGTCGACGATGTTTTGGAAAAGCGGCGCGGCGTAGGACGTCGTTTTTCCATTCGCATCCGACTGCCAGCCGGAGACGGCGATATCCGCGCCGGACGATTCCAGCGCGCGAACTTCTGTGCCGAGGTGGCCGGGGATGAGGACGTCGTCGGAGTCGAGAAACTTGACGTATTTTGCGGTCGCCGCGTCGATGCCGAGATTTCGCGCCGCCGATTGGCCGCCGTTCGCCGGCATCCGCAAACGGCGAACCGCGGCATTGCCGTCGTACGCGCGCAACGAATCCCAGGTGCCATCGGTCGAGGCATCGTCGACGACGATCACATTCGCGGCCTCGCCGAGCGCCGATCCGATCGCGTCGTGCACCAGCGTGGCGCGGTTGTAGACCGGGATGATGATGTCAACCGTCGTCATATCCGCCTTGCCGCGATGCGCGCGTAGTGTTGCTCCATTTCGGCGGCCACACGATCCCATGTGAAGCGCGACTGCACCAGCGCGCGTCCGCGTTTTCCCATCGCCGCTCGCGCGCCGCTGTCGCCGAGGAGCCGGCGAATGGCCGCGGCCAGTGCGTCCGGCGCGTTGCTCGTGACGATGCCCGCGCCGGCCGATTCGACGTCGGCCGCCAGCCCAACTTCCGGCGTGACGATCACCGGCATCTCCACGGCCATCGCTTCCAGCACGACGTTGCCGAAGTTTTCGGAGAGCGACGGCAGGACCAGCGCGGTCGACGTTCGCAGCAACTCTTCCTTCGCCGCACCGCTGACAGGGCCGCGGAAATCGACGCGATCGGCGACGCCGTTCCGCTCCGCCTGCGCGCGAAGTTTCGGCGTGAGCTCTTCTTCGTCGTTGCCGGCGATGACGACTTTCACGCCGGCGACGTTCTTGATCGCATCGAGCAGAAACTCAAGTCCCTTCTTCCAGTTGATGCGGCCGAGGAAGAGCAGCGTGTCCGGAAGGCGAGGGATCGAATCAGCGCGCGGAAGCTCGATGCCGTTCGGAACGACGATTGGATCGGGTAACGGAATGCCGATGCGCCGCGCGTCGTCCAACTCCACCTGCGCCGTGAAGTGCACCGACGCCGCGTTGGCGAACGTCCGCCGTTCCACGGCGCGAATCCACAGCTTCTTCGCCACGCTGCTTTTGCGCGCGACCAGCTCCGGAACCAGCATTCCGCGCGGCGAGACGATGTACGGAACGCCTTGCTTTGCTGCGGCGCGGGCGGCGGCGTAGGTCGGCCACAGAAATACCGAGTGAAGATGAACCGCGTCATAGCTGGCGATCGACGCGTCGAGCGCAGCCCGCATCGCCGGCGAAACGTAAAGCCGCCGGAAGTTTGACGCGAAGTAGCGAACGTGAACGCCATCGAGATCGACGCCAACTCCTAGCGGCACATCGGATTCGCGATCGCCGTCCACATTCGTCGTGAAGACGTCGACGTCGTGTCCACGCGCGGCCAGAGCGCGGCAAAGGCCGTGAACGGCGTAGATCGGACCGCCGTAGCGCCTTGCCGGCAGGTAAGTCGGTACGACGTGAAGGAGACGCACGCGCTACGGTGCTACGCCGTGGCTGCTGTCGTCAATGGAGTCTTGCGCGGTCCGATCGTTTCCTTCACCGCCGCTTCGGCCTCGGCCAGCCGTTCGTCGAGCGCCGCCGTGGCGAACATGCAGCCGACGAAAAACGCGGTCAGCAACGTCAGCACCGGATCGGAGTACGCTTGCGCGGAAACCATGAACTCGATGATGTTGGCGACGATGATGCCGAACAGCGCGGCGCGCGCCAGTTGCGAGGAGCCTGGGACGTCGGGGTGGCCGGAGATTTTGAGCATCGTGAGGATCATGACCAGGCCGAGCACGGCCACGGACAGGAGGCCGGGGACGCCCAGCTCGATGGCCAGTTTTCCGAGTCCGCCTTCCTGCCAGCCGAGCGTCGTGCCGGTGTCTTCGCGCAGCACGTGATACACACCCTGCGTCGCCGTGCCGAGGCCCGCGCCCATGATGCCGGCCTGTTCGACCGTGCCGCTGAGACCTCCCTCCAGGCGGCCCCACAACTCTTCCTGCGTCGTGTACGCGGATTTGGTGTACACGCTCGACTCTTCATTCTGCGAGATCTTCGCGGTGACGAAGATCATGACGATGCCGGCCAGCCCGAACGAAACCATCTGTGCCGTCGAGAGGCGCCGGAAATACCGCCACAGGAACGCCGCGACGAAGACGCCGATCATGTAGAGCGCCTTGCGCCGTCCGCTAATGAGACAATTCAGAAATCCCCAGCCGCTGACTGTCAGCCAGATCCAGGCGCTGCGGAATGACCGCGTGCGCATGGCCATGATCACGCCGATCATCGTCAGCAGCGCGGCATGCCATCCCATGATGTCCGGTGCGCGGTAGAAACCGGACAGCAGGCGGACGCTCAAGCCGGTCAGGAAGCGCAGGTTTTCGCCGAGAGCGACTGTGCCGAGGGCGCGCCACTCCACATGCAGATACTCGAGGGGCGTGCCGATCATGGCGATCGACGTCACCACCGCGTAGAAACGAAAGAGTCCGAAGAGTTGCTCTTCGCGCTGCAGGAACGCGTAGCCGATGATGACCGCCGGCAGCGGCGCAAGGTAAAGGAAGAAACTCATCGCAGGCGCCTTCCATTGATCGATGCCGAACGTGAAGAGCCCGTTGACGGCGGCGAGAAAAAGGAAGACGAACACGAAAATCAGCGCACCGTAGAGCGCCGGGAAGCGCTTTGTGAATTCGCGCCCATGCCGTTGCAACGTCACCTGCGCGGCGAAGATCACCACCACGTAGATCAGGACGATGCTGATCGACATGATCACCGGCGTACCGGGCGTGAGCTTGCGCGCCGGATCCTGCAGAACGCCGCAGAGGATGGCCAGCAGCCAGCCGCGCCGCCAGTCGACGAGCGTGAAGGACGCCGACAACAAAAGGAAGGCGACGAAAATGATCGTGACGGTCATCGCGCTGTGCCGGTTGGAACGTGATCGGCGCGCGGCTCATTTCTCGCGATCAGGCGCCGCCCGCCGCGCGCCAGCCGCCGCGCCAGCAGCCAGCCGCGCAGCTCGCCGATCAACTTCGTCGGAATCGTCCACGGATGCGTGAGGTGATAGCGCGTGATGACGTTCCGCCGCAGACGGCGCAACGCGTAGCGAGTGAGCGGCGGACGATGATGGATGGCGAAGTAGTAATCGCCGGCCGAATGCGCGGGCGACGGACTGCTGCGGTGATCGCCGTACGACCGCAATCCGCCGCTGGCCAGTTTGAGATGACGCAGTCCGGCCTCGGGCGAAAACCAGACCTTGCCGCCGCCGGCGATGAGCCGCAGCGCGAAGTCGGTTTCGAACCGGTAGGCGACGCCGACGTAGTTCTCGTCGAAGCCGCCGGTGTCGATGGCGTGCTCGCGTTTGACGGAGAGGTTGCCGGCCATCACGTTCGCCACGAAACAACCGGCATCGTGATTGAAGTGAAACTCCAGATCGTCTTCCGGCTGGTCGTAGTGCTGCGGTGTTTCGCCCGGCTGCAGAATCTGCCCGACGACGGCCCAGATCGATTCGTCCGCATGCGCGCGCTCGTGCGCGGCGATCAGTCCCGCGGCCGGCTCGACGTCGTCATCGACGTAGAGCACCACCGGCGTCGTCGCCGCGAGCAGCGCAACGTTCATGGCGTGAGGGATGGACGGTTTGTCGAGGCGGATAAGTCGAATGCGTCCTTGCCGGTGCCACCGCGAAAGCGCCTGATTCTCCTCGGCACTCTGATCGACGACGATGATCGCCTCCGGCGGCGGATCGAGCTCGAAGAGCCGGCGAACGGTCTCCGCGACGATCGCTCCGCGGTTGTACGTCGGAATGGCCACCGTGATCATTTCGCCGCCCCTCGGCTTACGTACTCCAGCGCCGCTCTGACGCCCTCGACGCCACGCGCGAAGGTCCACGTTCCGATGATCTCGCGCGACCGCCGCGCCATCGCCGCACGCAATTCGGGATCAGCGATCAGGCGCGCCATCGACCTCGCCAGCTCCTCGGCGTCGCCAGCCGGATAGATGAATGCATTTTCTTCGTCGAGCACGATGTCGCCGATCGAGCCGCAGCGGTCGGTCACGATCACCGGCAGCCCGCACGCCATCGCCTCATTGATCACCGCGCCGCGCGGTTCGTACGTCGACGGCAGCACGAAGACGTCCGACATCCCGTAGTACTTCGGCAGCTCGCTTTGATTGACGAAGCCGGCGAAATGGATGTTGCGGAGATCGTGCTCGCGCGCGAATGCTTCGAGCGGTTCGCGCAGGACGCCGTCGCCGAGAAACAGCACCGCGGCGCGATCGCGATCGGGAAGTTGTTCGTACGCGCGCAGCAACGTCATCGGATCTTTCCGTGCAACCAGCTTCGCCGAAAAAACGAAGAGCGTCTGCTCCGGACGGATACCGAGTTTCGCGCGCATCGCCTCACGCTCGCCGGGAGCGAACCGGCTTGCCTCGAAGAACCGCTCGTTGTCGACCGCCCATGGCAGGAGGAAGAAGTGCTCGGGATCGGCGCCGTAGTGGCGGTAGTAGTCGGCATTCAACGCGCCGGAGACCATGAATCCACTCGCCCCGCGGAAGAGCATCCGTAGAAGCCGCGCGCGAAAGCGGGCGCGCAGCGTCGTCTCCGCCGGCGGAAAGCTGCTGTCGCCGTAAAGAAAAAACGGGATGCCGCCCCACCAGCACGCGAAGATGCCGAGGAGCGCGCTGACCGAGCCCCAGCCGAGCATGAAGATCACCATTTCGTACGGCTCGCGCAGCAGCGCCGGAACGAGGCCGGGATTGATGTGGCGCGTCCAGCCGCGATTGCTGTCGTGCACCAGGTTGCGCAGAAATTTGTGCTGGTAGCCGCTGAGCAGCTCGACGTCCCACTTCAATGCCGTCCCCATGTCGGCGTCGCGATACGTGCGCACGCCTGCATCGGAGAGATAGAGAACTGTCAGATCGACATCAGGTTCGGCGGCCAACAGACGAAAAAACGGATCCTGATACTGGATCACATGCGAGGCGACGATGGCGATGCGGCGGCGTTTCACCTCGGGTCATCTTCGCATAGCGCTTAGCCGGTTCTCGTAGAACGCGGTCAGTTCGCGCGCGACACGCCCCCACGTGTAGCGGCGCGCGGTGAGCGCCGCGGCGGCGCTCATCGCGGAAGCGTGGGCGGGATCGCGAACGATAGCCAGCACGGAATCAGCGACCGCATTCGCGTCACCCGGCGGAACGAGAACGCCGTCCGTGCCGCTGGTAATGACGTCGTGCATTCCACCGGCGTCGCTCGCCACGACGCAAAGTCCGCGGCTCATGGCCTCCAGAAATGCCTTCCCGAACCCTTCGAAGAACGACGGGAAAAGAAAGACGCCGTGCGCGTCGTAGAGATCGCGCAGCGCCTCCTGCGTCGTCCACGGAACGACTTCGAGCATCGCATTCGCCTCGGCAGTGAGCAACGCGCGAATGCTCGCCTCGCTGGCGCGGTCGCACACCCATGTGAAACGCAGGTCGGGTTGTGCGGCCGCGAGCTCGTTCATCGCCGCCGCCGCGATCATCGGCCCCTTCACGAATGCGAATTGCCCTACATTGAGCACGCGGCGAAGCCGCTGCGCGGTCATCGGCGGTGCAGTGGTTTCCAGGAAAGAATCGGGCGCTGCCTGCGGGATCGTCGCGATTTTTTCGCGCGGCACGCCCATCCGCTCGTGGAGGAACGCCGCATCGATCGACGACGAGACGACATGTCCGTCCGCCTCGCGGGCGATCGCTTGGGAATGGCGCCGCAGCAGTGGCGCCAGCGCTCGCGTCGCCGCACGCCGCAGCGCATTGCGTTCATCGCTTCCGAATTTTTCGATCCATGGCCGCAGCGTTTCTTCTACGTTCAACTCGAAGCCGTGCGAGCGATGAATAAAAACCGTCTTCGGCGAGATCCGGTGCACGGCTCGCGCGGCGCGGAATCCATGCGGCTGATTGACGTGCACGACGTCGTACTCCTTCCGCCGCAACGCCGCCACCACCGCCCGCTCGTACGCCTTCGGCTGCTCCAGAAGAATGTGCAGATTGCCGTGCTGAATGCGCCGCCCGAGGGTGTCGGACCAGATCGCGTCGACGTCGTGTCCCATCGCGCGCAACGCAAGTATCGTGCGCACCTCGGTGCCCGCCGCGCCGCGGTTTGGGTCGGCGGGCGTGTCGGACATCATGAGCACTCTCAACGTCGAACGCATTGCGGGATCGAGCCCGGCGAGGACGCTATCATGCGTCGCGCGTCAGGAGGTGGCGATGTCTCACGTGCGAGCGGCCCTCGATTTGCTGCGGAGTCTGACGGCGCATCCGATCCGAAGCGGCCGCCAGATCGGACGCGTGCCGGACGCATTTCGCGCGTCGCGGTTCTGCGAATCGTGGCCGGAGTCCGCCGCATCGCCAATGGAAGCACCTCCGAATCCTCTGCGAACATTTTTCGATGCGCGCACCGAGGGGCGCGGGATCTGGAAATGGCTTCACTACTTCGACATCTATCACCGCCATCTGCAGAAGTTCGTCGGCACCGATGCACACATCGTGGAGATCGGCGTCTACAGCGGCGGCAGCCTGGACATGTGGCATGACTACTTCGGCGATAAGGTGCGCGTCACCGGCGTCGACATCGCGCCGGAGTGCCGATCGTACGAAGATGCGCGGACGAAGATTGCCATCGGCGATCAGGCCGACCGCGCGTTCTGGGCCAAGTTCAGGGACGAGAATCCGAACGTCGACGTGGTCATTGACGATGGCGGCCATCAACCGGAGCAGCAGGTCGTGACGCTCGAAGAGATGCTGCCGCACATTCGCCCCGGCGGCGTGTACATCTGTGAGGACGTGCATGGGCGCGGCAGTCACTTCGCGGCGTTCGCGCACGCGCTGGCCGATAATCTCAACGAGTCCCGCCGCGCGCCCGATCCAGCGGGATTGCCTCGCTACAAAGCGACGGCGTTTCAGTCGGCCATTCAGTCCGTCTCGTTTTATCCGTACGTCGTCGTGATCGAGAAGAGCGCCGCGCCGCGCGCCGAATTCACGGCGCCGAAGCACGGAACGGCGTGGCAGCCGTTTCTCGATTGAGAAAACGGTACGACGTATTCGTGCCCGGAATCTTCGTCCAGCCGGCGGCCGATTCGCACTGCGCGGGAACCGCTCCGACGACTACCGCCGCGCCGGCGCGGCGAAACGCCTCGTAGATGCGTTGCCGCGTCTCCGGCGGCGCGTTCCAGAACGCGTCGACGGAATCCATCGGAACTTCGGCGACTACGTGCGTGCGCGCAAGCCGCGGCCAGGAGAGCCCGATCATCGTGCCGATGCCGGCAACGCCGTCGCCATCGCGCAGGCGGTTCGCGTGCAGGCCTGCCGCAATCGGCCACTCCGGCGGCAGCGCGGATCGGGCCGGATACTGCTTCATCAACTCCACGATCGTGGCGACGAGAAGCGAGGCCACGACGATGACGGTGGCGGCGCGGAAAATTCGCCAGTCGACGTCGACGCTGATGAGCATGGAGAGGAACAGCAGGACCATAAACACTCCGACGTATCGCCCTTCCACGTGCAGGACGCCGTAGAGAGCGAGGGCGCAAATCGCCGGAATGCTGATGCGTATGGCATCCGTGGGCGGGCGGCGCCGGCCGGTGATCGCGAGCAGGATGGCCAGCGCGGCAAAGGCCCACTGTGTCTTGGAGAAGAGGACGTAATAGGTCTTCGCCGTCTCAATCGATGCCCGAATATGTCCTCGGAAATCGAAATGCGTACGCAGCCCTTCGTTCCAGTACGAAGGATCGAACCAGGGCGGATAGGTGGCCTGGATCGGGCCGTTGAATTCAAATGCGGCCGGTTGATCGAAAATCTTCCGCGTAGGATGAATCGGAGTTCCGCTGCCGGCCGCGCCGTGCCAATGCGTGTAATAGGCGACGTCGTCGACAAACAGCGCGTACGCGAGTTTTCCAGTGTCGCCGAATGTCAGACGGCCTTTCTGGCGCGACAATGCCGTGATCCATGGCCCCGCGACAACTGCGAACGCCAGGAGCGACAGTAATGCCGCGCGTATCAGGCGTCGCGACGGTAGGCCAAACAGTAGAAACGGCATCGACGCGACAAACATCACGCTCTTCGTCAGAAACGCGAGCGCGCATACGGCGCCGAGCAAGACGGAAAACAATGGCCGGTCGCCGGACGCTTTCAGGACAAGAAATGCAATCAGCCAGACCAGCGCCGACAACAGCAGGTCGGGCGTCACGACTGCGACCGTCACCTGAGTAATCGAAGACCAGAGAAACAACGCGTAGCCCCACAGAAGGACTGCCTTTCGTTGCGGCGGCGTCCAGGACGATCGGGAGATCACTTCGCGGATCAACAGAGTAAAGGTGATCAATCCGATGACGAATGCGACGTAATTCGCAACATGAACGGCGCGGAATTCGAGCGCAGCCGTGGGACGCATAAGAAAACGAACCGCCGCCAGCAAGGAGGCGTACACCGGCCCCCAGTATCCATTGACGACGCCGCTGAAATTGCCGGCCAGCAGGCGATCGGATAAATCGAGGTACGAAATCCCGTCCGGATTCATGTCGCTGCGCGAAAGCCAGGCGCTCACTGCGCCGATCACAAGTGAGAATGTGGCCAGCGCGGAGATCAAACGCCGTTCGCCAGGAAGCGGAGCATCAGCCATTGCGCGTCCTCATCCGTTGGCGTAACGACGCCAATGACTCGAGCATTGAATGTGCGGCATCGAGCGCCATAAGAAACGGCCATGGTGGCGGATGCACTTGTCCTGGGCGCGGATGCTCGGAAAGAAATCGTTTCCAGTCCTTGTGCCAGATATCGTCAAGCCAGAATCGCCGCGAGCCGTGTTTGATCAGCAGGTCGAGCGTGGCCAGATCCTGCCAGTACGGCTGCGTGTCCTCGACGCTGGTCATATCGATTCCGCGCTTCTCCCATTCCTCGAACCATTCGCGCGGCGTCGGCTGCACCGGTCCGAGCGGCTTGAGAACCCGACGCGACCAGTAATAGCGCCGGCGCCAATACGCCGACTTCGTCCCCATCAGATTTTCCAGCACCGCATACATGCGAATTTTCGCTTTCTGGGCGTCGGGACGGGCGAGCGCATAGTGCAGGAACTTCACCCCTTCCAGCACCAGCGTCGGACCGCCGGGCGGCGCCGGCAAGCGCGGACTGTGAACGCGTTTCGCCTGATGTTCGGTCGTGCCGTCGTCGATGAACGCGCCGAGAAAATCGAGCGGACGCCGTTCCGACATCGCCGGCGAGAGATAAATGTTCGGCTTCTCGCAGTAGATGGCCGTGCCAGGCGCGGCCGCGAGCATCCGCTGCCAGTCGGGCGAGTCCATCGAGTCGGCGGTCAGGACTTCGTCGGAGTCGAGAGCCATCAGAATGCGCGGCAGCGGCACCAGCCGGCGCGCGGTGGCGATGAGCATTTCCTGGCGGCTGGCTTCGTCGTAGTCGCTGCTCGAGTTGTCGATGACGATGACTTTCTCGAATTCGCGGCACATCTCGAGTCCGCCGTCGGTCGATCCCTGGTCGGCGACGATGATCACGTCGGCGAAGACGCTCGTCACCTCGAGGAATCGCCGCAGGATCCAGGCGTCGTTTTTCAGCGGCGTGAGGACGACGATCGACGGACGCTCGCTCATCGCACTTTCACGATCTCGTCTTCGCCGTGGCGATAGCGCACGGCATCCAGCGGTGCCGTTGCCGCCGTGAACGCGTCACGCGCCGCGGCGCCATGCAATTCGATGATGAACATGCCGACGCGATCGACCCAGTCCGGCTTCCGCGCGAACACTTCCGTCTCCGCCCCTTCGATGTCGATCTTCAGCACGTCGACGCGCGGCATTTCGAAGCGCGAAAGGACCGACGTCATGTTGAAGGCCGGAACCGTCTCCACCACTGCCTCCGGACTGTATTGATAGGAATCGACGCGATCGTCCGGGTTCGAAAGGCCGAGTGTCGTGTCCTCGCTCCAGAGCGCGGCGTGGAGCGGGAGGACCCGCGGATAGTGACGCGTGTTTTGCTGCAGCAGCCGGAAGTTTTCGCCCTGCGGCTCGATGGCCACCACCTTCGCGCCCGGAAATCTCGTGGCGAAGTAGACGGCGGAGAGGCCTATGTTGGCGCCGGCGTCGATCACCGTTTTCACGACCGCCGGATAGTCGAGGTCGTAATCGTTCCAGACGAAAATCTTCTCGAACGTGCTGGCGTCGGCGGTACCGCATCGAAGCGAAACCGGATGCGGCAGACCGGGAACCGCGATTTCCTGCAGCCCGTTTTGCTTCGACCAGATGCGGCGATGTGTGGCCATCGCGCCGGCCACACCGAAGCGGCGCACGTAGTGGATGCACCGGTCGACGCGGTACTTGATTCCAAGCTTCCGATGGAGGTCCCGAAGCGCGTCCAGCATCGCGGCCTAGAGTACCAGCGACTGGACGTAGCGAATCCACGCGCGCATCGACCATGGCCACGCTGCGATCGACTGGCGCAGATAGCGTCGCGCGCGCCGGTCGCCGTTTCGGCGCAACGCCTCGCCGATGAAATACAGACCATTGCCGCGGCTGCTCATCGGCCGCGTCGTCACGCGCGTGATCGCCGCGGCTCGGTCGAGAATGCCTTTCTCCGATTCGCCTCGCTGCCGCGCGTCCAGCGCAGCGCGGGAAAGGCGTCCAAGCTCTTCCTGTCGCGCTCGCGCGCTGCCGCTGATGCTGTCCGCAGTGATGCGCGCCGTGTACAAGGCCTCGTCGATGCCCTGAAACTTTCCGATCTCCGCGAGGCGCAGCCAGAGGTCGAAGTCCTGGCCGTAGTAGAACGCCGCGCGATAGCCGCCGGCACGTTCGTAGGCATCGCGCCGGAACATCACCGATCCGTGATGCGTCGGCCCGTCGGTGAGCGCTCCGGGAACGGTCGGATCGAGCACGTGCGCGGGCTGCCGCGCGGCGCCGGTCGGCCGCGCGATCCAGAGCGCTTCGAGCTCCGGTCCGGCGTAGTGCGTTGCGGACGAAACGAAGACAACATTCGGATCCGCGTCGAGCGCGCGCTTCTCCAGCTCGAAGCGGCGTGGATCGGACAGATCGCCGGCATCATGCCGGGCGATGTAGGTGCCGCGCGCGGCGGCGCATCCGGCGATGAGCGCGCGCGTCAGTCCCGCATTCGCCTGCGTGATGACGCGGATGCGCGGATCGCGCGTGGCGTAGTCGGCGAGGATGTCCGGCGTCGCATCCGTCGCGCCGTCGTCGACGACGATGCATTCGAAGTCGCGTTCGGTCTGGCCGAGGATGCTGTCGAGCGTCGCGGCTAGCGTTGTGGCGGCGTTGTAGACGCCCATCACGACCGAGATCGCGGTCATCGCCGGTCGATCCATTCCGCGGCGCGGCCGAGGCGTTGCCATCCGATCAGGCTTGCGGCCAGTTGATAGACGCGCAGATCGGCGGTCGGTGCGATGCCGCGCGCGAGATCGACGAGTTGCCGCGATTCGTCCGGCAGTCCTGCGGCGCCGCACTGCCGCGCGATGTGGAACAGTTCGCGCGCGTACTGACGCATCGCGGGCGATTTGGGATCGAGCCCCGCTCTTCGCGCGTGCCCGAGGACCAGCATGTGCGCGCGGACGCGATCGCGCATCGTGGTTTGCGACGGCATCACCGGCGCGTGCTCGCGCACTTCGCAAACCCAATCGGCGCAGCAGGCGAGACGGACGCCGCCTGCCGCCATCCGGCAGTCGTACTCCCAATCCTCCTCGATGCGCAGATTCGTCCACGGGCCGGCCGCGGCGATCAGTGACGCGCGATACAGCGGCGTCGGCGTGTCCCACCAGCGCATCGTGAGCATGGCCGGGAACATCGTCTCGATCCGTTCGCCGGAGCGTTTCCACGGAAGCGGCTCGACGGCGCCGTCGTGATGGCGAAAGCGCGTCCAACCGTACGCGGCACCGCATTCCGGCTCGGCCTCCAGCGCCGCTACCTGCATCGCCAACTTGCCCGGCAACAGGAGATCGTCGCTGTCGAGATGCTGAATGTAATCGCCGCGCGCGGCGAGGCGGCCTGCCTCGCGAGCCAGTCCCGGGCCGCCGTTCGCAATGTGAATGACGCGCACGATTCCGGCGTGCTGCGTTGCCAGGCGATCGGCGACGTCGCGCGTCTCATCCGTCGATCCGTCGTCGACGATGATGATCTCGATCGGCCGGTACGACTGCGCGAGAACGCTGTCGACCGCTTCGACGAGCAAGGCCGGCCGGTTGAAGACCGGAATGATCGTCGTGACCAGTTGCGATTGCGGCACCACGGAGAGGATAACAACGGAGGGCGCGGTTAGAATCGGCCGCGTGAATCTTCGTCAGACGGCCGGTGCGCTGATCTACGACTGGCTGCCGTTTGAACTGCGGTTACGCGGGTTCGCGAGAACGGGACAGCCCGAGCCGTGGCTGACCATTCACAACCGCCATGAATCGATCGGCGTCGACGAGCGCGGCGTCGAATGCCACTGGCGCTTCACGTCCGACCTGCACATCGCGAATGTTTTTCCGTCGACCGCGGCCCGTCTGATGCGCCGGTCGCTGGAGCGATGGCCGATCGCGATGCGCGGCGCGCCGGAACCGAACGGCGTTCCGCGTGTGTCGTTCATCATCGGCCACCGCGGGACCGAACGGCTGCCGCATCTTCTGGCCACGCTGCGCAGCATCGCCGGGCAGAGCGGCGTTCCGTTCGAGTGCATCGTCGTCGAGCAGTCCGTCGTTCCCGAAATTCAGCAGCTCCTTCCGAGGTGGGTGCGCTACATCCACACGCCTCTGCCGCAACCCGATCTTCCGTATTGCCGGTCGTGGTCGTTCAATGTCGCCGTTCCGCACGCGCGCGGCAGCGTGCTCGTGCTGCACGACAACGACATGCTCGTGCCGGAGCGCTACGCGTTCGAAGCGTTGCAGCGGATCGAAGAGGGATACTCATTCGTCGATCTGAAGCGATTCATTTTTTATCTGCCCGAGCCGGACACGCGGCGCGTCTTCGTCACCGGCAGGCCGCCCGGCGGAGTGCCGGCCACGGTCGTGCAGAATCTGATGGGAGGGAGCATCGTAGCCCGGCGCGATGCGTACGACGCCATCGGCGGCTTCGATGAGTCGTTCGTCGGCTGGGGCGGCGAGGACAACGATTTCTTCGACCGCGCCGCGTTCCTGGGCGGCGTCAATCGCTTCGCGTACATGCCCATCCTGCACCTGCACCATCCGCCGCAGCCCGGCAAGCTCTCGCTCAGCACGGAAGCGATCAAGCGCTATCGGATGATGGAAAACGTCGATCCCGGACAGCGCATCGCGCGGCTTCGTGCGCTGGAGCAGGGGCGGATGGAAGGTCCCAACATGGAGGGTGCGCCGTAACGCGTACAATCGCGGCCGGATGCGTGGCGGACACAAGTTCTGGCGCGATACCGCCCTCCTCGCGCTGATCGCGGCCGCCGTCCGCCTGATTTTTCTTTTATTGCTGCCGGCCGGCGTCGCATCCGTCGACCTCCATTCCTGGCAGACCGTCGCCGGTGAATTGCGCGCGGGACGGAATCCCTATCACACCACGCCCTTTCTCAATTGGCCGCCGCTATGGATGCAAATCATTGCGGCGATCGACAACGCGTCACAGATGCTGCGGATCCCGTTCACGACGCTGCTTCGTCTGTTTCTGATCGCGGCCGACGTTACGGGTGTCGTGGCCGCTCATCGCCTGGCCGTTTTCATCGATGCGAAAAAGCCGCGAACGATCATTCTTCTCGGCCTTGCACTGAACCCGATTTCCATCCTGCTCGTCTGCCAGCACGCGAATTTCGACACGCTCGTGGCATTGGCGGTCATGCTCGCCGTTAGCGCGGTCCTGCGTTTTGAGCGCTCGGGGAATCCCGTCGATTGGCTCTACGCGGCGCTCGCAACAGGATTCGGGATATTGGCCAAGACGATTCCGATCATTCTCTTTCCGCTGTTATCCGTGAGATGGAAGACCCTCGACGATCGCACGCGCCTTCTCGGCGCGCTCCTGCTCATCGGCCCCGTCGCCCTCGGCCTGAGTATCGTCTTTGCGCTCGCACCCGCCGACATCCTCCAGAAGGTCATCCAATATCGCTCCCTCGGCGGCGTCTTCGGCATCAGCGGGATTCTCGCCGCCTCAGTGAGTCCATTCGCGGGGCGCATCGTGCGAATCGTCCTGCTGGTCTTGCTCGCTGCAATCGTAGTCGGGGCCGTTTTGAAAACGGCGCGACGTGATTTCAATGATTCACGCTCGCTTATTCTCCTCGCCGCATTTCTCCTGATCGCTATCATCCTTTTCGGACCGGGTTATGGTCCGCAGTACATCGCGTGGTTCTTGCCGCTGCTTGTAGTGATGGCGACGTCGTTCGACAGCGCATGGCGCCGCATCCTGATGTTGTGGGCAGTCATCGCCGTCCTCACATACCTGGCCGAATATCTGCTGCTGCAGTCCCACGGCGCACTGCTCTTGCACCTTTTCCCGCACGGTGACTTCGCGTGGACGAACGTCTTCGTGAAGTCGTCCTGGTTGACGCTTCTTCGCCTTCCGCTGTTTTTGGCCTATTGCGCGCTTTGGGGAAAAGCGGCGGCGCTCTTAACTAGAACCGAAAGTAGATGAACGGGCTGCTGTCGAGAGCGCCGAATAGCGCGACGATCAGAACGACCGAGGTAGTGAGAAATGCGCCGCCGACCGTGGCCAGTCCGAAAACCAGCTGGCGGCCCGACAGCGGATGTTCCTTCACGCGAATGTCGAACAGCCGTTGAATCACGCCGCCGCTCGTGCGCGCGCGCTCGATCCAAAGACCGGCGACATGGCCGCATACGACCAGGACGAGACCGGCGACAACGGTCACCGGAAGCCAGTGATTGCCACCTGTTCCGGGCGAAACAAGCCGTGTCAGCATCGATCGTGTGGTGGCGGCGTCGACAGCGCGGAATGGAACCCAGGCCAGCGCGACGAAGAGAAGGGTCAGGCACTGTCCCGCGAGACGTGGCATGCGAAATCCAAAATTCTTCCAGGCGCGATGGATACAAAGGGCGGCTCCATGGAGAGCTCCCCAGAAAACGAAATTCCAGCCGGCGCCGTGCCACAGACCGCCGAGAAGCATTGTGAGCATCAGATTGACGTACGTTCGCGACGCGCCCTTCCGATTGCCGCCCAGCGGTATGTACACGTAGTCGCGCAGCCATTGGCTGAGCGTGATGTGCCAGCGTTGCCAGAACTCGGAGACGTCGGCCGCGAGGTACGGCATACGAAAATTCTCGGGAAGGTCGTAGCCGAGCATACGCGTCGTGCCGAGGGCCATGTCGGAGTAGCCGGAGAAATCGCAGTAGATCTGCATTGTGTAGGCGATCAACCCGGTCCATGCCATCCCACAGCTCCATGCGGCCGGGTTTTGGAACACGGCGTCGGCGATCGGTCCGACCTGATCGGCAATGAGTAGTTTCTTTCCCAGACCCACAAGAAAAAGTGATCCTCCGTCGCGAAGGCGTGTTCGCGTCGGGCCGATGATCGTGTCGAGCTGGGGAAGAAATACCGACGCGCGAACGATCGGTCCAGCGATCAGGTCGGGGAAAAACGATACGAACATCGCGTACTCGATGAGCGTGCGGCACGGACGGAGCTCGCGCCGGTACACATCGATCGTGTAGCTCATCGATTTAAAGGTATAGAAACTGATTCCGGCCGGCAGAAAGACGTGCAACAGCGGGATGCTTCGTCCATAACCGCCGAGAATTCCGTTCAGTGAATGAATGAAAAAATCGGTGTATTTGAAGTACGCCAGACATCCGAGGTTCGTGATGATGCTGAATATCATCCAAGCGCGTCGCCGGGATGAAACCGGCGTGCGATCGATTTGCGCCGCCGCCACATAATCGATTCCGCTGATCAGCAGCAGAAGCCCGAGATAACGGTAATCCCATGCTGCATAGAAAAGGCATGAGGCAAGACAGAGTGCTCGTTTGCGCCAGTCATTGGAGCGGATCAGCGAAAGCAGTACAAGAACTGCGATCAGGAAACCCGCAAACCGGAAGCTAGAAAAGACCATTCTGTCGCAGCCTCCGGATCTCGTTTGCGAGCTGACGGGCAACCGCGACATGCCCAGCCGTATTCAGATGGCCTCCGCCGAACCGGCTGTTCGGGAAGCCGTACGGCGCCGTCCCGCTCCGCCGGAATTCATCAAACGATGCGCGGAAATTCACGCAACTCATGTGCGCTGTAGCGCAGTAGCGCTCGAATCGCACTTCGTCGTCCTCGATGGGAACGTTGAAGAGAGGCAGGAAGAGGAATGTGACGCGTTCTTTGTACGCGGACCGCAACAGACTCAGCTCTTGTTCCAGCGGATAGGTCGGTCGTGCTTCCGAACGGATCGCAGTCGGCCGGAATCCAGCACGGAACCACGGCGGTGCCTTCCGTCCATTCCGCGCGATGTCGAGTCGGGTGATCGCGTAATTGATGAGCGCTGAGTGCTCACGGATCAATGCCAGCGTTCTCGTAATGCGTCCGTAGGCGTACGGCGCCGGAACAACAGGCGTGAGGTGATTTCCGTCCTGGCGAAAATGGACTTGATCGGGATGAAACGCGTCGGGCCCCAGATCGTCCGCATTCAACTCGATGACCACCCACGCCGGCTGGAAGCGGCGGAGGTTGCTGGCCGCCTGCACGAGGTAATCGGCCGGAGAGGCGCCGGCTGCTCCGGCATTCAACAGGCGGACGGGCTTCGAACTGGCCAGCATCGACTCCGCGACCGCGGTAAATACCTGGTCATCGTTCACCTGAAACGCATCGGTGTACGAATCGCCGATGACGAGGACCTGCGGACAATGCGTGCATCCGTGCGGCGAGAGCCGGATGCCGCGGCGGTCGCGATGACTTTCGCCGAATCCTTCGCCGATGCGGTGACGACCGGTCGCGATCTCCGCGTGCGTGATGGGATCGACGTCTACGGTTCCGAAGAGAAGCAGGCGAAAGGCCGCTTCGAAAGTGAGAAAGGCGAGCGCGATTCCGGCGATCGCGGCGAGTATCGTTCGAAAACGGCGTCGGCCACTCCTCACTGCCGCGTCGTCGCTCATCGGGCCAAGCATAGCAATGGCATCTGCGAGGGCTGCGCTACCGCGGCCGTCGAACGCGATCGCGGATGAACGATTTGACGCCGAGCGCCGCCGCGGCCACGTTATCGCGCGCGTATCGCAAACGGCTCCATGCCGGATGGTGAAGAAGCCAGATCACGCGTTGTTCCTCCGGCAGACTTCGAAACAGCTCGATCGTCTCCGCCGAGAATTGCGAAGGATGCGAAGCGAGATCGCGGAGAAGGACGTCCCATGTGTCATTCACGTTCAGCGCTTCCGCGTTCGGCACGCCGGGCTCGATGCGCAACGGCTCCGAGAACGTGATGCGCGACTGCGCCAGCGTTACCGGAATCGGCAGAGCGAGTGATTGCACGAGGATGCCCACGGCCCGGTGATCGGCGTGCCAGGAGCAGCCGTGGCGGCGATCGAAGGTCACGATCCAGTCGGGCGCGAATCGGTCGATGCCGGCGCGAAGCTGCTCGCGCAGTCGGTGCCTCCCTCCGGCGTCGTTCGCCCACGCATGCAACACATCGCGCGGCTCGGAGGCGACGCCGTCGCGCCAGCCGAGGAATGCGAGGTCGGCGTCGAAGAGCGCGGCGGCATCGCGCATCTCGGCTTCGCGAACGCTGCCGACGTCACGATGTCGAGGCTGTGACACCCGGCAATCGCCTCGTTCTCCGCGCGTGGCAACGAGAAATCCGAGCTTTGCGCCCGCGGTTGTCCGCAAACGCGCCAGCCACGGAGCGACGAACAGCTCATCGTCCGGATGAGCGCCGATCCAGAGGATGCGCACAGTCACGACGCACGCCTCGCCACGAAACAGATGCCGGCGGTGCGGAAGAGCGCTTCGCGCTCCTTGTCGCGTTGTGATGCGCGGAAAAACGCGCGCGGCGCCAGGAAGGGCGTGGCTCGTGTGAAGCGGTGAAGAATTTCGATCAACGCTCGGATCAATCGCGGATAGCGCCCCATCGTGGCCAGCGCGTGGAGCGTGTCGTACGACGGCCAGATTCGCTCGACGGTGAAACCGCTCGCCGTCAGCAGGGCCAGCACTCCGTAACCGGTGTGATGAAAGTACGACTCGTGAAACGGCTCGCCTTGCGAAACGACGCCGAAGAACAGGCCGCCCGGCAAGAGCACGCGCGCCACTTCCGACGCGGCCAGATAGGGATTGTGAAGGTGCTCGAAGACCGCGTAGGAGAACACGAGATCGAATGATGCCGCCGCGAACGGAAGCGCGTGGGCGTCGGCCAGCATGTCGGCCGCCGGCGACGAGTAGTCGACGCCGGTGTAGCGCAGGCCGTAGTGCGCGGCAACCCTGGCCTGATCGCGCGGTCCGCATCCGAGGTCCAGCAGCCGCTGCGTCTGGCGAAGCGATTCCGCGACCGCGGAAAAGAGCTCCGCCGAGTCACGAAGCGCGCGAGGACCATCGTAGGTAACGTTCGGTGTTGCCAGCGAAATCGTTTTGAAATCGTTCGGAGCGGTAGTGCCGATCGGCAGACGCAGCGATCGCGTCGCCGGCCGCCGCGGACGCAAATCGAGCGGCATTCCGTCGGGAACGGAGAATCCGCATGCGCAGTCGCGCTGCGAGCGCGCCAGCGGCGCTGCGCACTCCGGACATGCGAGGCGGTCGAGATACCACCTGTCGCCGTTTTCAGAATTGATCGACACCGGACCGAACGCGGATTATGCGCGTCCGAGCCGCCGCGTGTGAAGCGCGGCGCGCTTGCGTCACGTATCCTTACCTTCGATGCGCGTACTGATCCTCGGCGCCGGCGGGATGCTCGGGCACAAGGTGTGGGAAGTTTTCCGGGATCGTTTCGACTGCCGCGCCGCTATGCGCACGCGCCTGCCGTTGCCGCTGTTCGACGATGAGCGTGTCATCGACGGATTCGATGCCACGAACTTTGATGCCGCGAGAGAGTTGATCGCGAAGATCGAACCGGACGTCGTCGTCAACTGCATCGGCGTGGTGAAGCAGATCGCCGCGGCGCACGATCCGGTCGCGTCGATCACGCTCAACGCGCTCTTCCCGCACATCGTCGCGCGCGCATGCGTTGAGCGGGGATCGAAGTTGATTCACATCTCCACCGATTGCGTCTTCGCCGGAACGCGCGGGCACTACCGCGAGAGCGACGTTCCCGACGCGTCCGATCTCTACGGCCGTTCCAAGCTGCTCGGCGAAGTGACCGACGGCGCGCTGACCATCCGCACCTCGCTCATCGGCCGCGAGCTGCGCACGGCGAGCGGGCTCGTGGAATGGTTCCTGTCGAATCGCGGCGGCTCAGTGCGCGGCTACACGAACGCGATTTTTTCCGGCGTCACCACCGCCACGCTTGCGCGCATACTCGCCGAGGTCGTCGAGCAGCATCCCGATTTGCGCGGGCTTTATCACGTGGCGGCGGCGCCGATCAGCAAGTACGATCTGCTCATGATGTTGAATGCAGCCACCGGAGCCGGAGTCACGATCGCGCCGGACGACAGTTTCGTCATCGATCGCAGCCTCGACGCCACACGCTTCCAGGCCGCGACGGGATTCCAGCCGCCCGAGTGGCCTGAGATGATTGCCGCGCTGGCGGCGGAATCGCCGCAGTACGAGCGCTGGAGAACGGAATGATCCTGGACGGAAAACGGGTGCTGGTCACGGGCGGCACCGGGTCGCTGGGCGGCAAAGTGGTGCGCGCGCTGTTGCGCGGCGACATGGGCCGGCCGGCCGGCATCACCGTCTTCTCGCGCGACGAAGCGAAGCAGAACGACATGCGTTTGTCGTTTCTCAACAACCCCGCCGCGACCGACGAAGTGATCTACACGAACTCGCAGCAGATCCTCAACTTTCGCATCGGCGACGTCCGCGATTACGCCGCCGTGCGCGCCGCCATCGAGCACGCCGACGTCGTCATCAACGCCGCCGCGCTCAAGCAGGTGCCGTCGTGCGAATACTTCCCGGTCGAAGCGGTGCAGACCAACGTCATGGGCGCCGCGAACCTCGTCCGCGCCATCCGCGAAAGCGGTGCGCGCGTCGAAACCGTCGTCGGCATCTCCACCGACAAAGCGTGCAAGCCGGTCAACGTCATGGGCATGACCAAGGCGCTGATGGAGCGCATCCTCGCCGAGGCCAATCTCGAATGTCCGTCGACGCGCTTCGTCTGCGTTCGCTACGGCAACGTCATCGCCTCGCGTGGCTCCGTCGTCCCGCTATTCGTCGAACAGATCGCGCACGGCGGTCCGGTCACGATCACGACGGAAGAGATGACGCGCTTCCTGCTCTCGCTCGATCGCGCGGTGGAAACCGTCTTCGCTGCAATTCAGAGTGCGCGTCCCGGCGAGACGTACGTACCGCGTGTGGCCGCGGCGCGCATCGTCGACGTCGCTCAGACGCTCATCGACGGCCGCGAAATTCGCATCGACCTCACCGGCGTTCGCCCCGGCGAGAAAACGCACGAGATCATGGTCTCCGAGGAGGAGTGCCATCGCACGATCAGCCGCGGCGATTACTACGTCATCCTGCCGATGCTGCCGGAGCTTCGCGCGAAGGATCCATTCGCGCCCGCGCTGACGACCGAGTACTCATCCTCGGCCGTCAACCTCGAAGGCGCCGCATTGCGCGACGCGCTGGCGCCGTTCATGGCGGCCACGCGATGAAAGTCGTCACCTGGCTCGGCACGCGTCCCGAGATCATTCGCCTCAGCCGCATCATTCCGCTGCTCGATCAACATTGCGAACACACGGTCGTGCACACCGGCCAGAATTACGACGAGAACCTGCGCGACGTTTTCTTTCGCGAGCTGCAGGTGCGGCAGCCCGACGTTCACCTCGGCATCGAAGCGAGCTCGTTCGGCGCCATCGCCGCGCAGGTGATCGAGAAGTCGTTCGAATTGTTCTCGCGCAATCGTCCCGATCGCCTTTTGATCCTCGGCGACACCAACAGCGGCCTGGCCGCCATCAGCGCCGCGCGCCTCGGCATCCCGGTCTTTCACATGGAAGCCGGCAACCGCTGCTTCGACGATCGCGTCCCCGAGGAGATCAACCGGCGCATCATCGACAACTGCAGCGACGTGCTCATGCCGTACACGCACCGCAGCAAGGAGAACCTGCTGCGCGAGGGATTCGAACGGCAGCACATCGCCGTCACCGGCAATCCGATCTTCGAAGTCCTGCAGTTTTACAAACCGCAGATCGATGCCTCGGACGTTTTACAGCGGATGTCCGTCGCGCCGAAAGGCTTCTTCCTGGCCACGTTGCATCGCGCCGAAAATGTCGACGAAGAGCAGCGCCTGCGCGGATTCGTGACTGCACTCGATCGCGTCGCCGCGCTTCACGGATTGCCGATGCTGATCAGCCTCCATCCGCGAACGCTCGATCGCCTGAAGCACTTCGGCATCGACCTCGGCACGCACATTCGCGTGATGAAGCCGCTCGGCTTCTTCGACTTCGTGCGACTCGAGCTCGAAGCGGCGTGCGTGCTGAGCGACAGCGGAACGGTGCAGGAGGAATGCTGCATCTTCGGCGTCCCGAACGTGACGCTGCGCGACGTCACCGAGCGCGCCGAGACGATCGAGTGCGGCAGCAACATCCTCACCGGCGGTGACGGCGCTGCAATCGAACGTGGCGTCTCGCTGGCCATGGCGAAATCGCCGTGGACGCCCCCGGACGACTACCTCGTGGCAAACGTGTCGCAGACGGTGGCGAAAATCGTGCTCGGATACGCAATTTGATGCCGCGCGTCTCCATCATCATTCCGGTCTACAACGGCGCGAACTACATGCGCGACGCCATCGACAGCGCGCTCGCGCAGACCAGCGACGAGGTCGAAGTGATCGTCGTCAACGACGGCTCGCGCGATAACGGCGCCACCGCGGAGATCGCGCGCTCATACGGCGATCGCATCCGCTACATCGAGAAGGAGAACGGCGGCGTCTCCTCGGCGCTCAACCGCGGCATCGCCGAAATGCGCGGCCGCTGGTTCTCCTGGCTCAGCCATGACGATCGCCATCTGCCGGAAAAAGCGGCCACGCAACTCGCATATCTCGATCGGAATCCAGACGCGCGCATCGTCGGCTGCAACTTCCAGATGATCGACGAGCAAGGCAACGTCACCGACGAATATCGCGAGCATCTCACCATCGTGCGCACGGGACGCGAGGTGTTGAGCTCCTGGGTCAACGGCTGCGCGCTGATGATCGACCGCGCCCTGCTGATCGAGGCGGGACTCTTCAACGAGTCGAACCGCACGACGCAGGACCTGGAGATGTGGCTCCGTCTCGTGGAGCGGAATCCGATCCACCTCATCCCCGACGTCCTGGCGCAATTTCGCCGTCACCCCGAAGCCGGAAGCCAGACCGAAACGCGCTACCAACAGGACAAGAACGAGCTCTTCGGCCGCATTCTGGAACGCTACGACGCGACCTACTTCGATCCCGCCGCGACGACGCCGCGCCTGCGTGCGGACCTCTACTGGTTTATCGCCGCCAACGCCATGTCGCGCAACTCCTGGGGCGGCGCCGATCTCGCCATCGCCCGCGCCTGGCGCGAATGGCCGTCGCCGCGCAACCCCGCCTTCAAAGCGCACCTCCTCGGCCCGCGTCTGATCGCGCGATGGTGGTCGCTATGGCGATTCTTCATCCACACCCCGCGCCGCATCGCCCGCCGCGTGCTGCCGGAGGCGGTCGTCGCGCGCTTGCGAAAGAGAAAGAACTGACTTGCATTTGTCCGCAGATGATGCAGATGAAACGCAGATGATCTGTGCTCATCTGCGTTATCTGCGGATCCAATTCTTGCCCCCGCCTGCGATCAAGGAGCGCAGACCAGGAGCTATCCTTAAGACGCATGCACGCTCGCATGATGCAACTCGTCGAACGCCGCGACCGCGGAATCCTCCGCCACACCAGCGAAACGTACGGCACCTCGGTCGATGGTCTCCCGCTCACCGTCTACCTTCCTGACGCAACCGCCGCGGAAATCCTCATCCTCGCGGCCATTCATGGCGACGAGGCAGAGACTACGGTCGTCGTATCGGAGGCGCTTCGTTGTTTGCCGCGCGGCGAGTTGCAAGCGGCGGTGATCCTTAGCGGAAATCCGGACGGCATGCTGCGCGGAACGCGCGGCAACGCCCGCGGCGTCGATCTCAATCGCAACTTTCCAACCTCGAACTGGAGTCCCGATCCCGTCTTCTACAAATCGCGGGCGAACGATGCACGTGACATCGCGCTGACCACCGGCGCACAGCCTGCGTCGGAGCCGGAGACCGCCGCGTTGATCGCGCTGATCGAGAAACTCGGGCCGCGCGCCGTCGTCTCTCTCCACTCCGCCCTGGCCTGTGTCGACGACTCCGGCGCCTCTTCCCTCGGCCGGCAGCTCGCCGATCGCTGCGCGCTCCCGTTCCTCACGGAAATCGGTTACCCCACGCCCGGATCGATGGGCACCTGGGCCGGCGAGCGGCAACTCAACCTCGTGACGCTGGAACTAGAAGACGCGTCGCTCTACACGCTCAAGGACCGCCACGTGCCGATTCTCATCGATCTCATGACCGGAAAATTCACGCTCTGACGATGCACATTCTCATCACCGATTCCGGAGTGGGCGGCCTCTCGGTCTGCGCGTACGCCGAGCGTTTCGTGCGCAGGCACGGATTTACCGAGCCGGTGCGACTGACCTTCGCCAACGCCGCGCCGGAGAACCACTACGGCTACAACTCGATGCCGACGCGCGAAGAGAAAGTCGCCACGTTCGATCGCTTCCTCCGCAACGTCACCGATCGCTTCGCTCCCGATTTCATCTACGTCGCCTGCAACACGCTCTCGGTCCTGCTGCCCGACACGCCGTACTTCGCGAGCACGGAAGTTCCAGTGAAAGGCATCGTCGAAACGGCCGTGGCGCTGCTGCTGAAGGATCTCGAAGCCGATGCGCGATCCGTGGCGATGATCTTCGCGACGCCGACCACGATCGATGCCGGCGCCTATCCGCGCCTTCTCGAAGCACGCGGCATCGCGCCGTCCCGAATCGTCACCCAGGCCTGTCCCGGACTCGCCGACACGATCTCCGAAGATCGCGAAGGGACGAAAACCGCGATGGAGATCCGAGGCTGGGTCGATGCCGCCGTCGCAAAGATGCAATCGCGTGCGCCCGTCGTTGCGTGCCTGGCCTGCACGCACTACGGCTATCGCAAGGACGTTTTCGCCGCCGCCCTCGACGCCGCCGGAATCGAAGCCACGGTCATCAACCCCAACGAGTCCGCCGTCAACGACCTCTTCCCATCCGCGGCAGAAGGCAACCATCGCGAAGTCCCCGTCGAGTTCGTAACGCGCTACGTCATCCCGCCCGCGACGATCGAAACGCTCACCTGGTTCCTGAGCGACATCTCCCCGCGCACAGTCGCCGCGATGCAACAGTTCATCTATCTGCCGGATCTTTTCTGAGGTTTTTCGGAAGACGCGAATCAACCCTCGCTTCTCGTCCACTCCAACAGCGGCGCGATTTTCCCCTGACGCTGATCCTGCGCGGCGATGCTGCCCTCTTCCGTCACCGTGAACGTCAGCACGTTCTCCCGGAGGATGTCGTACGACCCGTACGGCTCCGTGATCGTCACGAAGTAGCGGCCGGGCATGAGGAAATCGGCGGGGATGCGGCAGCGGAAGCGTTGCGGTCCGCGCTCCCAATCGTGATTCAACTTTCCCGACGGATCTGCGCTCGTCGACGTCAGCAGCACCTCGCCGCCGTCGTTCAGAAGGCGCATCTCGATGCGGCCCGCCGGAAACTTGTCGTGGATAGCGATGTCGAAGAAGACGTCGATCGGCGCACCCGCCGGAAACCCTTCGCTGCTGGCCGGGTCGGCGCTCGCCACGGAAACCGACCGGTACTCGAACGCGCTGAGAATGCCATGCCGCGGCGTCCATACGAAATCGTTCTCGACGCCCTCGGACAAATACTTGCGGATGATTTCCTGCGCATCGCCGGCAGCCTTGACCTGGCCGTCCGCTAACCAGATCACCTTCTGACACAGCGACGACACAGTGCCCATGTTGTGGCTGACCACGATCACCGTGCGCCCCTCGGAGCGGATGTCGCGCATCTTGCCGAGGCACTTCTGCTGGAATGCCGAGTCGCCGACGGCCAGCACTTCATCGACGATCAGGATGTCCGGCTCGAGATGCGCCGCCACGGCAAACGCAAGCCGGACGTACATCCCCGAGGAGTAGCGCTTCACCGGCGTGTCGAGGAACTTCGAGATCTCCGCGAATTCGACGATCTCATCAAACTTGCGGCGGATCTCGTTGCGCGACATGCCGAGGATTGCGCCGTTGAGGAAGACGTTATCGCGCCCGCTCAACTCCGGATGAAAGCCGATGCCGACTTCGAGCAGGCTCGATACGTGTCCAAACAGATCGATGCGTCCCTCCGTCGGCTCGGTGATGCGGCTGAGGATTTTCAGCAGCGTCGATTTCCCCGCTCCGTTTTTTCCGATCAGCCCGACGACCTCCGCTTGTCCGATCGTGAACGAGACGTCCTTCAGCGCCCAGAACGGCTCGCGCGCCGCCGCCGCTTCGCGTTTTCGGAACGGCGCCTTGATCGTCTCGACAAGCCGCTCGCGCAGCAGCGTGTACGCCGTCCCCTGCTCGCCGAGGCGATAGGTCTTGCCGATGCCCTGTCCGATGACGGCTTCGTTCATCACATCACGTCCGCGAAAATCCGCTCGGTCGCTTTGAAGTAGTAGAGCCCGACCACGAGCAGCACGATCGACGTGGCCGTCCCCGCGATGATGCCAGGGACATACAGTGGCGTCGTGCCGAGCAGCGACCAGCGGAAGCCGTCGATCACCGCGGTCATCGGATTGAGCGAGTAAAGGAAGCGCCACCGCGGCGCCACCGACGACGTGCTGTACGCGACCGGCGAAACGTACAGTCCGAACTGCGTGACGAACGGGATGAGATGCCGCATGTCGCGATACCGCACATACAGCGCCGCGGTGAAGAGCCCGAGCCCGATGGTGAAGACGACGCAGAGCAGAAAAAACAGCGGCAACGCCCACGCGTGGATCGAGACCGGTGTGCGATACCCGATCATGATGAAGAGCAGGATCACGAACGACACGAGAAAATCGACGATCCCCACCGCGATCGATCCCAGCGGCAGGATCAGCCGCGGGAAGTAGATCTTCGAGATCATGTAGGCGTTCGCGACCACGGACCCCGCCGTCTCCGCGAAAGCCGTGGCGAAGAATTGCCACGGCAGCAGCGCCGTGAACGTGAACACCGCATACGGCACCCCGTCCGACGGCAGTTTGGCGATTCGTCCGAACACGACCGTGAAGATGACCATCGTCAGAAACGGCCGGATGAACGCCCACAAAACGCCGATCGAAGTCTGCTTGTAGCGGACGACGATGTCGCGCCAGGCGAAGTACCCGAGGAGCTCGCGATAGTCCCAGACCTCGCCAAGCTCCAGCTGCGCGAGCCCCCGTTTGGGCTTGATGACGGTGTGCAAGGGGAGGGAGTTTAACGCGGGCGTCGTCGGCGGAGACTAGCCTGGTCCGCGCATGAGTGCGCGAAGCCCGGCTTGTTCGAAGTGGATGTCGTGCGTTAGCGCCTCGGTCATTCCGCGCGATTGCATGACGATGTAGGAGACACAGTCGGTCATCTCTCCGCGACATCGGTCACGCATTCGCCGCGAACTGGTCGATGATCGCGTGCATGCGGCGTTCGAAGTTTTCGTAGCTGAAGTAATCGAGGCCGGTGGGGATCCGTTTCTCGACGGAGGCGAGGGCGTCGATGATGGCTAGGCGGATCTCGGCGCGATTGGTTGGGTCGACGAGTGATCCGAGTTGGCCTTCACGAACGGCTTCGCGGCCGCCGTCGAGACGGCTGGCGATCACGGGGACGCCGCAGGCCAGCGCTTCGAGGAAGACGAAGCCGAAGCCTTCGCCGCGGCTCGGCATCACGTAAACATCCGCGAGGTTGTAGAGGTCCGCCTTCTCTTCCTCGGGGAAAAGTCCGGTGAAGACGACGCGATCGGCGACGCCGAGGCGTATGGCTTTGCGCTGCAGGCGCGGGATGTCGTTACCGCCGCCGGCGATGACGTAGGAAATATCGGCGTCGAGATCGGGAAGCACTTCGAGAACTTCGTCGAACCCTTTGTAGCGTTCCGCGGCGACGACGCGGCCGAGGGTGAGGAGCACGCGCTTGCCGTCGAGGTGGTAGCGCGAGACGAGCGCGTGATTTTTCGGACGGACGCCGTACCACTCGGCGCGAATCGAATTCGGCAGGAGCTGCGATGGACCATCGTAGTGCGACCAGCCGGCAAAACGTTCGCGGGTGATTTCGCTGATGGAGATGACGCCGCGGACGCCGTGAAGCAGGCGGTTCGAAATCGGATCGCGCAACGGCTTCCACGCCTCGATGCCGTAGAGCATGAGCAGCGGATGTTTCGTCACGATGCGCGCGGCGGGCAGGAGGTTGACGTGCGCGCAGAGGACGAGATCGAAGCGGCTGCCAATGCGGCGCACGGCGCGGAGGAAGGCGAGGCGGCCTTGCGCGGCTTCGGCGACGAAGGTCACCTTCGGCGGGAGCGGCTCGCGTTCGCCAACGATGATTCGAGGGATGACTACGACTTCGTCGACGGCCGGATGCGACGCCAGCGCCGCGATCAGCTCGCGGTTGTAGAGCGCGATGCCGCCGTAGCCGCCGAACGAGTCGGTGCCGATGTGCAGGATTCTCACGACCACTGCTCCATCACTCGCCGCGCCCAACTGCGCATGCGCGTTGACGTGCCGTCGGCGGAGAGTTGCGCCCATTCGGCGAGCGGAACGCTGAAGCCGGTTTTCTGCCGGCCGCTGAGCCAATCGGGCAGCGGGTTGCGCGGACTCTCCGCGAAGTGTTGCTTGCAGCGGCTTTTCTCGACCATCAGCAGCGGCGCGATCTGGCGGAGGAGCGTGGCGTCGACGAGCGGCGTGCGTACTTCCAGCGAGTGAGCCATGCTGGCCCAGTCGGTGTCGCGCAGAAGTTGATTGCGCATGTAGAGCGAGGCTTCGAGCGCGGCCACGCGTCCGAACGCAGTGCCGGGATCGGGCTCGATCGTGCCGGCGATGTGTTCGAGCATCGACAACCGTTCCAGTCCTTCGCGCGCGGCCTCGGTGCCCATCAGCGACGGCAGATCGTCGGGGAGAAAGAGTCCGCGTTTCAACAGGTACGCACCTTCCCACGTCGCGCCGAATTGAACTGCCGCTTTCGCTTTCGGACTGCGGCCGATGCGGCCCGCTACGGATGCGGCGAACGGCAGGCGGGCGGCCCGGACGATGCGCGGCAGCGCGGCAAATGATGGATAGCTGCCGAAGAGTTCATCGCCTCCGAGTCCGGAGATGGCCACTTTCAGTCCGCGTTCGGCCGCGGCTTTGCTGACGAACCACGTGTTGGTGCCGTCGATGGTCGGCTGATCCATGGCGTCGAAGAGCTTCGGCATGTCGGCGAGGAATTCGTCGCGCGTGACGAGCCGCGTGACGTGGTCCGATCCAATCTGGCGCGCGAAGCGTTCCGCGAGCGGAGCTTCGTCCAACGGGGCGCCGGCGAATTCTTCGAATCGCAGCGTGACCGTCCGCGGCGGCTCGCCGGCAGCCTCGGTCGCCAGCGCGACGAGTGCCGAGGAGTCGATGCCGGAGGAGAGAAACGCGCCGACGGGAACGTCTGCGATGAGATGGTGGCGCAGCGAGCCGGTGACCAGCTCGCGCAGCAGGACGTTCGGCTGCACCAGCCGCGCAGCCGCTTCGTCCTGAACGCCGCGCCGGAATGTGCTGGCGATCGAGTAGTAGCGCCGCGCGTTCTCGATGCCGCGCTCGCTGACGAAGAATGACGTCCCTGCTTCGACTGCGCGAATCGATTGGTAGATCGTGTGCGGCTCGGGGACGCTTCCCATCAACCAGAATCCGGCCACGCCGGCGAGATCGTGTTCGCGCGAGATGCGGCCGCCGGCGACGAGCGCTTTCACGGTCGACGCGGCGCGGAAGGTCCGGCCGTCGTCGGCGACGTACAGTGGCTTGATTCCGTACGGGTCGCGCGCGACGAACATGCGCCGTTCGCGCGGATCCCAGATGACGAACGAGAACATGCCGCGCAGCAGTTCCACCATCGCCGCGCCGTCATGCCGATACAACTGCAGCAGCACCTCGGTGTCGGTCATCGAATGAAAGCCCGCGCCGAGCCGCTGCAGCCGCACGCGCAATTCGCGATAGTTGTAAATCTCGCCGTTGAAGACAATGCGCAGTTCGCCGTCGACGTCCGTCATCGGCTGCGTCCCTTCGTCGGTCAGGTCGATGATGGCCAGACGCCGCGATCCAAGGGCGACGCGAGAGTCGGAAGAGATCCAGGTGCCGCCGGCGTCGGGGCCGCGCGGGCGCATCCGCTCGGTGATCGCCTCGATCTCATTCGCGTCCACCGGCGGCGCGGCGGAGCCATACGCGAACATTGCGGCGATCCCGCACATCGCCGGTCAGGCCTGCCGTTCGACGGCGGCCGTGCGCACGTCCCCGCGGCGGAACCAGTAGCGGAAGAAGATCATCACCACGAGTCCGGCGATTCCGACCGCGTATCCGGCCATCTTCATCGTGTCCGTCACCGTCAGCACGGCGGAGACGGCGAAGAGCACGGTGATGAACCAGATCGAGAGGATGGCTTTGCCGATGCTGCCGTATTTTTCGACGAGGATGTGGTGGAAGTGGCGGCGGTCGGCGTTGAACACGCGCGTGATGCGAGCGCCGAGGGAGGTCTCGCTGCCGAAACGCTGCTTCATGACGATGAGCGTGTCGAGCACCGGCAGCGCCAGCGCGAGCATCGGGCCGCCGACGATCAGCGCGGTCGGCGATTTGATCGGACGCGCGATCGAGCACGCTGCCAGCAGCAGGCCGATGAAGAGACTGCCGGTGTCGCCCATGAAGATTTTCGCCGGCGGCCGGTTCCAGCGATAAAAGCCGATCAGGCTTCCGGCGAGCGACGTCATGATCACGATCGAAAAGACGTCGGAGCGGAGCAGGGCGATGACGCCGAAGGCGACGGCGATCGTGATCGCGACGAGCGTGGCCAGGGAGTCGATGCCGTCGATGAAGTTGACGGCGTTGATGACGAAGACGATCCAGATCACGGAAACGACTGAGCCGAGGATGCCGAGTTGGATGCTCACACCGCCGAAGGAAACGACCGAGAAGTGAAATCCGAAACTGACCAGGATGATCGCGGCGATCGTCTGCACCAGGAACTTTTTCGGAGCGTCGGAGCCGAGGAGATCGTCGTAGACGCCGAGTCCAACGATGAGCGAGCCGCTGGCGAGCACGGCGAAGAGGTAGGTGAGATTTTTCGACACGAGCCCCGCGGCATGCGCGTTCGCGGCGAGGAGCATGAGCGGAAAGCCGAAGCCGAAGATGATGGCCAGTCCACCCATGCGCGGCGTCGATTCGGCGTGCTGCTTCCTCTCGTTGGGATGATCGATGGCCCCGACCTCCTCGGCGATCCGCTTCACCGCCGCGGTGGTGATGAAGGAAGTCACCGCGCAGGTGATGAACAGCAGCAGGAGTGGGACGGAGTATTGAAGCATCGAGACCGGCGACAAGAATAGCAGGGGTGGGAGCGCATCCAACACCACCCCATCACATAGAATGCGCGCGACTTTGTGCACTTCAAGGAGCATGCATGGCTGAACTTCCCGGCATCGAGCGCGACACTCTCGACGTCGATGTCGTCATCGTCGGCGCGGGGCCCGCGGGACTGGCCGCCGCGTACCGGCTCGCGGAGATGGTGAAGGCGCACAACGAAACGAACGAGAAGAAGCTCGATCTCTCCATCGCTCTGCTCGAGAAGGGGAAGGAGGTCGGCTCGCACGGCATCTCCGGGGCGGTGATGGATCCGCGCGGCATCGCCGAGTTGATGCCGGACTGGCTGGAGCGCGGTTGCCCGATCGAGTCGCCGGTCACCGACGACGGGTTCTGGTACCTGTTCGAGAAGATGAAGATTGCGGCGCCGATCATGCCGCCGCCGCTGCAGAACCACGGCAATTACGTGATCTCGCTCGGTGAGTTCGTGCGCTGGATGGCGCCGATCGTCGGCGACATGGGCGTCGATCTTTTCGCGGAGTTTGCCGCCGCTCGTGTGCTGGTCGAAAACGGACGCGTGGTCGGCGTTCGTACCGGTGACAAAGGGATCGACAAGAACGGGCAGCCGAAGGCGAACTTCGAGCCGGGCGTCGACATCCGCGCGAAGATCACCATCCTCGCGGAAGGGCCGCGCGGCACGCTGACGAAACAGCTGGCCACGATGTTCGATCTGTATGCCGGCAAACATCCGCAGGTCTATTCGGTGGGCGTGAAGGAGCTGTGGCAGCTTCCCGACGATCGATTCGAAGCCGGCCGCGTGATCCACACGCTCGGCTGGCCGCTCGACGGCGATACGTTCGGCGGCGGTTTCATCTACGGCATGAAGGACCGCATCGTCGACATCGGCCTCGTGGTCGGCCTCGACTACAAGAACCCGACGCTCGATCCGCATCACGAGTTCCAGCGCTACAAGACGCATCCGTCGATCCGGCCGCTGCTGGAAGGCGGCAAGATGATCAGCGCCGGCGCGAAGGCGATCCCCGAGGGCGGGTACTTCTCGATGCCGCGCATGTTCGGCGAGGGATTTCTCATCGCCGGCGATTCCGCCGGCTACCTCAATGGCGCGCGCCTCAAGGGCATTCACCTCGGCATCAAATCCGGCGCGATGGCGGCGGAGACGGCATTCGCTGCACTGGTGAATGAGGATTACTCGTCGTCGCAGCTCAGCGAGTACGAGGCGATGTTCGAGGCGTCATGGGCGTGCGAGGAGCTGTGGAAGCAGCGCAATTTCCACCAGGCGTTCGACAGCGGCCAGCTCGCGGGCCTCATCAACGCGGGACTCGGAATCGTGACGGGCGGCCGCGGCTACGGCGTCATGAACCGGCTGCAGGGTCACGGCGGTCACGAGCGGATGGAACGCATCCAACGCTACTTCGGAGACGAGCACCCGCATCCGCCGGCGAAGATGAAGTTAGATGGCGTGCTGACGTTCGACAAGGTGACCGACGTCTACAACGGCGGCGTGCTGCACGAGGAGAACCAGCCGGCGCATCTGCTGATCGCCGACACGGAGGTCTGCATCACTAAGTGCACGGAGGAGTACGGAAATCCGTGCTTCCACTTCTGCCCCGCGCAGGTTTACGAGCCGCAACCGACCGCGGACGGCCGAGGGAAGGTGCCGTTCCTCAATTTCACGAACTGCTACCACTGCAAGACGTGCGACATCATGGACCCGTATCAGGTGATCACATGGGTGCCGCCGGAAGGCGGAGGCGGCCCGAATTACAAGAAATTGTGACCTGCGCGATCGCGGCCGCGTCGAAATGGCGTGACGGTCATGCCTGTTGCAGCGAGCTACTCTGAAATGACGACGCAGCCCGTTCCGCGCCACCACGCGTTCGAGAAGGTCGCCGCCCTGCAGGCGAACGTCGAGCGCGTGATCCGCGGCAAATCCGAGGTGGTGCAATTCTGCATCGCGGCGTTGCTGGCGCGCGGACATATCCTCCTCGAAGACGTTCCCGGCGTCGGCAAGACGACGCTGGCGCACGCGCTGGCGCGATCGCTCTCGCTGTCCTTTCAACGCATCCAGTTCACGAGCGACCTGCTGCCGGCGGACATCGTCGGCGTAACGATCTACAACCAGGACGCGCAGGAGTTCGAGTTCATCTCCGGCCCGGTCTTCACGAACATCCTGTTGGCGGACGAGATCAACCGCGCCACGCCGAAGTCGCAGTCGGCGCTGCTCGAAGCGATGAGCGAGGGGATGATCTCGATCGAGAAAAAGCGTCTGCCGCTGCCTGATCCGTTCCTCGTGCTGGCGACGCAGAATCCGATCGAGCACGTGGGGACGTATCCGCTTCCTGAGTCGCAGCTCGATCGTTTCCTGATGAAGCTGACCATCGGCTATCCAAATACGATCGACGAGAAGAAGCTGCTCCGCTCCGGCGGCGCGCACGATGCGCTGGAACACCTCGAGCCGGTCCTCGAAGCGCAGGAAGTTCGCGATCTGCAGGAGCAGGTGTCATCGATCCACATGAACGAGTCGCTGGTCGACTATCTGATGGCGATCGTCCACACGACGCGTACGCATGCCGAAGCGGCATTAGGCGTCTCGACCCGCGGCGCGCTGACGTATTTCAAAGCATGTCAGGCGCTGGCGATGGTCAACGGCCGCGACTTCGTGATCCCCGAGGATGTGAAGCGACTGGCCGGCCCCGTCCTGTCCCACCGCATCGTGATGAAAGACCGCCGCCTTCTCCGCGGCGACGTCACCCCCGAGCAGCGCTTCATTCAGCGCATCGTGAGCGAGATTCCGGTCCCGAGGTGAGCGGGCACGGCTCGCGGGTGGGTTGCCCAAGGCTCGGCCACCACTCCGGTTGCTACCGTGCATTTCTCGTGATCGCTACTTGGCGCGGCGAGATTCCGGTTCCGCGATGGCAAAGCCGATGGCGCGTTTCTGATCTTCCTCCTTGCCGAGCCCGCGAAGCATCCAAAACGCGAGCGCAAAGAAGAAGCTCATGAAGCCCAGGAACATCAGCGTGCCGTAGTACATCGGATTGATTGCGACCATGTCAGTCACTCGAACGTGGCCGGGATACCGGCTCTGAAGGTGTGAAGCCGATCCTCCGCTTCTTGTCTTTCTTCAGGTTGTGAAGAGCCCAGAACCCAATGCTGAGGAGCATGCCGGAGAACATCAGGAACGACAAGGTTCCGTAGTACATCGGATTAATGTCGGTAGCGAACAAGATCTGAGTCATACGTGCTCCTTCACCACGAGCTCCAGGTACATGGCGCTGCTCCAAACAAGGATCGATCCGAGTGAATTCGCGGTGACCCATATGAATGTCAACCGGCCGCTGACGAGCGCGTCGAGCGCGGAGAACACGAACCATAGCAGCGCTGCTTCACGAACGCCTTCCGCGACGCAATCCGCCACTCGTTGAGACTTTGGCGTCAATGTCAAGTTCAAACGCCGAGGCTACCTCGGAAACAGTCACATCGTGCAAACCTCTACTTATTGTGGATTTCTCGATAGGAGCGCGTGCACTTCGGCGTCGGTGGTTTGCGTGAAATCGTCGTACCAGAGGCCGACGGCTTCGAAGGGTTCGGGGGTGCGGAGGCAGATGGTTTCGTCGGCGATCGCGCGAAGATCTTCGCAGGTCTGTGCTGCGCCGACCGGGACGGCGACGATGACGCGTTTCGGTTCCATGGCGTGGAGCGCCTGAACGGCGGCGCGCATCGTGGAGCCGGTGGCGAGGCCGTCGTCGACGATGATCACCGTTCGGCCGCGTACATCGAGCGGCGGACGATTGCCGCGGTACTCCGTTTCGCGGCGCGACAGCTCGCGCTCTTCGCGCGCGGCAACGGCGTCGATCTGTTGTTGCGTGATTCGCGCGTAGTCGAGCACGTCGCGGTTCAGCACGCGCACGCCACCGCTGGCGATCGCGCCCATGGCCAGCTCCTCGTGACCGGGAACGCCGAGCTTGCGGACGATGAAGACGTCTAGCGGGGCGTTGAGAGCCTTCGCGACTTCCGCGCCGACCGGGACGCCGCCGCGCGGAAGCGCCAGCACGATCGCATCGGCATTCGCGCCGAGGCGCTTCGCGAGCTCGCGGCCGAGAAGCTGGCCGGCTTCGATGCGGTCGCGAAAACGAAGGCCGAACATGCCACAAGTCTGCGCCGCAGAAGCGACGAATCGCAACGCAGGCCGTGCCGGCCTATCGCAGATCCTGCGCGATCACCTGCTGCTTGTCGAATCCGCTGGTGTTCGACACATCGTCGACCACGCCCACCGAAATCTTGTTCAGGCCACGCTCGCACATGAGATCGAGCGTGTACGTGTAGTACTTGCCCTTCGATCGTGCGAAATCGTTCACCGGAATCGTGATCTGGTGCGTCTTGCGGGCCACGTCGGACATGTCGCCGTCTTTGTTGCCGACCACGACGTAGATCGAGAATCCGCCCATGTAGGCCTCGCCCTGCTGGATGAGCGTGAGGTTGTCGATCGGGATGTGGATCTCGACCGGAACCTTGAACAGATCATCGGCGGGAACGGGCGAATTTACCTTCACGCGGATGCCGAGGTCGTTCGCCTTCGTCTTGTAGAGGAGGTTGGCGATGACGCGGTCGCTCATCTCCTGGAACGTCGATTTCTCGACGAACGTCTGGCGGTTACGGACGCGCAGATTGCGGTTTTTCACGCGCACTTCCAGCGCGCGCTGGCGGTCGACGCGCTCCGTGCCGGCGCGATAGCCGAGCGAGTAGTACGAATCGAGGTCGCGCACGATGTTCTTGAACGCGCCGGCGAAATTGTTGGTTCGTGTGGTGGCCACGCCGCCGGTGAGGTCGGCCATGATCTGCAGCGACTCGGTCGTATTCGAAACCGCGGCCGAGGTCACGTTGTAGGAGGTGGCCTGCTGGTTGTCGGCAGTCGTTCCTTCGCTGCCGGCGGCCAGACCGCCCGCGTGGATCGGATAGATGGTGATGCCGTTGGCGTTGGCGGTTTTGGCAATCGACTCGATGAGCGTGTTCCCGTTGTAGGTCATCGCCTCGAGCATGGAGCTGGACTGCCACCCCTTCTCGCGCGCCACTTCGTCGATCAGCGTGAAGGCTTCGCGGCCGGGCTGGATCTGAAAGCCTTCCGTGGCCAGCACCACGATTTTCTTTCCTTCGACTCCGGCCAGCGTCGTCAGCAGGCCGTTGATCGATTCGACGCTCTGCCGCAGGTCGTGCTCGACCGACTGCGCGTACGAGCGGGCCTGGATCAGGGCGTCGTCATAGTTCTGGGCGTCCTTGATCCGACCGGAGACGTCGCGGAATTCGCTGCGATTCGCCAGGCCGAGCGCGGATTCGCCGGCGATCGCATCGAGGGTCTGCTGAACCTGGACCGGATCGCGGGTGAACGGCGCGCGCACTTTCAGGCTGCGGTTGTAGGTGGCCACCATGGCCTCGTCGCCGGGACGCATGGCGTCCTTGACGAAGTCCTTCATCTGCTTGAAGACGCGGTTGCGGTTGAACGGCGCCAGCGAAAGGTTGTCGATATAGAGAATGATGCGGCGGCGGAGCTGCTCGTTGACCTCTTCCTTCGGAGCCGGGGCCGCGGGCGCGCCGGGAGCGGGAACGGTCACGGCCTGCGTGGCGGTCTTCCCTTCGATCTCATAGAAGTTGGAGATCGGCTTTTCGATGCCGTTCTCGAAGATCTGGAAGTCGTCCTTGGTCAGGCCGGTGACGGCGTTGCCCTTCTTGTCGGTGACGACGACGTCGACGCCGATGACGCGCACGTCGATGCTCTCGGTCAGCTTCGGCGTTTCCGCCGGCTGATTTTTCTGTTGTGCGGCGAGAGGAAACGTATTGAGCGCGGCGATGAGGACAACCGAGGTGACGCGGCTGAGGCGAAGTCGTTTCACGCGATCTGCTCCGATGATGGTGAGATTCGGACGGTGCCGATGAAGAACGCCATCTTGCGCGCCGGCAGGTCCTGACGACTAGACGAATCGGAGGAGCGCGCCGTTACATGCGAGAATAGGCGCCGGTCTCAACCCGCGCCCGGCGCGAAAACTTCCGGCGGCCGGCACGGGCCAGCCGCTCATGCAAATGCAGGCGTCTAAACAAGATCCGCTGACGTTCTCGAAGATGGCCGGCGGCGGCAACGACTTCGTGATCATCGACAACCGCTCCGGGCGGATCGACGACGCGGCGTCGCTGACGCGACGCATCTGCACGCCTCATCTGTCGGTCGGCGCCGACGGGCTGATCCTGATCGAGAACAGCGGCCGGGCCACGTTCCGGATGCGCTATCTGAACGCGGACGGTTCGCTGGCGGACTTCTGCGCGAACGGGACGCGCTGCGCGGCACGCTTCGCGTACGTGAATGTGATCGCCCCGAAAAAGATGACCATCGAGACCGGCGCGGGGATCATCGGCGCCGAGGTGAGCGATGGCGGTCACGTGACGCTGTCGCTGCAGCCGCCGCATTCGTTCGTCGCCGATCGTCCGCTGCGCGTCGGTGAGACGGTCGTGCGCGGCAGTTCGATCATCGTCGGCGTGCCGCACTACGTGCTCTTCTTGCGCGACGATTTGTGGTCGCAGGACATCGTTCCCCTCGGCCGCGCGCTGCGCATGCATCCCGATCTGCAGCCGGCCGGCGCGAATGTGAATTTCGTCGTGGTGCGCGACGCGAACGCGATCGAAGTGCGGACGTACGAGCGCGGCGTGGAGGCGGAAACGCTTTCGTGCGGCTCGGGCGTGGTGGCATCGGCGGTGACGAGCGCGCTGCTGAGAAAATTAACGTCACCGGTGAAAGTGCTGACGCGCAGCGGCATCACGCTGGAGGTGTCGTTCGCGCTCGACGGCGGAGTGCCGCGCGACGTGCAACTCCGCGGCGACGCGCGCATCGTCTACCGCGCCACGATGACGCCGGAGACCGTGGAAGGCTTCGATCCGGAGTGGGTCCGCAATCCGGCCGAGAACATGGTGTGCTTACGACGACGCCGATCGACGCGCACCTTCCGCTCGTGATCGCGCTGATGCTGGCCTGCGCCTGGGCCGCGCGCGGGACTCGGTGGTCAGCGATCATCCAGTGCGCGGTGCCGCTGCTAGTCGCGGCGATGATGACGATCGCCGACGAGCGGACGCGGCTGATGGCGTACGGGATCATCGTGGCGGCGGCGTTTGCGGTTGCAGTCTTCGCCTGGGAACGCGGGCGCCTCGCCCGCATTTCGCCGCAAGACGTGGTGCTGATCAGCGCGGGGATCGCGCTGCTGCGATGGATTCCGCTTCGTGACGTTCATATCGTGAAGGAGCTGATCGTCATCGCCGGCAGCATTGCGTTGCTGTATGCGATGCGAAGTCCTTTAGTTGAAGGCGGCGTTGGCGTAACAGCGGGCGGGACGCCCGCGCTCCCAGCCGTCCTCGTTCTCGCGGCAGTCACTCCGATTCCGCCCGGCAAGATGGCGCTGCTGCCGTTGACGGTGGCCGCGCTCGTATTCGTCACACGCCGTGCGCCGCAGGTTGTGATCGGCGCCGCGTTCCTCATCTTCGCGTTTTTTGCGCGCTACTCGCTGGCGACGATTTACGTGGCCGTGGCCATCGTCTTCCTGATGCCGTTGCTCGATCGCGTGAAACCGTTGGCCTACGCGACGGCCATCGCCATCTTCGCGCTCTGGCCGTGGAGTGGGATCATCGCCCGGGCACTTCCTGTCGTCCGCAACTACGAGCCGGCGACGGGCAGCGGACGCGCGGTCAGTTCGGCTCTGGCGCCGTCGGAGGCGATCGAGATCGGCATTCCGCCGCATGTGCGGCACGTCGTGGTAACGACGAGCGGCGGGGAGATGGCGCGGCTGAAACGCGGTCGCATCGTCGGAACGCTGGAAGCGAGGGATGCGCGCGGAAGGATCACCATGCGTCCGATCACCATCGGTGACATTGCCGATTTCGGTTTCACTCGCCGCGATCAGTTCTTCGCCTCGCGCAATCCGCTGCCGCGTTTTTCGAGCGGCGAGATTCGCGATTACGGCGCGAACGCGTGGGTGTGGGGCGGCGGCCGCACCGCGATTGCGGCGCCGTCGGACATCGCCTCGCTGCGCGTCATCGCCGCGCCTAACCTTCCGCACGACGCGCATCTGCAGATCGATTCGGTTGAGTTCCCGGCGCGATGACAGTTCTCTTCTTCGCCGCCGCGATCGCCATCCCGCTCGTTGCGCTGCGCGGCCGATCGTTGCGGCGCTGTTTCGAAACCGAACTGGCCGCGGCCATCGTCTTCGCCGGCATCGCCGCATTCGGACGCGTTCTGCGAATCGACGTCGATCCCTACCTCACGCTCGTCGCCGCGGCCATCCTCCTCCTCTCCATCCCCCTCGGCTTCCTCGCGTTCGCGAACGAAGTCCGCTGGAGCGCGAATCGCGCCTTCGTCATCGCCGCGATCGGCTACGCGCTGATGATTCCGCTGCAGCTTCGGACGCCGATCGACGGCGATGAGCCGTACTACCTGCTGATGACGGAGTCGCTCGTCCGCGATCACGATCTCGATTTAACGAATCAATATCGCGATCAGGCGCATTCGGATATCGGCCGCACCGATCTCCTGCCGCAGCCGGGCGATCCGCGCGGGCCTCATGGCGAGCAGTATTCGCGTCACGAGCCGTTCCTGCCGATCCTGATGACGCCCGGCTACGCCCTCGGCGGCCTGCCCGGCGCGCTCGCCGTCATCGCCTTGTTCGGCGCACTGCTGGCGCGTTCGACGATCCGCTTTCTCGAAGACGAAGGGATCGGCGACGCCACCACGCGCATGCTCTTTCCGCTGATCGCGTTCGGGCCGCCGATCGTTTTTTATGCGACCAGGATCTGGCCCGAAGTGCCGGCGGCGTTTTGTTTTGTGGAGGCGGTGCGCGGGATCCGGCAACGCCGTCCGCCGCGCTGGATCGCGGCCATCTTCGCGCTGGTCCTGCTGAAAATCCGCTTTGGCCTGCTCGCGGTCGTGCTGCTCGTTCGCGTGTTGCGCACCAAACGCCAGGTCGCGATCGCCGGCGCGGTCGTGGCCGTGCCGCTGGTCATCGCGTGGCTGATCTCCGGCAATGCCATGAACACGCATTCGATCCGCGAACTGCTCCCGAGCGGCGCGATCTTTTACTGGCTCGGCCTCTTCGGCCTGATCCTGGACGGCGCCGCGGGTCTCGTTTTCCAGGCGCCATTCTTCGCGCTCGCCGTCCCCGCCCTCGCGCGCTGGCGTTCGATGCCGGACGGTTTCCGCCTCGGCATGTCCGCATCGCTGCTCTACGTCCTCTATCTCATCCCGCGTTCTGAATGGCACGGCGGCTGGTCGCCCCCGCTGCGTTACATCGTCGTCCTGATGCCGATCCTGGCCCTCGGCGCGGCGGTGATGTGGGAGAGGGTCTGCGCCGGCAGCCGGACCGTCATCGCGCTCTGGACGCTGATGCTGCTCATCCACGGCGCCGTGTTTCCGTGGCGCCTCTTCCATCTCGCCAACGGCGAAAACTTCATCGGCGAGTCGCTCAGCACGATCTGGCACAGCGATTTTTCGCGTCTCATGCCGAGCTTCATCCGCCCGAATATGGCGGCGGTGGTCGGGAGCGTGTTGCTGAGCGTTGTGCTGATTTTTGTCGCGTTCGTGCGTGTGAAACGTCCGTGGCCGAGCGGCTCTCCGTTGATTTTCGCCGCGCTGTTACTCGTCGCGTTCACCTACGGACGCCGTCCCGGCGACCTCGTTCAGTTCGAAGACGCATCGGTCACGCACACCGGCGGGGAGATTTTTCCGGCCGAGTGGACTGTGGCCCGTTTTCTTTACCAGGGCGGCTGGATCGTGCGGCGCGGCGATTCGCTTTCGTTTCTGGCGAAGGGGGGACGATCGACCGTGCGCTATCAATCGCGAACGGGCGCGACGATCGAAGTGGGCGGACGCGCGTTCGTCTTTCCGCCGACCGGCTCGAACTACGGCTATCTTCCGATCGACCTCGCATCGACCGGACGCACCGACTTGCGCTGCATCGACGGAAGCGCGAATCTCGACTGGATGCGCCATGAGTGACGTCTCCATCATCGTCCTCGACGTCGATGGCGGCGACATGCTCCGCGCCTGTCTCGACTCGATCGCCGCGCAGACGCTGCCGCCGCGCGAAGTGATCGTGTTCGACAACGGATCGAGCACGCCGGTGGCGGAGCGGATCGGATTCCGGCACGGCCTGCATATCTATCGGAGCCCAACGAATCTCGGCTTCGCCGGCGGCAACAACGCGGCGTATCGCCACGCCACTGGCGAGTACGTCGCGCTCATCAACAACGACGTGATCCTAGATCGCGATTGGCTTGCCTCGGTCGTCGCCGCGCTCGACGCCGATCCGAAACTCGCCGCCGTGCAGACGATTCTCCGCCGCGACGAAAAAACGATCGACGGCGCGGGGATCGACATCAGCGATGGAACGTTTCGGCAGATACGCGATCTGAGCAGCGAAGCCTGGGGTGTTTCCGCCACTGCTGCCCTCTATCGCCGCGAAGCGCTCGGCGACGCAATCTTCGATGAGGCGCTGTTCGCCTACTACGAAGACGTCGATCTCTGCGCGCGGCTGCATGAAGCGGGATGGCGCACCGAGGTGTTGCCCGTGATCAAGGCCACGCATCGCGGATCACAATCGGCGCCGATCCTTGGCGGCGACGCGCTGCGGCTGCGCACGCGCAATCGCTACCTTGTCGCGCGGAAGCATCGCGGCGTTGGGCGCATCACCGCGTTGCTCATCGAAGACTTGAAGCTCGCGTTGCGCGGACGGACGTCGCTGCGGGGCATGTGGCAGGGACTCTTCACGCGGTAAAGTGCGCGGCCATGTTTGGGGTCGTGGTGCACACGCCGGACGTCGTCGGCGAGCGGATGGCGGGGCCGGGCATTCGCGCCTGGCACTTCGCTGGTGAGCTGGCGAAGCACTTCACGACCACGCTGGTCTGCAAGCGGGAAGGGGAGTTGCCGGGCGCCGCCGATTTTCGCGTCGCCGAGCAGGGGAGTGCCGAGGCGCTCGTGGCCATGCGCGCGGCGAGCGTTGTGATCGGCCAGCCGGCGCGTGGATTTCGGCGGCAACGGCGTGAGCAGCGCGTGGTCTACGACCTCTTCGATCCCGTTCTGCTCGAGCTGCGCGAGATGTATGGCCGCCATCCGTCGATGCGGCAGCGCGTCCACCTCGGCGCGGAGCGCTGGCGCGTGAATCGTGCGCTGGCCGACGGCGATTTGCTGATCGTGGCGGCGACGAAGCAGCGGGAGTTGTATGCCGAGGCGAAGGCGCCGATCATCGAGATTCCCTTCGGCATCGAAGCGAACGTCGCTGCCTCGGCCGAAGAACGCGAAAACATCATTCTCTGGGGCGGCGGGACGTGGGAGTGGCTCGATCCGGCCATGGCCGCCGAGGCGGTGGTCGAAGTGAACCGCCGCGGCGTCGAGTGCCGTCTCCTTTTCCTCGGGCGTTCGCGTCCGAATCCGCATGCCGTCGATCGTCGCCGCGAAGACCGGCTCGACGCCATCATCGCCGGCGGGGCGCCGTTCGTGCAGGCCAACGATGCGTGGACGCCGTATCGCGATCGCCTGTCGTGGCTGCGCCGCAGCAAAGCCGCTATCATGCTGCATCGTCCGACGGCGGAGGCCGCGTACTCCATTCGCACGCGGCTTTTCGACGCCATCGCGGCGGCGGTTCCGGTGATTACGACAGAAAACGGATTCGCGGCGGAGTTGGTAGCGGCCGAGGGGTTGGGCGTGGTGGTGCCGGCATCGGATGGGTTGGCGGTAGCGGACGCAATCGAAAAACTGATTCGGGACGACGCTTTCTATGCGAGGTGCGTATCTAACCTGATCCGCATCCAGCCGCGGTTTGCGTGGGACGTGGTCACGCGGCCGTTGGTCGAGGCAGTCAAAGAATGGCAGAGGCAACCAGAACGCTGAATCACGACGAGCCGCGCATCCTTCGCGGAGTTTCCACGCGCCCGCTCGATCTTTCGATCGCCATCGTGACCTGGAACAGCGAGCGCTGGATCGCGCGCTGCCTGCAATCGATCGCCGCCGCGTGCGGCAGTCTGGCCTACGAGGTCGTGATCTACGACAACGCCTCGGCGGACAAGACGCTGAGCGTGGTCGGTGATGCGGTGGAAGTCATCCGTGGCACCGCGAACGTCGGCTTTGCCGCCGGCGTGAATCGCGTGGCCACGCGGACGAGCGGCCGCTATCTCTTTTTACTGAATCCCGATTGCGAGCTCGCCGCCGGCGCGCTCGAAACGCTGGTCGAATTTCTCGATGCGAATCCGGTCGTCGCCGCCGCGGCGCCGCTGCTGTCGGACGAAGCGGGCGACTCGCAGCGCGAGTTTCAGCTGCGGCGCCTGCCGACCCTCGGCACGCTCGTCAGCGAAGTCTTCGGCATCGACAAGCTTTTTCCCGCGAACCGCACCACCGCCCGTTATCGCTACCGCGAACTGGAGTTGACGCACCCGCAGCCGGTCGAGCAGCCGGCGGCGGCGGCGCTGCTGCTGCGTCGCGAGGTGTTCGCCGAGGTGGGCGCGTTCGACGAGCAATTCGCGCCGGCGTGGTTCGAGGACGTCGACTACTGCCGCCGTTTGGCGGAAGCGGGCCACACGATCTTCGTCGTCCCGGCGGCGCGGGCGCGGCACTTCGGCGGCGCGAGCCTCGAGCACGTTCCGTTCGCCGAATTCATCGCGCTCTGGTATCGCAACATGTGGCTCTACGCGCGCAAGTGGCTGTCGCCGGGGCAGGCCGAGGCGCTGCGCTGGGCGATCGTCGTCGGGATGCTGCTGCGAATCCCGCCCGCGCTGGCCGGTATTGCTTATCGACGGCTTGGGCGCTGGACGGCGGCGCGCGCGTACGCGGGCGTGATGCGGAAGGCGTTCAACCGATGGAGCGGCGCCTGACGAACGGCCTGGTGTCGGTCGTCATCGTCACCTGGAACAGCGCACCGTTTCTTCGCCGCTGCCTCGCCGCGCTCGCCGCGCAGACGTATCGGCAGATCGAGGTAATCCACGTCGACAATGCGTCGACGGACGATTCCGCGGCCATCATGCGAGGGGGCGCGCGGGCAACGCACATCATTAATGATACGAACCGCGGTTTCAGCGCCGCCGTGAATCAGGCCGTGCGCGTGGCGAATGGCGAGTTCGTCCTGCTGCTGAATCCCGATGCGTATCTGGAACCCGATTACGTTTCGTCGCTCGTCGCCGCGATGAACGGTGACGGAATCGGCATGGCCACCGGCAAATTGCTGCGAGCGGATACGAATCTCATCGACAGCAAAGGCATTCGCATGACGCGGTCGGGCCGTCATTTCGATATCGATCAAGGTGCCGTCGATCGGGAGTGGGGAGTCGGGGGTGGGGAGTCGGAGCAAGACCCTGCTCCTTCCGAACAACGTCTCTCCGACACCCGACACCCGACACCCGACACCCGACACCACGAAGTTTTCGGCGTCTCCGGCGCCGCGGCGATGTATCGGACCACATTCATCCGCGACGTCACCGTCGCCGGCGAATTTCTCGATGAAGATTTTTTTGCCTTTCGCGAAGATGCCGACGTGGCTTGGCGCGGGCGGCTGTTCGGATGGCGGGCCATCTACGTGCCGGACGCGATCGCGCATCACGTCCGAACCGTGACGCCGGAAAAGCGGCACGAATTGTCTGCGGCGATCAACATGCACGGCGTCAAGAATCGATTCCTCCTGCGTTTGAAAAACGAAGGGGTGTACCTCGCGCTGCGCAACGCGCCGTTCGAGTTGACGCGCGATCTGATGGTCATCGTTGCAACGCTGACGATCGAGCGAACGTCCCTTCCGGCGCTGACATGGCTGTGGAAGAATCGCCGCCGGATCATGGAAAAACGCCGCGCCATCCAGAGCCGTAGACGCGTCTCCGACCGCGATCTGGCGGGATGGTTCGTTTGAAGATCGCCATCGCCGGCACGCGCGGCATTCCGGCGCGCTACGGCGGCTTCGAAACATTCGCCGAGGAGTTGTCGGCGAGGCTGGTGGAGCGGGGACACGAGGTGTGGGTGTATTGCCGCGATGCCGGCGAATCATCGTCTTGCGGTGCCCACCGCATCGTCCTTCCCGCGTTTCGCCACAAGTATTTCGAGACCGTCAGCCACACGCTGCTGTCGTCGCTCGACGCGCTGCGGCGCGGCTTCGACGTGGTCCTTCTCTGCAATGCCGCGAACGCGTTCGTTCTCCCGCTGCTGCGCGCAGCGCGGATTCCTGTCGCGATCAACGTCGACGGCATCGAACGCCATCGGCGCAAGTGGAACGTCGCCGGAAAGTTCGTCTACGCCATCGGCGAGTCGTTTTCCGCGCTCTTCGCGAACAAGGTCGTGGCCGACGCGGACGTCATCGCCGATTACTACCGAAGCCGCTACGGCATCGAGCCGGTCACGATTCCGTATGGCGCGGAGTTCCCGCCCGAGGAGGATGGCGATGTGCTCGGACGGCTCGGCGTCGAGGCCGGCAACTACATCCTCTACGTCAGCCGCTTCGAGCCGGAGAACAATCCGCTGGAGGTGGTGGAGGCGTACGAGCGAGTGGGGAGGGGGGAGTGGGGAGTGGGAGGAAAAGCACCCGCGGCTTCAGGTTCGCCTCTCCCACACCCCACACCCCACACCCCACCCCCCAAACTCATCATGCTCGGCGCCGCCTCCTACGCGCGCGACCTCGACGCATCCCTGCAACGCCACGCCTCCGATCGCATCCTCTTCCCCGGCGCGCTTTACGGCCGCGACTACCGGACGCTGCAGCGCAACGCTCTCATCTACATTCAGGCCACGGAAGTCGGCGGCACTCACCCCGCCATGATCGAGGCCATGGCCTCAGGCGGCTGCGTGCTGGCGAACGACACGCCGGAGAATCGGGAAGTGGGAGGGGATGCCGTCGGTTACTTCCGCCTGCGCCCATCCGAAACGCTTTCAGGCACACTTCGAGAATGCCTCGAATCGCCGGCCTTGCGCGAGCGGATGAGGGTTGCCGCCCGGGCCCGCGCCGGCGAGAGGTACAACTGGAGTGCGGTAACGGACGCGTACGAGCGGCTTTTCGGGCAAATCGCATCGCGCTAGACAGTCTCGAAGTGATTTCCGTATACCGGACGGGCGTCAGTGCAGTACATTCGATGAAATCGTTCAGGATCGCCCGGTGACCGAGAGGTTGAATGCTTAAAGAAAAAGCGCGCATGATCGCGAGGGTCGTCTATGTTGCCGACCTGGCGCTCACGACGGCTGCCTTCTTTGCCGCGTTCTTCATCCGCGATCTGATCCTGCCGAAGCTCGCTCCCGGCCAGTTCCCGACCGGACTTTTCCCGCTGCACGAGTACGTCAAGATCTACCCGGTCGTCCTGATCCTCTGGTCCGTCCTTCTCTTCAGCTATCACAGCTACCACAGCCACCGCACCGTGCCGCTGCTGCGCGAGGCGCTGACCGCGATCCGCGTGGTCTTCGTCGGCAACGCCATCCTGGCCACGATCGCGTACCTCGTGCCGCTGCGCCAGCTTTCGCGCGCCTGGTTCGTCCTCTTCGGCGTCATGGCGGCGCTGCTGCTGGTGCTCGAGAAAGTCGTTGTCCGCGTCGTCGCCCGCTACGTGCGCGCGAAAGGTTTGAACTACCGGACGATCCTCATCGTCGGTACCGGCCGGCGCGCCATCGAAGTGGCCCGCACCATCGAAGGCCACAAGTACTGGGGCTACAAGATGCTCGGCTTCGTGTCGGACGGCCATCGTCTGTCGAACGGCTGGGCGCGCTTCCGCGTCTACGGCACGGTCCCCGATCTTCGCCGCCTCCTCGAGGGTGGCCAGTTCGCCGAGCCGATCGACGAGATCGTCTTTGCCGTCACGCGCAAGAAGCTCGACGAGATGAAGCAGATTTTCCTGATGTGCGAGGAGCTCGGCATCCGCACCCGCGTGGCCATGAACTTCTTCCCGAACCGCGTGGCCCGTGTGGAGCTGGAAGAGCTGGAAGGGATTCCGTTCCTCACCTTCACCACCACGCCGTCGAACGAGACCCAGCTCGCGCTCAAACGCCTCCTCGACGTCGCCGTCTCGATGCTGCTCCTGCTGCTCGCGCTTCCCGCCATCGGCCTCGCGGCCATCGCCATCAAGCTGTCGTCGCCCGGCTCGGTCCTTTTCAAGCAGGAGCGGATGGGACTGAATGGCCGCGTCTTCACGCTCTTCAAGTTCCGGACGATGTACGAGGATGCGCACGAACGCCGCGGCGAGGTGACGCATCTGAACGAGATGACGGGGCCGGTGTTCAAGGCGAAATCCGATCCGCGCATCACCGCCGTCGGCCGTGTGCTGCGCAAGTTTTCGCTCGACGAACTGCCGCAGCTCTGGAACGTGCTGAAAGGCGACATGAGCCTGGTCGGTCCGCGCCCGCCGATCCCCGAGGAGGTCGCGGCGTATCACCGGTGGCATCGGCGGCGTTTGTCGATGAAGCCCGGACTGACGTGCCTGTGGCAGGTGAGCGGCCGCAACAATGTTGACTTCGATCGCTGGATGCAGCTCGACCTGCAGTACATCGACAACTGGTCGCCGTCGCTCGATCTGAAGATTCTGCTCCGCACGATTCCTGCGGTTCTCTCGGGCCGCGGCGCGTCGTAGTGCGACAATCGCGCGGTTGACTTTCCGCCGCGCACTCACCATCGCCAGCCTGGCTGCAATCGTGGTCATCGGTGTCGAATCGCGCCTGTTGCTGCTGCCGTTCATCGACCGAGGACCTTCGGAACGGGCGATGGCGAGGGGTTCCGACCGCGCATGGCCTGACTATCCCCTTTTCCTTCAAGGCGTGCGCGAGCACACCCAGCCGGGCGATACGATCGCCATCATCGTTCCGGCCATGCGATGGGAGGCCGGCTATTCGTACGCGTACTACCGCGCCAGCTACTTTCTCACCGGCCGCGAAGTCCTTCCGCTGCTGACGCCGCACGACGAACGGCTGCAGCAGAACTACCGCGCCGCGAAGTACATCGCGGTGTTCGGCGTCGGATTGCGAGCGCCTGCTGACGTGGTCTGGCGCAGCGGCCGCGGCGCTCTGTTGAGGCTGCGTCGATGAGCGATATCGGCGCGATGTCAAAAGCACAGACAAGAGTGTCTGTGCCACACGCTCCCGCGCGTGAAGCCAGCAGACTCTTGTCGCCCCAACAGAACTTGGCAGATGGACACTTGCATCCGCAAATCAATGTGGCACAGACACTCTTGTCTGTGCTTTTGAATTCGGCAGTAGCACTCCTGAAACCGCGAAACGAGAAGCGATGACGCCAACTCTCGTCGCCATCCTCAGCGTCACCATCTTCGGCGTGCCGATCGCGCTGGCGATCGATCGCCGCGCCCGAGGGCCGCTGCTCGTTGGAACGGCATTCCTCTACGGCAGCGGATCGATGTACTTCGTTCTCCTCGGGCTCTCGATCGCGCACATCCGCTGGACATTGATCAGCGTGACGATCGCAGCGCTGGTGATTTTCTGCGCGGCGTTTGCGGTGAGATCGAAAACAGCCAGCGGCGAAACGAAAACGCCGCCGCACGCGCTCGACCTTCTCACGATTTTCACCATCGCCTGCTACGCGCTCTACGCCACGCTCGCGAAGGTCTGGGAGTGGGATTTCTGGGCCATCTGGGGATTGAAGGCACGAACGTTTCTCGAGATCGGCGGTATCGACTGGCATTTTCTGGAGAGCCGCTGGAACACGTTCGCGCATCCCGACTATCCGCTCCTCGTGCCGCTGAATTACGACTTCGTCGCTCTCGTCAACGGCGGATGGAACGATCGCTGGCTCGCCCTCCTCGGCGTCGCCTCGGCCGTTGCGCTGGCGCTCGTCGCGCGCGCGCTCGCGGCGCGCGAGACCACGCCGTTCTTCGCCGCGCTGCTGACGATGCTGGTGGCCGCGCTCGGCTTCAGCCGTTACGTCGGATTGGCGGAAGGCGCCCTGATCGCGTTCGGCGGAGCCGGAGTTCTCTTCGTCCGCGCGGCGCTCCTCGATGACGATGATGCCTGCTGGCGCCACGGCGCGCTGATGCTCGGCTTCGCCGCGAACTGCAAGAACGAAGGGCTGGCGCTGCTGGTGGCCGTGACGATTGCCGTGATCGCGTCGGCGCCGGCCCGACTTCGCAAACTCATCCCGGCGTACATCCTCGCCGCGCCGTGGCTGATCCTGCGCGCCGTGCACACGCTGCCCACGGACATCGTCCAGGGATCGTTTCTTTCCCGCTTGCTCGCGCGGCTGCCGCATGCACATCAGATCCTCGCGTACCTTGCGGAGCAGTTATCCAAGCCGTGGTTCTGGGTCGCGATCCTGATCGGCATTCTCGTCGCGCCGGCTGCGGCGCGGCGGCGCGAGCGCTTCGTCTTTCTCGTCACCGCCATCCAGCTTCTTTTCTACGTCACCGCGTACCTCGCCACGCCGAACAATCTGCAATGGCATGTGCTGAGCTCGTGGTCGCGGCTGACGACGCACCTCGCCGTGCCGATCGCCTTCGCCGTTTTCCTGATGCTTGCGAATTCGCTGCGCGGCGGACAAGATGCGCCGCATGCCGAAGACGCGCGGCCGGTCGTACCGGCTCGATCCGACCAGTGATGAATTCCGTGCCGCCGGCCACAAACTGATCGATTGGATCGCCGACTACCTCGACGGCGTCGATCGTTACGACGTTCTGTCGCGCGTGAAGCCGGGCGACATCGAGAAACAGTTCGCTGCGAAGCCGAGCGTCGACGGCCATCCCTACGATGCGATCCTCGCCGAAGTCGACGAGAAGATCCTGCCGGGCATCACGCACTGGAACCATCCGGCGTTCTTCGCCTACTTCTCGATCACCGGCTCCCAGGCCGGTATCCTCGCGGAACTCTTGACCGCCGCGCTGAACGTGAACGGCATGATCTGGCGAACGTCGCCGTCGCTCACCGAGCTCGAAACCGTGACGCTCCGCTGGCTTCGCGAGGCCCTCGGGCTTCCCGACGATCTCTTTGGCATCATCAACGACACGGCGTCAATCAATTCCTTCCTCGCGCTGGCAGCGGCGCGCCAGGCCGCCGCCCCGAACATGCGCACGCACGGTTTCGCCGGCGCGCCGACGCTGCGCGTTTACTGCTCCGAACACGCGCACTCCTCCATCGAGAAAGGCGCTCTCGCCCTCGGCCTCGGCATCGAAGGCGTGGTGAAGATCCCCGGCGATGAGACGTTCGCGATGAACGTCGACGCGCTCGAAACCGCGGTCGCCCGCGACCGCGCCGCGGGATTCGTTCCCTGCGCGATTTCGGCAACCGTCGGCACGACCTCATCCGCCGCAATCGATCCCGTGCGCCGCATCGCGGAGATCGCCAAACGCGAGAAGGCGTGGCTGCACGTCGACGCCGCCTACGCCGGTCCGGCCACGATCTGTCCCGAGTTTCGCTGGCTGTGGGACGCGATCGAAAGCGCCGACTCGATCGTGGTCAATCCGCACAAGTGGCTCTTCACGCCGATCGATTGCAGCGTGCTGTACACGCGCCATCCCGACGTCCTGCGCGAGACCTTCTCGCTCGTCCCCGAGTACCTGAAAACGACCGACACCGCCGAAGTGAATTACATGGACTACGGCCTCCAACTCGGGCGCCGCTTCCGCGCGCTGAAGCTGTGGTTCCTCTTCGAGCACTACGGCATCGCGAAGATGCAGTCCGTGATCCGCCAGCACGTCGCCGACGCCGCGCGCCTCGCCGCCGAACTGCAGAAACGCGACGACACGGAACTGATCGCGCCGCAGAATCTGAGCGTGGTCGTCTTCCGCAAGGTAGTCCGCAACGATGGCGTCGTCGACGAAGCCGCCTCTGAACGCGCCAGCATCGAAGCCCTCGAACGGATGAACGCGAGCGGCCGCCTCTTCGTCTCCCACACCCGCCTCGCCGGCCGCTACGGCATCCGCGTCGCCATCGGAAATGGCGCCACCGAGTGGGAGCACGTGGCAAGGGTGCTGGAGTATTTGTGATGAACCACAGAGACACAGAGCCCACAGAGAAAGCCTCCTCTGTGCCCTCTGTGTCTCTGTGGTTCAACGCTTTTAGGGACGACGCTCGCGAGTGGTGCCGCGGGCGCATGTGGATTCCGCGCGCGCTCCTGCTGCTGTTCCTCGTCTACATCTTCACCGTCAAGTTCCGCGATCCAACACGCTGGACGATCTTCTACGGCATCACACTCGGCTTTCACGAGATGGGGCATCTCGTCTTCGCGTGGGCGCCGCACTTCATCACTTCGATCATGGGAAGCGTGTTTCAGATCGCCGTCCCGATCATCTGCGTTCTCTACTTCGTGATCCGGCAGCGCGATTACTTCGGCGCCTCGGTCGGCGGATTCTGGCTTTCGTACAGTCTTTACGAATTGTCGGCGTATGTCGGCGACGCGCGATCGAAGGACCTGCCGCTGGTCGGCTTCGCGTCGTCAGAGGATTTGGAACACGATTGGGGATACCTGCTCGGCGCGCTGCACATGCTGCCGGCCGATCACTTTTTCGCGTTCGTGCTGCGCATGCTCGGATTGGCAGCGGGCGTCGGCTCGAGCGCGTTCGCGGTCTGGCTGCTGATCACGATGGCGCGATCGCGCAATGCTCGCGGATTTGTGTGATCAGCGTCTCGCCGAACGCTTCCAGTTTCGCGTCGCCGATGCCGTAGATTCCGCGGAGTTCATATAGCGTCGTCGGCCGCACGCGCGCGATTTCGCGCAGCGTCTTGTCGCTGAAAATGACATACGGCGGTACGCCGCGATGCTCGGCCTCGGCACGCCGCCACACACGCAGCCGTTCGAACAGCTCACGATCGTGCGGTTGCATCGGATCGAGTGGCGCGGCGCCGGACGACGACCGCGACGCAGCCTTGTCCTTCTTCCGCACCGCCGGCTGCCGCAGCTTGACCTCGGCGATTCCCTTCATCGCGTCGCGGGCGCGCGCGCCGAGGCGGAGGATCGGGTACTCGTCGTCGGTCTGGCGAAGGAAGTCCTGCGCGATGAGTTGATAAATCCATTCGCGCAGCTCGTGCTTTGTCGACGACTTCAGCAATCCGAACGTCGACAACCGCGCGTGGCCTCGGTCGCGAACTTTCTCCGTGTCCTCGCCGCGCAACACGCTGACGACGTGGCCGACGCCGAACGATTGATTGACGCGATAGACGCACGACAGGATCTTCTGTGCGATCACGATCGCGTCGGGGACGCTCTCCGTTTCGCCGAGGCAGATGTCGCAGCCGTGGCAGTTGTCGGCGGTGTATTGCTGGCCGAAATACTCGACCAGCGCGCTGTGGCGGCACGCGGCCGCAGAGCAGTAGCGATCGAGATCGCGCACGTGACGCATCGCCGACTCGACCCAGGCCGGATCGGGCTCGATGCCGTCGCCGCCGCGCTCGAGCATCGTCCGCCAGACGATCGCGTCCGCGGCGGAGTAGAGCAGCACGCACTCCGCTTCCAGTCCATCGCGGCCGGCCCGTCCGCTCTCCTGCTGATAATGCTCGATCGACTTCGGCATCCCCGTGTGCAGCACGTAGCGAACGTTCGATCGATCGATGCCCATGCCGAAGGCGACGGTAGCGACGACGAGATCACATTTCTCCGTCGCGAATTTTTCCTGCGCATCACGCCGCTCCTCGGGGGAGAGGCCCGCGTGATAGGCGACGGCATTGACCCCCTTGCGCCGCAGCTTTTCCGACAACGAATCGACGTCGCGACGGCGGATGCAGTAGACGATTCCCGCCTCGCCTTTGTGCCGCTCGACGACTTCCAGCACTTGCTTCCACTCATCCGTGCGCGGCAGAACGCGATAGGTCAGATTGGGGCGATCGAAGTCGCCGACGAGCATGAGCGGATCGCGAAGCGAGAGTTGTTCGGCGATGTCGCGGCGCACCTGCGGCGTCGCGGTGGCCGTGTACGCGTGCACCGAGGCCTCGGGGAAGGTCTTGCGCAGATCGCGAAGCTGCCGGTACTCGGGACGGAAATCGTGGCCCCAGTGGCTGATGCAGTGCGCCTCATCGATCGCGAACGTGCGCACGTTCGCGCGTTGCAGCAGATCGCGAAAACTCGCCATTGCCAGCCGCTCGGGCGACGCAAAGAGCAATTTGATTTTTCCATCGAGCACCGCGCGTTCGACCGCGCGTTGCCGATCGCTGCTCTGCGAGCTGTTGAGCTGCGCCGCTGCGACGCCGCACTCGCGTAATCCGTCCACTTGATCCTTCATCAATGAGATCAGCGGCGAGACGACGACGGTGACGTGCTCGCTGAGCAGCGCCGGCGCCTGGTAGCAGAGCGATTTGCCGCCGCCGGTCGGCATCACCACCAGCGAGTCGCGCCCTTCGATCGACGCCATCATCGCTTCCTGCTGCAGCGGGCGGAACGAGTCGTATCCCCAATGATGAGAAATGAGTTCGCGAAGGCGGTCGAGCACCGAGGGCCATGGTAGCCCGCGAAACATATAATCCGCCACTCATGCATCCGCTCCGCGCAACGCCGCGCCACGCACGTGCAGTCGAAGCCGTCGCGGAGCTGCTATCGAAGCTCAGGATTGAGTCGATGTTCGTCGGCAGCGTCGCGCGCGCGGCGTGGCTTGGCGGCCTGGTCGACAGCGGCTCTATCGACGTCCTCGGCCTGATGCAACCGCAGCAGAAGAATCAGGTTGCGATGATGGCCAACAATCGCGGGTTTCGTGTGGACGCGAATGAGATCGACCAGGCCGAGGAGCTCGATCTGATTCCGCTCAACTGGGTCGACGAAGAGGGCGACGTGCGCGTCCACGTGCTCGTCGCCAGCAACGCGCTGTACGCGCGGATGTTCGCGAAGGCACGCACGGTCGCGTTCTACGAGCGGGAGATTCGTGTTCCGTCCGCCGAAGACGTCGCGCTGCTGCTCAGCATGTCCGAAGATCGCGACGATGTTCGTTCGCTTGCCGCGTCCGAGGGTTTCGACCGGCGCGCGTTCAACGAGAAGCTGGTATCGATCGGATTGCGGGAGCTGGCGCTGTGATCTTCATCGACAACCAGCAGGACTTCGATGCCGCAATGGCCCGCGTGGCCGCGCAGCCGGTCGTCGCGCTCGACACCGAGGCCGACTCGCTGCATTCGTACTTCGACAAAGTGTGCCTGATTCAGATGTCGATTCCGGGCGAGGACCTGATCATCGATCCGCTCTGCAAATTCGATCTGGCGAAGTTCGGCGAGATCCTCGCCAATCGCGGCATCACCAAAATCCTGCACGGCGCCGACTACGACCTGCGCATTCTCAATCGCGATTTCGGCTTCACCATCGCCAATCTCGTCGACACGATGGTCTGCTCGCAGTTGTTGGGATACGAAGCATTCGGCTTGGCGGCGCTGCTCGAACGTCACTTCGGCTTCAAGGTCGACAAGAAGCATCAGCGCGCCGATTGGGCGATGCGACCGCTGCCGGCCGACATGCTGGACTACGCGGCCACCGACACGCGTCACCTCATCGCGCTCGCCGATCGACTTCGCGACGAGCTGACCGCACTCGGACGCTGGGAGTGGGCGGTGGAGGAGTTCGCGCGCCTGGAGCAGATCCGCTTCAACGAAAAGGATGCCGATGAGGAACCGTTCCGGCGTTTGAAAGGACTCGGTGCGCTCGACCGCCGTTCGCTGGCCGTCGTCCGCGGTCTCTACGACTATCGCGACGGTCTCGCGCGCGAGGCCGACCGTCCGCCCTTCAAGATTTTCAGCAACGATCTGATCTTCGAGGTGGCCAAGGTCAAGCCGGTCACGCCGCAGGAGTTCGGCGTCATCAAAGGCGTCTCCGGATATCACCGCGGCCGCTACAGCCGCGACGTCGTCCGCATCGTTCAGGAAGCCTTGGCGATCCCCGAGGACGAGCTGCCGGAGAAGGGCGAAGCGAAGACCTGGCTGCGCGACCGCGAACTCGAAGCGCGCGTCGATCGCATGAAGAAAGCGCGCGACAAGATCGCCAAAGACCTGAAAGTCGATGCCTCGGTACTCGCGCCGCGCCACGTGCTGGTCACCGTCGCCCAGGCGCAACCGCAGGAGCCGGCCGACCTAGACCGCATCCCCTACATGCGCAACTGGCAGAAAGCGTTGCTCGGCCAGGCCCTCATCGACGCGCTCCGCGGAGGCGCGCCGAAGCCGCCGCAGGCGAAGTTGTTCTAACTGTCATCCTGAGCCGCCGCAGCGACAGAGCCGAAGGCGCCGTCGCGGAGGACGGTCGAAGGATCCCCGGCTGGTAACCCGGATCGGGCGGGGGAAAATGGAGCGCTGCGCCCACCACCCGTCCCTGGTTATCAGCCGGGGATCCTTCGACCGTCCTCCGCTGCTCCGGCTTCGCCTCCGCGGCTCCGGCGGCTCAGGATGACAGCGTGGCGATAGAATGCGCGCCGCAATGGACACCATCAAAGACTACAAAGTGATCGTCATCGGATCCGGTCCGGCCGGATGCACGGCGGCGATCTATCTCTCCCGCGCCAACCTCGCGCCGCTCGTCCTCGAAGGCCTGCAGCCGGGCGGGCAGCTCACCATCACCACCGACGTCGAAAACTATCCCGGCTTTCCCGACGGCATCCTTGGGCCGAAGCTGATGGATCTGATGCGGCAGCAGGCCGAGCGCTTCGGCGCGATTTTCAAGATGGAGCAGGTCGAGAGCGTGCATCTCACCGGCCACCCCTTCACGATCACCACCGACTCGCATATCTACGAATGCGAGGCGCTGATCGTGGCCGCCGGCGCGTCGGCGATGCAGATCGGTTTGCCGAGCGAAAAGGCGTTGATGGGATTCGGCGTGTCGGCCTGCGCGACCTGCGACGGATTTTTCTTCAAGAACAAGGAGATCGTCGTCGTCGGCGGCGGCGATTCTGCGATGGAAGAGGCCACCTTCCTCACCAAATTCGCCACGAAAGTCACAGTCGTGCACCGTCGCGAGGAGTTGCGCGCGTCGAAGATCATGCAGGATCGCGCGCGCAGCAATCCGAAAATTCAGTTCATCCTCAACTCGACCGTCGAGGAAGTCATCGGCACGAAAGAGGGCGGTGTGACCTCGCTCAAGCTGCGCAATCTGAAATCGAACGAGGTCACCGACTTCGCCACGCAGGGACTCTTCGTCGCCATCGGGCACTCGCCTAACACGCAGGCGTACGCGGGGCAGCTCGAGCTCGATGAGCGCGGCTACATCTGCCTGCGCCATCCGCATTCGACGGCCACGAACATTCAGGGCGTCTTCGCATGCGGCGATGCCGTCGATCACGTTTATCGCCAGGCCGTCACCGCCGCCGGCACCGGCTGCATGGCCGCGCTCGATTGCGAAAAGTGGCTGACGCACGAGCGCATCACCGAGCGTTGGGACCTTCCGAAAGGGGAGGAGGAGCGCGTTTGACGCGCACCGCTGACACGGTTCTGATCCTCGGCGGAGGCGGGATGGTAGGCGTGCAGGTTGCGCGCGAAGTGGCGCGCGAGCTGAGCCCGAAACGCATCGTCATCGCGGCGGTGAGCGAGGCCGAGGTGAAGTCGGCGCTCGCGTTTCTGCGCGACCAGCTCGGCGACGGCATCGACATCGTCGGCGAGTGGGGCAACATCTTCGTCCCCGAGGAGTTGAAGGGTCTCGATCGCGTTTCGCTGGTTGAGAATCGCGAGTACTACGACAAGCTCTTCGACTCCGTCTTTCGGCGCGAAGTCAGTTACCAGACCTCGGCGCTCTACAAGCTCGTCGCGAAGTACCAGCCGGAGATCGTGATCGATTCGATCAACACGGCCACGGCGATCAGCTATCAGAATGAATTCGAGCTGGCCATCGAGACGAAGGAGTTGATCGACGGCTTCCGCGACCGCCCCGGCGACATTCCTCGCGACGAGCTGGAGCCGCTGTTCGCGACGATCCGAAAACTCCTCATCGCGCAAGGCATCCCGCAGATCGCACGGCACATTCTCCTGCTCCAGGAGACTCTTAAAAACACAAACGTCCAGACCTACGTGAAGGTCGGCACGACCGGCACCGGCGGCATGGGATTGAACATTCCGTACACGCACAGCGAGGACAAGCCGTCGCTGACGCTGCTGGCGAAATCGGCGATCGGCTTCGCGCACACCGGCCTGCTTTTCCTGATGGCGCGCACCCCCGGGGCGTCCGAGGACGAGCAGAGCGCGATCGTGAAGGAAGTGAAGCCGGGGGCGATGATCGGATTCCGCCGCGTCGAGAAGCGCCACATCGGCGTGCGCGGCGAGACCACCGGCGCGGCCTACCTCCTCGAGCCGCACGAGGAGACGCTCGGCGCGCAGCTGCAGTTGCGCGACGATGCGCAATACGAGCGATTTGAAGGGCGCGACGTGCCGCTGGAAGTCATTGGCGCCGACACCGGCGAGAATGGTTTCTTCTCCATCGGCGAGTTTCAGGCCATCACCTTTCCGCGGCAGATGGAGTACGTGACGCCGGAAGAAGTGGCGCGCACGGTCGTCCTCGAAATTCTCGGCGCATCTACCGGCCGCGACGTCCTCGCCGCGATCGACGGCGCCATCACCGAGCCGAGTTATCGCGCCGGCGTGCTGCGCGATCACGCCATTCGCCAGATGCAGACGCTCGAAGCGCAGAAGCGCGGCGAGGTCCCGTCGATCGCCGTCGGCCACCTCGGGCCGCCGCGGCTGTCGAAGCTGTTGGCCGAGGGATATCTGATCCGGCAAGCGGCAGGGACGTCGAAGATCGTCGAGATCGCCGCGATCGACGCCGCGGAAATGCAACGCCGCGTCGACGACTATCTTGCCGCGAATCCGGCCGTGACCAGCACCATCGTCCGCGTCGGTACGCCGATCCTTCGCGAGCGCGACGGCCGGCGGACGATCACGCGCGGTCCGCGCATCAGCATTCCGGCCGTCGTCGCGGGACACAGCGTCGTCGATCTGAATGACGATCGTATCGAGCAGTACGCCGCATCCGGTTGGGTCGATCTGCGTCTCTCGAACTTCGAGCGCTGGCAGCGCCGGCTCACGAACGCGAAGCCGGGCGACATCGAACGTTACGGATCCGCCGCCTTCGACGCCAAGCGCTACCCCGGCGAAACCTTCGAGCCCGGCGATTTCGTCGGCTGGCTATTCGTCAACGAAGCCGACGAACACAAGATCTACGGCCGGCGATTGTTCTGAGTACCGGTTTCACCACAAAGGCACAAAGGACACAAAGAGAACCCTTTGTGATCTTTGTGCCTTCGTGGTGAAACAGATTTCGCGCGCTAGAACGCGTTCAAAATGTACGCGAGCGGATTCACCGGATTGTTGTTCAGGCGCACCTCGTAGTGCAGGTGCGGGCCGGTGGAGCGGCCGGTCGAGCCGACGTAGCCGATGATGTCGCCGCGCTTCACGTGCTGCCCCGGCTTCGCCGCGTAGCCCGAAAGATGGCCGTAGCGGGTCGAGAAGCCGTAACCGTGCGAGATGTAGATCACGTTGCCGTAGCCGTTGGCCCATTCGGCCTTGACCACGATGCCGTCGGCGGGAGCGCGGACGGCCTGGCCGACCGCGGACGAAATGTCGACCGCGTTGTGCGTGCCCGGCTCGCCGGTGAACGGATCGGAGCGTCCGCCGAAACCATCGGTCAGGATGCCGCGGACCGGAGCGATCGACGGCGTCGAAGCCAGAAGCTGCGACTGCGCGACGAGTTTCTGTTCGAGCACGGAGAGATCGCTCTCGATGCGGTGCGAGCGGAAAGCCATCTTGTCGACGTCATCGCGGTACGGGTTGTCGCCGAGGTCTTGGGGGCGAAGGCCGCCAACGCCGCCCTGGGCGCTGTCATCGAGGCTGCTGATGCCGGCGTAGATGGCCAGCTTGCGGGTGCGGTCTTCAACGGTGTGGAGCTGGCCGCGGAGCGCTTCGACCGACTTGCTGAACTGCTCGTTCGCGGTCTGCAGCTCCTTGTTTTCGTGGCGAAGTTTGCTCAGTTCGTGGGTCTGCGAGAGGGAGGTGAAGTACTGGACCGAGAAGAACGTCGAGAGGCAGAGGGACGACGTGACGACCGAAATCAGCGAGAAGAGCAGGCGGTGTGACACCTTCAACTTCCGGAACTTCGCCCGTGCGTGGGGGACGAAGATGATTGTTGAATAGCGTTGATCCATGCTCACTCCTTGGCGCCATATTGGACAGAGGCGAGGGCGTATTCTATGGATTGAGGCTTCGGAGTCAACGCAAATTCGATCGTTAACTTATGTGTCTGCAAGCACTTCCGGGCGCATTTTATGGTGATACACCATATTCCATGAACATGGGGAAGGGTTTTCGGTGCATAACGCTAATAACATTTTGTGAGCTCTTAGCTATTAGCTCTTAGCTCTGAGGAGGGCGATGGGTCTCCGGCAGCAGGTGCCCGCTAAGAGCTAAGAGCTAACAGCTAAGAGCTATGTCCAATCTCCCGCCTCTCGGCTAAAATCTCCGCCCCCATGCTACGTTCCGTCATCGCCGCCACCGGGAGCTACATCCCGCCGGTCCGGGTTCCGAACTCGGAATTCCTGAATCACGACTTCCGCACGGCCAACGGCAAGCCGCTGGAGAAAACGAACGACGAGATCGTGAAGCAGTTCGAAGCGATCACCGGAATCCAGGAGCGCCGTTACGTCGAGCCGGGCACCGTCACCTCGGACATTGCATTCGAAGCGGCGAATGAAGCGCTGAAATCCTCCGGCATCGACGGCGAGTCGCTCGACCTCATCATCGTCGCGCACAACTTCGGCGACGTGCGCCGCGGCGGCGGCCCTCCCGATCTCGTGCCGTCTCTGGCCGCGCGCGTGAAGGCGAAGCTGCGCATCGCCCAGCCGCGCGCCGCCGCGTTCGATCTCGTCTTCGGCTGCCCCGGCTGGATTCAGGGCGTGATCACCGCCGACGCCATGATCCGCGCCGGCGACATCCAGCGCGCGCTGATCATCGGCGCCGACACGCTCTCGCGCATCTCCGATCCGCACGACCGCGACAGCATGATTTACGCGGACGGCGCCGGCGCCACGGTCCTCGAAGCGCGCGACACCGACTCCGGCATCCTCGCGCACGCCACGCGCTCCGACACGCTCGATCACTCCACGATGCTGACCATGGGCCCGTCGTACAAGGACGAGGTCTTCCTCGAGGCGCTCTTCCTCAAAATGGAAGGCCGTAAGCTCTACAAGTACGCGCTGCAGACGGTGGCCGGATCGATGCAGGCCTGCCTCGACAAAGCCGGCATACCGCTGGGCGACGTCTCGAAGATTCTCATCCACCAGGCCAACGGCAAGATGGACGAAGCCATCATCAACGCCCTTTACAGCGCGCAAAACCTCACGCCGCCGCCCGACGTGATGCCGATGACCATCTCCTGGCTCGGCAACAGCTCCGTCGCCACCGTCCCCACGCTCCTCGACCTGATCGCCAGGCAGCAACTCGACGGCTACGCCTTCCACAGCGGCGAGATCGTCCTCTTCGCGTCCGTCGGCGCCGGGATGCACATCAACGCGTTCGTCTACCGGATGCCGTAAGCGATTGATCCGCAGATGGCGCAGATGTTACGCAGATGAAACCTCTGCGAGCATCTGCGTAATCTGCGGATAGACTCAGTCGAAATCGAAAAAGGAGAAGCCTGCATGCGCCGAGTGTTGTTCGGAATCGGAGTCCTCTTCCTCGCTGTCAACGGGTTCGCGCAGAGCGCGGACGAGATCATCGCCAGGTACATCTCAACGATAGGCGGCATGGACCGCATCCAGGCCGTCACCTCGCTCAAGCGCACCGGCAAGTTTACCGGCGGCGGCGGATTCGAGGCGCAGATCCTCGAAGAGAACGCCCGTCCCAACCTGGTGCGGCAGGAGTTCTCGCTGCAGGGGATGACCGCCGTCAACGCGTACGACGGCACCACCGGCTGGAAGATCGATCCGTTCGAAGGGAAGAAGGATCCAGAATCGCTCAGCGAGGAAGAGCTGAAGTCGATCATCGAGGATTCCGATCTCGACGGCCCTCTCGTCAACTACGCGAAGAAGGGCAACAAGGTCGAGTCGCTCGGCACGGAGACGGTTGAAGGTTCCGAGGCCTACAAGATCAAGGTCACGACACCGAGCGGCGACGTGCGGACGTACTTCATCGACAGCAGCTCGTACGTTCCGATCAAGATCGAAACGCGCCGCATGATCCGCGGCGCCGAGCGCAACTACGAGACCATCCTCGGCGACTACAAAGAGGTCAACGGCTGGTACCTGCCGTTTTCCGTCGAGAACGGCGTGAAGGGAAATCCGAACCGTCAAAAGACGACGTACTCGAAGATCGAGGCGAACGTGCCGATGACGAGCGCGTTGTTCGTACGGCCGGGAAGCGGAGCGACGGTCGCCGTCGCAACGGCATCCTCGGCCGCGCCGCAAGTCGCCGCCTCAACTCCCACTCCCAACACCCCACCCCCCACGCCCACCGCCCCCATCACCGTCGATAGTGAAACCATCTCCGGCCTCGGCGCGCGCAACATCGGCTCCGCCGCAATGTCCGGACGCATCGCCGCCGTCGACGCCGTGCAGGAAGGCAATCGCGTCACGTTGTACGTCGGTGCGGCCAGCGGCGGCGTCTGGAAGTCGATGAACGGCGGCACGACCTTCAAGCCGGTCTTCGACAAACAGCCGGTGCAGTCCATCGGCGCCATCGCCATCGATCCGAAAACTCCGAAGACCGTGTGGGTCGGCACCGGCGAGTCGTGGACGCGCAACTCCGTCTCCTACGGCGACGGCATTTACAAATCGACCGACGGCGGAGACAACTGGACCAACGTCGGCCTGCCGAACTCCGAGCGCATCACCAAGATCGCCATCGATCCGAGCGACACCAACACCGTCTACGTCTGCGTCCCCGGAAAACTGTGGAGCGACAGCGACGACCGCGGCGTCTACAAAACGTCCGACGGCGGCAAGACATGGACGAAGGTGCTGAAAGGTTCGAACGCGTCGACCGGCTGCTCGATGCTGACGATGGACCGCGCCAATCCGAAGACGCTCTATGCCGGCATGTGGGATTTCCGGAGAAAGGGCTGGACCTTCCGCTCCGGCGGCGACGGTCCCGATGCGCCGAGCGGCAGCGGACTTTTCAAATCGATCGACGGTGGCGCGACTTGGCAATCGCTCGATGACAAATCGGCATCCGGACTTCCGACCAAACCGTGGGGACGCGTGGCCGTCACCGCCGCGCCGTCGAATCCCAACATCATCTATGCCCTCATCGAAGCCGAGCCGCCGAAAAACGGGCTCTATCGCTCCGACGATGGCGGCAAGACGTGGCAGGCTCGCGATCGCAGTCAGATGATGATCTGGCGTCCCTTCTACTTCGCCAACCTCATCGTCGATCCGAAAGATCCGAACAAAATCTATAAGCCGGGCGGCGGCCTGATCGCCTCGAACGACGGCGGCAAAAGCTTCAGCGGCATCGGCGGAGGCGGCCACGGCGACTGGCACGACGTCTGGGTCAATCCCAACAACACCGATCACCTCATCGCCGGCGACGACGGCGGACTTTGGTATTCGTACGACGGCGGTAATCGCTGGTGGAAGGCCGACAACCTGCCGGTCTCGCAGTTCTACCACGTGAGCGTCGACATGGATCGCCCGTACCACGTTTACGGCGGCCTGCAGGACAACAGCTCGTGGGTTGGCGATTCGGCGTATCCGGGCGGCATCACCAGCAGCCGCTGGGAAAACTTCTACGGCGGCGACGGCTTCTGGATGTTCGCCGATCCGAGCGATCCCGATTACATCTATGCCGAGGCGCAGGGCGGGGAAATTGGGAGAGTGAATCGCAAGACGCATGAGACGCGTCCGATCAAGCCGCTCCCGAATTACAAGGAGGGCAAACTTCGCTTCAACTGGAACACGCCCATCCACGTCTCCCACACCGGCACTCTCTACCTCGGATCGCAGTTTCTTTTCCGGTCGACCGACCACGGCCAGACCTGGGAACGAATTTCGCCCGATCTGACGACGAACGATCCAAACAAACAGAAGCAGGAGCAATCCGGCGGCGTCACCGTCGACAACTCCTCGGCCGAAATGCACACCACGATCTTCGCCATCGCCGAGTCGCCGAAGAACAGCAACGTGATCTGGGCCGGCACCGACGACGGAAATGTTCAGGTCACGCGCGACGCCGGCAAGACGTGGACGAACGTCGTCGCCAACATCCCCGGCCTGCCGAAAAACGCCTGGGTCTCGAGCGTCGAGCCGGGACACTTCGACGACGGCACGGCGTACGCGACCTTCGACCTGCACGCGTTTGGCGACATGAAGCCGTACGCATACAAGACCTCCGACTTCGGCAAAACATGGACGCCGGTAATCGCCGATGGCGCGGCGGTCCGCGGCTACGCGCACGTCATCAAAGAAGATCTCGTCAATCGCGATCTCCTTTTCGTGGGCACCGAGCAGGGATTGTGGATCTCTCTTGATGCCGGGAAACAGTGGGCGCAGTACAAAGGCGGCGATCTTCCGAACGTCGCCGTCCACGACATCGCCATTCATCCGCGCGACAACGATCTCGTCATCGCCACGCACGGCCGCGGCATCTGGATCGTCGACAACATCACTCCGCTGCGCGCGCTGACTCCCGAGGTGCTGCAGAAGGATGTGGTGTTCATGCAGACCGCGCCGGTGGTGCAGCGCATCCCCGCGCAGGGCGGATGGGCTAATGGCGACGCCGCGTTCGAAGGCGCGAACCCGCCCGACGGCGCCGTCATCACCTACTACCAGCGCACGCGCCACATCTTCGGCGACCTCTCCATCGAAGTGACCGACGCGAACGGCAAGAAGATCGGCACGATCCCAAGCAGCAAACGCCGCGGCCTCAATCGCGTGACGTGGGCCATGCGCCTTCCCGCGCCGAAGGTGCCCACCGCCGCCACCGCGGCATTCTCGGCGTCGCAAGGCCCGCGCGTCCTGCCCGGCACCTACACCGTGACGATGAAGAAGGACAAGAACGTCTACACCACGCCGGTCGAAGTGATCGCCGATCCGCGTTCCAAACACACCGCCGCCGACCGCCAGGCGCAATGGGACCTCGCCAACAAGCTCTACGCGCAACTCGGCGAGATGAGCTTCGCTGTCGAGCGCATCAATGGCGTCCGCACGTCGCTCGACGATCGCGCCTCGAAACTGCCCGCCGCCGATGCGCTGACCAAACGCCTGCGCACCGCGTCATCGGACGTCGACACCCTCCGCCGCAAGATCGTAGCGACGAAGGAAGGCGGCATGATCACCGGCGAAGAACGCCTCCGCGAAAACCTGACGGACCTCTACGGCAACGTCCTTTTCTACGAAGGCCGCCCCTCGCAAACGGAAGTCGAACGCACCGACGCTCTCAGCCGCGAGCTCGCCGACGTCGTCCACGACTTCGACGCCTGGACCGCGAAGGAGCTGCCGTCGATCAACGCTGCACTGGCGAAGAAGAAACTCGATCCGATCACACCGGTCACTCGCGAGAAGTGGGACGCCGCCAACGGCGGCACCTCCGGTTCGCCAGCATCAACGGAGCGGATCGATCGCTTCGAGAGGGATTAGAGCCCCCATCCGCAGATGTCGCAGATTGAGGACACCCTCATCTGCGTACATCTGCGGGTGACTCCCGTCTTTTGCGAACCGAGCGTCTCAGTTCTGTACGTAAACCATTGTAGCCAGGCGGGATAGTGGCGAATCGCGTATCGTGACCTTTCAGTCCGGCCGACATCACGCGTCAGTTCGGCCGACGTCCCGTGTGAGTTCGGCGGACATCACGCGTCAGTTCCGCGCACATCACGCGCGATGTCGACGGTCGTGACGTTCAGTTCCGCACACATCACGTGTGATGTCGACGGACGTGACGTTCAGTTCCACGAACGTGGCCTTCGGTTCCACGAACATTCCGTGTGATGTCGGCGGACGTGACGTTCAGTTCCACGAACGTGACGTTCAGTTCCGTGCACATCACGTGTGATGTCGACGGACGTGGCGTTCGGTTCCACGGACGTGACGTTCAGTTCCGAACACATCACATGTGATGCCGGCGGACGTGGCGTTCAGTTCTACGAACGTGACGGTCAGTTCAGCGAACATCACGTGTGATGTCGGCGGACGTGGCGTTCAGTCCCACGGACGTGACGTTCAGTTCCGCGTACATCACGTGTGATGTCGGCGGACGTAGCGTTCAGGTCGGCGAATGTGACGTAGAGACCGGCCGGCGTGAGTTCCGCTTGCGAAGGCTTTGAATGCGGAGAGAAATCAGCGGGCAGAGCTTCTCGCGGTCTGCTGCCGCAGACCCCATACAATCGCGTCCATGCTCAACCGACGCGATTTCGCCCGTCTCTCCGTCGTCGCCGCCGCAACTCCGCTCCTCGGCGCGGCCGCATCCAAGCCGCCGATCATCAAACCGAAGCGCCTCAGCGCCGGCGACACCGTCGGCCTCGTCCTCCCCGCCACCGCCGCCTTCGAGGCGGACGAGATCCAGTTCGCCAAAGAGCAGATGGAAGCGATCGGATTCAAAGTCGTCATCGGCGCACACGCCTTCGACAAATGGGGCTACTTCGCCGGCCACGACAAAGACCGCGCCGCCGACATCAACCGCATGTTCGCCGACGACACCGTGAACGGCGTGGTCTGCTACACCGGCGGATGGGGATCGCCGCGAGTTCTCCCATACCTGGACTACGACCTGATCGCCCGCAAGCCGAAAGTCCTGATCGGCTACAGCGACATCACCGCGCTCCTGAACGCCGTCCACAAAAAGACCGGCCTGATCACCTTCCACGGCCCCGTCGGCGGCTCCACGTTCGATCCGTTCACATTCGAAAACTTCCGCCGCGTAGTGATGACCGCCGAACCCGCCGGCGTCCTCCCAACACCGCAGAAAAAACCCAACGAACTAATCGACCGCACCAACCGAATCCTGAAAATCACCCCCGGCAAAGCCACGGGCCCGTTGATCGGCGGCAACCTCACCATGATCGCGACGCTGATGGGCACCCCCTACCAACCCGACACCGCCGGCGCGATCGTCTTCCTCGAAGACGTCCACGAAGAGCCCTACCGCATCGACCGCATGCTCACCACCCTCGCCCTCGGCGGCCTATTCGAAAAAGCCGCCGGCATCATCTTCGGCCGCTGCAGCGACTGCGGAGTCAAAGGCCCCAGCCTAAGCCTAGAAGAAATCCTCCGCGACCGGTTTGGCTCGTTACCCATCCCCGCCATCTCCGGCCTCTCCTTCGGCCACATCGAGCAGAAGCTGGTCCTCCCCATCGGCGCACGAGCGACGTTGGACGCCTATGCGGGTGTGGTGCGGGTGGAGGAGGGGGCGGTGGGGTAGATAGCAAGCAACAAGGATTCACTTGCGCCTTTTTCCCCATCGTGGTCTCTGGCTCAGGTCTTCCAAAGGGCGCCTGCCTCGCGCGAGAGTTGCCTTCTCGATTGGTCGCGGTCAATCAGCAACTCACCTGAACACGCTTCATCTCCGCATTTCTAGCCGGTGATAGGGAAATGTGGTATCACGTCACTCCATACATGTAACGCCGCGCTTCGGGTCAGCGCACTACCCTTCATAACTAGGTCAATGCCTTGACGTAACTCCGGGGCGGCCGTACGGCCGAAGGAGAAGGCATGCAACCAGGCTCGACTAGAAGCCACCACCCGAAAACTAGCACTGTGATTTTCTTCCACGTGAGGCGGAAAGCGCTGGTTACCCTTCTCGCTATCCTCGGTAGCGCTTCTACCGCGCTGGCGGCCATTCCCGGCGCGCCGCAGAACCTTAGCGCTTCGCCAGGTAACGGCCAAATCAGTCTCTCGTGGAGTGCACCCTCGTCGAACGGCGGAGCAACGATCACGAGCTACCGCGTCTTTCGAGGAACGAACAGTTCGAACCGCCTCATAGTCACGAGCGGGGGCTGCGCAAATCTCAACGCAGTCTTCTCCTGCACAGATTCGGGTCTTTCCAACGGGCAGTCATACGATTACATCGTCAGTGCTGTGAACAGCGCTGGCCAGGGCGCCCCGAGCAACTCCGCAACGGCGACACCCACCTCGCCCGTCAGCATTCCGGGCGCGCCGCAGAACCTCAATGCTTCGCCGGGCAATGGCCAGATCAACCTCTCGTGGAGCTCACCCTCGTCGAACGGCGGAGCAACGATTACGAGCTACCGCGTCTTTCGAGGAACGAACAGTTCGAACCGCCTCATCGTCACGAGCGGGGGCTGCGCGAACCTAAGCGCGGTCTTGTCCTGCACGGACACGGGGGTATCAAGCGGGCAATCGTACGACTACATCGTGAGCGCGGTGAATAACGCTGGGCAAGGCGCCCCGAGCAACTCCGCTACCGCGACACTCGCCTCGACCCTTTCCATCACCACAATTGCGCTCAACCCGCCAACGGCAACGGTCGGTGTGGGATATGCGGCGCAACAGGCCGTTATGGCCATCGGTGGTCAGACGCCGTACAGCTGGTCGGCCAGCGGGCTGCCGAACGGCATGGGTATCAATGCAACGACTGGTGCCGTATTCGGCACCCCGACTGTCGCAGGTACCTTCAACTTCACGGTCACCGTCCACGACAGCAGCAGCTCGCAGCAGACGGCCTCGAAGGTGCTGACGATTACTGTGACCGGCACCACCTCCACACTTTCCATCACGACCACTACGCTCAACCCGCCAACGGCCACAGTCGGCGTGGGGTACGGAGCGCAGCAAGCGGTGACGGCAACGGGCGGTCAGACGCCTTACAGCTGGTCGGCCAGCGGGCTGCCGAACGGCATGAATATCAATGCGACAACCGGTGCCGTGTTCGGCACGCCGACGGTTGCGGGTACGTTCAACTTCACGGTCACGGTTCAGGACAGCAGCGGTCCGCAGCAGACAGTCTCGAAGGTGCTGACGATCACTGTGACCGGCGCCACCTCCACACTTTCCATCACGACCACTACGCTCAACCCGCCAACGGCCACAGTTGGCGTGGGGTACGGAGCGCAGCAAGCGGTGACAGCGACGGGCGGTCAGACGCCTTACAGCTGGTCGGCCAGCGGCCTGCCAAACGGCATGAATATCAACACGACAACTGGTGCCGTGTTCGGAACGCCGACCGTCGCCGGTACGTTCAACTTCATGGTCACCGTCCAAGACAGCAGCAGTCCGCAGCAAACGGCCTCGAAGGTGCTGACGATCACTGTGAGCGCCGCCACCTCCACACTTTCCATCACAACGACGACGCTCAATCCGCCAACGGCAACCGTGGGTGTGGGATACGGAGCGCAGCAGGCCGTGACGGCCACGGGAGGCCAACCGCCATATACGTGGTCGGCCACCGGTCTGCCGAGCATCATGGGAATCAACGCGACAACTGGTGCCGTGTTCGGCACTCCGACGGTCGCAGGGACGTTCAACTTCACGGTCACTGTTCAAGACAGCAGCAGTCCACAGCAGACGGCCTCGAAGGTGCTGACGATTACTGTGACCGTCCCCACCTCCACACTTTCCATCACAACGACGACGCTCAATCCGCCAACGGCAACCGTGGGTGTGGGATACGGAGCGCAGCAGGCCGTGACGGCCACTGGCGGTCAACCGCCATATACGTGGTCGGCCAGCGGTCTGCCGAGTGTCATGGGAATCAACGCGACAACTGGTGCCGTGTTCGGCACTTCGACCGTCGTGGGCACGTTCAATTTCACCGTCACTGTTCAGGACAGCAGCAGTCCCCAGCAGACGGCCTCGAAGGTTCTGACGATTTCCGTTTTGCCTGCAACCTCCACGCTCTCGATTACGACGACATCGCTTAACCCGCCAACGGCAACAGTCGGCGTGGGGTACGGAGCGCAGCAAGCCGTGACGGCGACGGGCGGTCAGACGCCATACGCGTGGTCCGCGAGCGGCCTGCCCAGTGGCATGGCGATCAATGCGGCAACCGGTGCGGTGTTCGGCACTCCAACCGTCGTGGGCACATTCAACTTCACGGTCACGGTTCAAGACAGCAGCAGTCCGCAGCAGACGGCGTCGAAGGTGCTAACGATTTCCGTTTTAGCGGCAACCTCCACGCTCGCGATTACTACGACATCGCTCAACCCACCAACGGCAACAGTCGGCGTGGGGTACGGAGCGCAGCAGGCCGTGATGGCGACCGGAGGTCAGACGCCATACAGCTGGTCGGCCAACGGCCTACCTGGCGGCATGAGCATCAATTCAACAACCGGTGCCGTGTTCGGAACGCCGACCATCGCAGGTACGTTCAACTTCACCGTCACTGTTCAGGACAGCAGCAGCCCGCAGCAGACGGCCTCGAAGGTGCTGTCGATAACCGTTTCAGCCGCGACCTCCACGCTCTCGATTACGACGACGTCGCTGAACCCACCGACGGCAACAGTCGGCGTCGGGTACGCAGCGCAGCAGGCCGTGACGGCGACCGGCGGTCAGACACCGTACGCATGGTCAGCTAGCGGTCTGCCGAACGGCATGGCGATCAATTCGACAACTGGTGCCGTGTTCGGAACGCCGACCGTCGCCGGTACGTTCAACTTCACCGTCACCGTTCAGGACAGCAGCAGCCCTCAGCAGACGGCGTCGAAGGTGCTTTCGATCACCGTGGTCGGGGGAACCTCCACACTCTCGATTACGACGACGTCGCTCAACCCACCAACTGCGACCGTCGGTGTCGCTTACGCGGCTCAGCAAGCTGTGACGGCCACCGGCGGTCAGACGCCGTACAGCTGGTCGGCAGCCGGTCTGCCCAACGGTTTGACGATTAACGCGACCACCGGTGCTGTGTTCGGAACGCCCACCGTCGCGGGCGCCTTCAACTTCACCGTCACGGTCCAGGACAACGGCAGCCCGCGACAGGCAGCCTCGAAGGTGTTGTCGCTCTTCTGCGGTAGCGCCCAGCCGACATGCGCGCTGAATTGCTCGGCCGACGTCCCCGCGAGTGGCAACGTTGGCGCTCCGCTCTCGTTTGTCGCTACCTCCTCGTCTAGCTCGTGTACCGGGACCGTCTCGCCGTCGTGGACGTTCGGCGACGGCAAGACTGGAAGCGGTGCCTCGCTCACGCACGCATACCTCACCGCGGGAGTCTTCAACTGGACGCTAACCACCAGCCAGGGTGATTCGACCTGCGTTAGAAATGGTACCGTTTCGATTGGGACTCTTGCGGCCGGGCTCCCGACAATCGACTATTTCCGGGCCAATCACGACCAGATCGTGGTTGGCGGAACATCTGACCTCACATGGAGCGTTCGCAATGCCTCGACGATCACACTCGAAGGTTTGGGCGCTGTTGCCGCTAGTTCTGGTACGACAGTCACTCCCAGCAGTACAACCACGTACAAGCTGACTGCTACAAACAGCGCTGGGTCACAGACCGCAACGTTAACCGTGCGTGTCGATTCGGGACTCAACGTGTCCGTTCGCGCAGACCGAGTCTCGGGCACGACGCCACTCGTCGTCTCTTTCACCGTACTGGTGTCGGGGGGAGTGCCGCCGTATCGCTATCAATGGTCGTTCGGCGACACATCCGTCCAGCCGATTCATACGTGGTCTACCGCTACATCTGAAGACGTCACATGTAGCGTTACGGACACGCACGGAAGCATCCAGAAGAGCAATGTGCGGATCGTTGCCGCACCAAAAACCGATGGTGTCAAACTTGAGTTTCTCGAACTAAACCAAAGTAGTTCGCTGGTGGTATCCCGAATCGGAGCATCGGCAGACGGCGTAACTAAGATAGAGGTGCGCGCAACGACAGCAGCGTCTGGAAACGTGACTTTCAAGTTTGACGGTCGAGCAGGCCGTGCATTGGATGGTGGCTTGTTTCCAACTGTCGATGCGCTTGGATCGGGGGCGTCGACCATCACCGTTCGCAACCGGCCATCGGGTGCGCAGTTTGTTGCCTCAGCTTTCTATCAGGTGCCGGAGGATTTTAATGGAGCCACGGACGGGCAGTTCGAACGAGTGTTCCACTTTTCGGCACACCTTGGAGATAACGGAGCAGTTAGTGACATCGACAACGTGGAATTCCATCTACGTCGAACCCCAGTTGTCTTTGTTCATGGGATCTGGTCAGACTCGTCGACTTGGAACAATTTTTCACTGTCGCGCGAACTTCTGACGAGAAATGAAATGGTATTGGCCGATTGGGGAGGGCGGAGCTCAATCGCCTCAGCCGCGGATCAGGTACGACCCTATTTCAACGGTGCTATACAGCAGATGCGCATGCAGGGCATTGCAGTATCTCGGGTTGACGTGGTCGCGCACAGCATGGGTGGTCTTATTACAAAACAGATCGCCGCTAACGACGACGTCATAGTGCACAAATTGATTACCCTTGACACTCCTCATTTCGGAAGCGCTCTCGCGGACTTCGTTGTAGCAAACAGGCACAACGTGTTCATTTTGTTCGGCTTCCTCCCAGAACACCCGATCGATACGGGCGCCGTCGACGATTTGCGGGTCAGTGTGGGTGCGAGCTCCCGGAAAATAAATACGGGAAGCCTCCGGGGCCATTCAATAATCGGAGTAGCTTCAGACGACGAGCAGTGCGAAGTCACAGACAAGAACCAGCTCCCTAAGCTTGTCAGCGCGTTGTGCGCAGGCGACGTATTTGGTTTTCACTTCTCGACATTCGACGATTGCAAGCGCGGACTCCTGACTCGCGTCCTCGGCAATCGCTCGAACGACGAGATTGTAGATGTTGATAGCCAACGTGGTGGCTTGACAAGGGCCGTTTCACAATTCGACAGCGGTGCCGCAACTGGTCAGCACAGATGCGTCGCCGCACATACGAACATCACCTCCGATTTGTCCGGGGAGGTGTCGCGCAAAGTGAAGGCGCTCCTGAACCAGTCGGTGGTCACCGGCCCGTTCGAGAGGTATTCCCTTCCTCCCGCTAGTCTCGTCAACGGTACGCCGAGCACAGAAGGCGGGATTGCATCGGCGCTGGCCATCATCCCGGCACGACCTACGGCTAGCGATGCAATCTCGATTGCGGCCCCGATCGAGGGTGAAATCGTGACTCCGGGAAGCGCGATAGAAGTTGCGATTACCGCCTCGCCAGCATTCACGAACGCCTACGTAGTAACACCCGATCAGATCACGTCGGCGCTAGAGCAACCATTTCGGACGCGAATCGATATTCCTGCTACTGCCATCGGTCCGTATGCGATCGGTGTACGCGCGGACACGGGCGAGGGTGACAGTGCAACCGCCTCAATCACGCTCGATGTCAGGCCAAATGCTTCGGTCGCCAGTCTCATCGTGCAGCCACTTGAGTTCTTTTTGAAGATTGGAGATACGGTAAAACCCTTCGTCAGAGGAGTTTTCACTGATGGAGTAACGAGGGACCTTTCACGATCTACCGCCGTGGCTGTTGCGTCAAGCGACCCGGCCGTAGTGAGTGTGCTCTCGGACGGCTCTTTGAAAGCGATGGGATTCGGCAGCACACGCGTGACGGTGTTCTCCGGCGCAGCCTCCGCGGAGATCCTCATCAACGTCGAGTCGGTTCCCCGGAAGCGAGTGGTAAATCATTGAGATTGCTCAGTGGTTGCGACTAGGGCGTGGGTTCAGACTTCCCTATTCACCGGCGGCTGATGGCGTGGCATTACGACTCTCGATGGCTGAGTATCTTATGGTGTGTCGGCTAGTTTCGCTTCCAACTCCGCCCACCGTGCGTACAGCCGATCGACTTCGGATTGCGCGGCTGTGACATCGGCGAAGCGTTGCTGGAGGAGAGCGGCATCGGCGGCGATGGCGGGGTCCGAAGCGGCGGCGGTGGCTGCGGCTAGGCGGGACTCGGCGGTGTGGACGGCGGCTTCTATGCCGTCGTATTCGCGTTGGTCTTTGTAGGAGAGGCGCTTGGGGCGGGGTTTGGGTGGGGGTGCGGTGGCGTCCCGAGGTACGGTGCGGGGGCGGTTGTCCTGCCATTGCTGGTAGTCGGCGAAGTATTCGGCGTTGCCTCGGTCGCCGAGCGCGAGGATGGATGTTGAGACGCGGTCGATTAGGTAACGGTCGTGCGTTACCAGGACCAGGGCGCCGGGGAAGTCGAGGAGGGAGTCTTCGAGGACTTCTAACGTCGAGATGTCCAGGTCATTGGTGGGTTCGTCGAGGACCAGCAGGTCGGCGGGTTGGAGCATCAGTCTGGCCAGGACGATTCTCGCTTTTTCGCCGCCGGAGAGTTTGGACACGGACGTCTCTAGTTGTTCGGGGCGGAAGAGGAAGCGTTTGGCCCAGGAGGCTACGTGGAGGGTTCGGTCGCGGTAGACGACTTGGTCGCCTTCGGGGGCTAGGGCGCGCTTGAGCGTCAGCGTCGGGTCGAGGCTTTCGCGGTTTTGTTCGAAGTAGACGATGCGGAGCCAGTCGGCTTTTTCGATGGTGCCGGCGTCCGGGGGTAGTTCTCCGGTGATGAGGCGGAGGAGCGTCGTTTTGCCGGAGCCGTTCGGGCCGAGGATGCCGAGGCGGGTGCCGGGGGTTAGGAGAATGTCGAGATCGTCGACCAGGAGTTTGTCGCCCATCGACTTGCGCAGGCCGCGGGCGAGCCAGAGGCGTTTGGTTTTGCGTTCGGAGGCGGTGAAGTCGATTTTGGCGCTGCTGGTCGCGCTGCGCGATTTTGATTCTTTCAGCTCGCCGATCAGGCCTTCCGCGTTTTGAATGCGCGACTTTGATTTCGTCGTGCGCGCTTTCGGGCCGCGGCGGAGCCATTCGACCTCGCGGCGCACGAGGTTGGCGAGCGTTTCCTGGTAGGCGGCTTCGTTGCGGAGGACTTCGTCGCGGCGTTCGAGAAAGTCGGAGTAGCGGCCGTTGACCTGGAGCAGGCCGTCCGCGTACTGGCGATTCAGTTCGAGCATGCGCTTGGCGGTGTTCTCGAGGAAGTAGCGGTCGTGGCTGACTACGACGAAGGCTTTCGGTTCGCTTTTCAATAATCCTTCGAGCCAGAGGATAGCGTCGACGTCGAGGTGGTTGGTCGGCTCGTCGAGCAGCATCACGTCGGGCTCGCGGGCCAGCTCGCGCGCGATGGCCAGGCGTTTGCGCCAGCCGCCGCTGAGCGTGGCGGTGTCCTGCGTGCGATCCATGAAGCCGGACTTGCCGAGGGCGATGGCGATGCGGGACTGCTTGTCGTAGTCGTCGAGTAGGTGGTCGTTCTCGAGCGCTTCGAGGAGGACTTCTTCGATCGTTTTTCCGTGCGCGAAGACGGGATCCTGCGGGACGTAGCCGATACGGACGCCTTTGCGGACGGCGCGGTTGCCGGAGTCGGGCTCTTCTTCGCCGGCGATGATTTTGAGCAGCGTCGACTTGCCGGAACCGTTCGGGCCGACGAGGCCGACGTGGTCGCCTTCGAAGAGGGAGAAGGAGAGATTCTCGAAGAGCGCGCGGGAGGTGTAGGACTTGGTGAGGCGTTCGGCGGTGAGGAGGACGGGCGGCATTCAAAGGCATTCAACCACAGCGGCACAGAGGACACAGAGAGTGCTTCTCTCTGTGCCTCTGTGGTTCGTGATTTGTGAAGCGGACTACTTGTCGTTATGCAGCTCGACGAACTCGTAGATGAAATTGCCGGTGCCCGCGGCGTCGGAGAACTCGTTGATGACGACGCCTTTGGCGCAGCCGGCGCCGGCTCCGGTGCCGGGCGTGGCGGTCGTCGTTGCGCCGATGTTCCAGTTGGAGGTGATGTTGGCGGCGGTGCAGGGATCGATGCGTTTGAGAGACTCATTCGCGCTGGAGAGCGTCGAGATCGTCGGGCCGTCGATCGTCGTGCCGGATGCATTTTTCAGCGTGTAGTTTTCGCTGCCGTTGATCTGCGGGAACGCGCCGGCGGTCGTCAGGTAGACGACGTTCGATGCGAGCGTAACGCCCCAGAACGTCTGGAACGCGGCCTTCGTCGCGTCGCGGGCGATGATCACGTAGCCGTTCGCGGGGATGACCGTGCCGGCAGGGATCGTGTAAACAACGGTGGCGTTGGCTTGCGTCACGGTCCAGCCGGAGATGTCGGTTCCGGTGGGATTGTTGACGGTGACGGAGACGGCGGTCGAGGTGCCGACGTTGAGCGCGGCGTCGTAGGCCTTCGCGGTGAGCGAGTGCGAGCCGTTCGCGACCGCGGTCGAATCCCAACTGTACGAATAGGGCGACGTCGTGTCGGTCGATTTGAGTGCGCCGTCCACGTAGAACTCGACCTTCGTCACGCCGACGTTGTCCGAGGCCGTCGCATTGATCGAAACCGTTCCGACGACGGTCGCGCCATTCGTTGGCGACGTGATCGAAACCGTCGGCGCGGTCGTGTCGCCGCCGCCACCGCCCGAACCGTTCGCCAGCCAGGCGATGCCGTTGGCGACGAGAAGACCGTTGTCGTAGCTCGGGTCGTTGTAGCCGAGGAACGTGGAGTGGCCGCAGGAGTTCGTGGCGTCTTCGGTGATGGACGAATCGCCGATCGCTGCGACGCGGCCGCTGCCGTAGGTCGACGTCGCGTACGTCACGCCAGACGACGTGTCGTGCGTGACGGTCGTCTTCCAGACGTGGCCTTTCGCGGCGCCGCTGAGCGTCATCGACGTCGAGCCGAAAAGGCCGAGGCCGCGGCTGGAGGAGGGGACGCCGTACGCGCCGGTCCAGATGATCGGCGAGCTCGTGTCGGTGGTGAAATTGCCGTCGGGATGATTGTCGAACCAGCCGAACGTGCTGTCGGCGGAGTTGTCGTTGTAGGTGATGCCGAAGATGCTCGGGCTTCCCATCAGCGCGTTGAAGACGCCGGCGGCGTCGATGCCGTCGCTGTTGCGATCGGCGCCGGCGTGGTCGGAGATCATGAACAGTCCGCCGCCGTTGAAGACGAAGTTGCGGATGGCGGTGATCTCCGTCGACGTCAGCGCGATGTTCGGCTCGGGCATGACGAAGACGTTGTAGTGGCTCAGGTCCTGGGCGTTCGTGCCGTCGCCGTAGCTGATGCGCGCGCCGACCGGCAGCGACTCGACGTGGAAGCCTTTCTTCACGAGGTCGACGCCCATCGCGGAGTGCGCGCCGTTCCAGTAGGTCTCGGACGTCGATGACGTGATGCCCGCCTGATCGGGCGTGGGGAAGCGCTGCGCGGTGCCGCACGAATCTTCATCGAGCGTCCAGTCGGCGTTGCCCGCGGTTTGCGCGTGCGCGGCGTCGAAGAGGATCGTTTTCTGTTGTGCGGCGAGGTTTGTGGCAACGAGAAGCACGAGGATCACCAGGAGCGGGAGCAGGCATTTCTTCATCATTCCTCCGTTGTTCGGTGGTCTGGATGTTGACCACGGAATCGTTGATTGACCCGGGAAGTGTGCAGTTGTTGACCAGAAGAAGAGGGGAATCGTGGGGAGATTGTTCGTGATGTGCAGGTGAAGTGCCGGTCGCGAATATGATTCGGCGATGCTCGAAAAAAATCTCGACGACGGCATCCTCACCATTCGCCTCGCGCACGGAAAAGCGAGCGCGCTCGATCTCGAACTTTGCAATGCAATCGCGAGTGCGTTCGAGGAAGCAGCGTCGAATGATGATGTCGGATCCGTCATCCTCACCGGCACGGGATCGATCTTCTGCGCGGGCGTCGATCTGCCGCGCATGATCGGCGAGGGCGGCGACTATGTGCAGCTCTTCGTCGAAGCGCTCGATGCGGCGTTCCGCAGTCTGTTCACGTTCCCGAAGCCGTGCGTCGCCGCACTCAACGGACACGCCATCGCCGGTGGCGCGATCCTCGGATTTGCCTGCGATCACCGCCTCATGAGCGGAGGGCGTATCGGCGTTCCGGAGCCGCTGGTCGGCGTGCCGTTTCCGCCGCTGGCGATGGCAATCGTCCGCTACGCGGTGCCGAAGCCGCATCTTCAGCCGATGGTGTATTTCGGCAAGACGATGGATGCCGAGGCGGGGAAGGGGATGGGGATCGTGGACGAGGTGGTGCCGGCGGCGGATCTGCTCTCACGCGCGCGAACGATTGCGGAGCAATTGATGACGGTTCCGCGCGCGACGTTCCGGATCACGAAGCGGCAGCTCCGCGAACCGTATCTTCGCGATGCGTCGCACATCGCAGTGGCGTCGGTCGATGAGATCGACGCGATCTGGGCGGCGCCGGAGACGCACGAACACATTCGCGAGTATCTGGCGAAGACGCTGAAGAAGAAGTGATCGCGAAGCGGCTACGAGCGGCAGGCGCTGCACCTTGCCCAAGCACAGACAGGAGTGTCTGTGCCACACCGGCGCCGCCGGTAAAGGCTTGTATCAATGGCGCAGCCATGTGGCACAGACACTCCTGTCTGTGCTGGCGAGGCTCGGGACCGTTGAGAAAATCAACGCTGCTCCTGCGCAGCACACCGCTTGCATAACGTCGGCTCCCCGCCAACACAAAAAGAGGAGAAATTGATGAGACTTTTCCGGTCATTCGTCCCGGTGTTCCTGTTCCTCGTCGCACTCCCGCTCGCCGCGCAGAATCTCGAGATCCACTACATCGACGTCGGATGGGGCGGCTCGGTGTTCATCAAAGGTCCCACCGGCATCACCGTCCTGATGGAGGCCGGCAACACCGGCATGGGCACGCAGTACGTCGTGCCGTATCTGAAATCGATCGGCGTGCAGCCGGCCAACGGAATCGACTACGTCATCGGCGGCCATCAGCATTGCGATCACATCGGCGGACTCGATGAGGTCATCAACGCCGGCTACAACATTCACATCAAGCAGTACTACAACGGATCGACGTACAGCTCGTCCTGCGCGGACGGATGGAACGCTGCTTCGGCAGGCACGACCGCCGGTGCGCCGATCGCGATGCCGGTCGGCACGGTCATCGACCTCGGCAACGGCGCGACGATCACCTGCATCGCGCGCAACGGTTCGATCATCGGCGGCGGGTCGGTCGCGGTGACCGACGAGAACGACCGCTCGATCGCCCTGCTCATCAAGTACGGCGGCTTCGACTACATCTGGGCCAGTGACCTCGGCGGCGGACCCGACGCCTGCACCGGCCGTTCGACGACGCAGCTCGACGTCGAGACCTCGGTGATCAACGCTATTTCTCCCGGCGGCGCGCATCCGCTGATCACCGCTGGCGGCATCGATCTGATGCACGTCAATCATCACGGCAGCGAGAGCAGCAGCAATCCCACATACTTCAACAAGATCAAACCGGCGGTGGCCATCATCGGCGTGGGCGCGGGCGAATCGACCGGATGGGACTTGCCGCGTATCAAATCCGTCGATAGCGTGTTGCTCGGCAGCAGCGGTTGCACGACCGCGCCGCCGGCCTACGTGCTGCAGACCGAGGAGGGCTCTCCGGCGGGCACGAACACGAGCCACTCCGGATACTGCGTCGGCAACATCAAGATCACCACGGACGGCATCAGCATCTTCACCGTTTCCGCCGACGGTCTGGTGCATCAGGGGCCGAACGAGTTGGCGGCATCGGGACTGCCGAAGAGCTTCACGATCGACGACGTCGGCGGAGGCGGTGGCGACGTCACACCGCCCGTCACGTCGATCACCGCGCCGCTCAACGGCGCCACCGTCAGCGGCACGACGAGCGTAACCGCCTCGGCGACGGACAACGTCGGCGTAACGAAGGTCGAGTTCTATCTCGACGGCGCGTTGAAATCGACCGACACGACGTCGCCGTACTCCTGGAGCTGGGACACGACCACGGCCACGAACGGATCGCATTCGCTGACGTCGAAGGCGTACGACGCGGCGCTGAACGTCGGGACGTCGACGACGGTGACGGTCACGGTCAGCAACGGCGTGCCGGTGAACATCGGCAACTGGACGCTGACGCAGGCCAACGCAACGCTGACGTACACGATCCCGGCCGGAACGACGATTCCGTCGAAGGGCTACGTGATCATCGCGCGCAACGCGACGAAGACCGCATTCCAAACCTACTGGGGCGTGACCCTCGGCGCGAACGTCGTCTTCATCAACTCCGCCGACACGATGCCGCAGATCAACGGCAGCGAGACTTACACGCTGAAGAATTCGTCGGGCGTGACCATCGAAGGGACGACGGTGGCGATGGATACGTCCGGCGGCTCTGACTTCCAGCGCGCGACCTGCGGCGCGATCGGTACGCTGAGCAGTTGGACAAAGCTGGCCTCGGCGTCCGGCAGCCCCGGCACGGGCGGTCTCAATGGCTGCAATCGCGGACCGTTCATCAACGAGTTCTCCGACGCGTTGGGCACCGGAAACTACGTGTACGAGTTCATCGAGCTTTACAACGACAAGTGAGTAACCGCAGACACTGCGCCTTGCCAAAGCACAGACAGGAGTGTCTGTGCCACACCGGCGCCGCCGGTAAGGTGAGGGTTGAATCAATGGCGCAGCCATGTGGCACAGACACTCTTGTCTGTGCTGGTGAGGCTTGGGACCATTGAGAAGATGAACGAAACGCCGCCGGCCTTGCGCCGGCGGCGTTTTTTAGGTACCTTTCCGCCTCCCCACACGGGCGCATCCTCGGCGCTCTCGCTCCCGTTGCACCAATCAATCGATGCTTACAATTCTTCTTCTGCTGGCGCTGCATGCGCCCGAGGATTCTGTGTTGAAAGCGCGTTACATCGCTGTCGAAGGAACCGATCCGGAGTACGGACAGGGCGCGATCGAGCGCAACGAACTGCTTCACCATCCGCTGCCGGATCTGCGCTGGCTGATCGTAGCCGATACGTCGCCCGAAGATTTGCAGACGAAGCTGAATGACGCCGTCGATCCGAAACACGGCTCGTTCACCGTCGAATGCGCGAGTGCCGAGGAGGAAGCGGCGGTGCGATCGGGGAAGGTCACGATGCAGCGATAACGATTGGATTTAAGCCGCGATAGCGGCAACAGAGGGTAGCGAGGGGTGCGAGCGCTTTTTGCGAGCACCCCTCGAACAGGTTCGGGGATTGAAGTTGTGCCGCGTCAGCGGCACCGGACGCTTCGCACGAATTGAAACTTGCGAGAGTCTTCTTGTGCCGCTGACGCGGCACGAAAATCGACGACGCCTGTTTGCGAGGGGTTGCTCGCAAAAAGCGCTCGCACCCCTCGCTACCTTCTGGTTGCCGCTACGCGGCGCTCCGACGCGCGGCCCTACAATTTGTACGATGCCGATAAAACCGACGAAGGCACAAATTGCGGCGGCGTTCGGGACGACGTTGCCGGATGTCATCGCGCGCGATCTCGACGTAGTCTTCTGCGGCATCAATCCCGGTTTGTACACCGCCGCGGTGCAGCAGCATTTCGGGCGTCCCGGCAATCGCTTCTGGCCGACGATTTACAAGGCCGGCTTCACGCCGCGGCTGTTCCATCCATCCGAACAGCGTGAGTTGCTGAAGCACGGCTGCGGGATCACGAACGTGGTCGCGCGCGCGACGACCGCGGCCGCGGAACTGACGTCTGCGGAGCTCGTCGATGGCGCGATCGGACTTGAAAAGAAAATCCGCCGCTACCGTCCACGCGTGCTGGCCATCGTCGGCATCGGTGCGTATCGAACGGGATTCAATCGTCCACGCGCGAAGACGGGTTTGCAGGACGAGACGATCGGCGACACGCGCATCTGGATCCTGCCGAATCCGAGCGGATTGAATGCGAATTACCGGCCCGCGGAGTTGGTGGAGTTGTATCGGGAGTTGAAAGAATGGCTCAGCGGATCGTAAACGCCACCACCGCATCGCCGCGCTTCGTGTGCAGTTTGCCGTGTCCTCCCGCGGCGATGACGACGAACTGTTTTCCGCCCGCGCGGTAGATCATTGGCGACGCTTGGGCGCTGGCGGGCAGCGGCGCGTGCCACAGCTCCTTGCCCGTTTCGACGTCGAACGCCCGGAAGACTTCGTCCATCGCGGCGGCGATGAAAACGATGCCGTTCGACGTCGCGGAGCCGCCGAGGTTGGGGGAGCCGACGTTGGGCGGCAGGTTGGGGATGCGGGAGACGCTGCCGAACGGTGTTTCCCATCGCACCGTTCCGCGATCGACGTCGACCGCGGTCAGCGCGCCCCAGGGCGGCGGAGTGCAGGGGACGCCTTTCGGCGACAGCAGAATCGTGCGGTACATCGCGTACGGCGTGCCGCTCATGCGGTTGTATTCGCCGAAAATGCGTTCGCCTTTGCTGCGCGCGCGGTCGGCGTCGTAATCGGCGCGCGGGATCAGGCGCACCATCGCCGCGAGGCGGTTCGTGTTCGCGACGAGGATGTGGCGCGCCGGGTCGTATGACATCCCGCCCCAATGCATGCCGCCGACGTTGCCGGGAACCTGCAGCGTTCCGCGGATGCTCGGCGGCGTGAACATGCCATCGTGGCGCAGCGAGGCGATCGTCGATTTGCACGCGGTGCGGTCGGCGTCATCAACGCCGAAGACATCGTCGGGTTTGAGCTGCGAAGGAACGAGCGGCGGCGGCATCGTCGGGAAAGGCTGCGTCGGCCATGCCTCCTCGCCGGCGACGTCGCTGGCCGGCACGGGACGTTCTTCGATCGGAAAGAGCGGCTCGCCGGTGGTGCGGTTGAAGAAGAAGAGGTGTCCCATCTTCGTCCCCACCGCGACCGCCTTGATGCCGCGCACTTCGACCAGCACCGGCTGCGTGGCGATGTCGTAATCCCACAGATCGTGATGGACGACCTGAAAGTGCCACGCGACGTCACCGGTCGCGGCGCGGATGGCCACGATGCTGTTGGCGAGATCGTTTTTGCCGAGGCGGAGACCGCCGTAATAATCGGGACTGGGACTGCTCGTCGGGATGAAGACCATGCCCGACTCGGGATCGGCGGTGATCGGCGCCCAGGCATTGGCGGCGCCGCTGTGGAGCTCCCGCGCGATCGGATCGAAGGTCCAGCGCAGCGCTCCGGTGCGCGCGTCGTAGGCGCGGACGCTGCCGCGTTCCAGCTCCGCGCCGCCGTTGTCGCCGATGGCAGATCCGACGATGACGAGATCGCCGATCACCGCCGGCGGCGAGGTGACCTGGTAGTCGCCTTGGCGAACTTTGCCGACGTCTTTTTTGAGATCGACGACGCCGTTATTTCCGAAGTCACTCGCGAGTTTTCCGGTCGCAGCATCCAGCGCGATCAGCCGCGCGTCGATCGTCCCTTCGAAAATCCGTTTTCCCTTCGCCCAATACGCCACACCTCTCGACGTGACCTCGGAGAAATCGCCGTTGCGATCGACGAGCGGCTCGTAGATCCACTTCGGCTGCCCGGTCGCGGCATCGAGGGCGATGACTTTGTTGAAGCCGGTGCTGAAAAACATCGTGCCGTCGACGACGATCGGCGTGACTTCGAAGGTTGACTTCTGCTCGGAGTCTTTTTCGAAGGACGTTTCCCCGGTGTGATACGTCCACGCAAGTTCCAGCTTGCCGACGTTCGTACGATCGATCTCCGTCAGCGGCGAGTAGCGCGTTCCGCCGGCGTTCGCGTACGCGGGCCAGTCGCTGTTCGGAGCGGTCGAAGTGCACGCGGCGGCGAGGAGAAGCATCGCGATCAGGGTCTTTCGCATCGTCATATGATCCGTCATCGAAGGAGTGATTACGTCATGACGAACCGCGAGTTTTTTCTGAGCCGTTGGGAGCCCGAACAGCCGGCCTTTCTTCGCGTGCTGCGCGCGCTGCCACCCGACAAGCTCGATTACAAGCCGCACGAACGCTCGACCAGCGCGGGAGATCTGGCCTGGCAACTGGCTGAAGAACTCCGTGTTCTGGCCGGAGTCACGGAGAGCGGCGACATCAACTGGGAGTCGGGATCGCGGCCGGCCACGCTCGACGAAATCGTCGCCGCATACGAAGCGAATGCCGATTCCGTCCGCAAGCTCGTGAGCACGATGGACGACGCGCGATGGGATGGACCGGGACGATTCCTCTTCGGCGGCCACGAAGCGTGGAAGGCAGACCTCAGCAGCATCTTCTGGGGCTTTCTTCTCGACGCCATCCATCACCGCGGTCAGCTCAGCGCGTACATCCGTCCGATGGGCGGCAAGGTGCCGTCGATTTACGGACCGTCGGCCGACGACACGGGCGGGATGTAGGTTCAGCTTCGCTGGGTGTCGGGTGTCGGGTGTCGGGTGTCGAGAAGGCTGGGACTAACGCGGATTTCCGAGCCGCGCTGACTTGCCGAAGCCGCTTCTTATCAGGCCGCCTCCCCGACAGCCGACAGCCGACAGCCGACAGCCTGGTCTACAACTTCTCCACCACCGCGCCGAGCACGAACGTCGCGTACCGCTCGCGGAAATCGGACAGCGGCACGGCCTCGGATGGCGTGCGGTCGGAGAGGCGCGTGTAGAGATCGCGGACCGTGTCGCGGCGCGATGAAAAAAGCTCCGCGTTCAATTCGCCTTTGAGCGCGAAGAGGCGGAGGAAGTCGCCGCGCGGGAAGCGCAGCGGGCGGCGGAGGTTGTCGGAGCGCGGATCCCATTCGCCGATGATCACGTCGTTCTCGCTGCCGTCGGGATCGTGGCGGAGGCAGACCAGCAGTTCCGCTTCGATGGCCTGCTCACTCGTGGTGTCGAAGTCGGGCGGAGCATCGGGCAGCGGGCGATCGCGTTCCTGGTGAAACTCCTGGCGGATGGCGAGCACCAGCGGGTCGGTCGCGTCGAGCGGCGTTGCTTCGACTTCGCCCGGAACGAACGGAACGATCTCGGCGACGTCGACTTCATCGAGGCCTTTCAGCGACACCATGCCGATCAGGCGGACGCCGATGTATTCGAGCCCCGACAGCGACGGCGCGAAGCCGATGTATGTCGCCCACGGCGCGGTCAGCCGGAACAGTTGCTGCCCCTCGGCGGTCAATTCGTTCGACAACTCCTGCAGCAGCGGCAGCGACGCCACGATCCCTTCGTTGATCAGGTGCCCGCTGTTGTTCACGTACGCGTAAAACTCGCGCGCGTGTTGCGTGTGATCGATGACGTCGACGCCGCGCGCGAGCGGTGCGAAAAACGCCTGCACTTTTGAGGCGTCGTAGCCGTGCGTGAGGAGGAACGATGCGAATTCGTCGATCTCGCGCGTGGCCTTGCCGGTCGTCAGCCGCGACAGCTCCACGATGCCCGGCCCGTAAAACTCGGTGATGCGCTCGTTGCCGCTGCCTTTCATCGGCAGGAGGCGGTAGTAGCCGAAGTTGAGAGCGATGCGCACGCCTTTGTTGAACGCGAAGCCTTTGCTGCGGACGTCGGCGTAGCAGCGTTGGATTTCGACGGCGGCGCGGATGAGGCGCAGCGCGCGGCGGGTCGTGTAGAAGGCGCCGTCGCCGAGGAACTTTTCAAATTGCAGCAGGTGCCGGCCGGCGATCGAATCGAGCTTGCGCTGGAAGAGCAGCATCTGCCGGTACGAGCTGATCTCCTCCTTGCGTCCGCCGCGGCGGATGTTGCCGAGGGTTTCGGTGAAATTGGAGATGTCGTAGATCAGGCCGAAGCGGTGCACCATCGGATCGACGACGCCGGGCCGTCCGAAATCCATCGGCCGCGTCGAACGCGAATAGGCCGTGGCGCGCTTGTCGGCGGAGACGATCTGCTTCTCCGCCGTCACGGTCATCAACGTGATTCCGCGCCGCAGTTGATTGAGGATGGCGAACTCGCGAAGACGGCGCGCGATGAGCTGGAACTGCTCGCGGTCTTCGCGCGTCACCGCCGATTGAATGGCGTTCTGTTCGAAAAGGAAATTCTGGAAGCGCGTGTCGAGCAGCAGCGCCATCGGGATGGTCTGATCGGCAGCCGGTACGAACAGCGGCATGGCCGCGCGGAAAGTGCGGTCGCGTTGCAGCAGGTCGACCGCGATCTCGCGCATCCGTTCGATGGAGTCGCGGAAGGCCTGGAAGTCGCGGCGCAGATATCCATTCACGAACGACCGCAGCTCGCGCAGATCCGGTCCGATGAACTCCTCGGTGAGAATCAAAACGTCGTCGGTGAGCAGCCGGAAAAACTGCAGGGCGCGTTGTTCCTCGCCATCGAGAATCGGCGACGCTTTCGTGGCCAGTTGCGACATCGCATCGCGCGTGTCGGACGCCCATTTCGCGAAGATGCGGTACTTGAACGCGTCGCCCTGCGTCCGGCCGAGCTGCGTGTCGTGCGTGCTGACGCGGCGCGGAATCGACGAGAACTGCCGCGACAGATCGAACGAATGCGCCAGCCAGAAAACGGCGTGATAGTCGCTGAGCAGATTCGACATCAGCGCGTTTTCCGCGAGGCGCATGAGCTGCGTCATGTACGCGGTAGAGGCGAGTTGCGCTTTCTCCTTGGCCGGCTGCTGGCGGCCGGCCTGCCAGGCCACTTCGTCGGCCAGCCAGCGATCGAGTTTCGCGTCGAGCTCGCGAAGCGCCGGCGCGTCGGCGACCGGAAAGCCGAGGGTTGGGGACTGTGTCTCGTCGGCGGGAAAAATCTTGTACGGCTTCGGCAGCAGCGTATCCGCGCGCGGGAAAATCTCATCCAGCGTCCGCCCCAACTCGCTGCCGAGGAGAAACGTGGCCGTGTCGGGCCGCGAGGCGAGATACGTCTCGAGAATGGACGGCATTGAGAGCCGGAATTATAGGCGTCAACGCCAGACGGAGAGGATCATCCCCACGACGACGAAGCAGACCCAGTTATAGGTCGAGTTGATCAGCCAGAGCGGCTTCTTCGTCATCGAGAAGATCGCGGTGGCGAAACTCGACGGCGCCGCGAACCCAACCCAGACCAGCGTGCCGACGAACGCGCCGCGAAACAGTGTGTACGGCGGGAAGTGATTGATGATGATCGCTTCGACGTACGACGTCAGCAGCCCGCACAGAAACGCCATCAGGAAGAGGAAGGGCATCGCGCCGCCGGAGCCTTCCTTCATTTTCTCTTCCGGGATTCCCATCAAGCGGATCCACGGCTTCTTGAAGAGCAGCGAGTACCAAAGGCCGCCCAGGACGAAGATGACGACGCCGCCGACCAGAACCGCGAGGTAGTTCACGTGAGGAAAGGACAAGGACATGAGCTCTCCTTTTCGATCGTTGTGCGGATTTCCGCCACGATACGCCGATGTGCGAAGCGAGGCCAGCCCTATACTTCGCAGACTATGCGCCGCACATTCGTTTTGCTCGCTTTCTCGCTCGCCATTTCACCGTTCGCATTCGCCGCCGGATGGAAGAAGGCGTACTTCGGCGCGACGAAGCCCGGCACGTGGGCGCGCTACATCGATCACAGCTCCGATCCCGCCAATCCCGACATGACCGTGACGATGACGCGGCTCGGCGACGACGAAGGGCGCCCGCAGATCGAGATGAAGATGGACTCGAACGGCAAGTATCCGCTGGTCCTGAGCCGCTACATCCTGAAGAGCGGCTTCGACCTCGATCGCAATCTCCTCGACTACGGCCCGTCGATCGTGGCGGGCGCCGGCGGAGATGGCGATACGCAGACTGTGTTCGACGCCAATACCGTGAAACTGATGGCTGAGAACATGCCCGAGTACGGTCCGGCCGTGACCTTCAAAGGGAGCGAAGTCATCGACGGCAAGAAGACGGATCGCTACAGCTACTCGATCAAGCGTCCGGGACCGTCCGTGGAGGCTGGCGATTACTGGCTCAGCGACGCGGTGCCGTTCGGCGTCGTGCGCAACGCGTTCACGATCACCGAGGGCGACAAGGTCACGAAGTTCGAACGGAAACTGGTCGCGACCGGCTCGGGATCGGTGCCGGTATCCACCGCCGCAACGCCGGCGAAGGAAGCGAAGTTCACGTTGAAAGAGGCGTACGACGAAGGGCTGATCCGCATCGATGCGGAGGTCGACGACGCGGTGAAAAATGGCGAGAAAGTGCATCTGCACATCACGGCGAAGGAAGAGGCGCCGTCGCCGATGACGGTGACCATTCCGAAAGGCAAGACGTCGCTGCACGTCGACATGCCGATCGACGATTTCATCATCGATTCCCCCTCCGCCAAACCGCTCGTACTCACCACGGATCAAGGCGTGGACATCGACGTCAAGCAGACCGGCGAGCAGCGGGTGCTGAAGGGCAAGTTCCAGATCACGACGTACGAAGGGCAGCCGCTCTGGACCGGCGGCGCCACCGTCGGGCCGCCGAAATGAGAGTAAAAGGCGTTTCACCACAAAGGCACAAAGAGCACAAAGGTTTCTCTTGGTGTCCTTTGTGTCTTTGTGGTGATTAAAGCCTTTGCTGACAAGGCCGGCGAGACGCCAGCGTTCCGGCACGCGAGCGTGCTATCCTCCCGCCGCCCTTCCCGAATGGCGACATCTCCACGCTTGACAAGGTCGGTATGAACGTCAAAAAACGTCTGCTCGACGGCCCCCGCATGAATCGCGCGATCCGGCGCATGGCCATCGAAATCCTCGAGAAAAACCGCGGCACCCAGGACCTCATCATCGTCGGCATCCGAAGCCGCGGCGTCCCGATCGCCGAGCGGATGGCGAAGGAGATCGAGGAGATGGAAGGGCATCCGGTCAGCTCCGGAATCCTCGACATCACTCTCTACCGCGACGACCTCACCACGATCGCGCCGCAACCGGTGGTCAAGCCGACCAAGCTGCCGGAGCCGATCGACGACAAGATCGTCGTGCTCGTCGACGACGTGCTCTACACCGGCCGCACCGTCCGCGCCGCGCTCGATGCGCTCATCGACTTCGGCCGCCCGAAAGCGGTCATGCTGGCAGTCCTCATCGATCGCGGCCACCGCGAGCTTCCCATCCACGCCGACGTCATCGGCAAGACCGTTCCTACCGACGCCGACGAGGTGATCAAGGTGAAGCTGGTCGAAACGGATGGGGAGGATGAGGTTTTGATCATGGAGAAGTGACCCGCAGGGTCATCCTGAGCGAAGCGAAGGATCTCCTGCACCGCGAGACCGCGTAACCACACATGCGCACCGCCACCTCCGCTCTGAAATCCAAAGACCTGCTCGGCATCGAAGCGCTGCTTCCGGATGAGATCGAGTTGATTCTCGATACTGCCGAGGGGTTTAAGGAAGTGAGCGAGCGGCCGGTGAAAAAAGTGCCGGCGCTGCGCGGACAGCTGGTCATCAACCTCTTCATGGAAGCGTCGACGCGGACTCGGGTCTCGTTCGAGATCGCCGAGAAGCGCCTCTCTGCCGACACGCTCAATTTCACCGCCTCGGGATCGAGCGTCGAGAAGGGCGAGACGCTCATCGACACCGCCGAGAATCTCGTGGCTATGCATCCCGACATGATCGTCATTCGCGCCAAACATCCCGGCGCGCCGAAGATGCTGGCCGACCGGCTGCCGAACGTTTCGATCATCAACGCCGGCGACGGATCGCACGAGCATCCGACCCAGGCGCTCCTCGACGCGTTCACCATCCGCGAACGCCTCGGCAGACTGGCCGGCGTGAACGTGTCGATCATCGGCGACATCGCACACTCGCGCGTCGTACGCTCGAACATCCATCTGCTGACGAAGATGAAGGCAAATGTGACGGTCGCCGCGCCACCGACGCTGATTCCGTGCGAGATCGGGAAGATGGGCGTGCGCGTCGTCAACACGCTCGACGAAGCCGTCGAAGGCGCCGACGTGATCATGATGTTGCGCATCCAGCTCGAGCGTCAGGGCAAGCTGTCGTTCCCGTCGCTGCGCGAGTACTACAACACCTTCGGACTTACGCCGGAGCGGCTCGCGCGCGCGAGCAGCGACGCGATCATCATGCATCCCGGTCCGATGAACCGCGGAGTGGAGATCGCCAGCGACGTCGCCGACGATCCGAAACGGTCGGTGATTCTGGAGCAGGTCACGAACGGCGTTGCGGTGCGGATGGCGGTTCTGTATCTCCTCGGCGGAGCACACAATGTCGAGTAGCCTGCTGATTACCAACGCCCGTGTCGTCGATCCGAGCCAGAAGCTCGATGCGAACGTCGATGTGTTGATCGAGAACGGCGTCATCGTCAAGTCCGACAAGCGCGTCAAAGCGAACGTTGAAACGATCGATGCAAAAGGCTTGATTGCTGTTCCTGGCCTGATCGATCTGCACACGCACCTTCGCGAGCCGGGGCAGGAGCACAAGGAGACGATTGCCACCGGCACGCGCGCCGCGGTGGCGGGCGGCTACACCGCCGTCTGCGCGATGGCCAACACGCTGCCGCCGAATGATGAGCGCGCGGTGACGGAGATGATCATCGCCGAGTCGCGGCGCAACGGCGCGTGCCGCGTCTACCCGATCGGCGCGGTGAGCAAGGGACTGAAGGGGGAGGCGCTCGCGGAACTGGCCGATCTGCGCACGGCCGGCTGCGTCGGCGTGAGCGACGATGGCAAGCCTGTCTGGAACGCGCAACTCATGCGCCGCGCCCTCGAGTACTGCACGATGCTCGGCATCCCGGTCATCGCGCACGAGGAGGATGCGAATCTCACCGATGGCGGCGTGATGCACGAGGGCTACTTCTCGACGCTCCTCGGCATGGGCGGAATCCCGGCAGCCTCGGAGGAGACGCTCGTCGCGCGCGACGTGATTCTGGCGCGCGTTACCGGTGCGCATGTGCACATCGCGCACGTGTCGACTTCCGGCGCGGTGGAATCGGTGCGCCACGCACGCGCGGCCGGCGTCCACGTCACCTGCGAAGTCACGCCGCACCACATCGCCCTCGGCGACGCCGCCGTCCAGTCGTTCTCGACGAATCTGAAAATGAATCCGCCGTTGCGATCGAAGGAACATCGCGATGCGCTCCTGGCAGGCATCGCCGACGGAACCATCGACGCCATCGCCACCGATCACGCCCCGCATCATTTCGACGAGAAGAACGTGGAGTTCGATCTGGCGCCGTTCGGTGTGATCGGATTGGAGAGCGCGTTTCCGATCTGCTACGAACATCTCGTGCGCGCCAAGGTCATCGAGCTCGATCGCCTGATCGATCTGATGTCGTGCGCACCGGCCCGCATTTTCAATTTGCCCGGCGGAACGCTGAGCGCGGGAGCGCCGGGCGACGTGACGTTGCTCGACCTCGATGCGCCGATCACATTCACGCCGCCGTTCCAATCGAAAGCATCCAACTCGGCATTCATCGGACAAACGCTGCGCGGCCGCGCGGTGACGACCATCGTTGGCGGCGAAGTCCGTTACGACATTCGCGTACCGAAGAAAAAGACGAAGCGATGAGCGACCTGAAGCCGAAGCGCGTCGTCATCGTCGACGACTCGCCCGCGTATTGCGATCTCTGGTCGAACTTCATGATCGAGCGCTACGCCGAAACCGCGCACGTTGAAACGTACGCCCATCCGTACGACGCGCTGCCGAAGATCGACGACAGCATCGACCTGCTCATCGTCGACCTGGAGATGCCGGGCATGGATGGAAAAAAGTTCGTCGACTACGCCCGCGCCAAAGGCGTCCCCGCCAAGCGCATCGTCGTGACGTCATCGCATTCCGCCGACGAGCTCCACGAGCGCTTCCGCATCGGCGAGACGATCGCGGTCATCAACAAAACCGAAGCGCGCCAGCAGGAGGCGTTTCTGATGATCCTCGATTCGGTAATGCGGCGATGACGGTAGTGCCCGCACTACGCGCGCGGACCTTATAATCGCCCCGTGACCGTCCAGACCCCGATGCCGCCAGCCGAGCAGGCACCGAGCTTTACGCTCAACGACCTGCTGGTCTACATGGCCAAGCAGCAGGCCTCGGATCTCCATCTCAAGCCGATGCGGCCGCCGCTGCTGCGCATTCGCGGCAAGCTGGTGCCGATCAAGAGCGATCCGCTCAAGCCGGCCGATCTGGAGAAGATGCTGCTGCCGCTGCTCAGCCGCGGACAGAAGGAAAAGTTCGAGGCGTTGCAGTCGGTCGACTTCGGCTACGGCGTTCCGGGCGTGGCCCGCTTCCGCGCGAATGTCTACATGCAGCGCGGCACGGTCGGCGGTGTCTTCCGCCGCATTCCGATCAACCTGCAGACCATCGAGGCGCTCGATCTGCCCGACGCCATCCGCGATCTCACGCAGATTCCGGACGGCCTCGTGCTCGTCACCGGCCCGACCGGCTCCGGCAAGTCGACCACGCTGGCGGCGATGATCTCGCACATCACCGAAAGCGAGCCGCTGCATATCGTCACCATCGAAGATCCGATCGAGTTCCTCTTCGTCGACAAGGTCGCGGCCATCTCGCAGCGCGAAGTCGGCACCGACACGCCCAACTTCCGCGAGGCGCTGCGCAACGCGATGCGCCAGGACCCCGACGTGATCATGGTCGGCGAGATGCGCGACAACGAAACGGTCGAGACGGTGCTGACCGCCGCCGAGACCGGCCACCTGGTCTTCTCCACGCTGCACACCAACAACGCCGCGCAGACCATCGACCGCATCATCGACATTTTCCCGGCCGATCAGCACAAGCAGATCCGCTCGCAGCTGGCGCTGGTGCTGCGCGGCATCATCTCGCTCAAGCTGATCAAGACCACCAGCGGAGCGCTCACGGCAGCAGTTGAGATCCTCAAGAACTCACCGCGCATCGCCCGCCTCATCGAAGAGGGCAACACGAAGGACATCCTCGAGGAGATGGAATCCTCGGTCGGCCTTTACAAGATGCAGTCGATGAATCAGTCGCTCATCGCGCTGCTCGTGCATCAGAAGATTTCGTATCAGGACGCGATGAAACTTTCCAGCGATGCCGACGACCTGTCGCTGAAGGTTCGCAAACTCTTTCCGCAGATCGAAGACCGCGTCCGCCAGGGGGGAGACATGGCTCCAAGCGATTCCGATTTTTCCCAGATCACCGAGCTGATGGACATCAAGCGGCTCTACGAAGAGCAGGAAGTGCACTGGCGCCACCGCGTGTCGGTGAAGGAAGAGGAGCTGGAGAATCTCAACCACGACATGGAGTTCCTCCGCCAGCAACTCCAGCAGAACTCCGCCTCGCGCTCGCAGCACGACGAAGAGGTGACCCGCCTGCGCGGCGAAAACGAACGCCTCCGCGCCGATGCGCAAGCGAAGATCACGCAGCTGCAGGAACGGATCAAGGAGCTGAATCAGAAACTGATGGCGGTCACGGGAGCAAAGAAGTAAAGCGATTCAACATTCGCTTTGACTTTGAATCCGATGCCCTCCACGCCGACCCGCGAGCTCCAAACCTTTCAAAACCCCAACCCCGAACGCGATTACGAGATCGCCTTCGAGGCGCCGGAGTTCACCTGCCTCTGTCCGATGACGTCGCAGCCGGACTTTGCCACGATCCGCATCCGCTACGTGCCGGACCAGAAGTGCGTCGAGCTGAAGTCACTGAAGCTGTATCTCTGGTCATATCGCAATGAAGGGACCTTCCACGAGGCGGTCACCAACCGCATCGCCAACGATCTCATCGCTGCGCTCGAGCCTCGCTATCTCTATGTCGAAGGCGACTTCTACGTTCGCGGCGGCATCAAGACGGTCGTGAAGGTCGAGCACCGCAAGTAGATCAGAGCGACAGCCGCGTGAGTGCTGTTCCGTGAGGCGGAACGCGAAACGCGAACGGACGTTTTTCCGTTGTGGCGAGTTTCTTCATTCGCGGCCAGTTGCGGACGAGCTGTTGGATGAGCTGGCAGCGCGAAAGTTTCTTGCCGCCGAGGAAGAACGCGGCAACCTTGTGGCGGCGTACGGCCTGAATTTCTGCAGGATTCCAGCGGATGGCGTCGTCGCGCGTGACCAGAATGAGGTCGTTGTCGCCGATGAATGGCAGCCATTCGGCGTCGGTCGCGTTTTCAGGGAAGTGGTCGCGAAGATGTACGACATCCTCGCCGAACTCCTTCATGCCGCCGGCGAGGTGCGAGGAGAGATTGTTATCGAAGAAGAATCTCATGCGGCAGCGGCGAGCTTCTGCTCAAACTGCACAGCATCCTCAACTTCCTCCGGCTGGAGTTGCAGCCAGTCGCAGACCGCATTGACCCGTTCGCGCTCGGCCATATACAGGTCGAAGACGTTGGCGGTCTTGATTCCTCGGTTCAGAACAGTCGGTGCGCCGAACGAAATACGAGGATCGACGATGACCCGTGTTTCCGGACCAAGCGGATACCAGCGCTCAGCGAACCCGGTCGCATCGTGAAACTTGATCTCGGTCGCGAGGTCTTTGATGACGGGTGCGATGACCCACTGTCCACCCGATAGCAGTTCGAGTAGCGATTCCGCAGTGGTGGGAGATTGCTTTTTCACCTGCAGGTAGACGTTCCTGCCGTCCGTGAAAAAACTTCGCTGCGCGAAATGGTGGCCGCCGACGAGCGTGTCGGCCTCGTCCAACGCGCGGCGCAGCTTCTGGAGCGATATGCCTGCGTCCAGGAACCGCCTCACAAACAGTAAGTCAATGAGATCAAGAAACGACGCGAACGGAGTTTCGTCACCGTCGCGATGAATGACGGGTGCTTTCCGGATTCGACGCACCGTCTCGCCGGCCGCCGTGTAGTTGTACTCATAGCCAACCAGCCAACGGCGAACGCGTTCCGGACGCAGGCCGACCAATCGGCCTGCCATCGCGGCCGTATACGCGGGGACGTCCCAAGGGTGCAACGCTGAGGTGCTCGCCGTCATCACGGAATAGCTTACTCGTTCTACACGGAGGAGAGTGTTATAGCTCCGGTTCCGATCCCGTCAACGTCCGGAACGCATCGACATACTTGTCGCGCGTTTTCATCACGACGTCCTCCGGCAGTTCGGGCGGTGTTGAGGCTTTGTCCCATCCAGTTGTTTCCAGCCAGTCGCGGACGAATTGTTTGTCGAAGGACGGCGGGTTCTTGCCGACCTTGTAACTTTCGGCGGGCCAGAAGCGGGAGGAGTCGGGGGTCAGGGCTTCGTCGATCCAGACGACGACATTGCCGCGGTTGGGATGTTCGTCGATGCCGAATTCGAACTTCGTGTCGGCGATGATGATGCCGCGCGTTTCGGCGAATTCGGCGGCGCGCTTGTAAATGCGCAGCGTCATGTCGCGCAACTGCGCGGCGAGATCGTCGCCGACGATCGTGCACATGCGCTCGAACGAAATGTTCTCGTCGTGGCCGGTTTCTTCTTTCGTCGCCGGGGTGAAGATCGGCTCGGGCAGTTTGCTGGCGGTGGTGAGGCCTTTTTCCAACTCGATCCCGCAGACGCGGCCGGTCTCGTTGTACTCCTTGAGTCCCGAGCCGACCAGGTAGCCGCGCGCGACGCATTCCACCGGCACGACGCGGCACTTCTTCACGATCACGCTTCTTCCGCGCAGATCGGGATGCGCGCGCACCTCGGCTGGAAACGCATCCCACTCCGTTTCGAGGAGATGATTTTCGATGTCGCCGAACTGGCGGAACCAGAACGTCGACATCTGCGTCAGGATTTTTCCCTTGTCGGGGATGCCGGGCGAGAGGACGATGTCGAACGCGGAAATGCGATCGGTGGCGACGAAGAGAAAGGAGTCGCCGAGGTCGTAAACGTCGCGCACTTTTCCGCGGCGGGCGAGTGGGAGAGGAAGGCTCGTTTCGAGAAGCGCAGGCATGATTCGAAGTCTATCCTGACGCGCCGCAAGGCGGCGCGTCAGGATCTCCGGTCAGGCCGCCTTGCCAGTCATTCCGTGCGAACTCTGCTGTTGACGACGCTCGCCTGTCCGAGCCGCGTCGCGGTTCCGCGGATTCCGCGCGCGAAATCCGAATCGATCTTGCGGCCGAGCGTCAGCGGACGCGCCATCCCCATCTTGAAGAGAACCTTGGCGTCGGCGAGCAGCGTCGGACCCTGGTACGTCGGGTCGCCGGAGAGATCGTCGATTGTCGATGAGTAGGGGAAGACGACCGCCGTCTTCGAAGGATCGTCGACGAAAAACTCGATCGATCCGCCATCGACTTCCGCCGGCAACGACGCCTGACGATGTCCGAGTCCGGGGATATCGAGCGTCGCGCCCTGCTTGATCGTCTTGCCGTCGGCGTCGTAGATATTGATGCGCAGCGTGACGTTCGAGCGGCCGAGGTTTACGGCGCCGACGTTCGTGCGCCATCCTAGGCGGGCGACGTTGCGGACGCCGTGCGCGACGGCGCTGATGCCGTCGGTGGCGAAATCCTGCAGGCCGGCCCAGACGCCGGGGATCGTCTGACCGTACGTGCCGCTTTGCACGTTGTTGTAGGTGTTCGTCGTGACCAGGAACGAACGCGACAATACGTCGTTCGGCACCTTCGGATTGTCCTCGGCGAACGTGGCCACGAGCAGCGCTCCCGATCCGCTCTTGATGCCGAAGAGATCGTCGAGGATGTTGTCCGACAGCACCGTTCCATTCGCCGGAACGGTGAAGGATTTCTCGATCGCGGTGCCGCCGCCGGTCGGCAGAAACGTAACGCTGACTGTGAGCGGGTGATCGAGCTGCGGATTGAAGACGCTGAATTGCGTCAGCCAGCGCGTCCCGAAGTTCCCGGCGGCATTGGCCGAGGCCGGAATGACGTAGGTGTCATTGATCTGCGCGGCGAGTGGAAGAGAAACGGCAACGAGAAGCAGGGCGATGAAAATGTACCTGGAAGTGTTCATGATGAAACCTTTCCGGGTACCGGCGAGTGAGTGAACGGACGAGGCCGCGCACTCATTCCGAGGCGGCGTAGAATGTCGCGATGCGAATCGCGTCAGGGAAAGTCGTTGATGGACAGGTCGTGTACGAAGGCGAATTGCCCGAAGGAGCGGAAGTGACGCTTCTCGCGTACGAGCCGGAGGAGACCTTCGAAGTCAGTCCTGAATTGAAAGCGGTTCTTCTCGAATCGATCGCTCAGTGCGAGCGCGGGGAGACCATCCCTGCCGAGCAGCTCTTTCGGGAGATGCTCAGCCGCGAATGAAGGATCGACTTCCGGTCGAGATCAGCAGTCTCGCCGCGCAGCACATCCGTGAATTGGAGTCGTGGTGGCGACGGAATCGAAGACTTGCGCCGAGGGCAGTGCGCGAAGAGCTTCAGCGAGCGGTCCGACTAATTTCGATGACGCCGTTTATCGGCCATCCGGCCGCGGACGTCGAGCTCCAGAACGTCCGTCGCATCCATATCGCGCGAATCTGGCACCACCTCTATTACCGAGTTATCGAGGATCCCGAACGGATCGAGGTACTTGCTCTCTGGTCTGAGAGCCGCGAAGGTGGGCCGCCGATCTGAGCTACCTCTCCTCCATCCCCTTGTAATCGCGCCGCGCGGCGCCGGTGAAAATCTGGCGCGGTCTTGCGATCTTCTGGTCGGGATCGTTGAGCATCTCGCACCATTGCGCGAGCCAGCCGGAGACGCGGGGGATGGCGAAGAGGACAGGGAACATGTCCATCGGGAACTTCATGGCCTGGTAGATCAGGCCGGAGTAAAAGTCGACGTTCGGGTAGAGCTTGCGCTTGATGAAGTACTCGTCTTCGAGCGCGATCCGCTCCAACTCCAGGGCGATGTCGAGCAGCGGACTCGTGCCGGTCACTTTGAAAACTTCGTACGCGACGTTCTTGATGATCGTCGCGCGCGGGTCGTAATTCTTGTAGACGCGGTGGCCGAAGCCCATCAGCTTCACGCCTTCGCCCTTCTTCACCTTCTCGATGAAGGCGGGGATGTTCTGCTTCGAGCCGATCTCCGTCAGCATGCGGATGACCTGCTCGTTCGCGCCGCCGTGGAGCGGTCCGTACAGCGCGGCACAGGCAGCGGCGACGGCGGAGTACGGATCGACGTGCGAGCTCCCGACGACGCGCATCGTACTCGTCGAACAGTTCTGCTCGTGATCGGCGTGCAGGATGAAGAGCACGTCGAGCGCGCGCACGAGAGCCGGCTCCGGCTCGTATCGCAGTTCCGTCGTGCGGTACATCATGTTCAGGAAGTTGGCCGGATACGACAGCGTGTTGTCGGGATAGACGTATGGCATGCCCACCATGTGGCGATAGCCGAAGCCGGCGATGGTGATCATCTTGGCGATGAGCCGTTCGATCTGCCGCTTGCGCACGTCCTCATCAAAAATGTTTTTGGCCTCGGGATAAAACGTTCCGAGGGCGCTGATCATGGCGATGAGCATGCCCATCGGATGGGCGTTGTAGCGGAACGAATCGAGGACGCCTTTGAGGTTCTCGTTGATGAATGTGTGATGGGTGATTGTGTGCGTCCACGCGGCCAGCTCGTCCTTCGTCGGCAGTTCGCCGTGGAGCAGCAGCCATGCGGTCTCGAGATACGTGCTCTTTTCCGCGAGCTGCTCGATCGGATAGCCGCGGTATTCGAGGATGCCTTTGTCGCCGTCGATGAAAGTGATCGCGCTGCGGCAGGCGGCCGTGTTCATGAAGGCCGGGTCGTACGTCATCATCCCGAAGTCGTCGTCGCTGACTTTGATCTTGCGCAGATCGGTGGCGCGGATGGTTTCTTCGTTGATGGGAACGTCGTACGACTGGCCTGTACGGTTGTCGGTGATGGTGAGGCTGTTGGTCGGCAAAAGGACTCCTCCGGTGCAGATCGAGCGCGTCAATCTATCAAAAACTCGCCGGCGCGCGCAGCGACGAGCGCCGTGGCGACGATGGCCGCCGTTTCGGCGCGAAGGCGGCGGATGCCGAGGTGTTCGAACGCGCAACCATGCTGCGGTGCAAGTTGCAGTTCGCGTTCCGACCATCCCCCCTCGGGGCCGATGAAGAGTATGGCGCCATCGCTGATCTCGCTCGACGTCGCTTCTGCATCGGCATCGAACAAGATTTTCGTCCCTTGACGCTTGACGATTTCGTCGAACGGCTGCGGCTCTTCGACGATCGGGATGACTGATCGTCCCGACTGCTTTACAGCCTCGAAGACGATCTTCCGCCAGCGCTCCGCTTTGCCGCGATAGCGCTCGGCGCGGATTTCGACGCGATCGGCGACGACCGGAATGATCGACCGGACGCCGAGCTCCGTCGCCTTCTGCAGGACGATGTCGAACTTGTCGAGGTTGATGATGGACATCGCCAGATGGATGGCCGTACGCGCTTCGCGATCGGGCGCGGGTTTGAGGACCTGCAGACCATTCTCTGAGTACTTCGCCACGAAGGCCGCGCCGCGACCGTTGAACACTTCGACCTCTTCGCCCTCTCGCACGCGCACCACGCGCGCGTGATGCTGCTCGTCGTGACTGAGCGCGACGGTGTTGCCGGAAGCGAGGTGGGCGTCGATGAAGAAGCGGTGGTGCATAGTGGACCAGTAGATTAGTAGATCAGTGGATCAGGACAAGAGGACGTTTTGATCCTGATCTACTGATCACTGATCTACTGATCCACTAAGAATCCTCTCCTTCGCGAACGGCACCAGCAGCAGCCCCGGGATTCCGAGCAGGACGGTGAGCCAGAAGTATGCCGCGTAGCCGTTGTTCTGCGCGATCCAGCCGCTCGGCGTTCCGATGACGACGCGTGTCAATCCGAAGGCGGCGGTCAGCATCGCGTACTCGGTGGCTGCGCGCTCGCGGTCGCAGATGGCCATGAGGAACGCCAGGAACGCGCCGGTGCCGAGGCCGTAACCGATGTTTTCGACGATGGCCGCGGCGTAGATGGCCCAGCGTCCGGCGTGCGTCGTGGCCACGAGCGCGTAGCCGAGGTTGGAGGCGATCTGCGCGGCGCCGAGCCAGAGCATGGCGCGGTACAAACCGATGCGGGCCACGATCGCGCCGCCGGCGATCGCGCCGAGGATGCTGATGATCACGCCGATGACGGCGGTGATCGTGCCGATCTCCGCGGGCGAGTAGCCGCGGTCGACCCAGTACGGTTTGATCATCGCATAGATGGCCAACTCTCCCAATCGATAGAGCAGGACGATGGCCAGCAGGACGCCGGCGCGCGGACGGCGAAGCCATTCGCCGAGGCCGCGAAAGAGATCGGTGATCGATTTGCGGTCGTCTCGCGCTCCGCGATCGTCCGGTAGGCGTAGCGCTACGATCAGCACGGCGATGGCGATGACGCCGCTCGCGGCGAAACTGCCGCGCCATCCGATGACGCCGGACAGCGCTACCAATCCTCCGCCGCCGACGATGAGCGCGGTGCGATACGCGGCCACGCGGATGGAGTTGACCGGCCCGACGAGCTCCGGCGGCGTCGCGCGGATCGTGAAGGCGTCGACGGCGAGATCCTGCGTGGCCGAGGCGATGGCGAAGATGGCGATGATCGTCCAGAACGCCGGACCGGCGGTTTCCGGTATTACGGCGAAGGCGGCCATGCAGATGGCCATCACGAGCACCGCGATCGCGATCCAGCGACGATAGGTTCCGAAGGCGTCGACGAGCGGCGACCAGAAGACTTTGAGCGTCCAGGCCGAGGCGATGGTGCTGAGGAATCCGATCGCGGTCAGTTCGACGTGATGCACGCGCAGATACACCGGCATCAGATCGTTCACGATCCCGAACGGCAGCCCTTCGGAAAAGTAGAGAAGTGCGGCGACGGAAGCCGCGTACCACCGCGTATGACGGTTCAAGAGGCGCCATTATCGCCGCAGCCTCTCAGCGGCGAAGCCGCGCGAAGGCCTCCGGAGGAGGCCCGTAGGGTAGCCGGCGGTCCGAGCGAAGCGAGCGACCGCCGGTTGACGAGCGCGCCCGATTTCACGACCGCGGCAGCGGTCGCGGAGGGAATTCGCGCCGTCTTGTATTTGATACGCGACACCTGCCGGTGTCGGGGGTTTACGCCGACCGATCTTCCGGTGGTCTCGCGCTTCGCGCGCGACCACCGGCTACCGTACGTGACGCCATCCGGCGTCGATTACGTCGGCTTCGCCGCCGCTCGAGTGCCTTATCGCGAGTACAGCGTCAGCGGAAATCGCATCTGGCCGAACGGCGTCTGGTAATACGCATTGCCGTGGATTGCGTACGTCGCGCGGTTGCCCTGGATCATGTCGGCGACCTGACGGAAGAGCGTTTTCAGGTTTTCGTAGCCGACGCGCGTGCGCAGGCGAACGTCGCCGATTCCGTGCGCCGGAATGCGCACTCCCTGTTCGGCGCGGACGCTCGTCAGCACCGGCGTGTCGTTGACGGCGAGGTCGAAGTCGAGCCAGTCGAGACGGAGGCCGACCGGATTGGGATTGTCGACTTCGATGTTGAAATCGAGATCGATGGCCGATTGCGAAAGCGGCAGCGCGATGGCCACGTGCGGCACGACGCCGCGCAGCGCGTAGCGTGGATTGACGATGTCCAGGCCGGCCAGCGACCGGCATCCCGAAAGCGACAGCGTGATCGCGGAGAGGATGAGGCAGATCGCGGTCAGCAGCGTCGCGAAAATGATGTTCCGTTTCATGGCAAACGGCAGTGTGTGCAAAGGTCTGGCCTGCCGCCCTGCACCGTCAAAATCTGCAAATCGCTGTGGTATGGTCTGCCGGTTGCAGACCAGGAACGGAATCTAGGAGACATCATTGGGGATCTCGGCCATCATCGCGGCGTATAACGAAGAAAAGACCCTCGCCGAGGTCCTGACCGCGCTGACGAAGAGCGGGAGGATCGACGAGATCATCGTGGTCAGCGATGGGTCGACCGACCGCACGGTCGAGATCGCGCGCTCCTTCGACGTCACCACCATCGCCCTGCGCGAGAACCGCGGCAAGGGCTACGCGATGCGCGTCGGTGTCGACTACGCGAGACACGATGTCCTCTTTTTCGTCGACGGCGACATGTTCAATCTCACCGACGAGCACATCGAGTCGCTCCTGCGGCCTGTGGTGCGCAATGAGTGCGACATGAACATCGGCATCCGCAACCGCGGGCCGATCCGCAACTTCTTTCATCTGCAGATGAAGGTCGGTCCGGTGCTGTCGGGCATTCGCGTGATGCGCCGCGCGGTGTGGGAGACGGTCCCTCTGCGCTATCAGGAACGCTTCAAGATCGAGGCAGCGCTCAACTTTTTCTGTTCGCGCGCCGGCTACCGGCAGCAGCAGACGATCATTTATGACCTCGGACACCTGATCAAAGAAAACAAGCGCGGGATCGGCCCGGGGCTGACGGCACGGTGGGAGATGTCCAGGGAAGTTTTTCTGCTGCACTGGGATCTCTACCTCTTCGAAATGTGGCGGTCGGACGTCGAGCAGGAACCGCTCCCGGTCGCCGAATACGATCTGTTCGAGTAAGTGGCTAGACGGCGAACGTTCGTCATCCTTCTCATCGCGCTGGCGCTGGCCAGCTGTTCATTACTCACCTGCACACGTCGCTCGCAGTTTCTGGAGCGCGAGATCAAGCTCGGCGATCACACCTACAAGTACCGCGTCTGGCTGCCGCACCATTACACGAAGCTGCATCACTGGCCGGTCGTGCTCTACCTGCACGGCAGCGGCGAGCGCGGCTCCGACAATGCGCGTCAGGTGAGCATGGGGCTGGCGCCGGCGCTGGATCGCTACGGCGAGCGATACAAGTCGATCGTCGTGTTTCCGCAGGCCGATTTCGGACACGAGTGGTACGGCGAGGCGGAGTCGATGGCGATGGCGGAGTTGCAGGAAGCAATCCGCGAGTTTCACGGCGATCCGCGGCGCCTCTATCTGACCGGCATCTCGATGGGCGGCGCGGGAACCTGGTACATGGCCCGGCACAATCGCAAGTGGGCCGCGATCATCCCCGTCTGCGGCGAAGTAGCGCGCCGTCCCGACGATCCGTTCCCGAGCGATCCTCCTCCGGACGTGGCGCGCATCGTCGGATCGCCGAATCCGTACGCGACGCTGGCCGCGCAGATCGGACGAACGCCGATCTGGGCCTTTCACGGCGCGAAAGACGACGTCGTGCCGGTCACCGAATCACGTTCGATGGTGGCCGCGCTGCGCCAGACCGGCGGCAACGTCCGCTACACCGAGTATCCCAATGGCGCGCACGACATCTGGGATGCGGCGTACGCCGATGCGGGAATGGTGCATTGGATGCTGCAGCAGAAGATGAAGTGAAGCAGCAAGACGGCTGGTTAAGAAGAACAGGCGCTGCACCTTGCCAAAGCACAGACAAGAGTGTCTGTGCCACATTGATCCTGCAAATACCGCAAAAGTTGTTTTGGACGTGAGTGGTGTGGCACAGACACTCTTGTCTGTGCTGGTGAGGCTCGGGACTCTTGAGAGGATTGACGCTGCGTGTCGCTGACGCCTAATCGTTCTGTCCCGGGTACTGACCGATCTCCTTCACGAAGACCTGGTTGTAGTAGCCGTTCGGCGTTTCGAAATAGAGCGTGCCGCGGACGGTGACCGGCTCGTTTTCGCGGGTGCTGCGGCCGTAGCCGTAGGCTTTCGCCCAGAAATCGATCGGCATCTGTTCGTGCGGTTTGATCGTTTTGCGGAAGTAATACGCGCGATGCCTTGAGTCCAGCGTGTACGCGCCGCCCTCGGGATTCACCGTCACGATTTCCAGCCGGCTCAACGTGATGGGAACGTCGGCGCGGTTGCCGATTTCGAGACGGTACTTCACCTCGATCGCTCCTTCCTCGTAGTTCAGCTCCGGCGGTCCGACCAGTTGGCGGATCTCGAAATCCGGCTGCGGAATCTCGGCCTTCTGTTTTGGCGTGGCCGGCCCGGAGGAGGAACATGCGACTGCGGCGAGCGCGGCGGCGGCGAGGAGGATTCGCATGCGGCATAGTAAAACAGGACGCGATTTTGCTTGAGTGGATGACGTGACTTCGGTAGACGCAATCGATCGCATCGCTCCGACGCTGGAGCCCGATAAGCCTGCCCTCATGCGGCAGGACTGGCATCATCTCCTCTTCCTGCATTGGGAGATCCCGCCGCAGGAGCTGCAGGCGCTCGTTCCGCCCGAGCTAACCATCGACACGTTCGACGGCAACGCCTACGTCGGACTCGTTCCGTTTACGCTCAGCGGCGTGCGTCCCGTCGGCGTTCCCCCGCTGCCGTGGGTGTCGGCGTTTCACGAGATCAACGTGCGCACGTACGTGCATCGCGACGGACGCGATCCCGGCGTCTGGTTTTTCAGCCTCGACGCGTCGAGCGCGATTGCCGTCGCCGCGGCGCGTGCCGCGTACAAGCTGCCGTACTTTCACTCGCATATCGAGCTCGTTTCATCGCAGGAGGCGATCCCCGAAATCGATTTCACTTCGCAGCGCGACGATCTCCTCGGCACGAAGCCAGCCAACGCGCATATTCGCTACAAAGCGATGGAAGGGATCGTGACGCCGGCCGCGCCGGGATCGCTGGAGCATTTCCTGATCGAGCGCTACATCCTGTACGCCGCCGATGACGAACATCGCCTTTATCGCGCCCGCGTCCACCATCAGCCGTATCCCGTTCAACGGGCCGACCTGCTGGAGCTCGACGAGACGCTGGTCTGGGCTGCCGGGATTCGGCGTTCCGAGGCGCATCCGCTGCGGCATTACGCGCGCGAAGTGAACGTGAAGATCTACCCGATTGAGAAGTTATGATGCGGACTTCGGGAGATCCGATTTGTCCGTGGCGAATGCTGATGAGGTGCGCCCTGACGCAAGGCAGACGCAGGAACTGCTCGAGCATCGCCTTGCCTTCGAGAAGCTGATCTCGGGCATCTCCTCGAACTTCATCAACGTCGCGGCCGAAGACGTCGACCGCGAGATCACCGCGGCTCTGGAAAGCGTCGGGCGCTTCGTCGGTGCGGATCGCGCCTACATCTACATGCGCAACGACGATGGCGAGACCGTGACGCTGACGCACGATTGGAATGCCGATCCGAACGCGCGGCGAGGCGTCGGCGCAAACGTTCCGATGGCGGCGTTTCCCTGGACGAGCGAACAGCTGATCGCATTGCGGCAGGTCACGATCTCCATCGACGACCTGCCGCCGGAAGCGGCTGCCGAGCGCGAAGCATTCAAGCGGGCCGGCAATCACTCGATCGTCGTCGTGCCGATGATCTACAACCGCGAATTCCTCGGCGCGCTCGGCGTGGCCTGCGGCGTTCCGCATACGTGGACCGAGGAGGCGGTTTCGCTGCTGCGGATCTGCGGCGAGATTTTCGTCAACGCCATCCAGCGTCATCGCGCCGAGGCCGCGTTGCGCAGCAGCGAACAGCGGCATCGCGTGTTGTTCGAGCGCAACCTGGCCGGCGTTTATCGCAACACGATCGACGGACGCATCCTCGATTGCAACGACGCCATGGCCCGCATCCTCGGCTTCTCGTCGCGCGAGGAGCTGATGCAGCAGTCCGCTCCGGAGCTTTATCAGGATCCTTCACAGCGCAGCGATTTCATCGCCGAGTTGCGCCGCGAACGGATGATGATCGGCCGCGAAATCTCGCTGCGGCGCAAAGACGGCCGGCCGTGCTGGCTGATCGAGAGCGTCCATCTGCTCGATGGCGATCCGGAAATCCTCGAAGGAACCGTCATCGACATCACCGACCGCAAGCTCGCCGAGAACGCGCTGCGCGAAAGCGAGGAGCGCTACCGGCTGCTCGTCGAGCGCATGCGCGAAGGTCTGGCGCAGGCCGGCACCGACGGCGTGCTGCAATTCGTCAACGACCGCTTCTGCGAGATGGTCGGCTACTCGCGCGAAGAGCTGGTCGGTCTGCAGGGCGACCTCTTGCTCGCCTATCCCGAAGACATCGCCATGATGCGCGAGAAGACCCGGCTGCGCCTGCGGCACATCGCCGACCAGTACGAGATTCGCGTGCGCCGCAAGGACGGCACGGTGATCTGGCTGGAGATCGGCGGCGCGCCGGTCACCGACGCGGACGGAAAAGTCGTCGGTTCGATCGGCGTGCACAACGACGTCACCGAGCGGCGCATGGCCGAGGAGGCGTTGCGCGAGAGCGAGGCGCGCTACCGGCTGATGGCCGAGAACTCGACCGACATGATCTCGCGCACGTCGAACAAGGGCATCCTCCTCTACGCCTCCGACGCCTGCCGCCGGCTCCTCGGCTACGAGCCTTCGGAACTGGTCGGCCGCTCGTTTTACGACTTCATCTTCGAAGTCGACCGCGAAGAGGTCCGCTATCTCTCGTCGCTGATCCACGAGTCAGGTCCGACGACGTTTGCGTACCGCGTCGAGAAAAAAGACGGCTCGCTGGTGTGGTTCGAGACCACCAGCCGCAGCGTCCGCGACGCGCTCACCGGAAAAATTCGCGAGATCGTCGGCGTCTCGCGCGACGTCACCGAGCGCAAGAGAGTGGAAGAGCAGATCGAGTATCAGGCCTATCACGATGCGCTGACCGGCCTGCCGAACCGCCGCCTCTTCCGCGACCGGCTCACGGTCGCGCTGGCGCACGCGCGGCGGATGAAGCATCCGCTGGCGGTGATGTTTCTCGATCTCGATCGCTTCAAAGTCGTCAACGACACGCTCGGGCATTCGACCGGCGACGAGTTGCTCAAGGCGATCGCCGCGCGGCTGCAGGCATCGCTGCGCGAGGAGGATTCGATCGCGCGTATGGGCGGCGACGAATTCACCGTCCTCCTCGCCGATCTCAAGACGCCCGACGCCGCGGCGAAAATCGCGCAGAAGGTGCTCGATACGATCGCGCTGCCGGTGCAGATCGAAGGGACGGAGCTGTTCATCACCACCAGCATCGGCATCGCGCTCTTTCCGAGCGACGGCGACACGGCCGAGGTGCTGCTCGCGAACGCCGATCACGCGATGTATCGCGCCAAGGACGCGGGCCGCAATTCGTATCAGATGTTCACGCCGGCGATGAACAACCGCGCGCTGGAGCGGCTGTCGCTGGAGAACGATCTTCGCCACGCGCTCGACCGCGGCGAGCTGGAACTCCACTATCAGCCGCAGATCAACATCGCCTCGGGGCGCGTGACCGGCGTGGAAGCGCTGCTGCGCTGGAACCGTCCCGGCTTCGGATTGGTCGGGCCGATGGATTTCATTCCGATCGCCGAGGAGACGCGGCTGATCGTGCCGATCGGCGAGTGGGTTCTGCGCGAGGCCTGCCGGCAGGCGAGGGAGTGGCAGGGCGATCGCGAATCGGGCTTCCGCATGGCGGTGAACCTTTCGCCGCGCCAGTTTCAACACAGCGATCTCCCCCAAGTCATCGCCTCCGCGCTGGAGCTTTCGGGACTCACGCCGAGCGATCTGGAGCTGGAGATCACGGAAAGCCTGGCCATGCAGAACACGTCGCGCACGATTGCGACGCTGCATCGCCTGCGCGAGATGGGCGTGCAGATCGCCATCGACGATTTCGGCACCGGCCACTCGTCGCTCAACTACCTGCGCAGTTTCCCGATCGACAGCGTGAAGATCGATCAGGAGTTCGTGCAGGAGATCGAAGGGAGCGCCCCCGACCGCGCCATCGTTTCGGCGGTCATCGGCATGGCCCGCGGACTCCGCCTCCGCGTCACCGCCGAAGGCGTCGAGACCCCCGAACAGCTCGAGTTCCTGCGCGAACAGGGATGCGAAGAAGTGCAGGGATTCCTGTTCGGCGAGCCGGTCCCGGCAACGGCGTTCCAGCCGGCGCGGGGATGAGGATGGCCTTCCGTGTAATGCCGCGTTAGGGGCAGCAGAGGGTAGCGAGGGGTGCGAGCGCTTTTTGCGAGCACCCCTCGAAAAAGGGTTAGTGGATTTTCGTGCCGCGTCAGCGGCACCAGAAGCGTCGCACTAATTTAGATTCGTGCGAGCACTCCAGTGCCGCTGACGCGGCACAACTTCAGATTCCCGTCGCATTCCAGGGGTGCTCGCAAAAAGCGCTCGCACCCCTGGCTACCCTCTCTTGCCGCTAACGCGGCGAGGCGAGTCTTCACCGCCCCACCGCCCTGTGCCGCGGTCTCGATCTCCTCAACGATCAGTGACGCGCCGCGCGTGAGCGCCCCGCGAGATCCTCTCCGATGGAGCGGAAGAAGAGCATGCTCGTGCCTGCGAATTCGCCATCGTCGACCGCGCGCGCATACAGCATCCGGACGGCTCCTCCCGGAAGACGGCCGAGCGCGACCGAAGACAACGCTGCGGCTGCGGGCACAGCGGCCAACGCGCGGTTTCCTCGTTTGTCGAGGCGCAGAAGGTTGCCGGTTCCATCCAGTTGCACGTAGGCGCTCCAGTAGCCGGTTGCGTCGCCAGACAAGGAGAGGGCATACGTCGCGTCGCTCGCGATGATGGTTCCTTGATCAGTCGCCGTCGCGCCATCGAGCTGGCCTTCGCGCAAGACGACTTTCGTCTCAATCGGAGCCGGCACACCGTAGGTCAATTGGTTCAATTCGTACGCGATCAGGTAGTCACGCCCATCGCTCGCGATCGCCTCGAGCTGCTCTTCATACGGCGCGGTCGCGATCGGCAACGGCTCGGCGTCGACGGCTCCGCCGGCTGTAACGCGTGCTCCGAAGATGTCGAACCCAGGTGGGAAATCCCCGCGATAAACCCCTCTGTTCCAGGCCACGAAAAAATCGGTTCCGTTCGACGCCACCTGCGGAAAGTAGCCGCCGTCGCCGATCAGAAGCGGATTCGTATCGATCTGGCGCCCCAGGGGGTCGAAGCGATATCCCCAAAGATGACTGCCGACGAATACGAGCAGTGCCGTGGAACCGTTCGATGCGGCGGCGACACCCCAACCGGCACCGAGCGCTACGCGCGGCCCGAGCGAGGCATCGACGCCGACACTCCTTGCCACCACGGTGGGGGAGTCGCCGCCTTCCTGCCATGCCACGACGTACACACCGCCGACGAAGACCGCCGTGGCCTGAGAAACGCCCGTCGCGATCTCGAAGGGATCGCGGTCGACGAATGCACCCGCCGCGTCGGTACGCATTCCGAGGAGGTGGCCGCCTGAATAGCGATCCTCGATCCAGATGATCAGCGAGCCGGTCGTCGACGAAGCCATGACCGGCCGAAATTGGCGCGACCAGCCGAGCGAAAGGAGAGCCGGCGCATCAGCTGTGGCTGGATGTGCCGCGTCACTGTCGAAAAGCGTCCCATAAACCTGCCGTACCGCTCCATATACAGCGCCTGTGTCCTGATTCCACGCGGCGAAGGCATGCTGCCCGTTCGACAGCATCGACACTTCGAACGATGCGGCGTTGCCGGTGAGCGAGGTTACCGGTGCCGGCGCGATCGATTCGTTCGCGCCGCTGAATGGCAACGTCATGAGGGCGAATGATGCCGTCCCGTAGCGCATCCAGAAAGCGACGAACGTGCTGCCGCTCCAGAAGACATGGGCGTATGCGGGGTCGATGTCGATCGCCGGCATTCTGGCGACGCTGCCGCGGCGGGCGTCAACCGAGAAGCGCACGAGCCGCGCCTGCGCGGAGCCTGGCTTGATGAAATGAGGTTCGGTAGTCACGATGGCATACAGGCCGCCACCGAACGCCACGCTGAAATCGGATGTTTCGTCCGTACGGCCGATATCGATCGGCGAACCGATTGCGCCACCATCTTCGCCAACGCGAATCAGGTGAAAGTCGTGCATGAGAACTGAGGCCGGCGGATCTGCCTGCGCGAGCGGCACGTACGCGTTCGTTCGCCAGACCACTGCGAATTCCTCTCCGTCGCTTGCAACGCCCGGCACTCCAGACAGCTTGGGGCTTGTGGCAGTTCCGGGAGCGAGTATTGGCCGGTCTGTGGCGATCAGGTTGCCTCTCACATCGAAGATGGCCGCTTCGACATCGCCCGGCGCGCTGTCGTTGTAGAGGTAGAGCAGCAGCGTTCGATGGCCGTTGCTGGCCAACGCTCCCGTACGCGTTTGCGCCCTTCCGGAGACAATGGCGGTCGGCCCAGACAGCAGATCGCCGTTCGCGTTAAACGTGGCGGCAACCAGTGCGTTTTTCGTGGAGTCTCCCCAGGTTGCCAGATAAACGGCGCCTGTCCAGGTTGCGCTCAGTTCATTTGCCCACGGACTAACCAGCGCAAGGCGTGACGAGAGGAGGCGGCCGTCGGCAGCAACGTGCGCGACGCTCACTCCGTCGCGGGTGGTCCAGAAGAGCAGGAACTGATCACCGTCCGTTGCGACGACCGGCGGGGTCTGGTTGCCATCGAGAGGAGCGCGGACGGGGTCAACGATCCCGATTTCGGGACTCATACGAATTGCCGCATGCGCCGAGGCGGCGATGAGCAGAGTGAGAAGAGTCGTGCGAAACGCGCGCATGCAAAGTTATTTTACTTCATGACGGCGCTCCGCCGCACCTTCATCGTCGCACCGCCCGATGCCGTGGTCTCGATCCTCCTACCGCGAACAGGTGTCCCGCGTTCTGCGCGTAAAGCCGGCCGTCGGGACCGATGGAGACGGGCGTGTAGCCGGCGCCGAGGGCGAGTTGGAGGAAGATTCGTTCCTCGACGGTGCCGCCTTGCGCGATCGCGTAGAGATTGCCATCTTCGCTGTTCGCGTAGACCGTTCCGCGGATGTCGATGGCCGGCGCGTTCACGCACCATTCGAAGCCGTTCGGCTGTTCATCGACGCACGTCACCACGCCGTCGGGGCCGCGGCCGCACGCGTGCGTCTCGGTGCTCTTGAACTGCCACTCCTTCTTCAGATTCGGATCGAGCTGCGTGATGTAGTAGGCCTGCGGCGACGCGTAGTGATTCTCCTTCATCACGATCGAATACGTCCCACCGTGCTCCCAGACCGCGGGCGTGGTGTCCCACCCGAAGTCGTAGTTGGCGATGATCGCGCCGGTTGAGGAGAAGCGGATCAGATGTCCGCGCGCGCCGTTGTAGTTCGTGTAGGCGCCGTAGAGCACGGAGCCATCCGGCAGGGCCACGGGCGACGACGTGGAGTCATCGATGACGGCGCCCGAACCCGGTTGGTTGGTGGCCGGATCGACGCCGAGGGTCGCGCCGGCGCGGCAGGCATTGTTGGCGGTTCCGTAGGGGACCAGCACGCCGCAACCATCGTTGAAGATGTTGCGCATCGACGTGCTCCACTTCGGCGTCAGGTCCGGATTGACGGCGGCCACGAAGCCGTAGCTCGGAACGAAGTTGGCGTGGCCGACGACGTAAATCGTGCCGTCGGCAGCGATGGCCGGCGCCGCGTTGATGCCGGGCCGGATCGAGCCGCACGGAGCCGTCGGCGCGACGGACGTCGGCGTCGGAGGCCAGGGACGCGGTTGCGTCAGTTGGGAGAACGACGTCGTGCACTGGTCGGTCGCATTCGGCGCATTCGGAACGAGCGTCGCGAACGGCACGCTCGTCGCGCTGCCGTCCGGCTTCACCCGCACCAGCCATGCGCCGGTGATGTCTTTCGACGTGCCGGCGGCGTCGAAACGGAACGCGCCGTAGTAGACATTGCCGGCCGCGTCAGCGGCGGGAACGCCGGAGACGTAGACATTCGGATCGACGGTCGCGAATGGATTGACGCGCTTGATGACGTGACCGTCATTGCGATCGAGTTGCAGCAGCGTTCCGCCGGACGCCGGCATGTAGACCGAATTGTTCGCGAGCACGGCGTGGAAAACCGGCTCGAAAAACGCCGGGCCGTTGGCGGGCACTGGTTTCCAATCGCTCACGGCGGTCCAGCGATCGGCGAGCGCGCCGTTCTGCCAGCGCAGGCCGTGAATGCTCCAGATCTGCGTCTCCCAATGATCGCGCCCGGTGTACTGGCCGGACTTGAACTCCATGAAGACGTCGTCGCCGTCGACGAGCGGAACCTGATAGTGGACGAAGAGAGCTCCGCCCGCTGCAGCCTGCTCCTGCGGGACGAACGGGTCGTAGGTGATGTCGGACAGCAGATGCAGCAGCGGCTGCGCCGCCACCGGGACGCTGCCGGTGTGTTTCGGATTCGCGCCGATCTGCGACCACTGGGCATCGGCGTTTGCAGCGACGAGAACGAGGAGAACGACCGAGGGAAGGAGTTTCATTGGGGCTTGATGGCGCTTGATCCTTTCGCGGGTGGCGGTAGTTTCGCGGCGCGCGCGGCGGTTTCGAATGTTTGTGCGCGGCCGAGGATTTCGTCTACGGCGTGGCGGCGGTCTTCGACGGCGGCGACGACCTGCGTGGTCGGTGCTTCATCCGATTCCTGCAGAACGCGAAGCAGCGCGCGGAGGGATTGCGTGAGGCTGCTCAGCGTTTCGTGATCGGGCGCGGCGGCAGGCGGCGCTTCGTCGTCTTCGTCGGCCGAGGCGCCGGCCAGTTCGCTGGCCTGCTTGCGCAGTGCCGTGATTTCGGCGCTGGCGGTGGCGGCGCGCATCTGCGCGCGGAAGGCGCGCACGCGGCCGCTGATCTCTTCGAGCTTGGCGACGTCGTCATACATCTCTTTCGACAGCGCGAACTGCTGCTGCAGATCGGCAGTGGATGTTTTCACGCGCGGGTCCATGGCGACGGTGAGCGGCTGCGTGTACGTCTTGCCGTTCGCGGTCAGTGCGACGGTGTACGTTCCCGGAACGACCCACGGCGACGTCGGTGCGGGCGCGGTGTCGTGCGGCGTCGCCGCGATCGGATACGCATTGCGCGATCCCGGCGCCGGCGGGTAGTGAAGGTCCCATGTGAAGCGATGCATGCCGGCCGACGAGGGCAGCGATCGCATCGGACGAATCCACCACCACGGAATGTTGCCTTCATCTTTCGGTGCGGGCGCGGGATCGGTGCTGGCGTAGCGGCGGATGACGGCGCCGGCGGCGTCGCGAATCTCCAGCGTCACCGGCGCAGCAGCGGCGGCAGGAAGGTAGTAGTCGATGACCGCGCCGTCGGGCGGGTTCTGTCCCATCGGTTCGTCCGGCGGCAGCGGAGTGTCGGTGTTCTTGTTCCAGCGAATCCGCCGCGCCATTTGCGGTTTGAAGAGCGTCGTTTCGGCGATGCGGCCGTGAATCTGGCGCAGCGGCTCGATGTCGTCGAGAATCCAGAATCCGCGTCCGTGCGTGGCGGCGATGACGTCATCCTCGTGCACGGCGATGTCGCGGATCGACGACGCCGGCATGTTCTGCCGCAGCGACTGCCACGAGTCGCCGTCGTCGGTCGAGAACCACACCTGCGTCTCGCTGCCGGCGAAGAGGAGGCCGCGCTGTTTCGGATCTTCGCGGACGACGTTGATCGTCGCGCCGTCGGCGATGCCGCCGACGACGTGCTGCCACGTCTTGCCGCCGTCGCGCGTGCGGTAGATGTGCGGATGCAGTTCATCGAGACGGATGGTGTTGATCGCGGCATACGCTTCATTGGCATCGAAGTGCGACGCTTCGAGCACCGACACTTTCGCCCACGGCTTCAGCTCGGAAGGCGTCACGTCGTTCCACGTCTTGCCGCCGTCGCGCGTGACGTGAATGAGTCCGTCGTCGGTGCCGGCCCAGAGCGTGTTGATGTCGAGCGGCGACGGCGCCAGGGCGTAGACGACGCCGCGCTGCGTGACTTTCGTCATCGGTGTGTTCACGTAGCCGCGCGCGCTCTCTGGAACGCTCCACGTTTTGCGCGTCAGGTCGGGACTGATCTCGCTCCAGCTCTCGCCGCCGTTCGTCGTTTTCCAGACGGTGTTCGAGGCGAAGAAAAGCGCGTGCGGATCGGCCATCGAGAAGACCACCGGCGCGGTGCGCACGGTGCGGTAGTTGCCTTTGCGCAGCGGCTTGGGAGTGATGTCTTTCGTCTGGCTGGTGCGGCGGTCGGTGCGGCTGATCTTGCCGCCGAAGATGATGTCGGGATCGAGCGGATCGGGAACGGCGTAGCCATACTCTTCGACGCCGACCGGATGCCACTCGCGGAACGTAATCGCTCCATCATCGCCGCGGCTCGCCACGCACGCGGAGCCGCTCTCCTGCTGGCCGCCGCACACGCGATACGGGAAGGCGTTGTCGGCGTTCACATGAAACATCTGCGCGGTCGGCTGGTTGTACCAGGAGCTCCACGACTCGCCGCCATTCACCGTGACGATCGCGCCCTGATCGGATGCGATGAGGATCGTCTTCGTATCGTTCGGATTGATCCAGACGCGGTGATAGTCGTCGCCGCCCGGCGCCCCTCGGAAGGACGCGAAGGTCTTGCCGCCGTCGGTCGATTTCCACGTGACCACGTTCGCCACGTAGACGATGTCCGCATTCTTCGGATCGGTGCGCACTTCGTTGAAATCGCCGGGACGTCCCCATATGCGCTCGTCGGTGTTGGCGCGGCTCCACGTCGCGCCGCCGTCATTCGATCGATAGAGTCCGCCCGATTTCGCGTCGACGCCGCAGATCGCGTAGAGCCGTTTCGGATCGGACTGCGAAACCTCGATGCCGATGCGGCCGATGACGTCGGTCGACGGCAAACCGTTCTTCAACTCGTTCCACGTCGTGCCGCCGTCGGTTGATTTGAAAAGTCCGCTGGCCGCTCCGCCAAAGTACGCGTTCTCCCACGGACCTTGCTGCGCCTGCCAGAGCGCGGCGTAGACGATCTGCGAGTTCGACGGATCGAGGATGACGTCGATGCCGCCGGTCAGATCATTTTTGTAGAGCACTTTCTGAAACGAGCGGCCGCCGTCGGTGGAGCGAAAGATGCCGCGCTCCTCATTCGGCCCGTAGGGATGCCCGAGGACGGCGACGAACAGGCGATTCGGATCCTTCGGATCGACGACGATGGCCGGAATCTGCTGCGCGTCGCGAAGCCCGAGGTGCGTCCACGTTTTGCCGGCGTCGGTCGATTTGTACATGCCGTCGCCGGTGGCGAGATCGGGTCGCTGCAGACCTTCGCCGCTGCCAACGTAGAGGATGTTCGGATCGGACTGCGAGATGCCGATTGCGCCGATGGAGCCGGACGGCTGTTCATCGAAAATCGGCGTCCAGATGCGTCCGTAGTCCGTGCTTTTCCAGACGCCGCCGTTGTTGACGCCGATGTAAAAGACGTTCGGCTGCTTGACGATGCCGACCGCGGCGACGGTGCGTCCGCCGCGAAACGGTCCGATCATCCGCCAGCGCATCTCTCCAAACAACCCCGGATCGATCTGCGCGGCGACAGGAAGTGCGGAGGCGAGCAGGAGCAGGAACGCAAGCTTCTTCATGGCGCGCCATTGTAGATGCGTCCAAGCCGGCGTTGATCGCCTCAACGGTCCCGAGCCTCACCAGCACAGACAAGAGTGTCTGTGCCACACCGGCTGCGCCGGTAGCACATGTATGGATCAATGGCGCAGCCATGTGGCACAGACACTCCTGTCTGTGCTTTCGCAAGCTGCAACGCCTGATAGTGCTATCCCTGCGTGGCGCGAATGTGAATCTCCACCCTTCGATTGAGCTGCCGTCCCTCGGGTGTGTCGTTCGATGCCTTCGGACGCGTTTCGCCGTAGCCGATCGAGGTGATGCGCGACGATGGAACGCCCTGGTCGATCAGGTAGCTGCTCACCGCCGAGGCGCGCTGCTCGGAAAGAGTCTGGTTGTACGAAGGCGTGCCCACCGAATCGGTGTGGCCTTCGACCGTGACCTGCTCGTCGGGATAGTTGCGGAAGTTCGACGCGAGATCGCGCAACGTTTGTTGCGAAGCGCCGCGAAGCGCCGAGGAGTTGAAGTCGAAGAGGATGTCGTTCGTCAGATTGACCGAGATTTCGCCTTCCGACGGGCGCGAGACTTCGACGCCCGGAATCTGCTGCAGCTCCTGCTGCTGCTTGTCCATGCGATGACCGATGGCCGCGCCGATGGCCGCGCCCGCGGCCGCGCCGACCACTGCGCCCGTGCGATTGTTGCCGCCCTGGTTGCCGATGATCGCGCCGATCACCGCGCCCGCGGCCGCGCCGGCTCCGGCGCCCTGCTTCGCTTTCTGATTGGGATCGTTCGTCGCGCAGGCGGCGATGAGGATGGTGACGAGAAGAAGACTGGATGCTTTGCGAATCATGGAAACCTCCAAAGTGATCATTACAAGCGAAAAGGGCGCCCGATCGGGCGCCCTTTCGTCAAACATCATTGCGACTAGGCCGCGTTCGCGCGGATGTGAATCTCGACGCGGCGGTTGAGCTGGCGTCCGCTGGCGGTGCTGTTCGACGCACGGGGATGGGTTTCGCCGTAGCCGATCGTGTCGAGGCGCGAGCTGCGCACGCCGAGGGATTCGAGATAGTTCGCGACGGACGAGGCGCGGCGCTCGGAGAGCCGCTCGTTGTACGACGCGGAACCGGTGGAATCGGTGAAGCCTTCAACGGCGATGGTCGTATTCGGATACTGCTCGAAGACGTTGGCCATCTCGCGGAGCGAAGAGCGTGAGGCAGAACGGAGAGCCGCGGAGTTGTAATCGAAAAGAACGTCGTTCTTGACGGTCACTTTCAGTTCATTGTCCGCAGTGCGGGTGACGTCGACGCCCTGAATCTGGCGGAGCTGGCGTTCCTGCTTGTCCATCATCGCGCCGACGATCGCGCCGGCCGCGGTGCCGGCCAGGCCGCCGACGATCGCGCCACGCTTTCCGCTGTGGCCATTACGGTTGTTGCTGATCACGCCGCCGGCGATCGCGCCCGCGATGCCGCCGATGATGGCGCCCTTTTTCGCTTTCGCGTGGTCGTCGGCCGTCTGGGCAAACGCCGTCGTCGCGAACAGCAGAACGGTGAGTGTGGATGCGAGTAACTTTTTCATGTTTCCTCCCTGGTGTTGCCTGTTCTCTTCGCAACCCGGGTGCCACGAGCCGAAATGGCGGTTCCGGCCGGTGTAGGATTCGACGAATGAACGGCGAGAGATCGATGCTGGATGTGCTCCGCAAGTCATTGAAAGATAGTGATTTGCCGTTCCGTGACTTCGTCGAACTCGTCCTTTATCACCCCGAATTCGGGTACTACGCGCGGTCCGAATCGCCGGTGGGGAAGGAGGGCGATTACGTCACTTCGCCTGTCCTCAGCCCTGTTTTTTCGTACTCATTAGGCAACCTCTGCCGCGAATTCATGAGCCGGAGCGGGGACGGGGTGTGTCAGGTGGTGGACATCGGGTGTGGTGATGGCGGGCTGATCCGGTCTTTGGCGGGTTTCACCACAGAGGCACAGAGGTTCTTCGGGGTCGATCGCAATCTGGGCCGCGCTATCCCGGATCCGAACGTCACGTACGTCACTTCGCTCGCCGAGATCCCGTCCGCGGACGCGCGTCTCATCATTAGTAATGAGCTGTTTGATGCGCTGCCGTTTGCACGGCTCGTCCAGCGCGGCGAACGGCTGCACGAATTGTGGGTCACGGAGAGGGATGGAGCGCTCGACTGGAGCGAGCACGAAGCCGACGCGAAGTATGAGGAGTACTTCGCCGAGCGCGGCATCACTCTCGACGACGGCCAGTTCGCCGATGTCTCGCTGGAGTGGGCGGCGCTCTACGACGAGATTTGCCGGTTCACGAAACGCGGGCTGATCGTCACCTTTGATTATGGTTTGCCGCAGTCGAAGCTCTTCCGGGGACGGATGCGGCGTTTCGGGACGGCGGCGGCGTATGCGAGACAGCGCGTCAGCCGCGATCTGCTCGTCAATCCCGGCCAGCAGGATCTCACCGCGCACATCAACTTCGACGATCTGCGTAGAACGGGCGAGGGCCAAGCCTTTGCTTCGCTCTTCTTCGACATCCAGGCGAAGTTTCTCCTCGCCCTCGGCGCGACCGAACATGAGCTGTTCACGCCGATCGGCGATCTCGCCGTCGAAAGCGCGAACGAAGGCCTGACCCTCCTTCAGGATCGCGACGATGCGCGGCGCCTGATCCTGCCGGACGGCATCGGGGCGGACATCCGCGTGCTCGTTCAGGGCCGAGGGATGGGGCCGGAGCCGTGGCGATTTCAGACAAAACTCTTCTGAGAAGGTTCGCGTTGCTCCGGATTTCCCGACAGATGGAAATCGGGTACCATCTGGGCGCAGCTCAACGGTCCCGCGATCGGCGTGAACGTGTTTACAACGGCAGTGAGTACGACAACGTTTTTCTTGTGAGGTAAGGAGGTTTCTATGTCCAATTGGGTAGTCACATTTGAGCCAACCAATCTTCTCGGTGGAGATCAATTCGCGGCGCAGAACAAGGACAGCGTGCCGGGTCGCGCCGCGCTGCTCGACAACGTCAACACCATCCTCGATACCGAGGGTGCGACTGCCGTGCATGTGACGCCGGCGGAGTAGCGAAGAACAGGGGAGGGTCAGGCCCTCGTTTCGCGTCGAAAGCGCAAACGAAAGGCCTGACCCTGCTCCAGGATCGCGACGATGCGCGGCGCCTCAGGGCCGCGGGATGGGGCCGGAGCCGCGGCGACTTCAAGCTGAATTGTTCTGCGCCGGCCAAGCCTCAACGAATGGTTGACTCCTGCCAGTCGGCGTTTACAATACCGGCGGTCTCGCGACCGGTCTAAAAAATGGCGAACTATTCAGTGCTGCTCGTAGCTGCGCTCATCGTTATCTCGCTGCCGGTATTGACTTTGTTCATCATCACGCCGCTGGTGCGCGCCTCCAAAGGCGGCAAGGTCAAGCTGGAGCCGTACGAGTGCGGCGTCCCGGCCAGCTCGCTGGCCTTCGACCACCGCTTTTCCGTCCGCTACTTCCTCATCGCCGTCCTCTTCATCATCTTCGACGTCGAGACCGTTTTCCTCTTCCCCTGGGCGATCCGGTTCAAACAGCTCGGCTGGTTTGGCGCGATCGAAATGGCAGTTTTCCTGGCGATCCTGCTGGTCGGCTACGTATACGCCTGGAAGAGGAAGGTCCTTTCATGGGTCTGATCGAAAACCGCTTCGATCCAAACGTCCTCACTACCTCCGTCGACAAGTTTTTCAACTGGGCTCGCAAATCGTCCCTCTGGCCGATGCAGTTCGGACTGGCCTGCTGCGCCATCGAGATGATGGCCGTCCTCGATCCGCGTCACGACATGGCCCGCTTCGGCGCGGAAGTGTTTCGCGCCACGCCGCGCCAGGCCGATCTGATGATCGTTTCCGGCACGGTGACCGAGAAAATGGCGCCGATCGTCCGCCGGCTGTGGGACCAGATGCCCGATCCGAAATGGGTCATCGCCATGGGCTCGTGCGCGACGTGCGGCGGTCCGTACGACACGTACGCCGTCACGCAGGGCGTCGATCGATTGATCCCGGTCGACGTCTACATTCCCGGCTGCCCGCCGCGCCCCGAGGCGCTGATCTGGGGGCTGATGGAGCTGCAGAAGAAGATTGAAAAGATGCACGTCATCCGCAAGGGCGGCGAGTCGTACGACTTCGCGCGCGCCGCAGTGCGCGATTCGCTGCGTCCGGCGCATGAAGGTCCGGCCCTTCGCGCGGAGCAGGCCAAGGCGCAACTGAAACCGGCGCCGATCTCCGGCATCAAGCGCACTCCGATCGAGGAGAAGAAGGCGAAAGCGCCCGCTGCTCCTGTCGTCGTCATGGCGGATTCCGAAATCAAAGAGGCGGCGGCGCCCGAAGAAGTTACCGACGAGGAGATCAACTAGTCGATGACCGACGCGCCGCAGCCACCGAAGCCCGCCGCGCCGGCCGCCGCCCCCGCGGTTCCGGCGGGACGGAGCATCGACGAGATCAAGCGCGATCCGCTCGTCGCACGCGCCTGCGAGCGCGCCGGCGACGCAATCATTTCCGCGAAAGAGTTCGTCGGCGAGATCTCGCTGACGGTGGCGCGCGATCGCATCGTCGAAGTGGCCAAAGCGTTTCGCGACGATGGCTTCAACTACCTCGTCGACCTCGCCGGCGTCGACTACTCGAAGTTTCCCAACTGGACCGGCGATCAGTTCGGCGTGTCGTACACGCTCTACTCGTTCTCGAAAAACAATCGCGTCCGCCTGAAAGTCACGACCGACGAGAACACTCCCGTCCCTTCCGTGACCTCGGTCTGGAAAACAGCCAACTGGCACGAGCGCGAGACGTTCGACATGTACGGCATCGTCTTCGACGGCCATCCGAACCTCGAGCGCATCCTGATGTGGGACGGCTTCAACGGCCATCCGCTGCGCAAGGACTTTCCGATCCGCGGCATCGACACCGGCGCGCGCATCTACCCGGAAGTTTTCCCCGAGGGCGCGGGTCCGCAGCCGGGATCGACGGGCAAAGATGTGAAGGACGTCAACATCTACAAAGGACCGTGGGTGCATTACGGCTCATGGCCTGCCGCCGAGATCGCGGCGCGCGCCGCCGAGGGCGGCCAGCCGCCCGCGCCGGAGCTGGCGGGCGTCGTCGCCGAGACCGCGCAACCGACCGAGGATGCGCCGTGGCACGATCCGGAGAAAGCTCTCAGTGAGCGGATGGAGCTCGCCAAAGCGGGCAGCCTGAAAGACAAGCTCTTCGCAGCGATGGCGCAGACCGACTGCACCGCCTGCGGCTGGGACTGCGAAGGCTACGCCGCCGCGCTGGCGTCCGGCGAAACAACGGACATCACGCTCTGCGTCCCCGGCGAAGACGAGACGGAGTCGATGCTGAAGATGCTGATGGCGGGAGCGGGGAAATGATGGCGCAGGCTGTCGGGTGTCGGGTGTCGGCTGTCGGGGCTTCGCTCCGCCACATGACGCTCGCGTTCCGACAGCCGACAGCCGACAGCCGACAGCCGGGCGGGAGGGCGCACCATGTTTGACGTCCACGAAATGGAGGTCAACTTCGGGCCGCAGCATCCGTCCACGCACGGAGTGCTGCGCGTCATCCTGAGGATCGACGGCGAGCGGATCGTCGACGCCAAGCCGATCATCGGATACCTCCATCGCGGCACCGAGAAGCTGTTCGAGAACATGTCCTATCCGATGTGCATCCCGCACACGGATCGCATGGATTACGTCGCCTCGGCCACGAACAACCTCGGCTTCGTCGAGACGGTCGAGAAGCTGATGGGCATCACCAAGCAGATTCCGAAACGCGCGCAGCTCATGCGCGTGATGCTCAGCGAGCTGCAGCGGATCTCGTCGCATCTGCTCTGGCTGGCGACGCACGCCATCGACATCGGTGCCATGACGCCGTTCTTCTACTGTTTCCGCGAGCGCGAACAGATCCTCGATCTCTTCGAGGAGTACTGCGGCGCGCGATTGACGCTGAACTGCATGCGCATCGGCGGCATGCCCGACGATCTTCCGCCCGGCTGGCTCGACGACGTCGAGAAGTTCGTCGACAAATTCGAGGATGCTGTCGACGAGTACGAGTCGTTGCTGACGAACAATCGCATCTGGAAGAAGCGCACCGTCGGCATCGGCGTCATTTCCCCCGAGGAAGCCATCGACTGGGGCATCACCGGCCCGCCGCTGCGCGGATCGGGCGTCGAATGGGATCTCCGACGCGCGCAGCCGTACGAGTGCTACCCGGAATTGAAGTTCGAGATCCCGATCGGCAAGAACGGCGACACGTACGACCGCTATCTGTGCCGCATGGAAGAGATGCGGCAGTCGAACTGGATCCTCAAGCAGTGCATCCCGCTCGTCAAAGCGACGCCGGCGGGCGACATCAAAGCGAAAATCTCGAAAGTCGTGCGCCCACCGGAGGGCGAGGTGTACCACTCCATCGAATCGCCGAAAGGGGAGTTGGGGTACTACATCGTCTCCGACGGCAAATCGCAGAACGCATATCGCTGCCACGTGCGGCCGCCGTCCTTCGTGAATCTGCAGGCGCTGCCGGCGATGGCTCGGGGCCATCTCGTTTCGGATTTAGTGGCGCTGATTGGAACGATCGACATCGTGCTTGGCGAGGTGGACCGTTGAAAAAGCGAATGTTGAATGTTGAATGTTCAATGTTGAATGTTGAATGGAAAGGCAGGAACCATCTCGTGCTGGTGGCGAAGCCCTCATTCAACATTGAACATTCAACATTGAACATTCAACATTCGCCTTTGACTTTGGGGGTAGCGAATGCCTGAACCAATCCTGCGCTACCTCGTCTGGCCTCTCGTCAAGTTCCTCGTCGCCTTCATCATCGTGCAGGTCATCGTCGCCGCTATGAACTGGGTGGAACGGCGCCTCCTCGGATTGATGCAGGCCCGACTCGGACCGAATCGCGTCGGCAGCGAGTTCGGCATTCCGTGGGGACTGGCGCAGATCATCGCCGATCCGATCAAGTTCATCCTCAAGGAAGACATCGTTCCGTCCAGCTCTGAGAAAGTGGCGTACTTCCTCGGTCCGATGCTGCCGCTGATTCCGGCCTTCCTGGTCTTCTGCCTGATTCCGTACGGTCCGCCGCCGACCTTCGTCGTGACGCACGTGAACGTCGGACTGCTGCTGATCCTGGCGCTGACGTCGACCGGCGTCTACGGCATCATCCTGGGCGGCTGGGCGTCGAACAACAAGTACTCGCTGATGGGCGGACTGCGCAGCGCCGCGCAGATGGTGTCGTATGAAGTGCCGTTCGGCCTCTCCATCGTCGGCGTGCTGATGCTGTGCGGCAGTTTCGACCTCGTGCACATCATCAACTACCAGGCGAATCACATCTGGAACCTCTTCCCGCAACTCATCGCCGCCTTCATCTTCCTCGTGGCCATGAATGCGGAGAACAACCGCACGCCGTTCGATTTGCCGGAAGCGGAATCGGAGCTGGTGGCCGGCTATCACACCGAGTACTCGGCGATGAAGTTCGCCTTCTTCATGCTGGCCGAATATTCATCGATGATCGTCAACTGCTGCCTGATGGTGAGCCTCTTCTTCGGCGGCTGGACGCTGGCCATCAACGGCTACGGACTGACCACCGGCGTGTTGCGCGGCTGGGGCCTGGCCGGCGGCATCCTCGGGGCGCTGATTTTCATCACGAAGGTGATGATCTTCATGCTGATGTACATCTGGTTCCGCGCGACGTTCCCGCGCTTCCGCTTCGATCAATTGATGGACCTCGGCTGGAAGTGGATGATTCCGCTGGCGCTGGCCAACATCGCCGTCACCGCAATCGTGGTACTCCTCGGGCAGCAATTCAATTTCCAGGGAGAAGTGGTCCTCTCGATCGCCGGGGCGGCGATCATCGCGTTCACTCTGTATCTGTTGCTCCGGCCCCGCGCAAAGGTGATTCATGCACGTCGAGTATCCGAAGCCTAGGTGGTCCGACAAGTTTCTTCTCCTCGACATGCTCGAGGGGTTGAAGACGACCTTTCGGGAGCTGTTCAAACCGAAGGTGACGATCCGCTATCCGGAAGAGCGGCTCGAGCCGGCCAACAGGTTCCGAGGGATGTTCAAGTTTTCGTTCGACCGCTGCATCGCCTGCAAGCTCTGCGCGCTGGCCTGCCCCATCGACATCATCTACATCGACGTCCACGACGAGCAGCGCGAAGTGGGCGGCAAGATGAAGAAGCTGAAAGTCCTGGACCGCTACGACATCGACGTGAAGCGCTGCATGTTCTGCGCGCTCTGCGAAGAAGCGTGTCCGACCAAACCGAAGTCGATCTGGCTGACGACGAAGACGTACGAGCTGGCCACCTACGACCGCAACGACCTTTACTTCAACATGCAGCAACTCGAGTACTGGGAGTCGCGGCCGGAGTACGCCGGGCTTCCTGCTGAAGAACCGAAGCCCGTCATCGAACACGACGCGAAAACGATCGGCGGAGCGTCATGAGTCCCGAACTTCTCGTATTCGCGATCATCGGAACCGTGGCCGTGGCCGCGTCGATCCTGGTCATTTCGATGAGGAACCCGGTGCATTCGGCGCTCTTCCTTCTGCTGACGTTCCTCTGCGTGGCCGTGCTCTTCGTGATGAAGGGGGCGGAGTTCGTCGGTACCGTACAGGTGCTCGTCTACGCCGGCGGCATCATGGTGCTTTTCCTCTTCGTGGTCATGCTGATCAACGTCCATCATCTGCCGGACGAAAAAGTCCTCTCGAATTTCTGGAAAGGCGGATTCGCCGTCGGCCTGGCGGTCTTCATCCTCTTCGTCACGCTGGTCCGGCCGGGCGTCTACCACGATCCGGCATCGAGCGATAAACCTCTGCGCTCGACGTACACGTATCGCCACCGCAAGGTGAAGAATCCCGACGGCACCGTGACGCGCAAACTGATCCGCCGCGGCAAAGTGGTCGGCAATTCGGAAGCGGTGGCCATGGCGCTCTACACCGATTACCTTGTGCCGTTCGAGGTTGCGTCGCTCTTCCTGCTCGTGGCCATGATCGGCGCGATCGTCATCGGCAAACGCGAGCTCTCCGCGATCGAAGAAGAGAACATCCCCGCGTACATGCTCGAACGTTCCGAGACCGAGCATGAGGTCAAGGAGGCCATGAGTGCCTGAAGCGATTCCGAGCACCGCGGCGTACCTGATGTTGTCGGGCACCCTCTTCGCGATCGGCCTGGTCGGCGTGATCATCCGCCGCAACATGATCACCGTGCTGATGGCGGTCGAACTGATGATGAACGCCGTCAACATCAACCTCGTCGCCTTCTCGCACCGCTTCGCCTCGCTGGAAGGGCAGGTCTTCACGATCTTCATCATCACCGTGGCAGCAGGGGAGGCCGCGGTGGGGCTGGCCATCATCATCCAGTTGTACCGCTTGAAGAGCACGATCAACGTCGATGAAGCGAGGTCGATGAATGGTTAGTGCAACCATCCTCCTCCTGATCCCGCTCCTTCCCGCGCTCGGCGCGCTGATCAACGGCGTCCGCGCTGCCGCGAACCCGGTCACGCACAAGAACCGCGCCATCACGAACGCCGTCGCACTCGGATCGACCGGACTGTCCGCACTGCTCGCCGCGTGGACCGTCATCACCTACGTCGGTGGCGGGATGTCGTCCGCCTTCCAGCACGCCTACTACACCTGGATCCCCGCGGGACTCGGGCACGTCGGCGCGAACGGCATTGCCAGCTTCGCCGTCGACTTCGCCTTCCGCATCGACACGCTCTCCTGCACGATGCTGCTGATCGTCACATGGATCGGCTTCCTCATCCACGTCTACGCCACCGGCTACATGGCGCACGAAGAGGGGTACACGCGCTTCTTCACGTACCTCAACCTCTTCATGTTCATGATGCTGCTCCTGGTTCTCGGCGCGAACTACATGGTCATGTTCGTCGGGTGGGAAGGGGTCGGCCTCTGTTCGTACCTGCTGATCGGCTTCTACTACGACAAGAACTTCGCCGCCGACGCCGGCAAGAAAGCGTTCGTCGCCAACCGCATCGGCGACTTCGGATTCGTTCTCGGCATCTTCCTGATCTTCAACACCTTCGGCACCGCCGACTACGGAAAAGTTTTCGCGCTGGCCAGCGCCAATCCCGCCGCGTATGCCGGCATCGCCACCACCATCTGCGTGCTGCTCTTCGTCGGCGCGTGCGGTAAGTCCGCGCAGATCCCGCTGTACGTCTGGCTGCCCGACGCCATGGCCGGACCGACTCCCGTCTCCGCGCTGATCCACGCCGCGACGATGGTTACCGCCGGCGTCTACATGGTGGTCCGCTCGAACGTGCTGTTCCGCCTCTCGCCCGACGCCATGCTGATCGTGGCCATCGTCGGCGGGGTCACGGCCATCTTCGCGGCCACGATCGGCATCGCCCAGAACGACATCAAGAAAGTGCTCGCCTATTCGACCGTCTCGCAGCTCGGCTTCATGTTCCTCGCTGCCGGCGTGGGCGCGTTCACCGCGGCCATCTTCCATGTCATGACGCACGCCTTCTTCAAGGCCTGCCTCTTCCTCGGCGCCGGCTCCGTGATCCACGGCTGCGGCGGCGAGCAGGACATGCGCAAGATGGGTGGCCTGCGCAAGTACATGCCGAAGACGCGCATGACCATGCTGATCGCCTGCATCGCCATCGCCGGCTTCCCGCCGCTGGCCGGCTTCTTCTCGAAGGATGAAATCCTCGCCACCACCTTCGAGCACCACGGATTCCTTTACTTCCTCGGCATGGTGGCCGCGACCTGCACCGCCTTCTACATGTTTCGCCTCTACTTCATGACCTTCTCCGGCGACTACCGCGCCGCGCACGTGGAAGGACATCCGGAGTCGGAGCCGGAGCACGCCGGACACGACGTCATCCCGTCGCATCCGCATCTGGACGATGGCGACATTCACTCTGACAAAGCGCACGGCCATCACGTCGAAGCGCACGATCCGCACGAGTCGCCGTGGAGCATGACCGGCGTTCTGTGGATTCTGGCAATCCTGGCGGTCATCGGCGGCTTCGTCGGAATCCCGGAGATGTTCGGCGGCGCGCATCCAACCATCTTCCAGCGCTGGCTCTCCCCGGTTCTGCTGCCGCTCGGCGGAGAGCGCTTCGAATTTCCCGAAGCGAGCCGGCTGCAGGAAGCGCTGCTGATCCTGTCGTCGGTGGCCGTGGCCACGCTCGGCTGGTTCATCGCCTTCGTGCTGTACAAAAAGGACTCGGCCTTCGCGCGCGCGACGCGGCTGCGGCTGCGCTTCGCGTTCCTGCATCGCCTGCTCGAGAACAAGTATTACGTCGACGAGGTCTACAACTTCGTCTTCGTCGGCGGCACGCTCGCCTTCAGCCGCGCGCTGTCGTGGTTCGACGCCCACATCATCGACGGCATCGTCAACGGCGTCCGCCACCTCACCGTGATCCTCTTCGGACACGGCTCCTCGCTCTTCGACAAATACGTCGTCGACGGCGCAGTGAACGGCGTCGGCTACTCGGCGCGCGGCGGCTCGCGCCTCTTCCGCAAGATGCAGAGCGGATTCGTCCAGAACTACGCGCTGGTGATGGCGGGCGGAATCGTCCTCGTCGCCGCGGTTTACCTTTTTACGAAGCCTTAAAGCCTTAAGGGGAACGACGGAAGATGGGCATTCTCAACCTTGTCACTTACATCCCGCTGATCGGCGCGATCGTCATCCTCTTCTTTTTACGAAAAGAAAATGGCAAAGCGATCCGCTACACGGCCACCGCCTTCGCCGTCATCGACTTCATCGTCTCCCTCTATCTCTGGTTCAACTTCGATCCGCACGGAACCGGCGCGCACCTCTTCCAGTTCCGCGAAACCTACTCCTGGATTCCATCGCTCGGCGTGCAGTACGACTTCGGCATCGACGGCATCTCCCTCCTGCTCATCCTGCTGACGACGTTCATGGGCATCATCGCCGTCGTCTCGTCGTACTCGGCCATCGATCACCGGCAGAAGGAGTACTACATCCTGCTGCTGCTGCTGCAGACCGGGATGATCGGCACCTTCTGCGCGCTCGACTTCTTCCTCTTCTACGTCTTCTGGGAAATCATGCTCGTGCCGATGTACTTCATCATCGGCATCTGGGGCGGGCCGCGAAAGCTCTACGCCGCGATCAAATTCTTCATCTACACGCTGTCGGGATCGGTAGTGATGCTGCTCTCGATCCTGGCGCTCTACTTCTTCAACGACGGCGGCATCCCGTTCCTGAACATCAAGGGCCTCGGCAATCCGGCCACGTTCTCCGTGCTGCAGTACCACAACATCGGACACCTGATCCCGCCGCAGTTGCAGTTCTGGATCTTCATCGGCTTCTTCCTGGGGTTCGCCATCAAAGTCCCGATGTTCCCGTTCCACACCTGGCTGCCCGACGCGCACGTCGAAGCGCCCACCGCCGGCTCGATCATCCTGGCCGCCGTCCTGCTGAAGATGGGCACCTACGGATTCGTGCGCTTCGCGCTGCCGATCCTTCCTGACGCCACCAAGCAGCTCATCGTCCCCATAGTCGTTTTGTCGATCATCGGCATCATCTACGGCGCGCTCGTGTCGCTCGTGCAGAAGGACATGAAGAAGCTGGTCGCCTACTCCTCGGTCTCGCATCTCGGCTTCGTCATGCTGGGGATGTTCGCGCTCAATCCGATGGGCCTCAAAGGCTCGGTGCTGCAGATGATCAATCACGGCATCTCGACCGGCGCGCTCTTCCTTCTGGTCGGCATCGTCTACGAGCGCCGGCACACGCGCATGATTTCGGAGTACGGCGGCCTAGCGAAGCAGATGCCGATGTATGCGACGCTCTTTCTGATTGCCGCGCTTTCGTCGATGGGACTTCCGGCGTTGAACGGCTTCATCGGCGAGTTCACCATCCTTCTCGGCGCCGCGAACCGCTCCATCGTCTGGGCCTCCTTCGCCGCCGTTGGTATCGTCCTCGGCGCGGCGTATCTGTTGTGGCTCTACCAGCGCGTCTTCTGGGGTCCGCTCGATAACCCCGCGAACAAGACGCTGCTCGACGTCAACCGCCGCGAGCTCGGCCTGCTGCTCGCGCTGGTCGTGATCATGGTGTGGATGGGAATCAAGCCAGCCGTCTTCTTCGACGTCATCGAGGAGCCGGTCAACTACGTCGTGCGCAAAGTCGACCCGACGTACTTTGACAAGAAACCGATCGAGTATCCGCCGGCCGCGCCCGTTGTAGTGAGCGCCGTCGAGACCACGCGATGACCTGGAACGACTTCATCTACCTGCTGCCGGAGATCGTGCTGACGATCGGCGCCTCGGCGCTGCTGCTCGTGCCGGTCACCGGCGCGCGCGGAACGAACTTCTCCGCCAAGTGGGCGATGCTGGTCATCCTCCTCGCCACCGCCGGCACGCTGATCGCCTGCTCGCACGCCGTCGAGACCATCGACCAGTCGCGTCAACTGCAGGCTATGTTCGCGCTGGACGGCTTCTCCATCTTTTTCAAACTCCTCTTCATCGCCTCGATCGGCTTGCTGGTCCTGCTCTCCGACGACTTCCTGGCCGAGTCGCGCTACTCGCCGTGGGAGTACTACTCGCTGCTCGCCTTCGCGCTCTGCGGCATGATGTTCATGGCCTCGGGCGTCCACCTCATCACCATCTACATCGGTCTCGAACTGCTCTCGCTGTCGAGCTACATCCTGGCCGGCTTCTACAAGAGCGAGCTGAAGTCGACCGAGGCTGCCATGAAGTACTTCATCCTCGGGGCGGTGAGCTCGGGGATTCTGCTGTACGGAATCTCGCTGATCTACGGCGTCTGCGGTTCGCTCAACCTGCTCGACATCGCCGCGGCCATGTCGACGATTACGAACAACGACGCGCTGATGTTCGGGATCATGCTGCTCGGCGCCGGACTTTGCTTCAAGATCGCCGCCGTTCCGTTTCACGTCTGGACGCCGGACGTCTATGAAGGCGCACCCACGCCGATCGCCGCGTTCCTCTCCACCGCATCGAAAGCGGCCGCGTTCTCGATCTTCGCCCGCATCTTCTACGTCGGGCTGCACGACTTTCACCTCTATTGGAACTACGTCCTGGCCACGATCTCCGCGTTGTCGATGATCGTGGGCAACCTGGCCGCGCTGACGCAGGACAACGTCAAGCGGATGCTGGCCTACTCATCGATCGCGCATGCCGGCTACATCCTGCTCGGCGTCATCTCCGTGAACGCGCTCGGACTGCGAGGAATCCTCGTCTACTCGATCGTCTACGTTTTCGCGAACCTCGGCATCTGGGCCACGGTGCTGATGCTTCGCCGCCATCAGTACGCCGGCGAGCGCGTGGATGATTTCGAAGGATTGAGCCGGCGCGCGCCGCTGTGGGCCTTCGCCATGGTCATCTTCCTGCTCTCCCTCGGCGGCATTCCTCCGACGGCAGGATTCATCGGCAAGTACTTTCTCTTCGCCGCCGCGGTGCAGGCCGGCTTCGGCTCGCTGGCCGTCATCGCCGTGCTGATGTCGGCAGTGTCGATGTTCTATTACCTGCGGCTGGTCGTGGCGATGTACCTGCGCGAAGGCGTCGAGGCAGAGTTCGCGATCACCACGCCGCTGAAAATCGTGGCCGGAATCTGCCTCCTCGTGACGCTGGCCCTCGGCATCCTTCCCGCGCCGATGATCGACCAGGTGATCGAATCGTCGAGCCATGTCGCCGCCCGTGCGGCGCTTACTCCCCATGCCGGACGATAAACCGATCGACGACAGCGGCAAGAGTGACGATAAGAAACTCCGCCAGAACCAGACACTCCTCGAGGCTTCGTCGATCGGCTTGATGTTCCCGATCGCGATGGGCCTCGGCTACGCGTGGGGATGGGGGATGGACAAGCTCTTTCACACCAGCCCGTGGCTCACCTGGATCTTCACCGGCTTCGGCGTCATCGCCGCATTCATCAACCTTTTCCGGATCGGCTTGCGGAAAGAATGACGGCGATGGCGTCCATGCAGGATGAGCCGGCGCCGGTCGTTCTGCGCCGGATCCGCCTCATCGCCGCGGCCGCATGGATCGCGTTCGCGGTGCCCGTTCTGATGACCGGCGGATGGCGCGGATTGCTCGGATTGACTTGCAGTGGCCTCGTCACTATGATCAATTTCCTTTGGCTGGAGGAGATCGTTGACGGCCTGCTCCAGCCGACGCCGGCCCGGCACCCATGGAGACTGACAGTACGTACTCTGTCCAGGTTTGCTCTCCTCGGTGCGGCGCTTTTGGTCACAATCTTCGTCGCTCGTATCAACGCGGTAAGTGTGTTGCTGGGATTCTCGATTGTGGTGGTGGGAATCATGGGTGAAGCTGCGTACTCGACATTCCGAAGCTTCGCCGAATAGAGACTGATGGAACACGAAAGCTCAATCCTTTACGCACCGGTCAACGCGCTGTGGCACAGCGTGCAGCACGCGTTCGCCTGGGATATCCCCGATCACGTCATCATGGCCCTGCTGGTGCTGCTGATCAGCATCGTCGTCTTCCCGCTCATGTCGCGGAAGATCAGCCGCGAGAACCCCGGCCATTTCCAGCAGATCCTGGAGCTCGTCGTCAGCGGTCTCAAAGGACTGCTCAACGACATCGTCGGCCATGGCGGCGACCGTTTTCTCTACATCATCGGCGGCTTCGCCTCATTCATCTTCGTCTCGAACATCTTCGGCATCTTCTTTTTCCTGCAGCCGCCGACGAGCAATCCGAACACGACCTTTGCGCTGGCCATCTGCGCGTTCCTCTACTACAACGTCCAGGGCATCCGGACGCAGGGAGTCGTGCACTACGTGAAGCACTTCATGGGCCCGCTGCCCATTCTGGCGCCGCTGATGTTTCCGATCGAGCTCATTGGCCATTTCGCGCGCATCCTGTCGCTGGGCATGCGCTTGTTCGGCAACATCTTCGGAGAGCATTCCGCCACCGGCATTTTCATGGGGATCCTTCCCTTCGTCATCCCCTGGCCGATGATGGGACTGGGCATCTTTGGCGCCTTCCTCCAGACCTTCGTTTTCATCATGCTGACCATGGTCTACATCGCCGGGGCCACGGTCGTGGAAGAACACTGATTCGCAATTCATGACTCACAGAAATTCAGGAAAGGAGGATAAGTAATGAGCAAGGTTAAATTCATCTTGATGGCTCTGGTCATCGTGCTGATGGCCAGCGCGGTGTTTGCGCAGGTTCCGCCGCAAGACCCGATTACCCAGGCCACGGCCGCGAAGTCGGGCGTTCGCTGGGGTGTGATCGCCGCGGCATTCGTTCTCGGTATCGCTGCCGCTGCTGGTGCCATCGGCCAGGGCCGCGCCATTGCCGCGTCGGTCGAGGGCATCGCCCGTAACCCGGGTGCGGCCGGTGCGATCCGCCTGTCGATGATCATCGGTCTCGCCCTCATCGAGTCGCTGGTCATCTACGCGCTGCTGATCGCGTTCACCGTCTACAAACTGTAGATCGCACGCAATACTCGCAACGCCCAACGGCCCGGCTTCTGCCGGGCCGTTGTGTTTTCTGTGCTGCGCACATGGAACTCATAAGGGACCTTTCGCGATCATGAGGCGTGACGCTTCCAAAGATCGATCCCATGCGGCCTGTGAAAAAGGCGGACGTGCCGGCCGGCTCCGGTTGGTTGTACGAACTGAAGCTCGACGGTTTCCGAGGAATCCTCTCCATCGAGAACGGCCGCGGAAGTTTCACCTCGAAGAACCGTAAGACACTCAAGCGCTTCGATGACCTTGCTGCGTCGCTGACGGCCGCGCTTCCGGTGAAGAACGCAATCTTCGACGGCGAGATCATCGTCATGGGAGACGACGGGCCGGACTTCTACTCCCTGATGTTGCGCCGTGGTCAGCCTGCCTACGCCGCCTTCGATCTCCTCTGGCTGGACGGACGCGATCTTCGAAGCCAGGCGCTCTGGCGGAGGAAGAAGACGCTCGAGCGGCTGATCGCAGACTCGCCGATCGGGTTCGTCGACCACGTCGAGAATCCTGCGCTTTTCACCCTGGTCGTGGAGAAGGACCTCGAAGGAATCGTGGCCAAGCGCAAGACGGACCCGTACGCGCCGGACACCCTGTGGGTGAAGGTGAAGCACTCAGGCTATTCGCAGAATGAAGGCCGATGGAAACTCTTCGAGCGCCGGAAGCGCTGAGACAGGGCGCGGGCGCGACCGAATCGCGCCCGCGCGTTTGACTCGAGATAAGACGCTCAGACTTGCGGCTTCGATTTCGCCACCGAGGTGATGATCCCGATGCCGACCAGCGCCAGGGCAGCGATGGCGATCCAGAGCGTCGGGACGTGCAGCATGTACGCAGCGATCGCGAGCGCGGCGATCAGGATGACCCAGCCGAGGAAGGAGAGATTGAACCAGTTCACGGCATACCTCCGCCAAGGGACTCAGCAATGGCGGTGCCTGATCACGCAAAGCCGTTCGCTGCACAAAAGAAAAGAGCCGGCGAAATCGCCGGCTCTTGGTTTCATTCGATGATCGGTTGTTGCTACTGCGAGGTCACCATCTTGTCGACCGCGGCCAGCGCGGTTTCGACCGTCAGCTTGCTGTTCAGCGTGATCGACTTCGCATCGCTCCACGTTCCGTCCGAATAGGTGATGTAGTTCAGCGCCTTGTCGGTAGCGTTCGCGAAGATGAAGCGATCGCCGTGTTCGATGACCGTGATCCTGCCGGACCAATCCGCGGTGAAGCTGGCCGGCGCGATCAGGTTGAGCGCCTTGCTGCCTCCCGGTGCGCCGCCGCCGATTCCGACCGGGATATGAATCCGGTGCTGGGCGATCGGTTGGAGCGTGACCCGGTGGATCGATTTCTTCTCCGCGTCGCCGAAAACGATGTCGACGCTGCTCTGCATCGGCGAGCTGACGATGGCGGGATGGCGGAGGATTTCGGGATTGAAGTTCTCGTCGACCGGATTGACCGTTTCGTCTTTGCCGACGAACTCTTCGAGCGAATGGATCTCGACGGCATCCTGCGACAGCGCGCCGTCTTCGATCGGCAGCATCGCGTAGCGCGCCTCCTGGCCGTGTCCGTCGCTTTCCCACCAGAGAGCGTGAAGGATCAGCGCCGGCGCGTCCGCGTAGGTGCCGTCCTTCTGAAGCTGGGAAACGCGGCGGGTGATGCCAAGACGCAGGTTCAGATGATTCGAATATCCCTGGCTGTCGATCGAAATGGCGCGCTGCCATTTGCCATCGCGATAGGAAGCGAGAAGCAGTTCGCTGGACATGCCGTTCGGCATGTGGCTCCAGACGAGGAAGAGAGTCTTCGACGCGGTGTCGTACGCCAGCGCGGCATCCGAGTGAAAACCGGCCTGCAACGACTCGGGGACGATCAGGCGCTGTGGCTCTGCGGAGCCGTTCTGAATCGAGAGTTGAAGGATGTTCGTCGCGGCCACGCCCGAAGATTCGGATGGCGTCTGCTGCTCGACGGTGTAGACCGTGCCCTCGGGCGTCACGAGCACATCGCGATCGGCAGACTGCGCGAACGCGCTTGCGGAAAGCAATGAGAGGGCGAGAGCGGCGAGGATACGTTTCATAGTTTTAGGTTGATCATCGACCGAAGGTCGATCGCGAATAAGAGACTCTTGAGGTGACGGAACTGCGGGTAGAAGCGGGCCAGCTGTTCGAAATGCTCTTCTGCAGCGTCGACGTCGCCGGCCTTGTAGGCCGCTTCGCCGATCAGGTAGTGCGCGTTGCGGACCTGACGCTCTTCGCATGCGAATTCGAGAGCCTGCTCGCCGTAGCTGCGCGCTTTGTCGAAGTCGCCGAGGTCGAGGTAGCCGTAGGACAGATTGCCGAACGCATCGGACTTCGCGTGCGGCGTGGCAATTTGATCGATCACGCTGTGGATAAGGCGAAGGCCTTCTTTGCTGTTGCCCGAGAGCAGCGTGCTGTCGCCGAGGTTCGTGATGATCGCGACACGGCTGAACGCCTGCGCGGCCACATCATCGACGCCCTTCTTATCCAGGCAGGCAAGCGCCTGAGTGAACGACTCGATCGCTTTTCCGAACTGCGAGTCGGTCTCGTAAACGATGCCCAACTCGTTCTGAACCGCGACCTGCCATAACGTCTGCTGCGCTTCGGTGGCCGCCTCGAGCGCGATCTGTCCGTAGAAGATGGCGCGCTTCAACTCGTTCGCGAGGCGATTCGTGTACATCAGCGCGTAGGCCGAGAGGAACGTGTGATGCGCGTTCCTGCGGCGCATCAGGATCATCGGAAGCGCTTTGACTTCCGGGCCGGTGCGCTCGGCGGCGATGAGGGCGTGACCTTTGTTGATGGTGATCAGCTCGCGGACTTCTTCGTCGTCGGTAAGGCCGAGGGCCTCGTCATAAAGCGAAAGCGCTTCGTCGAAGTGATCGGCGCGGACTTGCTCGAGCGCGCGTTGGCGCAACTCCTCGATGCGGCTTGTCATATCAGCCATTGTAGCTTCAGACATCGTCACCCTCGCTCTCCCCACTGTCTGAATCCCACGACCCGTCTTCTTCCTGGGCGCGCTTGAACTCGATGAAGCTCTCGACTTCCTTCTGCGCGGTCGGACTGAGGCTGCGGTACTTCTGAACCACGGACTCGCTGCGGGCGCTTTCATCGAAGAAGTCGCCGATGCTCAGATCGAACGTGGCCAGGATCTTCAGCAGGGTGTCGAGGCCGACTTTGTACTCGCCCTGTTCCATGCGCGAGAGGTCTGACTGATGGACGCCGATCTTGTCGGCGAGCTCCACCTGTGTCAGCTTGCGCTGGCGGCGAAGCTGCCGGATTTTGCGGCCTACGAGCTCGAGCTGTGCTGGCTTATTCATTCGGGTTTCGTTGACTTTTATGGGATACGCACCATAAACTTCCCGACAATCTACGGGCTCGACGGTCATCTGTCAAGCCGAGAAGGCGCGAAAACGCACAGAAACGTCCATCTTCTTCGCGAACTCATCAAAAGAGACTTCCACGCGCGCTTTACCGGCTCCGCCCTCGGCATCTTCTGGGCGCTGCTGCAGCCGCTCAGCCTCGTCATTCTCTATTGGTTTGTCTTTACGTACATGTTCCGCCGCCCGGCAGGACAGGGCGACGATCACTACATCGACTTCCTGATCGCCGGACTCTTGCCGTGGCTGGGACTGAATGAAGGGCTGATGCGCTCGGCGACCAGCATCGTCGACAACGCGCCGATGGTGCGGCGGCTGGCCTTCCGCAGCGAACTGCTCATCATCGTCCCGAACGCTTCGGCGCTGATCTTCGAATCGATCGGCCTCGGCCTGTTCGCGGCGTTCCTCCTGCTGCGAGGCATGCCGATGCGATTGGTGTGGCTGCTGCCGTTCGTGCTGGTGGTGCAGTTCGCGGTGCAGGTCGGCGTCGGCTGGATCCTGGCCGCCACGTACGTCTTCTTCCGCGACCTCACGCCGATCCTTGCCTTCGTGCTCGGCGTCATCTTCTATCTCAGCCCCATCCTCTATCCCGTCGCGGGCCGCTTCGAGCACATCTTCATCTGGAATCCGATGACACCCATGCTCGGTTTGTTCCGGAGCGCGATGCTATCGGCCTCGTTACCTGCGGCCGGGTCGATCGTATTTCTTCTAGCTGTCGCTACCGCGGCGTTCACCGGCGGACTTCTGTTCTTCCGGCGCGCGCAAGGTACGCTGGCCGATCTGATCTGACGCGCTTCGCGAATCCAAACCAGGAGATTTGAATGTTTGACAGGAAGTTGATCCTTGCAACGTGTGTCGCTGCGGCCCTGGTGCCGGCGGCGTTCGCACAGACGCCGGCCAAGCCGGGTGCGGCGCCGCAAACGTCCGCCGCGCAATCCAGCGCAACGGTTCCCGACGGCGGCATGCCGGCGTGGATCAAACCGGAGACGCCGGAGCATCGCCAGGCGCGCCTCGGCACCAACGTCGACCCTGGAATCAACCCCGATCCGGGAACGCACTTCTGGCGTTACGGAAAATCGTTCCACATCGAAAAGTTCGATCGGAAGTGGGCTGCCTACGATCGCGAAGAAGGCAACGTCCGGCCGATGGCGAACGTGAATTTCCAGTTCGAGATCTACCAGCAGAACGAAAAGTGGGTCTGGGTGTGGGTCCTCGATCCGGAACCGCAGGAAGCAGCGCAACCGGCTGCGCCGACGGCGGCGGGGCCGCGCTACAGCGACTCCGACATCAAATTCTTCGGGATTCTCCGTCCGCAATTCTTTCCGCTCGAGCCGGCGAAGAACGATCGCACGATTCGTTTCGAGGACTCGTCCGACGGTCTTCCGCAGATCGGCTCATTCCGCAACTCCATGGCCATCGCCGACATGAACGAGGATGGTTTCCTCGACCTCGTTCTTCCGCCGCAGCGCGGCGGTGCCGAAGGACTTCCGACGATTTACCTTGGCGATGGCAAGGGTCATTGGAAAGGGTGGCCGGCCAGCGTCCCTCACGCGCTCGATTACGGCAGCGTCGTCGTTGCGGACTTCAACAGAGACGGCCATAAGGACATGGCCTTCAGCGTTCATCTCACCGGCCTTTTCGTCTACCTCGGAGACGGCAAGGGGCACTTTTCTGAGAGTTCGGAGGGATTGCCGCACGACTTTCCGACGCGGCGTCTCGTCGTTGCGGACGTCAACCAGGACGGTTATCCCGATCTCGTGGCCGTCACCGAAGGACCGACGCCGCGCCCGATGGTGGGATTGCCGCACGGTCCGCTCATCGCCGTGATCAACAAAAACAAAGCGAAGTCATGGCAGGTCGAAGACATCGCGCCGTCGGGCGTGAAGACCGGCGGCGACTGGCTTTCCGCCGGTCAGTTCAACGACGACGGGCGAACGGACTACGTCATCGGCAGCATCTTTCTCGGCAGCCGCGACATCTTCTATCTCAGCAAGGGGCCGAACGAATGGGCGGTTCTCGAGAACCCTCAAGGCCAGGATCTCGTCCCGTGGGGCGCGTACTACTACGCCAACGCAGCGGGCAGGATCACATCGAAGACGCACGATGACGCCATCATCAGTTACGTGCGCTACTGGCCGGGCGATCTCGATCCGACCATCATGCCGCGGCCGCCGCTCGCCGAGACCACGAACATCGATCGCGTTTCATTCGCGAAGGATGGGACGGCGACGCGTTACCCGATCGCACGCTGGAGCGGGCATCGTCCGGTGACCGGCCTCGCGCTTGCCGACGTCGACGCCGACGGCAATCTCGATATCGTCTACGCCGACTCGACGCAGCACGAAGTAGTGATCCTCCTCGGCGACGGCAAGGGCGGATTCACGCGCGCGGCGGGCGAGGGGTTGAAGCTGCTCGACCTGTCGCTGTATGACCTGAAGGTGGTCGACGTCAACGGCGACAAGAAGCCGGACGTCATCATCATGTATGAGTCGGGCGCGAGCACGAATGCGGCGGAGGCAGCGATGCCGGCGTTCGCTTCGCGCAACGGATCGGTGCACGTTTTTCTCAACCGCGGGCTGGTGAAGAGCGAGACGCAGGACCGAAAGGCGGAGAAGTAGAGTAAGGTAGCGGGCACCGATTGCGCATTCGGAGGCGCGGCAACCAGGGCATCGCGTGAGCGATGCCGGCGTGCTGATGCGTGTGGTTTTGGGTGCGATTTCGGCAAGCTATGGTGTATCGGCATAAAAATCGTGATGAGGGCTTGACTTCAAGGCTTTTCCGCCATACTGTTACCGGCAACTTGGAATAGAACGACAATTTTCAAATCCGACGCGGGAGGTGATCGTATCGTCGAGAGAGGGTGACCGCAGTCCGTAACTTCGGTTTTAAACAATCATTTAATGTGTAGGAGAACAGCATGAAAAAACTCTTGGTACTGGCCATGATGGCCACCCTCCTGATGGCGGGTTCTGCATTCGCGATCACACGCACCGCGGTGCCGAATGCGACCTTCACGTTCGGGACGCCGGGCACCGCTGGTGGCCCGACGACGACGAACAATGACGACTCGTGCGACATCGGTGTTGCACCGGCCGCCACTCTGCTTCTGCCGTACTTCGAGGTGGATATCACCAACCGTACGCAGGACACGCTTTTCACGATCACGAACGTGACGCGCCTTCCGCAGATCGCCCACGTGACCGTTTGGACGGACTGGTCGTTCCCGGTCCTCGACTTCAACATCTACCTGACGGGTTATGACGTTCAGGGCATCTCGATGAACCAGGTTCTGAGCGGCACGGTTGCTCAGGCCAACGGCACGGGCCCGACCGTCGCTCAGACGCAGCCGTCTGGCGTCGGCGCTCTGTCGGCCGGCTTCACCGCCAACCCGAACTTCGCTGGTGGCGGCGCCTCGATCAACTGCTCCAGCCAGCCTGGCCTGCTCAACCCGACGCTCGTCGCCGCGGTGAGAAGCGCTCTGACGACTGGTGTCTACAATCCGGGCGGCTCTGCTGCATGCCCGAATGCAGTCGGCGGCGTCCACGCGAATGCGATCGGCTACATCACGATCGACGTCGCGTCGAACTGCTCGCTCGCTCTGCCGACGGACCCGAACTACTACGCCACGTCGATCCTCTTCGACAACGTTCTCATCGGCGACTACCAGCAGCTTGGACCGGCTCCGACCGGGACGACCGCTGCCTCGTTTGACGCCGGTGGCAACGCCATGGTTCACATCCGCGCCATCCCTGAGGGTGGTCCGGCCGGCGTGCCGCTTGCTGGCGCGCAGACGAACCTGCCGTACACGTTCTATGACCGCTACACCCCGGCCACCAACCGTACGCTCGACCGCCGCCAGCCGCTTCCGGCTCTGTGGGCCGCGCGTTACATCCAGGGCGGACCGGGCGCATTCGCAACCAACTACAAGATCTGGCGTGAAGGTTTCGGCACCGGTTCCTGCGGTGCATCGCTTGCTCTGAACGGTGCTCTGCCCGTCGCCGAAGTCGTTCGGTTCGACGAGCACGAGAACCCGAACACGAGCGCGCCTTGCACGCAGTCGCCTTGCCCGACGCCGACGGCGTCGACCATGCCGGAAACGTCCGCGCAGAACACCTCCAGCGGCAACTTCCCGACCATCAGCAGCGCTGATGTCGGCGGCTGGATGTACCTCAACCTCAACAACGGTGGCAGCACCGGTTACTCGGTTACCCGTAATGTTGGTGGCGTTCCCACCATCATCACCGGCGCCGGCAGCACGAGCAACCTCGCGCCTGCAGGTTCGGCCACTGTTGGCCCGCGTCCCAGCCAGAACTGGGTCATCGTCGAAATGTTCGGTAGCGCCGCCGGCGGCAATCGCCTGACGGTCGACTTCGACGCGGCGTGGCTCGGCAACGGCTGCTCGCCGGCCGTTGGCCCGGGTGCTGTGATTGCTCCGGCTGGTGGCGTGCTGGTTTGCCCGCCGCTTGATCCGGGTTGCACTCCGGGAGTCGCTCCGTACACCGGTACGAACACGACTCCTCTCCCGTAGTCGATATCAACACGCAGTTGCTGTGAAGCGGGCCGGAATTTCCGGCCCGCTTTTTTTTGATAGACACCGCGTCAGAACTGAGTAAAATAACATTCTCACTTCGGTAGCGTTTCATCGTCGCTGGCGGAGCCAACTCCTGGTGCGGTACGCGCCACCACAAGCCATCTGGGGGAAATAACGTGAACTCGATTCGTTACAGGTCGTTCCTGCTCTGCGCCGTGCTGCTCATCGCCGCGTCGAGCGCCGTCGCTCAGCTCTATCCGTTTCCGGCCGACAAGCCGAATACCGATGTGCTCTGCTCGGCATGCGCCGGCCGCGAGACGCTGCTGACGATCGGATATCCGCCGGTCCTCAAATGGGTCGGACGCTGGGCTGACGCGGAAAACGCTAAGGATTATCAGCAGAACTTCCGGACGGCGCGTCCGAAGATCGCTCGCTACGTACCGGAGCGGAATCGCCTCTACACGATCCTCGGCAGTGCATTGGCCGTCTACGACGCCAACAAGTTCATCTCGCGCCTCAGCATGAGACCGCAGGAGCAGATGTCGCCGGCCACTCAGGTTCCGACGTCCGGCGGCAACCCTCGGTTCGCGCAATTCGGTCCCTCCGAGGTCTTTCTGTGGTGGGACACGTTCTTCTATGCGGAGAACGGCGGTGGCTGGATTACCCCCACCGAAGACGGTCTCGAGCGTTTGTGGGATTTCGACTGGGACGATCGCGGCAACGTCTATCTGGCCTACTCCGTTTTCGGATGGGGCATCGTCAAGGATAGCGGCGACGCCGGCGGCGGCTGGATGAAGAGCGTCTCCCAGGTCACCAAAGTCAACAGCCTCAGTCCCGACCACATCATGGCGCTCAAGACGAGCGACGGAAAGTATTACGCAGCCGTCAGCGGCAAGGATCAGACCTCCGTTCTGCAGATCTGGAATGTGGACGATCCCGCCAAGCCTTCCAAGCTCCCCGATGTCCAGGGCCGCTCCTTCTATCTCTGGGCGAAGGATACGACCGGCTTGCGCGTCGGCATCGTCGAGTACAGCGGCGGCGTGTCCATCTTTACATCGGACGCATTCGTCAGCACCGGCGTGCCGCTCGCCCATTTCGAAGCGGGCGGTGGCGGGACGTTCCGGATGATCACCAGCGACGGCACGAACTTCTATGCGTATGGTGCGTCGGGCAGCGGCCCGTTCATCGACGTGATCTCGCCGTCGGGTAATACGTACGCGGAGAGGCGCTTCTCCAGCAATGGATACGGCATCCCGGAAGGGATGCATTATGGCGACGGGTATCTCGCGCTCTACGGCGGCGAGCTGACCCCCGACTCCGTGCATCCCACCAGCGCCGGCACGTCCAACATCCGCGTCTACAAAGTCGGGCCCGGAACGCTCACGGAAATTCCGTTCGAGATTCCGGTACCGGGCAAGCCGAACAGCGTCCAGCCGTTCTGGTCGATGTACTACGGCGCGAACGCGCCTACGGGCTATACGCATCCGATCACGAACATCTTCAAGGACGTTACGCCGATGAAGATCGGCTCCAAGGTCTATCTCGTCGTCTCCGGCTTCGGCCTGGGCGACGTGTGGGAGCTCAAAGCCAGCGACTCGCTCACCGCGCGGGTGAATGCATTCGCGGAAACGCCGAATCCGCATTCGACCGCGGCTGCGGGCACCGGTCCGTTCTACGGCGACCGCCAGTCATTTTCGAGCTCGTTGGGCTCGGGCAATACGGCCAGCGTCAGCTGGGACTACGGCGACGCCTCGACCGACGCATCGAGCACCGGTGGCGTCGTCAAGCATCAGTACAGCGGCATCACTTCGTTAGCCTCGCTGCCGCTGGTTCGCCACGTAACGGCTTCGAACGTCGCCGATCCGACGATGAGCGACACGCTGACGGTGACTCTCACCGCTCCGACGCCGCGCTTCCAGCTCGCCAACACGTCACTGCTGTTCCGTCAGCCGGACGCCAGCTCGACCGCGCCGATCGTCGCCGGCGACTCATTCTTCGATGCCTCCGACGGTGCGGTGGAAGGCCACTTCACCGATTGGGTCCTCGACGGCACCTCGAACAAGAAGCTGCCCAGCGAAGCCTTCGGCGTCGGCACCTGCGGCGTGCATACGCTCGCGTTCAACACGCACTACGGCCCGTACGTCGGCTCCGGCAGCACGCTTACCTCGGTCACCGATCTGCCGCTGAGCATCTCTCCGTTCACGTACACGGTACGTCCTTACGTCCTCACGGTTCAGGAGCCGAGCCCGTCGACCATCAACGATCCGAACGCCGTCTTCACCACGGCTCTGCGCGTTGGTGGTGCGAGTGATCTGCCGGGCGGTACCGGCACCGCCGCGACCTACAAGTGGGAAGTCGTCAACGGCAGCAACACGACCATTACCAGCGCCAACGGCTCCGCCACCCTCGGCACCATCCCGCCGTTCAGCGTGCCGCGCACCACGTTCAGCACTCTTGGACTGAAAGTACGTCTCACGACCACCGTCGCTGCCTCGGCGGTACCGGGCACCGGCTGCGCCAGCGCGGCCAACGCCGTCGCGGAAAGCGGTGTACTGAATGGTCCCGACCCGGTCATCGTCAAGACCGGCTGTCTGACCGTCGGTTCGCCTTGCTCCTTCACCGTTACATCGGCAACGAATCCGACGCTGGCCGGCTGGTCGTTCGCGTGGACCAGCAATCCCACCGCCACCGCCACCGGCGCCAACACCGCCGAATTCAAGCCGCAGTTCACGACCACCACGGACTACAGCATCGGCGTCGTCGTCACCAACGGCATCGGCAGCAAGACCGCCACTCTCCCCAGCCAGCACATCGACAAGCCGTTGTGCTCGAGCGCGCCGGACGATATCAACACCTTCATCGGACCAAACACCAACGGCGCTCTCACGCCGGGCCAGCCGGTACCCTTCGCCATCTTCACTCGCGGCTGGACGCCCTCGCTTGAGTGCGACAAGTTCGAGTGGTCATTCGGCGACGGCGGTACGTCGACAGAATTGGCCCCATCGCACACGTTTGCCGCGGCCGGTACGTACCCCGTTACGCTGAAGCTGACGGGTGGGCTGTCCTCCGATACGTACACGAACAACGTCACGATCAGTTCCGGCGGCAACCCCGGAAATGGCGGAAACGGCGGAAACGGCAACCCGAACCAGGGTGGCAACGGTGGATGCGCCGCGCCCGCGGCCAACAGTGCTTACGTGGCGTTCACCGGGCTCGCTTCCAACTGCACGGCGGTGTCGGGCGCCTGTAACCCGGGCGAATCGCTGCAGTTCTTCCTGCAGCCGGATTCCGGATACAACCTCAACTGCGGCACCGGCAGCACGATCACCTGGGCATTCGGTGATGGCCTGGGCGGTAGCGGCCAAACGCCGACGCACACGTTCAACACAGCCGCGATCTACCACGTCACGGCCACGGTCTCGAACTCGGGCGGCCTGTTCACCTACGGGCAGGACGTCAAAGTCGGAAGCGTGCAACCGACGACGTGCGGAACGCTGACGCCGACGAACGTCGCCCTTGCATGGAGCGGCACCGGCTGCACGGAGCTCAGCGGCCAGTGCAAGGCTCAGGATCCGGTTGCGTTCCACGCCGTCGGTACGGGCTACAACTTCGCCTGCAACGGCACGCATACGTACGATTGGGACTTCGGTGACGGTTCTGCACACTCCACTTCCGCGCAACCCTCGCATCCGTACGTCAACACCGGCACCTTCCACGTCAAGCTCGTCGTCGGGAACGGCTCCTCGTCGACGACGATCCTGCGCGACGTGGTGATCGGGAGCGGCAGCACCGGCGGTACGGGCAATGGCCCTTGCGGCACGATGGTGACCGATGGCGCCTCGGCCAACGTTTACGTCACGTACTCCGGCGAGGGCTGCACCGTGTTCAACGGCAACAGCTGTTCCGCGAAGGGTGACGTCGGCTTTGCCGTGAGCTCGATCGGCTACGACTTCGCCTGCGCGCCGCACACCTATTCGTGGGACTTCGGCGACGGCAAACAGGGTACGGGCGCAACGCCATCGCACCGCTACACCGCGAACGGTACCTATCACGTGACGGTGCATATCGCCGTCGGAACGGCCTTCGCCGATCTGAACACGACCGTGAAGGTTGTAGACGCCGGTCCTGTCGTTCCGCCGCGTCACCGTGCGGCTCATTGATTTTCGATCCTGATGCAAACCTGGTGGCGGGCTTCGGCCCGCCACTTTGTTTTTGCGGCGATGCTTTCGCGGTTCGATCCGTACAATGGCGGGAATGACTGTCGCCGTGCGCGCTTCGGAGCTGACGAAGCAATACGACATCTACCGGCGGCCCATCGACCGGCTGATCGAAGCGGTCACACGCCGGCCGCGGCACACGGTCTTCCCGGCGCTGCAGGACGTCACGTTCGAAGTGGAGCGCGGCGAAACGATCGGCATCGTCGGCCAGAACGGAGCGGGCAAAAGCACGCTGCTGAAGCTTCTTTGCAGCGTCACGCGCCCGACCAGCGGCACGCTGGAGACGAAGGGAACGATCGCGTCGATCCTCGAGCTTGGAACCGGTTTTCATCCTGAATTCAACGGCCGCGACAACGCTGCGCTCAACGCCGCCATCCTCGGGCTCGGTCCCGCCGAGGTGAAGCAGAGGTTGCCGGCCATTCTGGAGTTTTCGGAGCTCGGCACGTTCCTCGACCGCCCCGTCAAGACGTACTCCTCGGGCATGTACATGCGGCTGGCGTTTTCGGTCGCGGTCAACGTCAATCCGGACATCCTCGTGATCGATGAAGCGCTGGCCGTCGGCGATGGACACTTTCAGAAAAAGTGTGTCGACAAGATTCGCGAGTTCCAGGAAGAGGGTAAGACCATTCTCTTCTGCTCGCACGGCCTGTATCACGTCAGCACGATCTGCCGGCGCACGCTCTGGCTCGATCACGGCCGCGTGATGCGCTACGGACCGTCGCTCGACGTCGTGCACGAGTACGAAACGTTTCTTCTGCAGCGTGACCGCGAGCGTCCGGCCGTGGAAGGGGAACCGGAACGTGAGCGGGCACCGTCGCCCGTGCGCATCCGCGAGATCGTGGTCTGCGACCGCAGCGGCCGTCCGCGCGATACGTTCGACCGCGGCGAGGACATTCACGTCAAGCTGCGCATTCGCTCCGAGCTCGCATCGCAGCCGATTCACGTCATCGTCGGCGTGCACCGTTCCGCAGATGATCTGCAGTGTTTCGCGGTCGGCACGCACGCCGACGGATTCGAGCCGCCGTGCGGACAAAACGAGTACGAGTTGGTGGCCCAACTGCACGGCGTGCCGCTGAACCGCGGCGAGTATTCGATCATCGCCTTCGTCGGCGACGAAAACGCCATCACCGTCTTCGATCGGCGCGACGTCCGTCCGGCCTTCTCGGTCACCGGCGAGCGCTTCGAAGTGGGACTGATTTCGCTCGACCACCATTGGTCGCTCGCGCCGGCGGAAACGGACGCCGCGCAGCCCGTCGTTCGATGACCGCCGTTTCGCTGCTGGTGATCAACTATCGGTCGTCCGCGCTCGCGGCGGACGCGATCGCCACCGCCCGCGCGGCCTCGTCGCGGCCATTGCAAACGGTCGTCGTCGACAACAGCGTCGATCCCGCCGAAGCGGACGCGCTGCGCGGCATCGCCGACGTCGTCATCGTTTCGCCGCGCAACGTCGGCTACGCGGCCGGCATCAATGCAGGCCGCCGGTCGTGCGACGGCGATGTCATCGTCGTATCGAATCCCGACGTTCGTTTCGGCGAGAACTCCATCGACAAGCTCGTCGATGCGAATGCCGCCGTTGCCGGTCCCGCGCTTTTCTGGGACGACGCCTATTGCTGGATGTTGCCGCCGGCGGAACTGCACACGAGATGGGAAGTGATTGATCGCGTCCTGGCAAGCCGCTCGCGCGCGTGGGCGCGGCGCCGCGATCGGCGGCGCTTTCTGCAACGCGTTGCGTTCTGGTCGCTCGATCGGACGACATGTGTACGCGCGCTATCGGGTGCCGTCATGGCCATTCGCGCGAGTGCATTCGACGCCGCGGGCAGATTCGATGAACGCTTTCCGCTGTACTTCGAAGAAAACGATTTTCTGCGCCGCGTGAAAGGGGACATCGTCTACGTTCCATCCGCACGATGCCGTCATCTCTACAACCAGAGCGCGGCTGGATCATCCGAAGCAGCGTCGCTGTACGCGCGCTCCGAGTTGCTCTACCTGCGCAAGTGGGGCGGAGCGTTTGCGAAGCGATTTGAAGGGACGCACCAGCCACCATCTGCCACCGGAGGCGCCGGTGACGATATCGTCCTCGAAGCCTCGCCGCTGGCCAGTTTCGAGACAGCAGCCGGCCATTTTGGCAGCGACGTCGCGGACGTCTCCGACGACATCTGGAACGCCTATCGCGGCGACGTTCTCTACCTGCGCGCTGTGGACATGCGGACCGGCCGCGTACTGCAATCGTGGACGAAAGCTAGAATACCGGCATGAGCTCGACGAGCGTGTCGATCCTGGTGCCGCTGGCCGGACCCGCGCCCGAGCTGCCGTCGACGCTGGAGACGATCGAACGCTACCTGCAAACGACCGGATTCGCGTTCGACATCCGCGTGCTCGACCGCCGCGACGGCGCCGGCTACGGCGCGATGATCCGCCGCGGCGCCGCGGATGCCGGCGGCAGCGTCGTCATCGTCGTCGATCCCGATCTGCCGTATCCGGTCAGCGCCATCGGCGACGCGGTTGCGCTCATCGAGTCGGGAGCGGCGGAAGTCGTGTTCGCGCGCCGCGAGGGCTGCCGCGACAGCATCGTTCTTCGCTCGCTGCTCGTATCGATCCTTCCCGATCCGTCGGTGCAGTTGAAGGCCTTCTCCTCCGATGCGGCCCGGCTGCTCATCGCCGAATCGAAATTGCGCGGCGGCGGATTCGATCTCGAAGCGGCGTACCTCGCCAACAAATACGGATTCCGTATCGAACGTCTCACCGTGCGCGCGGCCAGAACGAAGTCGGCCTTCGGAATCTGGCGAGCGATCGCGTCGGCGATTTCGATTCGCATGACCGATCGGCGCAACGGCTACCGCGCGCCGCGGCGTTGTCCCGTTTGTTTTTCGCACGAGGTTTGGAACTTCGATCAAATCCCCGGCAACGTCGTCCGCGCCTGCAGCCGTTGCAAGTGCCGCTACCTCGGCCGCTTCGAAGTCGATGACGACCGCCGGCCGGTCCGCCGCGTTCTGCGCGGACAGCACGCGCAGGTAGAGATCGGCGAGGAAACGCTGCACCGCGGCGTGGCGCGCGAGAAGACCAGCCAACGGCGGCTTGCCGCGCTGCGGCGCCATCTCAATTCGCGCGCGCGCGTGCTCGAGATCGGCGTGCGCGACGGCAGCTTCGGCGACGCCACGGCCGCCGAGTTCGAATACGTCGGCATCGACCGCGCTGCTCCGGCGGCGCGCGCTGCCCGTTCGCGCGGACTCGAGGTCTACTGCTCGACGGTTCCGAACTTCGTCAACACCGGCCCCGCCTTCGACGCCATCGTCCTCTTCCACGTCTTCGAGAACATGGCCGACCCGCACGACGCGCTGGCGCGGATGAAAGACCTGCTCAAGCCGGGCGGCGTGCTGCTGCTGTCGACGTTCGACACCGAGGGGCTGGTGTACCTCATCACCGAGCGGAGGTGGATGACACAGAACTTCCGCACGCACCTCATTCTCTATTCGCGTTCGGCGCTCATCGAACTCCTCGAGCATTCCGGATTCGAGATCGTCAGCATCGGCGCGGAGCTCGCGTATCGCGACCACCGTTTTCTGCGGCACTCGGTGGCCACGCGCTGGCCGGCGCTGGCGCCGCTCGTGCGCGTGCTGCTGAAGATGTTGCCGGATCCGCTGCTGCTCTTTTCCGGATCGATCCGCATTGTGGCTAAGCGCCGTGCCGGCGCGCCGGTGAACTTCAGCGCCATCCGTTCGGTCGAGCCGACGCATGCCCGTTGATCCGCGCTTTACCGTCCGCGCGTTTCGAGCCGGCGACGAAGAACAGATCCTCCAGCTTTTTCATCGTGCGTTTCCGCACGCCTCGCGCGGCGTCGAACATTTTCGGTGGGAGTATCAGCGCAATCCGTACGGCAATGAACGGATCGCGCTGACGTTCGACGAAAGCGGTCAGCTCGTCGCGCAGTACGCCGGCTATCCGGTGGCGATGCTCGATGACGGGCGCGAGCTCATCGCCAATCAGATCGGCGACATCATGACCGACCGTTCCGTGCGCCAGGTCGGCCGCGGTCCGACCAGCATCCTTGCGCGCACGGCGCAGCATTTCTACGATGCGTTTTGCCGCGGCAAGGTCGCATTCAATTACGGTTTCACCACCGACTCGCATCGCCAGCTCTCCGTCCGTTTTCTCGGCAGCGACGCGGTCGAGCCGGCGCCGTATCGCATGCGCGACCTCGCGCGAAATCCGATCGCACCGATCACGCGCACGGAACGGTTGTCGCGCGGATGGCAGCTCGAGTTGGTGAAGGACCCCGGCCGCGAGTTCGACGACTTCTTCGCCCGCGTCGCTCCCGCGTATCAATTCCTGGTCCGCCGCGATGCGCGCTATCTCCGCTGGCGCTATCTCGAGTGTCCGGACGTTTCGTACTTCATCGTCGCAATCCGCAAGTGGCGCCGCTTAGCCGGATGGAGCATATTCGGCGTTCGCGGTTCGCGGCTGGTGTGGGGCGATGCGCTGTTCGATCCGCGCTATCCGAACGCTCCCGAAGTGCTTTTGCGGCATGTCGTCCCCAACTATCCGGTCGATCGCATCGACGGATGGTTTCCCGCGCGGCCGGAGTGGTTCGATCGCGTTTTGCACGCGCTGCAATTCGAGTCGAAGCTCGATCCGCAGGATCTGTCGCTGATGTGCGTGCCGTTCGATCTTCCCGACGCGAGCGCGCGCATCGCGGAACGCCTCTACTACACCTACGGCGACAGCGATCTTTTCTGAGTGGCCTTCGTTCTGCATGTCGGTCTCAGCAGTCGCTAGAATGGAAGGCGCGGCGCGCATGAATCAGGTTCAAAACCAAAGCAGCAGCGGCACGAAACGGATCGCCGACGTCGACCGGAAGCGCATCCTGGTCATCGACGACGATCTGCCGTTGCGCGGCATGCTCGCCGCCGCGTTGCGCCAGGCCGGATTTCAAGTGCTGCTTGCGGGCGATGGCGATGAGGGCCATCGCGCGCTGACGATCCACCGTCCTGACGTCATCCTCCTCGACCTTGCGATGCCCGGCATGAACGGCTGGGATTTTCTCCAGCGCCTCAAAGAGACCGGCTTCCTCGGCACGCTCCCGATCATCGTCCTCTCGGCGCATCTGCACGTCGAGCCGCAGGCCATCCTGCAGCTCGGCGCATCGGCGATCCTGCCGAAGCCGTTCAATCTTCCGGAGCTGATCGATCTGATCGAGCATCTTTCGCCGTGACGACGGACGATGTAGCAAGCCGCATCGCCGCGCGATATCCGTCCGCATTTCTGCGCTCGTACGTCCGCGCGAAAGTGCGCATCGATCCGGTGTATGCCGCCGTCTTCGAGCGCATCCACGACAGTGCCGATCCGTTGCTCGACGTCGGCTGCGGTGTGGGCGTGCTCGCGGCGTATCTCCGCACGCGCGGATTCGCCGCGCCGATCCGCGGCATCGATCACGACGAACGAAAGGTGGCGGTTGCCGGAGGCATCGTGCATGACGCAACGTTTGAAGTTGCCGACGCGCGGTCGGCGATTACAACGAGCGGCACGGTCGTCCTGCTCGATCTGCTGCATTACTTTCGTGATGTCGATCAGGCAGCAATCCTTGCGGCCGCGGCGGCGAACGCGAAGACGATCATCATCCGCGATGCCGTGCGCGACGGAAGCTGGCGGTATCGACTCACGTACGCGCAGGAGACGTTTTCGAGGGCGGTGCGTTGGCTGCGCGCGGAGCGGTTGCACTTTCTGACGCGCGAGGAGATCGTGCAACCGTTCGCTGGATTTGATGCTGAGGTCGTGCCGCTGTATGGGAAGACGCCGTTCAACAACTACCTGTTCGTTTTCAGGCGTTCGAGCGCGGGGATCACGAACGAATAGCCGCGAGCCTGCAGCTCGTCGACGACGCGGCTGACGCAGGCGACGGAGAACGCGCGGCCCTGGTGCATGACGACGATCGAGCCGTTGCCGGTGCGCGGCACGATTCGTCGCACAACGCGTTCGACGTCGTCGCCGAATGAATCGAATCCGCGCACGCTCCAACCGACCAGCGTCATGTTGCGCTTCGCGAGGATTGGATGGACGAATGGATTCTTCATCCCGACCGGCGCGCGAAAGAGGTGTGGTCGTTCGCCGGTGATCGTAGTCAGCGCCGCGTTGCATTCGTCGATCTGGCGGGCGATCGAATTCGGCGGGAGGCACCAGAATGCGCCGGATGGATGCGTCTGCGAGTGATTCGCAACCTGATGTCCGCGCGTCAGCATCATCCGCACGAGCTCCGGATGTTCCGCGCAAAGCGAGCCCTTCACGAAGAACGTCGCTTTCACGTTGCGCGCGTCGAGTGCATCGAGCAGTGCCTGCGTATCTTCGGTCGGACCGTCATCGATCGTCAGCCACACTTCCTTCGACGAGGATTCGAACCTCGTGATCACCGGCCCGAGCCACTGCGAGTTCGGACGGAGCGTTGGCCAGAGCACGAGCGCGTGCGACAGCGCCATGATGCCGATGGCGATCGGCCACCACGGCAACCATGGCGGGAAGACGATCAACAGCAGGATCGGAATCAGCAGCGTCGCAAAAAACGCGAACCAGAGAATCACTGCGCGCATCGTTCTTCCGCCGCGCGAATTGGTCCGCGCAGTGACCACACGATGACCGCCGCGGCGCCGTTCACGACTAGTACTGCGAAGAAAAACCACGCTGCATACCGCGCCCACGAATTCGAAGCGGCAACGTACGACGACGCAATCACCAGCAGCGACATCGCGATCACGGAAATGATCTTGATGTGATTTCCATCGCCAATCAGCATCCGTACGATCGGGCCGATGATGACGGTTGGAAACTGAAGGACGATTGCCGCGATCGGAATCGCGACGATGACGGCCGCCGGCCAGATCAGCGGCAATGCCGCCGCGATGTAGCAAACGGCGGTGACGAAAATCCAGAGCGCCACGCCGTTCATCTCGGCCGCGGTCTGGTCGCGATCGATGGGGAAGATCAGGTGCTCCGCGCCGTTCACGCTCGGAGGCGCGCCGCGCAACTTCGCGAAGGCGATGAGTTTGGCCAACGCGAAGCGATGCCGCGACGGCAGCCAGCGCGCTTCCGGATGATCGGCGACGACGTTCACGCCGAAACCTCTGGCCATGCCGGCTCGAACGTGAACCACTGATACCAGTAGCCGCGCACGACCGCCTCCAACTCCGTCATCCACTGCGCGACGGCGCGCGCGAAATCGTCGTCGCGATTGCGGCTGCGCGTGATCTCGATCGGCCGCGACGTCACAAGCCGGTAGCGCCGTCGTCCGGCGCGCACCACGAATACGGGATAGATCGGCACGCGCGCCGTCATCGCCAGCGCAAACGGACCGGCGGGAACGTTGGCCGGTCTTCCGAAGAACGTCGCCGGCAACGTGCTGATCGCGCCGACTACGCGATCGCCTTGGATGGCAACGATCGCCCCTTCGCGAACCGTTTCGAGCAGATCGAGCGCGAGCTCCGTCGCGCGCGTGTTGAACTCGATGCGCAATCCTTCCGCGCCGTGATGCTCCTCGAATGCGCGCGTCTGCGGATCCTCCTCGGGCGCGCGCACCATCACGATGCGGCGCGTCGAGGTCTCCGAGAAAAGATGCGCGCCGAGGTCGTAGCTGCCCATGTGCGCGGTGAGGAGGATCGCGCCGTTGCTGGCCTGCATCGCCTGAAATTGATTCCAGCCGATGAACTCCCAATCGGGAATCGTATGCAGCTCTTTGAAGCGGACGTTGTCGGCAATCGTCCAGGCGTAGTTCCAGAAGACGCGGTAGCAGCGAAAGAAATTTGCGATCGAGGTCGAGCCCGGCTTGATCACTTTCAGATTACGCATCACGCCGCGGCGGCCGGGTCCCCACAATAGAAAGAAGGCAGCCCAGAAGGCCATGACGATCGGCTCGATCCACGGCGGCACGTTGAGGATGGCGAAGCGAAGCAGTTGCCGCCAGAACACGCCGCGCACGAGAAACCGACGCCACCAGGCCGACCGCGTCACGTTCGCATGATATCGGACAGCGTCCGATCGATTGACGGCAGCGAGGTTCGCAGCAGGTTGAAGAGCGCGCCGCGCATGAGCGCTTCGTCGCCGGGATAAGTCGGCACGATCTGCAGCGGAAAGCGTTCGAAGATTTCGCGATCGCTGCGGCGGCGCAATTTCTGAACGGCCGCGCGCTTCGCGGCGATGCGCTCGCCGTGCGCGGCGATCCATTCATATGCGCGAAACTGCATCGTGGTCAGCGGATCGTCGATCGTTGCTAGCGGCTTGCTGCCGAAGAGTTTTCGCCGGATGCGGCCGGCCAGGCTGCGCGACGACTTCGAAGTTTTCGAGAACGGCTCGCGGGTCAGTTCGCCTGCATTCGCGTTGCGCGTCGTGGCGTAGTGATGCAGCCTCGCGAAAAACGTAAAGAGCGCCGCGGACGCATCCTGCAACGATTCGAAGTTTTTCAGCGCCGTCTGCAGCGCGTTGCGTTCGAAGAGGACGCCGCGCTCGAAATCGCCGAGGCGTTGGCTGGTCGCGCTCGACTTGTGGCGGACGACGGCGCGCGGCTCGTAGACCGCGCGATAGCCGGCCATCCACGTGCGCCAGCCGAAGTCGACGTCTTCGAGATAGGCGAAATAGTCGTCGTCGAATCCGCCCAGCGCCAGGAGCGGCTCGCGCCGCGAAATCATGTTGCCGCCGCAGGCGAAGAGCAGATCCGAGCCGGCCGCCGGCTCGTCGCGCGACGCCAGCGGATAGCGAAATCCGTTCTGAAACGCATGGCCATCGAACGTGAGCGCACCGCCGATGAAATCGATCAACTCGCCGGTCGGGTCGACGATTTTTCCGCCGGCGGACATCACGTCATCCGGCGCGCTCTCGATCGCTTCGACGAGCGCAGCCAGCCAGCCGTCTTCAGGCACCGCGTCGTTGTTCAGAAAAATTACGTTGCGCGCCGGCGATCGCGCCAGCGCCGCGGCGATTCCGCCGGTGAAGCCATGATTCTCGCCGAGCGGCAGCAGGCGAACGGTCGGATAGCGGCCGGCGATCGCGCCGATGCTGCCGTCCGTCGAGCCGTTATCGGCGACGGTGATCATCGCGCCGCCGGTGAGTTGGCGCGACACGGCATCGAGACAGGCCAGCGTATCTTCGCGGCTGTTCCAGTTGACGATGATGATGTCGACGACCGGCGTGCTCAGGACGAGCCTCCGATGCGGCGTTTGATGCGATCAAAGAACGAGCGCGGATGTTCGGGCACGTGCAGGGTGGCCGCGAACGCGTCCTTCTGCGGATCGATTCGCGGCGCGCGAACGAAATCAACCAGCGGTTGCAATGTGCGCTTCCACTGATGATCGTCGACGAATTGTCGAGCGCCATCGCGCATGTGAACATCGCGCAGCGCCTGCACGAGCGCTTCCGCGAAATCGTTTGCGGACGTCGAGCGCACCACCACCCCCGCTCCATACCTTGTCAGCAGTTCGTCAGTGCCCGGCGCGCTGCTGGTCACGATCGGAAGCCCGCCCCAGAGGTAGTCGTAGACGCGCGTCCGCATCGACAGATCGGTCTCGATCGATTGCGGAAAGGTCAGCAACGCGGCGCCGAAGCGGCTGTAGAACGCGGCGCGTTCTTCGTACGCGACCCACGGTTCGAAGCGAACGAAGTCATATTTCTTCTCGTTGACGTACGCCATTGCATCCGCGAGTTTTCCCTGCGGCGTCAGCGACGGATTGGGATGCGTGGTGAACGTCAGCGTGATTTCCGGCAGCGACTGGCGCGCGATCGCGACTGCATCGATCGCGAGCAGCGGGTCGTACCAATCGTAGATGCCGCCGAAGAGAACATCTGCGCGCGAAACATCAGCGGACGAGACGTCCGCGCTCCCAGGTGGAACTCCAAACGGCGCGATGCGAATCAGCGTATCGAGATGCGGATCGTTTTCGAATGCGATCGGATTCACGCGTCCCGCGGCCAGAAGCGCGCCGAGGTAGAAGAGGCGTTGCGCGGAGAATGCGCAGAGGAAAAGATCGCCGCGCAGCAGCGACTGCATCAGCGTCGCGTGATCGTGCGTGAACACCTCCGCGCCGCGCGACTCGTAGTAATGCAGGTTTTCGATGATGAACGGATCGTACAGATCGACGACGGTCGGGATCGCGTTTCCGTGCGCGAAGAGATCGTTCGCAACATGACCCTGCACCACCGCGACGTCCGTTTCAGCCGTGTAGCGTTGCAGAGTCTCGGGAGTGATCGCGTCGACGCGGCAACCATCGACGGCTCCCGCATCGAGCGACAGCAGCGTCACTTCGTGGCCATCGGCGAGCAGCACCTTCGCCATCTCCAGAAATCGAATGCCGATGCCGGCGGGCTGGCGATGGCCGAGCGGCTCCGGACAGACGAGCAGCGCACGCGTCATCCGCGCCCTTTCACGCGTTCGACGATCGTGTGCAGCTTCCACGTGCGCGACCTGAAGATCGCATCGAGCAGATTCTGCATCCGCGCCACCTCGGCGTGGAGCGCGCCGTTGGTGCGCTGCGCTTCGACCAGCGCCGGCTCGATTTCGGAAAGGCGCGACGTCGCCGCATAGCGCTCGCGATTCGCTCCATCGAGTGCGCCGCGGATCTCCGCGTTCGCCCCTTCGAGGTGACTGATGCGCATCATCGTTTCGTTGATCCGTTCGCCGAGCGCGCCGATCTGCGCAATGAGCGACTGCTTGTCGCGTTCGAGCCGCGCCACTTCCTGCTCGATGCGTCCGCGCGCACCGCGTGCTTCCACGAGATCGCCTTCCAGCGCCACCGTGCGACGCTTCTCCCGTTCGAATACGTTCGCGAAGACGTTCTCGCCCATGAGCGCGGCGTGTTTTTTCCAAACCTGCAGCCGCGCGTCACGAAACTTCGGCGATCCCTCGGGATTCTGCATCAGGATCGAATCGCCGCCCTGGATGTGGCGAATCTCGCAGGTGATGCGCGGAACGTGAACGAATTCGCCGCGCTGCGACAGCCGGATCAGAAAGTCCCAATCCTCGAAGAGATCGAAAGCCTCATCGAACCCGCCGAGGTCGAGAAAATCGGCGCGGCGGAAAAGAAGGGTGGGAAGCGGGATGTAGTTGTCGACGAGTAAAAGTTCGCGATCGAAATCGCGCGCGTAGATGCGCATCGGCTCACGGCGCGCGCCGTCGATGAAGGCGGAGACGGCATCGCTGTACCAGCCGGCGGCATTCGATCCGCGTGCAGCATTCGCGAGCGTCGAAAGGTGCTCCGGATAGTAGAGATCGTCGTCGTCGAGGAAGGCGACGTACTCATTTTTCGCCGCCTTCACGCCAGCGTTCGCGGCCGCGGAACGGCCGCGCGAGGTCTCGTGCTTGACCAGCGTCACGGCATCAACATTCGGATGCGCGCCACCGTCATTCACCACCACGATCTCCGCCGGATATCCCGTCGCGCGAATCGACGCGATCGCTTCGGCGAGAAGCGCCGGCCGATCCTTCGTCCGCACGATCACGCTGATCGGCAACGGTTCGTCTACGACGTCGATTCGTATCGGGCCCATCGCCTCGCGCAATGCGCTGAACGGCGTCGTGCGCAGCGAGGGCAGCGAAATCGTCCAATACGCTTCGGCGAACTTCACCTGTGGAGGCAGCGTCATCGTTCGCCAGACATTGAGCGCACGCGCGTACGACGTGTAATCGTGAAGCGCTGCCTGCGACTGATGCGCTTCGATCGCCGCATATTTCGCGTCGGCAACCGAGGTAATGTCGACGAGCGCATTCGGCCGCAGCGGCGCGCTGACTTCGTAAAATGCGACGCGCGCCACGGCCAGATCTGCGAAGAGCGACGCATCGCGCGCGATCAGATCGCAGAAGGCGCGCGACAGCGCGATGTGATCGGGATGGATCTCCAACGGACTCGGAACCGCGATCAGATCAGGCTTCCATTCACGAAGAATCGCCGCCATCCGATCATTTAATTCACGCTGGCCGGATAGCTTGCGATCCGGAAAACGGAGAAATTCGATGCTGACATCGCCAAGAAGCGCCAGCGCGGCGCGCGACTCCGATTCGCGCTGCGCGGCGTCGCCGGCCTGCGCGCCATCGGTGGCCACGGCCACGTGCACCTTCCGGGCATCGCGCAGATGCAGCGCCACCAGGCCGCCGCAACCGATCACTTCATCGTCCGGATGCGGTGCCAGAACGAGGAGGCGCTCGCCGCGTAAGTCCTGCGGCTCGAATGGAATCGCCTCAGCCTCGGGCATGGTCATGGCATCGGATTATAGGTGCTCCGTATAATTCAGCCATCCGTGAGACGTGATGAGCAGCAACCGATCGCCGGGGTTCTGTCGCTGATCCGCGAGCTCACCGGCCCCGCGACGCGCGCCGGCAACATCGCCGACCTCTTCGTGTCGTCGTTCCGCGCGCTCGACCACGCCATCGATTTCGATCTAGCCGCCGCGGTGATGCTCGAGCAGAACCTCGATCTTTACGTCGTCACGCGCGAAGGGGCGGGCTCGCTCATCGCGCCGCCGCTGATCGAGAGTCTGCGCCGCACACTGGAGACGATGATTCCCGTTTCGTTCGCCGCCGCGGACGTGATCGTGAAAGCGGAGCGCAGCGATCTACCCCGCCGCGGTGTCGGCAACAGCATCGAGCACTCCACGCACGCCGTCATCACGGTCGAGAATCGCAGCAGCGGCGTGCTGCTCGTCTATCGCGGCGAGCCATTCGACGAGCAGGAGCGGCAGATCGTCGAGATCTTCGCCGCGCAGGTGTCGCTACTCATCGGCCAGCTCAGCGCGCGCGAACAGATTCAGGGCCTGGCCGACACCGACGACCTCACCGGCATTGCCAACAAGCGCTACTTCCGCCGCCAACTGCCGCAGGAAATGGAGCGCGCGCGTGTGTACTCGCTTCCTCTTTCGCTGCTGATGTTCGACATCGACGATTTCAAAGCGATCAACGACAACTTCGGCCACACCGTCGGCGACGTCGTGCTGTCGGAGCTCTGCGGCGCGGTGCGCGAGACGCTGCGTCCTCCCGATCTCTTCGCGCGTTTCGGCGGCGACGAGTTCGCGATCATCCTGCCGCACACCGACCTCGGCGGCGCCTGCGCCGTGGCGGACCGCATTCTGCAGAAAGTACGCATGTTGACCATTCCCGCCGACGACGAAGGCTCGATCCGCTGCTCGATCTCGCTCGGCATCGCCGACTACCAGCGCACCGACATCACCGCCGCCGACGTGATCCGCCGTGCGGACGAACGCCTTTACGAAGCGAAGCGCGCAGGCAAGAACTGCTATTCGCTGTCCGCGTAGGCGATAAACTCCACGCCCGATGCCCAACCGCTACCTCATCGCCAACTGGAAGATGAACGTCCCGCCGGAAGGCGTCGCATCGTTTCTCGACGCGATGAATGGCGCCGACGTCGTCGTTGCGCCGCCGTACGTTTATCTGAAAGACGTCGCCGCAAAATTCGTGAACACCGGCGCGCAGAACTGCGCGGATCAGAAGTCCGGCGCGTTCACCGGCGAAATCTCCGCTGACATGCTGCGCGATTGCGGCGCACGTTTCGTCATCGTCGGTCATTCCGAACGGCGCACGATTTACGGTGAAGACGACGCGCTCATCGCCCGCAAGCTGGCGATGGCCATCGACGCCGGTCTCACGCCCGTCCTCTGCATCGGCGAGAACGAGCAGCAGCGCGAACGCGGACACGCCGTCAGCTTCTGTTCCGACCAGATTTGCGCCGCCGCCGTGCCGCAGCTGTCGAATGCGAACGAAGTCATCGTCGCCTACGAGCCGATCTGGGCGATCGGCACCGGACGCAACGCCACCGGCGCGATGGTCGCCGAGATCGTCGAGGCCATTCGCGGTGCGCTGGAACGCTTCTGGCCCGCCGAGCTCGCGACACGCACGCCGATCCTCTACGGCGGCAGCGTGACGCCGGACAACGTCGATGACCTCATCGAGCATGGCCGCATCGACGGCTTTCTCGTCGGCGGCGCGAGCCTCGATTCGAAGAAGTTTCTGGCGCTGGCCGAGGCCATGAAGAGGCTTCCGCGGCAGCCTTGACACCCGGTGCCTTTCCGGGAAGAATTCGCCCCCTTGTCCCGTTAGCAGCTTCGCTTCGGAGAATCCATGATCGTACTTCTTGTCATTTTGCACATCGTCATCAGCCTGTTCCTGATCCTCGTCGTCCTTCTGCAGCAGGGGAAGGGGGCGGATCTCGCGGGCGCGTTCGGCGGTGGCGGCTCGCAGACCGCATTCGGCGCGCGCGGCGCGACCACGCTTCTGCACAAGCTGACGACCGGCTTCTTCTGCCTCTTTGTCATCACCTCGCTCACGCTGGCGATCCTTCAGGCTCGTCCGCGCTCCTCGGTCATGAGCGGCGCACCCTCGGCGCCGGCAGCTCCAGCCAAGAAGTAGCGTTCTTTCAAGCCCAAGTGGCGGAATTGGTAGACGCGCACGTTTGAGGGGCGTGTGGAGAAATCCGTGCCGGTTCGAGTCCGGCCTTGGGCACCAGAGAAAAAATTAGCTCGCGGCGACGCGGGCTTTTTTTGTTTCGTTCCCAATTCAGGAACGATCCTTCCCATTTTGGGAACGGATTGCGATCTACTTCTCGGCGATTCGCTTCGCGTAATCCGCGGCGCGATCGAGGAATCCTTCGATCGAGCGTCCGAGGGCGAGTTTCTCGTTGAGCTCGACGGCTTTTTCGAAATCGACGCGCAGGCGTTCGGCCTCGGCGAGGTAGTAGTCGCGCAGGCCGGTCTCGATCTGGAACTCCGGATACTTCTCGGCCAGCGTGCGCATCCACTCTTCGACCTGGCGGCGGCGATCTTTGTCGCCGGATCCGTTCTTCAGATCGTCGAGCAGCGTTTTGACGACGCCGGAAAGGATCTGCGTGCGCTGGTCGTGTAACGGTTCCTCTGCCATGGGCGCGGATGTTAGCAGCGATTACAATGCGCCGCGATGAAAGTCCTGGTCGCGAATCGCGGCGAGATCGCGGTCCGCGTCATGCGCGCCTGCCGCGAGGTTGGCTACCCGACGGTGGCCGTTTACTCCGAGCCCGACCGCGCCGCGCTGCACGTTCTTCACGCCGACGAGGCGATGCCGATTGGGCCGGCGCCGTCGCGCGAGAGTTACCTGCGCATCGACCGCATCCTCGACGCCGCGAAGAAGACCGGCGCGGAGGCGATCCATCCCGGCTACGGCTTTCTCGCCGAGAACGCGAGTTTCGCGCGGGCGTGCCGCGATGCCGGCATCATTTTCATCGGCCCGTCGCCGGAATCGATCGAGGCGATGGGATCGAAGACGGAGTCGCGGCAACGTATGCAGGCCGCCGGCGTTCCGGTCGTTCCGGGGTTGACGGAAGCCGTCGAGTCGTTCGACGAGATCGAGGCTTTTGCGCGCGATGCTGGCTTCCCGATCATGATCAAAGCCTCGGCCGGCGGTGGCGGAAAAGGAATGCGGCTCGTCGAACGCGCGGAAGATTTGCGTTCGTCTTTCGATCGCGTCACGAGCGAGGCGCAATCATTCTTTGGTGATGCTGCCGTTTACGCGGAGAAATTCGTCGCCTCGCCGCGGCACATCGAAGTGCAGGTTCTCGGCGACCAGCACGGCAACATCGTTCACGTCGGCGAGCGCGAATGCACGCTGCAGCGGCGCCATCAGAAGGTCGTCGAGGAGAGTCCGTCGCCGGTCGTCGACGCCGAGTTACGCGCGCGTCTCGGCGCGATGGCGGTGAAAGCCGCTGCGGCCGTCAACTACTACTCGGCCGGCACCATCGAATGCCTGATGGGACCGGACAAGCAGTTCTACTTTCTCGAAATGAACACGCGGTTGCAGGTCGAGCATCCGGTCACGGAGATGGTGTGGGGTATCGACCTCGTCAAAGCGCAGTTGCGCGTCGCGCGCGGCGAAAAACTGGGAATCGCGCAGAGCGATCTTTCGCCGAACGGACATGCCATCGAGTGCCGCGTGTATGCCGAGGATCCGGCCAGGAAGTTTGCGCCATCGCCGGGGTTGATTCGCCATCTCGATCTGCCGCAAGGGCCGGGTGTTCGTAACGACAACGGCGTCTATGCCGGCTACACGGTTCCGGTTTACTACGATCCGATGCTGTCGAAATTGATCTGCCACGCGGGCACGCGCGGCGAGGCGATCGATCGCATGCTGCGCGCGCTGCAGGAGTACCGCGTCGACGGCATTCAAACCACGATTCCGTTTTTCACGTTCCTCATGCAGCACCCGGACTTCCGCGCCGCGAATTTCGACACCGGCTTCATCGACCGCGTCCTGCCGCAACTCGATCTCGAGCATCGTCCGGCCGATGACGCCACGCGCGACGCCGCACTCGTCGCCGCGGCAATCGTGGCGTTCGAGGACGCGCAGAACGTTCGCCTGCCGGAAGAAACCGTGTCGCGCTGGCGGCAGGCGGCGCGCATCGAAGCGACGCGGGGGCGCGATTGATTTTCACCGCCCGCTATCGCGACGAAGAGATTCCGCTCGAAGTGGAGCGGCATGGCAGCACGTACCGAGTGAAGCTCGGCGAGCGTTGGATCGCCGCGGATATGGTCACCGCCGGTGGACTGCGATCGCTGCGGCTCGAAGACGGCACACAGGTTTTGCTCGCGCATCATCGCGAAGGGTCGACGCACCAGATCACGATCGGCGCGTCGCGGCTGGATATCGAGATCGTCGATCCGCTCGCCCTTCGCCGCAAGCGCGGCGACGATCACCTCGGCGACAGCGGCATCATCAAAGCGCTCATGCCCGGCCGCATCGCGCGCGTGCTCGTGGAGAAAGGCTCTGAAGTCCGCCGCGGCGCGGGCCTGCTCGTGCTCGAGGCGATGAAGATGGAGAACGAGATTCCCGCGCCCGCGGACGGCATCGTCGACGAGATTTTCGTGAAGGCCGGCGAGACGGTGGAAGGCGGCGCGGACCTGCTGCATCTTCGCGCAATATAATTCGCGCACATGTCCACCATCGATCCGTTCGTCGCAGGCGGGACGATTCTGTCGTTCCGGCTTCTCGAGCGTGTGGGCGCCTCGGTGTGGCGCGCCGAAGACACGCGCAACGGCAAAACGGTCGCGCTGAAGGTCCTGACGAAACAACTGCCGCGCGATCCGGCGCGCCGCGAGGCGGTCATCCGCGAAATCCGGCAGGGCGCGGCGCTCTATCACTCCTCGCTCGTCACCATCCTCGAGATCTGCCCGGCCGATGACGCGCTGGTGATGATCATGGAGTGGTTCGATGGCCTTCCGGTTTCCACCGCATACCGAGGCCGCGCCGCCGATCGCACCGAATTCTTTCGCGTCATCTATCAGCTCGCCGACGCGGTGAAGCTGATGCAGGCCAAGAACGTGCTGCACCTCAACATCGCCGGCGATTCCGTGCTCGTCGCCGCAAACGGTCAGGTGAAAGTGGCCGGCCTCAACGCGCTGACCTTTCTGCCGCGGCGCGAAGGACAAGGCTCTTCATTTTCGCAAAAAGGCAGCGATCCGAACGCCGTCAGCTACATGGCGCCGGAGCAGATCACGAATCAGATGGTGTCGACGCAGACGGACGTCTTCTCGATGGGCGTGATCATGTACGAGGTCGCGACGGGACGCCGTCCATTTCTCGCGCCGACCGCCGGGGAGATCGCGCACAAGATCGTCAACGAGCAGCCGCCATCGCCGAAGGCTGTCAATCCGAAGATCGACAACGCCGTTCTCAGCATCACGGGCAAATGTTTTTTTCGCGATCCGTATCGGCGCTGGAAAGACGCGAAAGCGATCATCGACGAAATCGTCAAAGTGGACGGTACCGTTGTGGAGTGGTCGAACGAGATTGCCCGCGCTTCGCTCAACGCGGTTGCGAACGCGCGTCATGCCGTGCAGGCGCGGCAGTCGATCATCCTGGCTGCCGATATCGCCAATCACGACGACGTGAACGCGGTCGATCCTGCCGCCGCCACCAAGTCCGCTGCGCGCATGCAGCAGATCCTCGGCGAGGCGGTCTACCTTTTCGACGGGCAGGTCCCGGATCCTTTCGGACCGCGCTTCGTCGGCGAGCTTCCGTCGTTGGAGAACGCGCTCGAGGCGGGACGAAAAGGGGCATTCGACTTTTCGCCCGAGCAGCAGGAGGGCGAGCCGATTCCGGTGCGTCTGCTGCTGCACTACGGCGAGGTCGAGACGCATGACGGCGCGGCGGCCGGACCGGCGGTCGAAAAAGCGTACGAGATTCTCCAGCAACTCGACGCGGCGACGCTGTACATCACGGAAGCGTTCGTGAAGAAGGGACGCGTCGGGCCGCGCCTGCGCGACGCGGGCGCACGCGCGGGCGTGAAGCTGTTCACGATCGCGCCCGAGGGTGAGGCGGCGGAAGCGGCCGAACGTGCTGCCGCGGAAGCGGAAGAAGCTGCGCGAGTTGCTGCCGCGGCCGAAGCCGAGGCCAACGCTCGCTTGAAGCGAACGAAAAAGCGGAAGCTGTTCGCGTCGATTGCGGCGGCCGCGGTGATTGTGCTCGGCGGTGCATCGGGCTTTCTCTGGATGCGCAACCGGAATCACGACGACGTTCCGGTCGTGGTGAAGAAGTCCGGTCTGGCTCCAGCAACGGCAGCGACACCTCGCAAGATCGTAATCGAGCCGTTCCGCGTCGATCCGCCCGATCCGCTGTTGCAGCAGCGAGGCGATGCGATCCGGCTCGCGGCGATGGAGATTCTCCGTTCGTTCCCCGAGGTTCGCGTCGTCGACGCGAAGGGAGTGGACATCGGCGCATACACGGCGAAGCTGATCGGAGGCGCCGCGGCGCCGCAGATTGTGCCGGTCACCGATTCGAAGAAGCCGGCCGAGGGACAGGCCGCGCCGTTGATCGACGCGTCGAGCGGAATTCAATCGCTCGTCTCCTGGATCGCCGGCGATCTGAAGATTCCGGATCGCCGCGCGGCGAGCGCCGATGCCTACAACGCGTTCGCGGATGCGGTCGTGGCGAACGCGGCGAACGATGATGCGAAAACCGACGCTGCCCTGCGAAACGCGACCAAGGCAGATCCTCGCTTCCTTCCTGCGCAACTCATGGCGTTCCGCTTTTTCGACGCGAAAGGAAAGGATGCCGATGCCATCGCGGCCGCGAAGCAGATCATCGCGCTCGATCCCACGAATCTCGATGCCTCGCGCCGAGTCGCGCGCGCGAGCTTGGCCACGGGCGATCTTCCATCGACCTTCAATTCGTACGCGGCCGTCCTGCAACACGATCGTTCCGACGCCGATGCGCTCAACACGATCGGACATTACGCGCTCGCCGCCGGCGACAACGACCGCTTCACCGCCGCGCTCAAGCGCCTCAGCACTTCCGACACCGGCGCCGTCCACGCTCCCGACGCACTCGTCGCTTCCGGCCGCATCGACGCTGCTGCCGATAAGTATTACGAGGAGGAGCAGCGCATGCCGCGCAATCCGTCGCTCGCGTTGAAGATCGGACGCATCGCCGTTCTGCGGCACTCGACGGAAATCGCCGACGTGGAGCTGAAGAAACTCGAGCAGTCGGATCCGAATTACGGCGCGCACATTCTCAAGGCCTATCTCGCCGCGCAATCCGGCAACAAGGCGGCGGCCGCCTCGGAACTGAAAGCCGCAGAGCCGGCATCGAAGCCGGGCGACGATTACTGGACGAGCGTCGCCGACATCGCGGCCATGAACGGCGACGCCCGCGGCGTGAACGACGCGCTCGACCGCGCCGTGGCGCGCAAGGAGCCGACGGCGAGCTACATCCTCGCCAATCCGCTTTTCGGATTCCTGCAGAGCGACGCGCGATTCCTGAAAATTCGGCAGAAGCTGGCCGAGCAGCAGAACGAGATCCGTGCGGCGCTGGCCGGCGTGACGTTGTAGATTTCACTCATGATCATCACCGCCCGACTCACGTTCTCGGCCGCGCACCGGCTGAACAATCCGAAGAACGACGCGGAGTGGAATCGCCGCGTCTACGGCAAGTGCGACAACCCGCGCGGCCACGGCCACAACTATGTGATCCACGTCAGCGTGAAAGGAAAGATCGATCCCGAGACGGGCATGGTGATCGACCTCAAACTGCTGAAGGACGTCGTCCGCCGGCGCATCATCGATCGCGTCGATCACACGAACCTGAACGAGGACGTCGATTTTCTGCAGGGCGTGATTCCGACCGCGGAGAATCTGGCGCGCGCATTCTGGCAACAACTTGCGCTGGCGATCACCGAGGGAACGTTGCACGAAATTCTGCTGCAGGAGACGGAGAAAAACTCCGTGGTTTATCGGGGAGAAGACGAATGAATTACGACCTGGCTATGATGGCGCTGGACGGCCTGATGCGAACGCCGCTGACCGTGCGCGCCGACGCCGCCGGCGTGACGTTCACCGGAGAGCCCGCCGCCTTCAAGGAACTAGCCCGCCTCTGCCTCCTCCTCGGCGGCGCCAGCGACACGGACGATTCGTTCGAGCTCCAACCGAACGTGCACGTGACGCAAGGCTCGCCGATGGTGAATCTGCGGCTGGCGTAGCGCCGCCTACGTCTCGTAATCCGGCGAGTACGTCACCAGCTCGCGCAGGAACGTCGCTTTTGCGCGATTGGCGTCGTCATCGACTTTGAGCAGGTCGCGGATGGAGATCATGCCGACGAGGTTGCCGCCTTGTACGACCGGCAGATGGCGGCAATTGCATTCGTGCATTTTCTGCAGCGCGTCGTTGATGTCGTCGGCGGGTGCGGCGACGATGATGTCCTTGGTCATCACGCTCTCGACGCGCGTGTCGTCGGGATTGCGTCCCTCGGCGACGATGCGCGTGAGGACGTCGCGCTCGGAGAAGATGCCGACCAGTTTGCCGGAGTCGAGCACCGCGATCGCGCCGATGTTGCGTTCGCTCATCGTGCGCGCCACGTCGCGAACGCTCGCGGTTGACGGAACGTGAAAGAGGGGATGTCCTTCGATGATCTCGCCGATCTGCCTCATATCAGCTCCTGCTCGACGGTTCGTTTGCGGTTGATCATGCCGAGGCCGTCGTAGGCCGCGTATTTGTACGCCTCGCTCACGGTCGGGAAATTGAAAACGCAGTCGATGAACGCGTTGATCGTTCCGCCGAACTGCATGACCATCATGCCGATGTGCAGCAGCTCGGACGCGCCCTCTCCGATGATGTGCACGCCGAGTAGTTTGCGCGACTCGGGATCGAAGACGAGTTTGATGAGCCCTTTGACGTCGCCGATGATCTCGCCGCGCGCGTTGTCGCGGTAGAACGCACGGCCCACGGCGCACGCGATGTCCTTCTTGCGGCAGTCCTCTTCGTTCAATCCGACGGTCGCCACCTCGGGGATCGTGTAGATCGCGTACGGCAGAATCGGAGCGACCTTCGTTTTGTACTTGAGATCGAACGCGTGAACCATGGCCACGCGCGCCTGCTCCATCGATGTCGATGCGAGCGCCGGAAAGCCGATCACGTCGCCGGCCGCGTAGATGTTCGGCACCGAGGTCTGGTAGTCGTCGTTGACCGTGATCAGTCCGCGCCCGGCGGTCTTTACGCCGGCGCCGTCGAGGTTGAGATCCTCGACGTTGCTGGAGCGGCCGGCGGCGTAGAGAACGTTGTCCATCACCATGCACTGGCCGTCTTTCAGCGTCAGCGAGGCCTGGTCGCCGCAGCGTTCGATCGAGGCGACGTCCATACCGAGGTGCATGGTGATGCCGAGGCGATTCTGGAACTCGCCGAGGAGGATGCGCACGATCTCGCGGTCGATATTCGGAAGCAGCGACGTGCGGCCATCGATGAGATGCACTTCCACGCCGAGCGCCGCAAACATGGCCGCGTACTCGACGCCGATGATGCCCGCGCCGACGACGGCCATGCGCGCGGGAATGCGGTCGATGCCGAGGATGGTGTCACTGTCGCAGATCACATCGCCGTCGAACGGGACGTGATCGGGACGATGGGGCGAGGAGCCGGTGGCGATGAGGACGACGCTGCCGTCGATGACCTGTTCACCGACGGCGTTGGTAATAGCCACGCGGGTGGGCGAGACGAAGCGCGCTGTGCCCTGGTAGCGATCGACTTTGTGGCGCCGCAGGTTGTCGTCGATCCGCTTCCACTCGTGCGCGACGACGTGGTCTTTGCGATACATGAAATCGGCGACGGTGATGCAGTTGATGTTGATGTCGATCGCGCCTTCACGGAATCCGCGCTGCCGGAATCCGGAGAGCGCCAGCGCCGACTCGCGCAGCGTCTTCGACGGGATGGTGCCGGTGTTGACGCACGCGCCGCCGAGGACCGGCTCGCGCTCGATGAGAGCGACACTCTTCCCAAAGTACGCCGCCTGCGCAGCGCCCTTCTCGCCGGCCGGTCCGGAGCCGATGACGATGAGGTCGTACATGAGTCTTGGCTGTCGGCTGTCGGCTGTCGGGTGTCGGCTCTCGGGAAGTCAAACCCCGACAGCCGACGGCCTAATACTGAAGCAACGAATGAACGGGAACGTCCTCGAGTCTTGCCCGTCCTTCGAGGAACGTCAATTCGATTACGAAGCCAGCGGCGACGATGGTGGCGCCGCATTCGCGCGCGAGCGTTGCCGCGCAGGCGGCGGTGCCGCCGGTGGCGAGCAGGTCGTCGATGACCAGGACGCGGTCGTCTGCGGTGAGCGCATCGTCGTGAATCTCGAGGATGCCGCTGCCGTATTCGAGCGTGTATTCGCTGCGCCGCGTTTTCCATGGCAGTTTGCCTGGCTTGCGGATCGGGACGAAGCCGCATCCGAGAACGCGCGCGACGCCGCTGCCGAAGATGAAGCCGCGCGATTCGATCGCGGCGACGCTCGTCACGCCGGAGTTCTTGAACGGCTCGGCCAGCGCGTGCGAAATGTAGTCGAGCGCTTCATGCGAACGGAGCAGCGGCGTGATGTCTTTGAAGACGATGCCGGGCTTTGGAAAATCGGGGACGTCGCGGATGAACGGTCGCAGGTCCATCAGAACTTCACGTCGAAGTCACCGAGCCGTCCGGTGTAATCCTTCGTCTCCTGCTCGATGTTCGTGACCTCGGCGTACCTCGGCCCTTCCTTCAACTCCTCGATCCATTCGTCGATGACGCCCTTCTCGCCTTCGACGATCGCTTCGACGTAGCCGTCGCGGATGTTTTCGATGGTGCCTTTGAGGCCGAGGCGGCGCGCCACGCGCGTGGCGAAAAAGCGATAGCCGACGCCCTGGACTTTGCCGTGAATCTTGATGATGCGCAGTTCCTTCGCCATGTTCGCGGGATTGTATTCAATTAGCGGCGCCGTTTGCGGCGCGAGTGATGGACGGCCGTTTTCTTCGCTGGAGCCGGCGCCTGCACCGTGACCGGTTGCGGTGGAGGCGCCGCGGCGAGCGTGTCGACGCGCGCCGTTAGGTCGGCAATCTGCTTCTGTTGTGCTTCCGAGGTCTTGCGGAAGTTTTCGATCGAGGCTGCGAGCGTATGCCGTTCGCTGTCGGCGATGGTGGCCAGAGCGACGGTCGCCGCCGCGGCAGCGTCGGTCCGCGGATATTGCTGAATGATTCGCGAGAGCTCTTGGCGGGCTTTGTCGTTGTGTCCCGCGGCGACGTCTTTTCGCGCGGCTCTCAGCATCGCGCCGGCCTGGAGATCATTCGGGACGGTGAGGACGAGCCACGCCACGACCGCGCCGAGGAGCGACGAGACGATGGCGGTGATGATCAGCAGGCTGCGCGCGCGCACGGATGGGGACGTTCAAGATGGAGGCCAGCGACGAGCGCTCCAGCGGATCCAAGTTTAGGACGTCCCGAGCCTCACCAGCACAGACAGGAGTGTCTGTGCCACATTAATCCTGCCGTATTGCGCAACTGCTGATGCGTGGGAGAGCCAGTGTGGCACAGACACTCTTGTCTGTGCTTTGGCAAACTTCAGGGCCGCCCGTTGATGGCAGCTACTCCTTCCAGCCGAATTTCCCCACCAGCGGCACGAACTCCGCGGTGCCGCAGTCTTCGATCTGGACGCGCGTCCCGACGCGCATCACGCGCGCCAGACGTTGATTGCCTGCCTCTCCGATCGGGATGACCAGCTTGCCGGTCCGCGAAAGTTGTTCGAGCAGCGGCTTCGGCACCTCGGGCGCCGCCGCGGCAACGATGATGCGATCGAATGGCGCCTGATCGGACCAGCCGTAGGTGCCGTCGAATACTTTGACCGAGGCGTTGTAGATCTTCAGCGTCCGAATCAATTCCGCGGCGCGCAGTGCGAGCTCGTTGACGCGCTCGATGGAGAAGACTTTCGCGCAGAGTTTGGAGAGGACGACGGCCTGGTAGCCGGTGCCGGTGCCGATCTCCAGGACTTTTTCCTTGCCGGTGAGATCGAGCAGCTCGATCATTCGCGCCACGATGTACGGCTGCGAGATGGTCTGCTTCGCGCCGATCGGCAGCGCGCCGGCGCCGTAGGCTTTCGCGGCCACGAGCGTCGGCACGAAGAGATGCCGCGGCACGTCGCGCATGGCCTGCAGGATTCGCTCGTCCTTGATCCCGCGGCCGGCGACGTAGTCCTGCACCATTCGGGCGCGCAGGTGCGCAAAGTCCGGCTGCGGCGCGCTATCCCTTCGCTGCGTGGCCAAGGAGATCCTCGAGCGATTTGAGCCGCGGAATCGATTCGTGATGGGTGAGGTCGAGGTGCAGCGGCGTGATGGCGATGCAGCCTTCTTCGACGGCCTCGAAGTCGGTGTCCTCGCCGGGACGCCACGTCGGCTTGCCGCCGCCGATCCAGTAGTAAGTCCGGCCGCGCGGATCGGCGCGTTCGAGGATGTCGCCGGCATAGATGCGATTGCCGAGTCGCGCGACGCGAACGCCGCTGAACTCGACGGGGAAGTTGACGTTGAGGATGATGTGCGGATCGCGATGATGTTCGAGCGCCCACCGGATCAGCTTCTCGGCAAACTCAGCGCAGCGTTCGAATGAAAAGCCTTCGCCGACCAGCGTGGAGAACGCGATGGATGGCACGTCGAGCAGCGCTCCTTCGAACGCGGCGGAGATGGTGCCGGAGTAGGTGACGTCGTCGCCGAGGTTGGGGCCGAAGTTGATGCCGGAGACGACGAGAGTGGGACGGTCGTCGCGCATCAACTTGAGCACGGCCAGGTTGACGCAATCGGCCGGCGTGCCGTCGACGATGTATTCGTTCTCGCGGAGCTTGAGCATCCGCAACGGACGGTTCAGCGTGAGCGCATGCGAAGCCGCGCTCTGCTCGCGGTCCGGCGCGACGATGACGACCTCGACGCCGTCGATGCGCAGACAGGCATCCGCCAGTTTCCGGAGCCCTTCACTGTAAATGCCGTCGTCGTTGGTGACGAGGATGCGGACCATGCGCCGCGCATGGTAGCGCAGCTCAGGTGTGGGTCGGAGTGGGGATTTGAATCGCTTGAAGTAGCCGTTGCGCGTCGCTTTCAGAGACGTTGACAACGATGAATCTGGCCGTAGCGTGGAGATAGTCTTCGCCGGAATCGTCGATCACACGAAGCATTCCTGTCCGCTCCGCGTCATCGTCGTTGATGACCGGATAGACCCTCAGATGCCTGATGTCGTCATCCTTTTTGATGCAGATTGCGAAGCGGCTTGGTTGTCCATATCCATTTCAGTCGAGGTAACGCTTGATCTGCCCGCGCCGAACTCGTCGATCAATCCCGCAATCTCGCGGATTGCGTTACCCGTCGCGATCGTTTCAACGACCTCAATGGCACCAACGATCTCAAAATCCTGGGGCACGTTTTCCTACTGCACGTTCGCGTTGGCCCTTATGAACTCGTCCACATCCTTTTTCAGCCGCGCCTGCGCTTTGCGGTCGATGTAGACCATGTGGCCGGTCTCGAAGTAGTCCATCGAGATGTTCTTGCGCAGATCGGGATCGAGTTGCATGCGGGCGAAGGTGTAGCGGGTGGCGGCGAAGGGCGTGGCCAGGTCGTAGTAGCCGTTGGCGACGAAGACCTTCATGAACGGGTTCTGGGCGATGGCGCCGCGGAGAGTTTCGGCCACGTCGACGTAGCGGTTCTGGGCGCGGTCGTAGTTCCAGGGGCGGACCTTGCCGGTCAGAATTTCGTACGGCAGGTCGGTGTCGAACTTCAGCTCGCGCCGGACGTAGTCGTTGATCACCGCCGTGTACTCGCCGAAGATGGCCGAGTAGGACGGATCGGCTTCGTCGTTCTCGCCGGCAGAGTCTTTGTCGATGCCGATGAAGCGTCCGTCGAGGCGACCGACCGTGCGGCGCTGCGCGCGCAACAGCTCCTTGTCGAAACGGCTGATGTTCACGCGGAGGTTGGTCTGCTCGATGTACGTCGGAGTGAGGCCGGTCAGGCGCGCAAGTTTCGCGGTGACGTCGCGGCGCTCCTGATCGCTGATGCGGTCGCCCTGCATCAGCGCGTGGGTGTAATCGCCGAGGGCGAATTGCTCGGACTCGGAGATCGCGTGTTCGAGAGTGCCGGACTGCAGGTCGGACGGCAAGCGTTTGTGATACCAGGCGATGGCCGTGTAGGTCGGGAGGAAGAGCTCGTAGGCGAGATCGTTCGCGCTGTCGAATGATGCGGTCTCGAAATTCAGGATCGACGAGATGAGCACGATGCCGTTGAGGTAGAAACCCTGCTGCCCGAGCCAGCCGGAGAGGCCGGCCGCGCGCGTGGTGCCGTAGCTCTCGCCGGCCAGGAACTTCGGCGAAGCCCAGCGGCTGTAGCGCGTCGTCCAGAGGCGAATGAACTCGCCGACGGACTGGATGTCGGAATCGACGCCGTGGAACTTGTTCGCATCACTGAACGGAATGGCGCGGCTGTAGCCGGTCGTGACCGGATCGATGAAGACGAGATCGGTGACGTCGAGGATGCTCCCTTCGTTGTCGACCGTGCGGTAAGGCGGCTTCGCAGCGTGGCCTTCGTCATCCGCGTAAACCACTCGTTTCGGACCGAACGCGCCCATGTGCAGCCAGACCGATGACGAGCCCGGGCCTCCGTTGAAGGTATACGTCACGGGGCGGCGCGCGGGATCGGCGCCGTCTTTCGTGTAGGAGGTGAAGAAGAAGCTGGCGCGCGGCTTCCCGTCCTCGTCGCGCATGATCATGAATCCGGAGCGGGCGGTGTAGTTGATGGTCTGGCCGCCGATGGTGACGGAGTGCTGCGTCGTCGAAATTTTGTCTTTCGCGTCGGCGGGTGGGCGCGCGTTGCGCGGCTCTTCGCGCGGTGCGTCGGCGCGGTCGTCGTTGTCAGCCGCGGGCGGCGGCGTTTCGCGGCGTGCGCCGGCGGGCGCGGGCTGGCGGTTCGAAGCGGATTCGGGCGATTGTGCGAAGAGCGGGAAGACGGAGAGCGTCAGCAGCGCGGCGAACATCGCGTTTTTCATTTGCGGCGCATTGTAAGGCAATGGCCGGGCACGCTATCGTGCGCGGATGATCAAGAAAATCACGCCCGTGCTGATCGTCGACCGCATCGAGCCGCTGCTGCCGTTGTGGGACGCGCTCGGCTTCGCGCGCGCCGTCGAGGTGCCCCACGGTGACGCGCTCGGATTCGTGATGCTGACGCGCGACGGCATCGAGGTGATGTACCAGACCTTCGACAGTGTCCGCGGCGATGAAGCGAAGGCGCTGGAAGGCGCGCGCGCGATCGGCGCGTCGGCGGTGTTCTTCGAGGTCGACGATCTCGATGCCTTGAAAGCGCAGATTCCGGTCGGCACGGAGGTCATCGCGGAGAGCCGCAAGACCTTCTACGGATCGACGGAGACGACCATCCGCGATGCCGCCGGCAACGTGATTACGTTCGCGCAGTTCGCCGCGTCGTGAGTCCTCGCCTCTTCGCCGCCGCGGCCCTCATCCTCGGGCTCGCGTACGTTTTCGTCACGCCGCCGTTTGCGGTGCCCGATGAGGACAATCATTTCTGGCGCGCGCTGGCGGTCGGCCGCGGTCATCTGCTGGCCACGCGCGGCCTCGATGCGATGCCGATGCCGCAGGCGGTGGAAGATTTCACGTGGATCATCGAGCGCACGTCGCCCGCGCAGACGCTTTCTGAAAAATTGAAGACCGCCGCCGCGCTGCGCCACGACGATCGGATGGGGCGTCCTATCCGCTTCGCGGAGTGGTATTCGCCGTTTCCGTACCTGGCGACGGGACTGATCGCGTCGTTGCCGCTGCGGCCGGTGATCGTGTTTTACGGCGGCCGGATTGCGAACCTGCTCGTAGCGGTGCTGCTGACCGCGCTCGCAATTCGCGCGGCGCCGCAATATGGAGCGATCTTCGCCGCGGCGGCGCTGCTGCCGATGTCGCTTTACGAATTGGCATCGTTGTCGGCCGACGCGCCGACGATCGTGCTGGCCTGGCTCTTTACGGCGCTCCTCTTCTCGTCACCGCGGCGCACGTGGCTCGTCGCGCTGGCAGGATTCGCGTCGGGTCTATGCAAGCCGGCTTACTTTCTGATCGCGTTGCTGGCCCTGGTTGCGCCGCTTCGCTGGCGGCAACGGCTGGCGATCCTAGGCGCAACAGCATTCGGAACGTTGCTGGCGATCGCGTCGGCGCAGCGCGGTGCCTACAACCCGCGCCGCGGATTGCCGGTCGATGCCGGCGCGCAGATTCGGTGTATCGCCTCCGATCCGATCCATTTCGCGCAGGTGCTGCTGCACGACGCCGTGACCAACGGGCGCTTCTACATCGAAGAGATGATCGGCCGCTTCGGCGCGAATGAGCTGAAGCTCTCCCCGGTCGTCATTACGCTTGAAATCATCCTGCTCCTCGGCGTCGCGCTCACGTGCGGCGCGGCGTTGCAGGCACGCGTCCGTACCACCGCGCTTGCGATCGTGGTCATGACCATCGGCGGCATCCTGCTCTCGCAATACCTGATCTGGTCGGTGGTCTGCGGCGACGTCATCGAAGGCGTTCAGGGACGCTACTTTCTCGAGATCCTGCCGCTGTTCCTGGCCGCGATCGCGCTTCCGCGAATCCGCCTGCGCACAAGTCCGTGGGTCGTCATCGCCGTCGCGGTCATTTGCAACGCGATGGCGCTTCTGACGCTTGTTCACCGCTACTGGTGAGCGGATAATCGCGCCACTATGGCAAAAAACATCGCGGCGTTTCTCGACGGCACGTGGGACACCTACAAGGAAGGCGTCAGCAACAACAGCAATGTCGGCACGATGTACGGCGCTGCGGTCAATGATGGCAAGCGGCAGGTCACGCACTACACGAAAGGCGTCGGCACCGACTGGTACGACAAGATCAAGGGCGGCGCATTCGGCGTGGGCCTGAATGACCGCATCCGCGACGCGTATCAATTCATCACCGACAACTACGACTACGGCGACGCCATTTTTATCTTCGGTTTCAGCCGCGGCGCCTACGAGGCCCGCAGCCTCGGCGGGATGATCGACCGCGTCGGCCTTCTCGACCGCAAGCGCTTCGCCGAGACCAACCGCCGCGACATGTTCGACATCGTCTTCAATAACTACACGCGGCCGAAGGACGACGCGAACAACAAGCTCGTGGCGAATTTCAAAGCGACGAACGCCGTCGATGCGCCGATCAAGATGATCGGTGTCTGGGACACGGTCGGCGCGCTCGGCGTCCCGGTTTTCGCCACGACGACCACGCTGTTCGTTCCCGGCTTCCACGACCTCAGCCTCGGGCCGCGCATCGAGAACGCGTATCACGCGATGGCCATCGACGAGCAGCGCTTCGACTTCAGGCCGACCTACTGGGATCCCGCAACCCTTCGTCCTGGACAACACCTCGAGCAGGTCTACTTCGCCGGCGTCCACTCCGACATCGGCGGCGGCTACGACGACGATCATCGCCTCGCCGACATCACGCTCTGCTGGATGGCATCGCGCGCGAGAAAACACGGCCTGCTCTTCAAGGACGACAAGTTCGGCACGCAGTGCGCGGACGACGCGCCGTACGGCACGCTGCACGATTCGTTCAGCGCCGTGTACGAAAGCCGCGGCCGTTTCCATCGCGTCGTCGATCCGGGGATGACGATCCACAAGTCGGTGCAATCGCGTCTCGGCGACACAGAGAATCGATCGAAACCCGGCAAGTACGAACCGGTGAATCTGACGCAGGGCACAGCGTACGATTTCGTGGAGTAACGAGGCCAAAACGAAAACGGGCGAGCCTTGCGGCTCGCCCGTTCTGCGATTCGTTGTGAATTGAAACTTAGTACATGCCGCCCATGCCGCCGCCCATACCGCCGGCGCCGCCGCCGGGCTGGGGCTTCTCGTCTTCCTTGATCTCGGAGATGAGGGCCTCGGTCGTCAGCATCAGGCCGGCGATCGAGCTGGCGTTCTGGAGCGCCTGCTTCGTGACCTTGGCCGGGTCGATGATGCCGGCGTTGATCATGTCGACGACTTCGTCGTTGCGGGCGTCGTAGCCCCAGTTGCCGCCCTTCAGCTTGATCTCGTTGAGCAGCACCGACGCTTCCTTGCCGGCGTTGAAAACGATCTGGCGGAACGGCTCCTCGAGCGCGCGGCGGATGACGTTGACGCCAACCTTCACGTCGCCCTCGGCCTTCACGGCCTCGACGGCCGGGATGGCGCGCAGCAACGCGACGCCGCCGCCCGGGACGATGCCCTCTTCGACGGCAGCCTTCGTGGCGTGCATCGCATCTTCGACGCGCGCCTTCTTTTCCTTCATCTCGGTCTCGGTCGCGGCGCCGACCTTGATGACGGCCACACCGCCGACGAGCTTCGCCAGGCGCTCCTGGAGCTTCTCGCGGTCGTAGTCCGAGGTCGTGTCGTCGATGAGTCCGCGAATCTGCTTCACGCGGCCGGCGATCGCTTCCTTGCGGGTCTTGTCGTCCGTATCAGTGACGAGCGTGGTGTTGTCCTTATCGATCGTGACGCGCTTCGCATCGCCGAGGTCTTCCCACTTCACGTTCTCGAGCTTCACGCCGATGTCCTCGGAGATCAGCTTGCCGCCGGTGAGGATGGCGATGTCTTCGAGCATGGCCTTGCGGCGGTCGCCGAAGCCCGGCGCCTTGACGGCAGCGACGTTCAGCGTGCCGCGCAGCTTGTTGACGACGAGCGTGGCCAGAGCCTCGCCCTCGACGTCTTCCGCGATGATGAGGAGCGGCTTGCCCTGGCGAGCGGTCTGCTCGAGGATCGGCAGCAGGTCCTTCATCGAGGAGACCTTCTTCTCGTAGATGAGGATCTTGGCGTTCTCGAGGACCGACTCCATGCGATCGGGATCGGTGACGAAGTACGGCGAGAGATAGCCGCGGTCGAACTGCATGCCCTCGACGACTTCGAGGACGGTGTCGAGGCCGCGCGCTTCTTCGACGGTGATGACGCCGTCTTTGCCGACCTTCTCCATCGCCTGGGCGATGATGGTGCCGATCTCGTCATCGCTGTTCGCGGAGATCGTGCCGATGTGGGCGATGTCCTTGCCCTCGACCGGCTTGGCCAGCTTGTCGATTGACTCGACGGCTGCCTTGACGGCCATTTCGATGCCGCGCTTGACGTCCATCGGATTCGCGCCGGCGGTCACGTTCTTGATGCCTTCGCGGTAGATGGCCTGGGCCAGAACCGTGGCGGTGGTGGTGCCGTCGCCGGCGGTGTCGGAAGTCTTCGAGGCCACTTCGCGAACCATCTGCGCGCCGGCGTTCTCGATCTCATCCTTCAGTTCGATCTCCTTGGCGACGGTGACGCCGTCCTTGGTGATCGTGGGGGAGCCGAACTTCTTCTCGATGACGACGTTGCGGCCACGGGGGCCGAGGGTCACCTTGACCGCGTCGGCGAGCTTGTTGACGCCGCGAAGAATGGCCTGACGGGCATCTTCACTGTACGTAATACGCTTTGCCATTGGTTTTTCTCCTTAGTTGATGATGCTTACTCGACCACCGCAAGGACTTCGTCTTCGCGGAGGATGGTGTACTCGACGTCATCGATCTTGATGTCGGTGCCGGAGTACTTGCCGATGAGGACCGTGTCGCCGGCCTTGACGTCGAGCTTCATGCGCTTGCCGTCTTCGGCGAACTTACCCTCGCCGACCGCGATCACTTGCGCCTGCTGGGGCTTCTCCTTGGCCGTGTCCGGAATGATGATGCCGCCGCGCACCTGCTCTCCTGTTTCCTTGCGCGTGACAACGATGCGGTCATACAACGGACGAAGTTTCATAGCCATCTGTGTCTCCTTTCACCCATTTCTTCGGATTTGCTTCACGGCAGAACGCCGCGAGTTTTGGTTGCTGACGAGAGGTGAGCGTTTAGCACTCAAGCCTCGCGAGTGCTAACAATATGGCGGGGCCATTATTCTGTCAAGGGGTCGTGGGGCGGCGCGGCGGACGCGGCTGTAGCAACCGGTAGGTAGCATAGCCGCGTGAATTTGACACCTCGCGACGATGACATTCATAATTATTGAAAGTAAGCCATTCTGGGAGGGCTATCACATGAACACACGTCTCCGTCAGTTCTTGGTTTCAGGAGTGATGGCCTTTGGATTGATACAGCCTTTCGCCACGCCCAGCGCCCATGCCGCGAGGCCATTACTCGCACCGCTTGTTGCTGACCGCGCAAAAAGCTCGTCTTCCGTCCCGCTATGGGTGTCCGCTCGGGCGGCCTTCCGGCCAGATGGAGAACTTCGGGCAGAAATGTTTGATACGGTTTCCCTATCAATGCTGAACGACAACCGGCGTCAGAACTCCGGTTCTGATTGTCGCGTCGCTCTCGGCTCACCGCCCCTCGAAGACTTCGCCCCAAAGGATTCTTTCGACGCACTAATCAGCAGTGCATTGACCATCCTGGAGGGACAGGTGATTTCAACGGACATTGGATTTCTGAATGGTGTCCCCGGAACTCTGGTCTCACTTCGAGTGGTTGAAACTTACAAGTCCCTTGGCCACATTGCTACCAAGGGAAATATTCACGTTTTCGTCGGCGAGGCCACGATTCCCACCCCTACGGGTGTGATCTGTTCGAGGGCATTTGCGAAAGTCCCGATACCTGCGATGGGCGACGATGTCTTGATTTTCGCCAGCATTGATCCTCTCGATGCTGAGCATCGAATTCTGTTGTTGGACGATCGAAAACAGCTTGTTGTACAGCGGCTCGGTCACGTCTACAGGCCGATGTCTTCATCCGGCGGAGCCTCCTGGCCATCTGATTGCTGTTCGGACTTGGTTGATCTTGGGTCCCGAATTCGCGAAAATAAACAACTTCATGACATGCCGGCAAGGATCAAGGAATGAGAGCGCGAGTAATTGGGCGCGTCGATCCTCTTGATCGCAGCCTCTCGTCATCTCGCTGCGCAACCCTGCACCAGTCAGTTATATCCTCCCAATGTCGGTGGTTCGATCTTGGTGGTCAGTTCTGATTCCCATATCACCGCAGGCGTGGTAGCGGGCGGCGTCGGAATGTGGCAATCATGCCCGCAGTCTGGCGGTGGCTTTCCATCACTCGTAACAAGCGGGAGCGCCGACATGAGTATCGGCGTTGTCCTCCTTGGCGGCGTCAGCACGTCATCCAGCGGCGGTTGTGGCCAATTTAGCCCGACCCTCGATGCGTCGACGGGACAAGTTCGCGGTGGCACGATCCAACTCTTCGATGCAACGGTAGGCGGCATCGACTGCGAACCTTTCCGCTCCGAAACAATTGCCCATGAACTTGGGCATCCCTTAGGTCTAGACGACGCCACTAATCCGAATTGTGACGGTCATATCATGGGACCACCACAGATCGGCGGCAGTCGCTATGTGCATCCGGATGAGTGTGATTTCGCAGACAGTAACTGGTACACGCCGACCGAGGCGTTGCGAGATGCAGAACTGGATGATCAGCGAAGACTGCAGGAGTGCGAATCGCGATGCTCGAGCCATTGCGAGATGGCCTACGGCGGTAGCTATTATTGCCCGACAGAAGGTCAATCGCCGATCATTGTCGACCTTGACGACGATGGCTTCAATCTGACGGATGCCGACCACGGCGTGAACTTTGATCTGAACGACGACCATCAGCGCGAGCGGATCGCGTGGACGAGTTCTGCCGGCTCGGATGCATGGTTGTGCCGTGACCGTAATGAAGACGGTGTTATCGGCGATGGGACAGAGTTGTTTGGTAATTTCACGCCCCTCGCGAATGGGCGCAGAGCGCCGAACGGATTCGAGGCGCTCGCGGAGTTTGACACGCCTGCATTAGGCGGCAACGGGGACGGACAGTTGGATGCGCGCGACCAGGTTTGGCAAACGCTTCGCCTTTGGATCGATGCAGATCACGATGGTATTTCTCAGCCCAACGAATTGATGACATTAACAGAGGCCGGTGTTCAGTCTATCGACCTCCATTACATTCGGTCGAACTACACTGACGACAATGGCAATATCTTCCGGTTCAGAGCGAAGGCCGTCGTGCGTGATTGGAAAGGGAAGTTCCACAACTCGAAAATCTACGACGTGTTTCTCTCGACTGCTGTTACTGGGCAGTAGCGGCGCGACCATAAATCCTATACGGCGGCTGCAATCAGCTACGTTCGAGGCGCGATCACTTAACGCTAGTGCCGTACGGAGCGGTGGCGGGGCGGGATCTGGGCGTCGTCGTTGAGGATCGTACCGGTCGCGGGCGTGGTGGAGAACGTGGCGTTGTCGGCGCCGGTGATGACGATGTTGAACGTCTCGTCAGGCTCGAAAACGGTGTCGCCGAGGATGGCCACCGTGAACGATTTCGCCGTCTCGCCGGGGAAGAAGGTGATCTCGCCGCTCACGGGGAGATAGTCGGAGCCGGATGTGGCCGTGCCGTCCTGCGTCTGGAAGCGGACGCGCGTCACGCTCGCCGAGGCGAGGCTCAGCCGCAGCGTGAAGGACGCCAGATTCAGGCCGCTATTGCCTTCGACGACGTTGACGTTGCCGATACTCGCGAACGGAATGGCCGGACCGCCGTGATCGTCGTCGGCGATCGTGCCAGTGCCGAGGCCGCGCTCGATGGCGGCGTTGACGGGGTTTGAAAGCTGAACGGTGAAGATCTCGTCGCCTTCATCGAGCGTGTCGCCGATGATCGGAACGGAGATGGTCTTCACCGTCTCGCCGGCCTGAAAGGTCAGCGTCCCTTGCGTGGTGAGGTAATCGAGGCCCGGGATCGCGGAGATGGCGTTGGTCTGGTAGTCGACTGTGGCCGTCACGGTGGCGTTTGCGGGCTGCAGGCGTACGGTGAAGATCGCCGGCGTAGTACCGAAGTTTCCTTCGCTGGTGCGGACGTCGTCGATGGTCAATTTCGCGGAGGATGGGAAGGTCGAGGTGTTGTTGTCGGACCGCGGATCGGCAGTCGTGCTGGTAACGGTGACGGTGTTCGTCGGCTGCGAGGACGTATTGAGCGTGAGCTCGAACGTGGCGCTGATGCTCCTGCTGGCCACTCCGGGGAAGATCCCGATCGTGCAGGAGATGGTGCCGATGCCGCCCGCCGAGGGGGTGGTGCAATCGAAGTGCGGGCCGGAGGTCTGCGTCCACGACGCGAACGTGCTGCCGGACGGGACGGCGTCGGTGAGCGTGACGCCGGCGGCGTCGTTGGGGCCGGCATTGAAGAGGGTGACGGCGAATGTGTCTCCGCCGCCGGACGTGGCCACGGAGAGTTCGGCTGATGCCGGTTGCGAGGTCACGTTCGTCGAGCGGCTGGCGCTGTTGCTGCCGGAGTTCGGATCGGTTTCATCGCCGGAGATGGAGACCGTATTCGTCAGCAGCGTCCCGGCGCTGACGCCGTCGTTGATGCGGAACGTGAAGAGGAACGTCGGCTGATCGCTGGCGGAGCGAATGTCCAGCGTCAAGGCCGAGCAGGTGATGGTGCCGTTCGTCCCGACTGCCGGCGTGGCGCAGGTGAAGGCGGCAAGCGGGTCGGAAACGGTGGCGGAAACGAACGTGGCGTTCGCGGGAACGGCGTCGGTGACCTGCACGTGATGCGCGGTCGATGGCCCTCTGTTGGATGCGACGACCTGGAAGCTGAACGTCGAGCCGGAAGCGGCGCTGGTTGAGCCGAGGATGGAGTCGATGGAGAGGTCGGCGGACGCGGTCGACGTTGCGTTGATGCCGGTCGCGGCGGTGCTGGAATTGTCGGACGTGTTCGGGTCGGGCGTCGTCGAAGTGATCGTGGCGGTGTTGCTGATGATTCCGGAAGAAGCGTTTGGCGACGTCTTCACCGAGATGGTGAAACTGGTTTCGGACTCGACGTCGAAAGCCGAGGCGGTGCAGGTGATCGTGCCGCCGGCGCCGACAGCGGGCGTCGTGCAGGAAAAGAGGCTCGTCGATGCGTTCATCGCGAGGAAGGTCGTACCGGCCGGCAGCGTGTCGGTGACGGTCACGTTATTCGCGGTCGACGGGCCGGGGTTGGAGACGAAGACAGAGTAGTCGATGGTGTCGCCCGCGGTCACCGACTCGGGCGCACTTTTCGAAATGAGCAGGTCGGCCGTCTGCGCGTTCGCGCGCACGGCAAAAAAAGCCGCTGCGAACAGGAAGAGGATGCTGTTGCAGCGGCGCATGAGCGTCATGATTATGTAGCCGGTTCCGGCTTGACCGTGCTGAACATCATGCCGGCCGGCTGTTCTTCGGCGACCGGTTGGAGCGCCGCGAATTCATCACTTATCGCGTCACGGGTGGCGTCGGTGTCCGGACCGCCTGCGTGCGGCTTCTTGCGCAGCTTGTCCATGTAGACGTAGAAGACCGGCGTCACGAAGAGCGTCAACGTCTGCGAAAAGAGCAGGCCGCCGACGACCGCGAGGCCGAGCGGGCGGCGCGACTCCGCGCCTGCGCCGAAGCCGAGGGCGATGGGGATCGTGCCCATGAGTGCGGCCATGGTGGTCATCATGATCGGACGGAAGCGGACGACGCACGCTTCGTAAATCGCTTCGGTTGCGTCCTTGCCGCCTTTCTGCGCTTCGAGCGCGAAGTCGACCATCATGATGCCGTTCTTCTTCACGAGGCCGACCAGCATGATGATGCCGACGAAGGCGTAGATCGACAGATCGACGTGGAAGACGAGCAGCGTGAGCAGCGCGCCGAATCCTGCGAACGGCAGCGCCGAGAGAATCGTCAGCGGATGGATGAAGCTTTCGTAGAGGATGCCGAGCACCATGTAGATGACGCCGATGGCGACGAGAAGCAGCAGCCCGAGGCCTTGCAGCGACGATTGGAACGCCTGCGCGGTGCCCTGGAAGGAGGTGGAGACGGTCGACGGCAGCGTGGTCTTCGCGGCGTCGTTGATCTCGGCCACCGCGGCGCCGAGCGACGTGCCCGGCTTGAGGTTGAACGAGAGCGTGACCGACGGCGCCTGGCCGGAGTGGTTGACGGCGAGCGGACCGACGGTCGGAATCATTTTGGCGACGGCATCGAGCGGCACGAGCTCGCCCGCCGACGAGCGGACGTAAAGCATCGACAGCGCCGCCGGATTTTTCATGAACTCGGGATCGAGCTCCATGATCACCTGGTACGTGTTGTTGGGCGCGTAGATCTGCGAAACCTGGCGCGTTGCGTACGACGAGTAGAGCGCGTCCTCGACCTGGTTCGGCGTGAGGCCGAGCGTGGCGGCGCGATCGCGGTTGATCTCGACGTTGACGGTCGGGTTGCGCAGGAAGAGATCCGTGTTCACGTCGACGAAGCCCGGCAGGGTGCGCATCTTCGCCATCATTTTCTCGGCAGCGTCGTAAAGCGTGGCCGTGTCGGCCGACTGCAGCGTGTACTGATACTGCGAGTTCGATTGGCGGCCGCCGAGGCGGATGGGCGGCGGATTCTGGAGCGAAACGCGGTAGCCGGGAATCGCGTTCAGCTTCGGGCGGAGATCGTTCATGACGTCGTCGATCGACGCTTTGCGCTGTCCTTTCGGCAGTAGGCGCAGAGAGATGACGCTGCTGTTGCCGCCGCGCACGAACGAGAAGAACGTGGCCACGCGCGGGTCTTTGGCCACGATGTCCATCGCCATCTTCTGATGGCGCACGATCTCGGGGAATGACGTTCCCTGCGCAGCCTCGAGGCTGATGCGCACTTCGTTCTGGTCTTCGTTCGGGATGAAGCCTTTCGGCACGGCCATGAAGAGCCACACCGTTGCGGCGAGGATGATGATCGAGAAGATCAGCGTCAGCGCGCGCTGGTTGAGAGCGATGCGCAGTCCGCGTTCGTACATGGCCAGCATGCCGTCGAAAATCTTCTCGGTGGCTTGATAGAGCTTGCCGTGTTTCTCGTCCTTGTGCGGACGGAGGAACTTCGCGCTGAGCAGCGGCGTGAGCGTGAGCGAGACGAAGCCCGAGACGAGAATCGCGGCGCCGATCGTGACCGCGAATTCGTGGAAGAGCCGCCCGAGGATGCCGCCCATGAAGAGGATGGGGATGAAGACGGCCGTCAGCGAGATCGTCATCGAGATGATCGTGAAGCTGATCTCCTTCGAGCCGTTCAGGGCCGCTTCCATCGGCTTCTCGCCCATCTCCATGTGCCGGACGATGTTCTCCAGCATGACGATGGCGTCGTCGACGACGAATCCGACCGACAGCGTGAGCGCCATCAGCGAGAGGTTGTCGAGCGAGTAGTCGAACAGGTACATCACGGCGAACGTGCCGACGATCGACAGCGGCAGCGCCAGGCTGGGGATGATCGTGGCGGAGACGTTTCGCAGGAAGAGGAAGATGACCAGGATGACCAGGAAAAGCGTGAGCAGCAGCGTGAACTTGACGTCGTCGACCGAGGCGCGGATCGAGTCGGCGCGGTCGCGGTGCACCTGCAGGTCGACCGATGCCGGCAACTGGCTGCGGAACGTCGGCAGCAGCGCGCGCACGCGGTCGGAGACTTCGACGGCATTCGTTCCCGGCTGCTTCTGCACGGCGAGGATGAAGCCCGGCTTGCCGCGGAACCAGGCCATGGTCTGGTTGTTCTCGACGTCGTCCATGACTTTGCCGAGGTCGCCGAGTCGCACCGGATGTCCGTTGCGATAGGCGACGATGACCTTCGCGTAATCGGCCGCTTTGAAGAGCTGCCCGTTCGCCTGCACCGTGTAATTCGTGTACGGGCCGGTGAGGACGCCGGCGGGGAGGTTGACGTTGTTTGCGCGGATGGCGCTCGCCACTTCGTCGATGCCGACGCCGCGCGTGGCCAGCTGGCGCGGATCGAGCTGCGTGCGCACGGCGTACTTTTGCGCGCCGTAGACCTGCACCTGCGCGACGCCTTCGATTGCCGAGATGCGCAACGCCATCATCGTCTCGGCGTAGTCGTCGAGCTGGTACAGCGGCATGTCGTCCGAGGTGATGGCCAGGTAGAGAACCGGCGTGTCGGCGGGGTTGACCTTGTTGTACGACGGCGGCGAAGGCATGTTGGGCGGCAACTGCCGCCCGGCCGCGGCGATGGCGGCCTGCACGTCCTGCGCGGCATTGTCGAGGTTGCGGTTGAGATTGAACTGCAGCGTGATGCTGGTCGATCCGATCGACGACGACGACACCATCGAGTCGAGGCCGGCGATGGTCGAGAACTGGCGCTCGAGCGGCGTGGCCACGGCCGAGGCCATCGTCTCCGGGCTCGCGCCGGGGAGCGACGCGTTGACGTTGATCGTCGGAAAGTCGACGTTCGGAAGATCGCTCACGGCCAGTTGGCGGTAGGCCATGATTCCGAACAGCACGATGGCCAGCATGACCAGCGTGGTCATGACCGGGCGGCGGATGAAGAGGGCGGCGATATTCATGGTGGTTGCTCGGCCGGTTGCTGCAGCGTTTACAGCGACTTCTTCACGTCCACTTTGCTCTTCGGTGTCAGTCGGATCTGGCCGTCGGTGACCACGGTGTCGCCGGGGTTGACGCCGTGGCCGATGACGGCTTGCGTTTCGAGTTGCTGCACGACGGTGACGGGATGCATCTGCACGCCGTTGTCACTCGTCACCACATAAACGTACTGCCCCTTCTGCCCATTTTGCACTGCCTGGAGCGGAACGATGGTGGCATTCGGCCGATTGGACAGCGTCATGGTCACATTCACGAACTCGCCCGGCCAAAGCGCGCGGCCTTCGTTCGCGAACGTTGCTTTGAGCGTGATGGTTCCGGTTTGCGGGTCGACGGCGTTGTCGACGAAGGTCAGCTTGCCGCCCTGCACCGGCGTTCCGCCCTGCTGCGGAGCGGCCGTCACCGGCACATTGCCGAGGCCGCGCGCGCGGACGTCGCCGAGCTGCGACTCCGGAACGGAGAAATTGACGTAGATCGGCGTGATCTGGTTGATGGTGATGAGCGGGGTGGTGTCGTTCGCTTTGACGAGGTTGCCCGCTTGGACCTGCAGCGTCCCGGTGCGGCCATCCATCGGCGAGCGGATTTCGCAGTAGGCGAGTTGCAGCTGGGCATTCTGAACTGCGGCGCGGTCTGCCGCTACGACCGCTCGCGCGGCTTCGGCGCCCGACTTGAATTTGTCGTACTCCTCGCGGGTGACGTAATCCTTCTTGACCAGCTCCGCGTAGCGCGTCGCTTCGGACTCGGCATTTCGCGCCTGCGCTTCATCGCGGGAGAGATTCGCTTCCGCCTGCGCGAGCGTGGCCTGGTACGGACGCGGATCGATCGTGAAAAGCATCTGACCCTTGCGGACGTCGTCGCCCTCGCGGAACCAGACGCGCTGCAGCTGCCCGGCCACGAGCGCGCGGACGGCCACGGTCGAAATCGGCTGCACGCTGCCGATCGCTTTCACCTGAACCGGTACGTCGCGCTGTTCGGCGACGGCAACGGTGACGGGGACGCGCTCCTCGCGCACTTTTTCTTTCTTTTCGGCGCAGCCGAGGATGCTGGCGGCGATCGCGGCGCAGATTGCGGCGCGAAGGCCGGTCGACTTCATTCGAATCATCGTGATCACTTTCCTTGCGATGCGGCCGCGCGCGTCAGCGTGCCGGTGTCGTGTGCGAGCTGTGCAACTGAGAGGAACCAGTCGGTGCGTGCCTGAACTTCCTCGGCGCGCGCATTTTCGAGCGCGGCCTGAGCCGTGAGCAGATCGAGGATGTTGCCGATGCCGGCTTTGTAACGGCCGCTGGCGACGTCGACCGATTCGCGCGCGTCGCGAAGCAGATCGCGGCTCGTGGCCACGCGCTGCATCGCCGTCTGCAGCGCGTAGTAGCTGGTCCAGACCTGCAGGCCGACCTGCTGCTCGACGTTGCGCGCGTTCTCGGCAGCGAGCTGCGTCTCGATTTGCGCCGCGCGAATGTCGTACGTGTTTCGAAATCCGGTGAAGAGCGGCACGCGCAGCGAGATGCCGGCGGAGTACGGCGTGGAGCGACGACTCAGCCCGTTCGTGAAGACGTTGCCGACGCTCGCGCCGAGTCCGACGGACGGCAATCCCTCGGATCGGACGACCTGCACGCGCTGCCGCGCCCGCTCGACCTCGGCGCGCGCAGCGGCTAGATCGGGCCGCTCGGTGACGGCGCGCGCCATCAGCGATTCGACGGCGTCGCTGACCTGCTGCGCGGGAACGTCTGCCGGCAGGTCGCCGACGACGAATGGTGTCGACGCCGGCACGCCCATTAGCGTGGCGATCGTTCCCTGCAAGCGACGGAGATTGCCCTCGATCGTTTCGTACGTCAGCTTCGCCTGCGACAGCGCCGTGCGCGCCTGCAGCACGTCGGCGATCGTGGCCACGCCGGCGCGGTGCCGCGCGTCGGCGGAATCGAGACTGGTCTGCCGCTCCTTGATCGTCGCTTCCTGCGCGGTCAACAAAGCCTTCGCGTCGAGATAGTCGTAGTACGCCTGCTCGACGCTGAGGATGACGTCCTGAATGGTCTGGTTGTGCGTGAAGCCCGATGCGATCAGCGTCTGCCGCGCGGCCTCGGCGGACGCATTCCGTCCGCCGAAATCGAACAGCAGGTAATCGAGCGAGAGATTCGGACCACTCAACGTCGTCGCGGTTCCGCTGCTCGTGCGCGCGTGCGTGAGCGAGGCGCCGAGGTCGACCGTCGGCAAGTACGCCGAGCGAACGCTGCCGAGGTTGGCCTCGGCCAGGCGCGCTTCGAGCCAGGTCGTGCGCGTGGCCGGATTGTTCGAAAGGGCGAGATCGACGATCTGCGCCAGCTCGAGCGGAACGCCGGCCGGCGGAAGAACGAGATCGGCCGGCGGCGGAACCTTCGGCGGAATCGCATTCGCGGGCGGCGTCCACGCCGCGGACGGCGACGCCGGAGTTCCCGCGCCATGCGAAACGGGATCGACGACGTTGCCGATGTTATGGATGCTCGCGCACGAAGCGCCGAGAAAAAGAAGGATCAGTAGTCGAAAGGGCTGCGTGCGCATTGCGTAGAAGCTCGTACGATCAATTGCATAAATTGCGGAAATGGTTGAGTTACAAAGCTGTGGCGTTCGTTCGCCGATGGAAAAACGGCGCCACCTCGGTTGGCGGCGCCGCTCGACTGAAGCGATGGGACGCTGGCGTACTTACTGTCTCTGCACGAACGCGCCGGCGATGGCGAGGGCGATACAGAGAAGCAGCAGGGAAAGCGGCGTGATCATCGGGATACTCGCCGCGGGAATGACCGTAATCGTCGACGTGGCGGTGTTGTTCCCGGGATTCGGATCGGGATTGGTGGCGGCGGCGCTGACGACGGCCGTGTTCGTGATCGAGCCCGGCGTCGTCGGCAACAGGATCGTCAGCGTAAACGTCGCGGTCGCGCCGTTGGCGAGCGTGCCGGCGTTGCAGGTGACGACCGTCGTGCCGCTGCACGCGCCGGCCGGCGTCGACGATTGCAGCGTCGTGCCGGGCGGAAGCGTGTCGGTCACTGTCACGGCCGAGGCGGTGTTCGGGCCATTGTTCGTTACGACGAGCGTGTAGGTCAGCGGCAGGCCGGTGCCATACGGACCGGGCGCCGGTGTCTTGGTGATCGACAGATCGGCGGTCGCCAGAGCGATCGTGGTGATGGCCGTGGAGCTGTTGTTGCCGGGCGTCGGATCGGGCGTTGATGACGTCACCGTCGCGGTGTTGCTGCTCGGTCCGACCGGTGCGGCCGGAGCGATCTGCACGACGATCGAGAACGTGGCCGAGGTGCCGGCGGTGAGCGTGGCGATGGAGCAGGAGACGGTACCGCCGCTCCCCACCGGCGGATTGGTGCAGATGAAGGCCGGACCGGTCGGCTGCGACTCGGAGACGAACGTCGTGTTCGCCGGAAGCGTGTCCGACATCGTGACGGACGCTGCGTCGGATGGGCCGTTATTCGTGACGTTGATGTTGTAGGTGAGGTTCGAGCCGGCCACTGCCGCCGCCGCAGCGGTCTTGACGATCGAAACGTCGGCGCTGCCGGTAGCGGTCGTCGTGACGAAGGATGAATTGTTCCCCGGGTTCGAGTCCGTGCTCGTCGCTGTGACATTGACCGTGTTGGTGACGGCCGCGCCGATGGCGCCCGGATTGATGTGGACCGTCATCGAGAAGGTGGCTGGCGAACCAGGAGCAAGCGAGGCGATCGTGCAGGTCATCGTGCCGGTGCCGCCCGACGGCGGATTGGTGCACGAGAAGGCCGGGCCGGTGGTCTGCGATGCGGAGACGAACGTCGTATTCACCGGAACGGCGTCGGTGAGCGAGACGTTGGCGGCGTTCGACGGGCCGTTGTTCGTCACCACTATGCTGTAGGTGATGTTCGTTCCGGCGTTCGCCGTTGACGGTCCGCTCTTGACGACGGAAAGGTCCGCGCTGGCGGTGACGACCGTCATCGCGGTGGCGCTGTTGTTGTTCGGATTCGTATCGGCGTTCGTCCCGAATACGGTGTCGGTGTTGCTCAACGTTCCCGTGAACGCCGGATTGATGAGCGCCGTAAGCGTGAACTGGGCGCTCCCCCCCGAGCCGAGAGTAAAGATGGAGCAGTTGATACTCCCCGCATTTCCTGCGCCCGGGTCGCTGCAGCCGGCGGCCGGCCCGGTGTTCTGCACGAGAGAGACGAAGGTCGTTCCCGCCGGCAACGTATCGCTGAGCGTTGCCGCGCTCTGAGGGTCGGGACCGTTGTTGGTCATGGTCAGAGTCCACGAGATCGTGTTCCCCGCGAACGCGGTGCCCGGTCCAGTTTTCCCCGCCTGGAGATCGCTCGTAACGACGGTGAGCTCGGTCAGGCTGCTGTTGTTATCGGGATTGGGATCGTTGGTCGTGGTCGTTACCGTGGCGGTATTGGTGAAAACCGTTCCGGATGCCGTGCCTGCGGGAATGTGTCCGGTCAGCGTAAAGGTCGCAGTCGTACCGGCGGGCATGCTGAGGATCGAGCAGGTCGTCGTGCTCCCTCCGCTGCAAGCGAAGGCCGGTCCGCTGTTCTGGATGATGGAGACGAAGGTCATCGTGCCGGGAAGCGTATCGGTGAGCGAGACGCTGTCGGCCGCGTCCGGTCCGGGATTGTTGACCGTGATCGTGTACGAGACGTCGGTGTTGGGCGCGGCGGTGTCGGGACCGACTTTCTGCACGCCGAGATCGGCCTGCGGAATCGGAACGGTCACCGAGGTAGAAGCGCTGTTGTTCTCACCATTCGGATCGAAGCCGTTTCCCGAAACGGTGGCCGTGTTCGTGAAGGTCGTGCCTTGTGCCGTACCCGGCGGGATGTGCGCGACCAGAGAAAACGTAGCGCTTTGTCCGGAGGCGAGCGTGGCCGAGCAGTTGATCGTGCCGCCCGAGCCTGGGCTTGGTTGCGTCGGGCAGGGGAAGCTCGGACCGCTCGTCTGCGTGATGGAGACGAAGGTCATCGTTCCCGGCAGCGTATCGGTGAGGGAGATTGGCCCGGTGTCAGGGCCCGCGTTTCCGGCCGTGATGGTGAACGTCACGTCGGTGTCGGCGCCGGAGGTACTCGGGCCGGTCTTCGAGACGAACAAATCCGTCTCCTGGGTGACCGTGACCGTTGCCGTTCCGGAGTTGTTGCTCGTGTCGGAGTCCGCCGGCGAACTGGAGGCCGTGGCGGTGTTGCTGAACACGGTGCCGGGCGCCGTTCCGGCGGGGATGTTCACGACGATGGTGAAGTCCGCGCTCGTTCCGTTGTTGAGCGTGGCGATGGTGCAGGTGATGGGTCCGTTGGTCCCGCCGGGAGGCGTCGAGCAACTGAAGGCCGGACCGCTGTTCTGCGTCAACGTGGCGAAGGTCATTCCGGCAGGCAGCGGATCGGTCAACTGCACCGTCGTTGCGGCAGCCGTTCCGCTGTTGGCGATGACGACGTCGAACGAAATCTGATTGCCGGCGGTCGCGGTGGATGGACCGTTTTTCACGACGGTCAGATCCGGCTGCGCGAATGCGGCCGGAGCCAGAGCAATCGCGAAAATAGCTGCGGAAAGAAGAGCAAAGGAACGCGTTTTCACCGCCGCAGATTACAGCAACTTATCGAGGGCTGTGTATTCGCGTCCCTGTGAATCGGCCACAGCTTTATACGTTATTTTCCCGTCATAAACATTGACGCCCTCGGCTAAGCCGGGATCGGAAATGGCTTTCTTAAATCCTTCCGACGCCAGCTTTCGCGTGTACGGCAGCGTGGCGTTCGTGAGCGCGATGGTCGACGTGCGCGGCACGGCGCCGGGCATGTTGGCGACGCAGTAGTGAATGACGCCGTCGACTTCGTAGACGGGATCGGAATGCGTCGTCGCGTGCGCGGTCTCGACGCAGCCGCCCTGGTCGATGGCCACGTCGACGATGACGGAGCCCTTCTTCATGCTGCGCACCATTTCGCGCGTCACGAGCTTCGGCGCCGAGGCGCCGGGGATCAGCACGCCGCCGATGAGCAGGTCAGCGCGTTTGCATGCTTCGGCGAGGTGCGCGCCGCTGGAGGCCCAGGTCTGAACGGTGCCGCGGAAAATGTCGTCGAGCTGACGGAGGCGATCGAGATTGTTGTCGAGGATCGTCACGCGCGCGCCGAGGCCGACCGCCATCTTCGCGGCGTTCGTGCCCACCACGCCGCCGCCGATGATGACGACGTCGCTGGGCAGCGTTCCCGGCACGCCGCCGAGCAGCACGCCGCGTCCGTTGTTCGGCTTGTGCAGGTAATACGCGCCGACGTGCACCGACATGCGTCCCGCCACTTCCGACATCGGCGTGAGCAGCGGGAGCGTCCGTTTGCGCTCGTCGGTGATGGTCTCGTAGGCGATGCCGGTGATTTTTTTCTTCAGCAGCGACGCGGTCAGATCGGGCACCGGCGCGAGATGCAGATAGGTGAAGAGGAGCTGGCCATCTTTGAGTCGCGCCAGATCGGCGTCGATCGGCTCTTTGACCTTCACGATCATGTCCGACTGCTCGAAGACGTCGTCGGCGGTGGCGAGGATTTTCGCGCCCGCGGCGGAGTACTCCGCATCCGCGAAGCCGCTGCCGTCGCCCGCGCCCGACTGAATGTAGACGGTGTGACCGTCGGAGGTGAGGTCCTGCGCGCCCGACGGCGTCATCCCCACGCGGTATTCATTGTTCTTGATCTCAGCCGGTACACCGATCCGCATCGCTTCGTTCTCCGTCAAAAAGTGATTCGCGCACGCGTCCGCGCGGCGGGCGCATTCTAGCCCCGAACGAACGCTGCACAAGTGATGCGCGGTTTCAGAACAACGCCATCTGGGTGTTGATGGCCGGGAGGCGTGGACGCGCGGGACGGCGGCGGGCGATTTCGTAGACGCCGGTGGCTTCGAACTGCTTCGCGATCGAGAGCTCGAGCTGATTCGTGGCGCCGAGACGGGAGAGCAGGCGCGAGGCCATGTCGCGCACGATCGACTCGTGATTGTTCTTCTGCGAGAGGTGGATCATGCAGAGGTTCTTCAGATCGGCGCCGATCATCCGCTGCACGGCGGTCATCGAGTCGTCGTTCGAAAGGTGGCCGAAGCGCGACATGATCCGGCGCTTCAGCGACCACGGATAACTGCCCATCCGCAGCATGTCCAGATCGTGATTGGCCTCGAAGAAAAGTCCGTCGCAGTCGGAGAGGTGGCGGATCACCGGCGCGTCGGCGTGCCCGAGGTCGCTGGCCACGCCGACGCGAGTGCCGTCGCGCGACTCGATCACGAAGCAGGCCGGATCGGCGGCGTCGTGCAGCGTGCGGCGCGCGTGGATATTCAGCTCGCCGATCGTGAACGTCGAATCGTTCGGAAAAACGATCGTGCGGATTGCGTCGCGGTCGATGTTGCTCGCGTCGAGCGTCCCCTGCGTGAGGTAGATCGGGATGTGGTACTTGCGTCCGATCGAACCGGCGCCGCGGATGTGATCGTAGTGCTCGTGCGTGATCACGATCGCCTGCACCTGCTCGATCGTTTTCCCGACCTGCTCCAGCCGCTTCTTCGTCTCGCGCGGCCCGAGGCCGGCGTCGACGAGGATGGAAGTACCGTCGCTCTCGAAGTAGTACGAATTACCCGCACTGCCGGAGGAAAGAGGGGCGACGATCATTGGCGATCATGGTAGCAGGGGTCGCGGATACAATCCGCGCCGCATGATGGAACGTTTCATCGTCGAAGGCGGCCGGCGGCTGGAAGGCCGCATCAAGCCGGGCGGCAACAAGAACGCGGCGCTGCCGATCCTCGCGGCCTGTCTGCTCACCGACGAACCGATCGTCCTGCGCAACCTGCCGGATATTCAGGACGTGCGGGTCATGCTCCAAATCATGGAGGGCCTCGGCGCCTCGGTCGAGAAGATCGAGACGAACGTGGTCCGCATTCACACAAAGGGTGAGTGCTCCTCGCAACCCGATCCCGATCTCTCGCGAAAAATCCGCGCGTCGATCCTGTTGGCCGGCCCGCTGCTGGCGCGCTGCGGCGCCGCGAGTATCGCCAAGCCGGGCGGCGACGCCATCGGACGGCGCCGCGTCGATACGCACCTTCTCGCACTCGAAGCCCTCGGCGCGCAGATCGAGGTCTCCGCGCAGGAGTACCGCATGTCGGTGCGCGCGCTGCGCGGCGCGAACATGTTCCTCGACGAAGCCTCGGTGACGGCAACCGAGAACGCCATCATGGCCGCCGTCCTCGCCGAGGGCGAGACGCTGATTTATAACGCGGCCGCCGAGCCACATGTACAGGATCTCTGTACATTTCTCAATCTGCTCGGCGCGCAGATCGAAGGGATTGCCACGAACTCACTGCGCATCCGTGGCGTCGAATCGCTGCACGGCGGCGAGTTTCACATCCCCAGCGATCACATCGAAGTCGGCTCGTACATCGGCCTCGCGGCGGTCACGCGCAGCGAGCTGGTGATCGAGGACGCCGTGCCGAATCACATGTACTCGGTCCGCTACATGCTCGAGAAAGTCGGCATCGACATTCAGGTCGAAGGGAAGGACATCCGCGTCCCGAAGGACCAGGTGCTGCGCGTCCGCTACGACATCGGCGCGGCCGTGCCGAAGATCGACGACGGTCCCTGGCCGCTGTTCCCGGCCGACCTGCTGTCGATCATGATCATCATCGCCACGCAAGCCGAGGGGACGGTGATGATCTTCGAGAAGATGTTCGAGTCGCGGCTCTTCTTCACCGACAAACTGATCCAGATGGGCGCGCGCATCATCCTCTGCGACCCGCACCGCGCCATCATCGTCGGCGGCAACCGTCTCACCGGCGCGGAGATCTCCAGCCCCGACATCCGCGCCGGCATGGCGCTGCTGCTGGCCGCGCTTTGCGCGAAAGGCGAGAGCGTGATCCACAACATTCACCAGATCGATCGCGGATACGAGCGGATCGAAGAACGCTTGAACCCCCTCGGCGCGCGAATTCGGAGAGAGCGAGATTCGTAAAAGGCGGCGGCCGTGGTCACTCGCTCATTCAACATTCAACATTCAACATTCAACATTGAACATTTCGGTGTTCATGCGCCCGCCGTCATGGGCATCCTCAACATCACGCCCGACTCCTTCTCCGACGGCGGCGTGCACTTCGACCAATCGAAAGCCGTCCACGCCGCGCTGCAGATGGAGGAGGATGGCGCGGCCATCATCGACGTCGGCGGCGAGTCGACGCGGCCCGGCGCTGAGCCGTTAGCCGCGCAGGTCGAGATCGATCGCGTGGTGCCGGTGATCGAGCAGATCCGTCGGCGCAGCAACATTGCCATCTCGATCGACACGCGCAAAGCGGCCGTTGCGGAGGAAGCGATCGCCGCCGGGGCGAACATCGTCAACGACGTGAGCGCGATGCGCTACTCCGCGGGGATGCCGGCGGTCGTGGCGAAAAGCGGCGTGCCGGTGATCCTGATGCACATGCGCGGCGAGCCGGCCACGATGCAGCAGTTCACCGACTACGACGACGTGGTGAAGGACGTCGCGCGCGAGTTGTCGGCGATGATCGACGACGCCGTTGCCGCGGGTGTCGATCGCGAGAAGATCCTCATCGATCCCGGCATCGGCTTCGCCAAAACGTTCGACCAGAACCTCGAACTGCTCGCGCGCGCGAACGAACTGACGGCCCTCGGTCCACTCGTGATCGGCGCGTCGCGCAAGGCATTCATCGGACACATCACCGGACGCGCTTCCGGACCCGACCGCGCCCTCGGATCGCTCGCTGCCGTCGCCGCCGCGCAACGCGCGGGCGCGTCGGTCGTACGAGTCCATGACGTGCGCGCAACGGTCGATTTTCTGAAAGTGTGGATGGCCATCGAAGGACGGCGGCAGCCATGAGTTGGTACGACCGCTTCCTCTCGCTTCAATTCACCTGGCGCGATGCGGTTGACGTCCTCATCGTCGCCTTCGTCATTTACAACATCCTGGCGCTGATCCGCGGCACGCGCGCGATGCAGGTCTCGATCGGCCTCGTCGTCCTCGGCAGCTCCTTCTTCGTCGCGCGCGCCTTCGACCTCCCCGCGCTCGAGGCCATCTCGCGGCAAATTCTGTTTTATCTCCCGTTCGCGGTGATCGTCCTCTTCCAGGCCGAGATCCGCCGCGCGCTGGCGAGGATGGCCTCGAATCCATTGTTGTCGCTAGTGGCCGGCGCCGCCACGCCGGTGCCGTTCGACGAAATCGTGAAAGCGGCCATGATCCTTTCGGCGCAGCGCATCGGCGCGCTCATCGCCATCGAGCGCGCGCAGAGCCTGCGCATGTACGCCGAGGCGGCGAAGAGCGTCGATGCGGTGGTGTCGGCGGAGTTGCTGATCAGCATCTTCGTGCCCGGCGGTCCCCTCCACGACGGCGCGGCCATCATCCGCGGCAACCGCATCGTCGCGGCGGGCGCGTTTCTGCCGCTGACGACGTCCGCCGATCCGAAACTCGCGCACGGGACGCGCCATCGCGCGGCGATTGGTTTGTCCGAGGATAGCGACGCGCTGATCCTGATCATTTCGGAGGAAAACGGTTCGATCGCCGCGGCAACCGAAGGGACGCTGCACGAACATCTCGACCGCGATCAACTGATGCAGTTGATGAACGAGAGGCTGAGGGCGATTCGCAAATGACCGCCAACCTCCCTCTCAAGCTCCTCTCGCTCTTTCTGGCGTTCGTGGTCTGGTTCGCCGTCTCCGCGCCGCGCCGCGAGCCTGTGTCGGAGCGCGCGTTTGCGGCGCCGGTGTCGATCGTGCGGATGCCGCGCGATCTCACCATCACCACGCCGTTGCCGGACACCGTCAGCGTGCGCTTGCGCGGCCGTGTCTCCGATCTCCGTTCGCTCTCGTCGCAGAATCTCGAGGTGACGCTGGACGTGAGTTGGGTCACGCCGGGCGATGCGGTGATCACACTCAGTCCGCAGGCCATGAGCGTGCCGCCGCAGATCGACGTCGTGGCGATGGAGCCGACCAAACTTCGCTTCCACGTCGAGGCGCTGCGGCAGAAAGTCGTCCCCATCCGCCCGTTCCTGATCGGCGAGCCGCCGCCCGGATACAACGCCGGCGATCCGACGCTCATCCCCGATCATGCCCTCATCTCCGGTCCCGCCTCGCAGATTCGAAACGTCACGGAGGTGGCCACCGAACGGATTATCATGACCGGCCGCACCGAGACGTTCCTGCAGAACGTGACGGTCGTTTCCGACTCTTCGCTCATCCGCATCATCGAGCCGCTGACGACGCAGGCAACGGTGCCGGTGAATCCGGAGATCGGCCCGGTCGCGCCGGTCACCGGCACGACCGAGACGGCAACGGAGACGGAAACGGCGCCGCCGGCGAAAAAACCAAGATCCAAAGGGGACCAATGAGGACGCTTTTCGGCACCGACGGCATCCGCGGCAAAGCGCACCAATATCCGTTCGATGGCCCGACGATGTTCGCGCTCGGCGAGGCGCTCGCTCACCGGCTCGGTCGCGGCTCATCAATCCTCCTCGGAATGGACACCCGCGAATCGGGCCCCGAAATTGCGCGCGCGCTCACCGCCGGCATCGAGCATGGCGGCGGTCAAGCCGTTTTCATCGGCATCGTCCCCACGCCCGCCGTCGCCTACCTTTGCCGCACCTCGGACGCCGCTGCCGGCATCTCGATTTCCGCGTCGCACAATCCGTTCGAAGACAACGGCGTGAAGATTTTCGGACATGACGGGATGAAGATTCCTGACGCGGTCGAGGAGCAGATCGAAGACGAGCTGCGCGCGATCCGCCGCGAAACCGTCACGATTCCGGCCATCGCCACCGACGACAACGCGGAGCTGATCGAGCGCTACGAACGCTTCCTCGACGACGGCGTCGCTCCCGACGCGCTGCGCGGACGCAAAGTCGTCCTCGACACCGGCAACGGCGCCGCGTTTCGCATCGCGCCGGAAGTTTTTCGCCGTGCGGGCGCCGAGGTCGTCGTGATCAATGACAGTCCGGACGGACGCAATATCAATGATGGGTGCGGGGCCATGCATCCCGAGGGATTGGCGAAGGTCGTGGTCGAAGAGAAGGCGGATTTCGGAGTGGCATTCGACGGTGATGCCGACCGCGCCATCTTCGCCGACGACGCGGGGAAAATCCGCGATGGCGACGAGATCATCTACCTCTGGGCGCAGCGACTGAAGCGCAACGGCGCACTGAAAGGCGGCTGCGTCGTCACGACTGTCATGTCGAACTTTGGCTTTGAGCAGCAGCTGCGCGACGACGGCATCGAGCTTTGCCGCGCCAACGTCGGCGACAAGTACGTGCTGGAGATGATGCTGGAACGCGGCGCCAGCATCGGCGGCGAACAGTCCGGCCACATCATCGATCTGACCGTGCACACCACCGGCGACGGCATCCACACCGCGCTCGTCTTCGGCGAACTGCTGGCGCAGGGCGGCACGCCGTTCTCGCAATTGAAAACGTTCACGCCGATGCCGCAGCTTCTGCTCAATCAGCAGGTGGCGTCGAAGCCGCCGCTGGAATCGCTGCCGAAATACCAGGCCGCGCTCGCGGACGCGCAGTCGCAACTGGACGGGAAGGGACGGATCCTGGTCCGCTACTCCGGCACGGAGAACAAGGTGCGCGTCATGGTCGAGGGACCGGACCAGGCGCTGATCACGCGCATCGCCGAAACTCTTCGCGACGTGCTGAAGGACGAAATCTCCTGACCGAACCGCTCCTCCACGACACCGTGATCGCGCTCGCTGCACTCGCCGCCGGTGCGATCAATTCGATCGCCGGCGGAGGAACGTTGATCTCGTTTCCCGCGCTGGTCTGGATCGGCGTGAACCCGGTCATGGCCAACGCGACGAACAGTTTCGCGCTCTGGCCCGGCTCCTTCGCGGCGATGGTCGGCTTTCGCCGCGAGCTGGCCAAAATCCGCCGCTGGCTGTTGCTGCTGACCATTCCCGCTGTCGCCGGCGGCGGAGCAGGCGCGATGCTGCTGATGCACACGTCGACGAAAACGTTCACCCGCCTCGTGCCCTTTCTCATCCTCGGCGCGACGCTCCTGCTCGCGACTCAGGAAGTGATCACGCGCCGCCTCGGCGTGGTCGCGCGCGCGCATGAAAATCCGAGCGCCGGCTGGATTGTCTTCGTCTTCCTCTTCCAGTTCCTGGTCGGCATCTACGGCGGCTACTTCGGCGGCGGCATCGGCATCCTGATGCTGGCTGCGCTCGGCCTGATCGGCCTGACCGACCTGCACGAGATGAACGGCCTCAAGAACCTGCTGGCCATCTGCATCAACGGCATCGCGGCGGTCTATTTCGCTTTCGGAGGCGCCGTCCTCTGGCGCGACGGCGCCATCATGGCCGCCGCCGCGATCGTCGGCGGCTACCTCGGCGCCCGAATCGCCCACCGCCTCGGCCGCACCTTCGTGCGACGGGCGGTGGTGGTGATCGGTCTGGCGATGGGCGTGGCGATGTTTTTCAAGAGGTAAAGAAAGGTTTCCAAGGCCGTTTTTCAGTCTTTTCGAGCCGCTCGTTCACCTTAGCTCGGTACTCGGCGAGCGTCGCGTCATCAGCGTCCTCGGGCGGTACTGGAATCTCAGGGCCGAAAGGTCCTGCCGGGATGGTCGCGCCGCGGACGAGCGCTTCCATCTCAGGAGTACGCTCCGCCATGACGGCTCTTACTGCAGCTCGCATTGCCTTCCGCGGCACGCTCGTGCGGTGCCTCCTGGTGAGGATCGTTCTCAGTTTCGGCTTCATAGCTCGGAAAGTGTACCTCGGCGAACGCTGTCTCTCTTCTTGCAAGGACGCTGAACGATGAAACGTACTGCTGTTGCGCTATCCCTTCTGTTTTTCGCCGCTTGCGCGTCCGCCCCGCCCGCACGCCCGCCCGTGGCGCCGGTTGCGCCCCTGCCACCTGTTGAAATGCGTCCGCCGAATGCGCTGAGGTCGGTGACCACTGTTGCGAAGGCGATTGCCGATCCGCGCATTCGTGTCGGGATCGTGAATGACCAGACCACCGTCACCTTTCCGCGCCTCGCAGGCGGCTACTACGTCATCAGCGATTACGGCCCCTTTGTGATCGCGCGCGGTTTCACACTCACTGCGCCCGTCAGCGACGCCGCGTTGCACTACGCCGTGCAGGTCAGCACCGTTTCCGATCTCGCCAGCGCCAATACGCTTGCCGAAAAACTTCGCACGGATTCGCAGCAGCGCGTCGACGTCCTTCCCGACACCGCAGGCACCGCGTACCGCGTCATCGCCGGCGACTTCGCAACCTCCAACGCCGCGCAGCCGCTGCGCGATCAGCTCACGCAGAGCGGCTACGGCACAAACCTTCTGATTGTGAAGCGGCCGACGGACCAGGCGTTTAAAAAAGAACACCAACTCGTCGATGACGAAGGAGAGCGGACCACGCTCGACGGCGAGTCGGTCCTCATCATTCCCATCAATGCAGACACGCTGACGATTACGGACAAGCCATACCGCACCGCCGCGCGCGTTTTCATCAATCCTCGCGGAACCTACAACGTCATCAACGAACTGAATATGGAGGACTACCTGCGCGGCGTCGTTCCCGCGGAGATGGGTCCGAAGATTTACGACGAGGTCGAAGCGCTGAAGGCGCAGGCCATCGCCGCGCGCACCTATGCCGTTCGCAACCTCGGCCAGTTCAAACGCGAGGGCTACGACATCTGCGCCGGCCCCGCGTGCCAGGCCTACAACGGATTCTCCGGCGAGGATCCGCTCACCGACCGCGCCGTGCGCGAGACGGCCGGACTCGTGGCCACCTACAACGGCCAGCCGATCGACGCGCTCTACACGGCAACATGCGGCGGCGAGACCTCCGACGTCGGCACGATGTTTCCCGGCCGCAACGAGCCGTACCTGAAACGCGTCCGCTGTGTGGAAGACGAAGTGCTGACCATCGCCGGCCGCGCCGATAGTGGGTTGCTCACCGAACCGCAGGTCAATGCGCGCCTCTTCTCCGCGATCGCGGGCCTGCCCGACAGCGGGACCTCGTGGAGCGCTCGCGAAGTCGAAACCGCAGTGACGGCGGCGATGCAGAAGCTGCGCTTCACGCCGCTCGCGACCGCATCGCCGGCGTCGTCACGGCGCGGCGACGTTCTGACCTATCTCGCCTCGGTGCTCGGCTTCGACCGCTATTCGACCGTCGTCACGATGCCCGAGGATCGCAAGTACTACTTCCCGCAAACGTCGGCGAAGGAGTCGGTGGCGTATCGCGCCGCGGCCTTCCTGATCAAGTTCGCGTTTCTGCCGGCTGAAGGCATCGATCGCATCGACATGAACGCCGCCATGCCGCGCGAGGAGCTTTACGGACTCCTCGGATCGTGGATTCGCAAACACAACGTGATCAGCGACGCCACCGGCAAGATCCTCACCGTCGCCGGACGCGATGTAACGCTGAAGATCGATGGCAAGCCGACGCGCTTCACGCTTCCGGCGAACCTGCCGGTCTTCCGCAAAATCGGCGATCGCTATCAGGAGTACAGCAGCGCGCCGGTCACCATCGGCGACCGCGCCACGATCACCTCGGACGTCAGCAAGACTCCCGTCGCATTGGTGATCAACGCCTACCTCGACGGCGCATCGTTCGACCGCAGCTCCAATTTCGCGAGCTGGACGCGCAGTTTCCGCGCGGACGAGCTGGTGACGTCGATCAACAAACGCAATCCGATCCATCAGCTTCAGGGGATTCGTCCGCTCATCGTCGACGCATCGCAGCGCATCGCCGAAATGGAAGTGACCGCAGAGAACGGCCGCACGTTCATTATGCGCGGACTTCCGATCCGCTGGTCGCTGAACGTGCCCGACAACCTCTTCGTCTACGAAAAAACGCAGGATGCCGACGGCATGGACCGCTATACGTTCTACGGCAAGGGATGGGGACACGGCATCGGTTTCTGCCAGGTCGGTGCGTACGGAATGGCCACTGCCGGCTGGACCGCGCAACAGATCCTCACGCACTACTACACGGGGATCGAGATTGTTCCGATGAAGTAGCGCTTACGGCTCGCTGCCCAACACCAGCACCGCGAGCGCAACCGCTGCGCGGCGATCCAGTGTCGTGGCCGGATTCAACTCCAGCAAATCCGCGTGCCGGTCTGCGCCCGGCCGGCGGATGATCCATCCCGCTTCCTCGCCGTTCCAGATGATGCGGATGTTCGACTGATACGACGGCGCGAACTTGCCGAAGAGTTTGCGGACGAATGCGCGGCCGAGGGATTCTTCGATCGCCTCGCCGCGCGCGAGAAAATCGTTCGCGTCGAGGATTTCCCATCGATTGCGGCCGAAGCGGGAGAAGAACGACTTCGCGATGCGCGCCACCGGCTTTCCGTCGCCGGTTCCGACGGCGTAGGTCACGGTCGGAAAGTTCACGCTCGACTGCTGCGCGATCGTGATCGCCGGCGTTGCGCCTTCGAAGATCGTCACGTGCGTGGCGGGGATCAGGATGATGATCATGGCCGAGAACGCAGCGCTCAGCACCAGAGCGGCGATAGCCGGCAGCGGACGCCCTTCGAGCAGTAAAAAAATCACCCCGGCCGCTCCCGCCACGAGCACCACCGACGACATCAAGGCCGCGATGACGCCGACGATGCTGGCGAAGCTGCGATACGAAAGCAGCGCGTTGCCGTCATCGCCGCGGATGTACGCCGTTTCGCCTGCAGCGATGCCGGTCATGAACTGAAAGCGCGAGCGGTCGAGCGCGCCGGACAGCTTTGGCAGAGGAGGTGGTGGTGGCGCCGGCGCCGATGCGAGCGTCGATGCGGGCAACGGCGGCAAATCCGGCATCGGCTCGGTGGGCGGATCGAGCACCGCCACCGCGCCGCCGTCGTCATCTGCTACTCCGCTTTTTTTTTTAACTCGGCGGGCGACATCTGTTCGTGCGGCTGCGTGGAGAGATTGAATCGCTCGATGGTCGACGTCGGCATCGCTTCCATCTGCGCGAACACGTCCGGCTCCGGCGGCGCGGGGACTGGCAGCGGCTGCTCGAACGGTTCGGCCGCCGCCACGCCGTCGTTCTCCGTCGGCAGCTCCTCGGAAAATCGTCCGTACGTGTTGCCCATGCGCACTTTCGCCGAGTGCGTCAGCGGCGCCACGCGAATGCGCTTGCCGTTGATGTACGTGCCGTTCGCGCTGGTCAGGTCGTGCACGACGAAGAAGCCGCGCTCGAAGACGATCTCGGCGTGATGCCGCGAAACTTTCGGATCGCGCAGGATGATGTCGTTGCCGGGATCGCGTCCGACCGTGAACGGCCGGTGCGTCTGCAAGCGGTAGCTCTTCTCCGTACCGTCGAGCCCGACGAAAAAGAGTTTGGCCATGGATACGGGGATTGTAGCTGATTGACGGAGTGAGCTGTTTTGGTGAGTCAGTCGATTGGCGAATCTACCAATCCACTGCATCGCTGAATCTCTGTCACCAGATCGTCGATCGACACCGGCTTCGTCAGCCAGCAGCGGATGCGGGGATCGAGCTCGTCGGGTGCGGGCTGCCCGCTGATGACGATCACCGGGATATTGCGACTGCCGTTTTCGCTGAGTTTGCTGAGGACTTCGCCGCCGTCCATCAGCGGCATGAGCCAGTCGAGCAGCACCACGTCCGGCTTTTCGGACGAGATCCTCTCCACCGCCTCGGCGCCATTCGCGGCAAGTTTGACCTCGTATCCGCGCTGATTCAAACCGATCGCGTACAACCTCCGGACGTCAGAGTTGTCTTCGACGATCAACACCTTCGCCCTCGAGGACACGCCTGCGCATTGGTGCAGGTTTCATGCGCATGTAGAATCGCGCGATGCGTGCCGGCTGGAACGAATACTTCATGGGAATCGCGCAGCAGGCGGCCACGCGCTCGACCTGCATGCGCAAACACGTCGGAGCGGTGATCGTGCGCGATCGCACGGTCCTGTCGACCGGCTACAACGGTTCGTTGCGCGGGCTGCCGCATTGCGAGGATGCCGGTTGCGTGATGGAGGACGGCCACTGCGTCACGACTGTGCATGCCGAGGCCAACGCCATTCTGCAGGCGGCAAAGAATGGGATCGCCATCGACGGCGGCGAGCTTTACACCACCGCCTCGCCGTGCTGGAACTGTTTCAAGCTGATCGCGAACGCGGGCATCCGCCGCATTTACTTCGGCGAGTTTTATCGCGACGAGCGTTCCCGCGAAGTGGCGAAGGAGATCGGCATGGAGCTGGTCGACATCGGCATGCCGGCCACTGCCGCGTCGTGATCCCGGATGCTCATCCTCGCCGCTGATACTTCGTTGCCCATCCTTTCCGTCGCGTTGGTTCTCGACGACGCAATCCTCGGCGCGGTTGCATTGGAAGGGCGATCGTCGCGGAACGAAAAACTGTTGCCGGCGATCGACTGGCTTCTGACGGAGGCAGCGATCGAGCGAACGTCGATCGATCTCTTCGCAATCACGCGCGGACCTGGCTCCTTCACCGGCGTCCGCATCGGTCTGGCCACGATGCAAGGCCTCGCCCTCGCCCTCGGCAAGCCCGTTTGCGCGATGTCGACGCATGAAGCGATCGCGCCGTCGAATGGGCGTGCCTCGATTGTCGACGATGCCGGCCGCGGCGAGTTTTATGTGTCGGCGTTCGAGGACGCTCGCGAAGTCATCGCTCCCCATCTGGCAAAGCGAGATGAGGTCGATGCGCTCGATCCCGTCACTCGCGTCGCCGACTTCATGCAGCGCGACAACGTCGCCCTGGCCTGCGCACGTCGCGCGTGCGAAATCGAACTTCGCGGCAACGGCGAGCGGTATCGCGACATCACGCCGATCTACGTCCGCCTCGCGGAAGCCGAGGTCAAACTCCAGCAGAAATGATCGACGGGCTGACCATCGAGCGGGCCGTTTCGGCGGACCTCCGCGAAGTGCATTCGCTGGAAGTGCGCTGCTTCCCCTCGCCATGGCGGCGCGAGTTTTTCGAAAGCGAGATCATCAACGACAGCCGCTACAACCTCGTCGCGCGCATCGACGGCGCGGTGGCTGGCTATCTTTTCGCGATGTGGTTCGCCGACGAGATGCACATCAACAAGATCGCCGTCGACGCCAGGCTGCGCCGCCAGGGCATCGCGCTGGCCATGATGCAACGCTGCCTCGCCTTCGCCGCCGAACGCGCGGTGACGTCGATCTGGCTGGAAGTGCGCAGCTCCAACAACGAGGCCCAGCAGTTCTACGCCTTCCTCGGCTTCGAGCCGGAGTACATCCGCAACGGCTACTACCCCGACGGCGAAGCCGCGGTGGTGATGATGCGCGAGGTGTGATCACCGCACGAGTTTCGTGATCCAGCGAACGCGATACCGCGGTGCGGGACGCAGTTTCTGAACGATCGCATCGCTGACTTCAATGGCGCCGACGACGGCGGAGGTCCCTCGCGGCATCGCGGCGATGAGGGCGGCTTCGCTGGCGGGATCGTTGCCGGCGTCGGGGCGTGTGGCGAAGGCGAGCGGATCGGGCGTGACCCAGCGGCCTTCGAGCGACGCAATCGCTTCCAGCAGCGACGGCGGCTCGGCGATCAGTTCGTGATCTTTGCCGATCGCAAAACCTTCCACGAGGAGCGGCTCGCCGGGAACGCGGACGACGATGCGCGCGGGCAGCGGGTTGTAGACCAAGTCCGCTTCCGCTTCGAGCCGCTCGGTGTCGTCGTCTTCCGTCAGCTCGTTCAGCGCGTGGCGCACGTTGGTGACTAAGTCGTGCTCGTCGGCGCTGATCAGCGACGGCTGCGCATCGTCTTCATCGCGGAACAGCGCCGCGAAAATCTCTTTCGCGCGGGGCGGATTCTCATTCATGTAGTCGTACATCGTGCGGATTGCAGCGAAGTAGCGGACCGCGCGCTCGGAATAGGCGCGCAGTTTTTTCTCCGCATCATCGCGCTGCGGACGGGTGGCGCGCATCGACGTTCCGGGATAAATGGCCAGCTCCGCCCAGCCGTCGCCGTGCGTCACGACGGCTGAGACCGAGACATCGAAGAAGATCTTCTGAAGATCGACGGCGTCGATGCGCGCGCTCCGCTCAGCGCGAATCAGTTCGCCGCGGGCGCGGTCGAGCACGACGCGGTACGACTCCGGATTCGCGTTCGCAAAGCGCAAACTCCAGTCATCGCGGCCGGCCAGGATGTCTTCGCGAAGATGGTCGTCGCGTGCTCGGTCCTTCGAATCCTTCGTCGTCGGAATCGACGTCGCCGCCGCCACCGTGACGCGCTCGCCGCTGTCGTCGAACGTCAGCGTCAGATCGTGATGCACGATCGTCCCGCACGAAGCGGCGAAGGCGAAAACGGCAGCGGCGAGAAAAATCCGTTTCATGCTTCCTCGCGGATTGCGGCGATGGGATCGAGCTGCGACGCCATCCGCGCCGGATACCACGTGGCGATCACCGACAGGATGATGGCCACGACATTCACGCCGAGGACGTCGCTCGGATCGATCGTCAGCGGCAGATAGGCGAGCGGGTAGATGCCGACCGGCAGCGGCACGAGATGGTAGTGGTTGACTGCCCAAGAAATGGTCAGTCCGAAAACGTTGCCGAGGATCGTGCCGGAGAGGCCGATGAGCAGACCGACTTCGAGAAAGATCACCAGGATCGTTCGCTCCGTTGCGCCGAGCGTGCGGAGGACGCCGACCGAGGGACGTTTTTCGAGGATGAGCATGGAGAGCGAGGAGATCAGATTCAGCGCGGCCACGAAGATGATGAGCGAGATCGTCACGAACATCACGATTTTTTCGAGCCGCAGTGCGAGGAACAGCGGACGATTGATCTCTTTCCACGTCTTGACCTGCACCCCTGGAAACTGTTTCGCCAGTTGCGCCTGAATCTCCTCGGCGCGATCTTCGGAGCCGTACATTTCGATCGAAGTCGGCTTGCCGCCGGTGCCAAACAGGCTCTCGGTTTCGCGAAGGTTGAGGTACGCGTCCACCGGCTGCTCGTCGTTGCTGGCGGGCGACATGCTGTCGATCCGGTACTTGCGCCAGACCGGCATCGGACCGAACGGCGTGAGACGCGTGCGCGGCGCGACGACGGTGACGGTGTCGCCGACGTTGAGCGAAAGTGCGGCCGCGAAATCGCGCGTGACGAGGATGTCGCTGTCGGATCGCATTTGACCGGCCGCGGAACGCAGCCGCATCGGCCGCCCGCGCCGCACCTTGTCATTCGCGCCCCAGCCGATGCCGGTAACGACCGGAATCGGATTCATGCCCAGCCGCTTGCTCTCGGTCACGATCGCGTCGGCATCGACGATAGTCGGCGATCCCGCCGGCTCGATCAGCAGTTGCGGACTCGATGCGATCAGCCGCCGCTTGATCTGCCCTTGAAGACCCGCCATCAACGCGAGCGAGATCAGCAGGGTGGCCACGCCGACCGCGAGACCGAGCATGGAGATCGACGACAGAAACGCCGTATGCCGCCGCTTGCGTGCGGACCAGAGATAGCGGCGGGCGATGCGGGTTTCGATCATGGAAGAGGGTGTCGGGTGTCGGGTGTCGGGTGTCGGAAATGAAATGCTTGTCTCCGACTCCCCACCCCCGACTCCCTACTCCCGAAGGGGTCTCATCAGCGGAAACAAAATCACGTCTCGAATCGACGGCGAGTCGGTCAGGATCATCGTCAGGCGGTCGATGCCGATGCCTTCGCCGGCGGTCGGCGGCATGCCGTATTCGAGGGCGCGGACGTAGTCTTCGTCCATCTGCATCGCTTCGTCGTCGCCGCGTTCGCGCTCGCCGAGTTGCTGGCGGAAACGGCGATCCTGCTCGTCGGCGTCGTTGAGCTCGGAGAAGGCGTTGGCCACTTCCATCCCGCCAACGTACAGCTCGAAGCGCTCCACGTAATCGGGATCGTCGCGGCGCTGTTTCGACAGCGGCGAAACCTCGGTGGGGAAATCGGTGATGAAGGTCGGATTGATCAACTGATGTTCGGCGACCGCTTCGAACAACTCCGCAATCAGCTTGCCGGTGTTCATCGTCGCGAGCTTCTGCTGCGGCGTGTCGGAGGGACCGTGTGTTCCGTCCGCCTTCGGATGGAAGTTCTTCGAGCGCGCGATGACCAGGCTCTCGATCTTGCCGCGGTCGTCGAGCTCACGGATGTCGATTCCGCCGAACTCCGCGATGGCCTGCTTCATCGTGAAGCGTTTGAATGGCCGCGCGAAGCTGATCTCGTTGCCGCGGAACCGCACCTTGTCCGTCCCCAGAACCTCATGCGCCAGTCCGCTGAACAGCTCCTCGGTGCGCTCGATGAGGTCGTTGTAGTCCGCGTACGCCTCATAAAACTCGAGCATCGTGAACTCGGGGTTGTGCTGCGTGGAGATCCCCTCGTTGCGGAAGTTGCGGTTGATCTCGTACACGCGCGACAGGCCGCCGACGATGAGCCGCTTGAGGTAAAGCTCCGGCGCGATGCGCATGAAGAGGTCGAGATCGAGCGCGTTGTGATGCGTGCGGAACGGCCGCGCCGCGGCGCCGCTGGCGATCGGCTGCATCATCGGCGTCTCGACTTCGATGAAGCCGTGTCCGTCGAAATAGTTGCGGATGTAACGGACGATCTTCGCGCGCGTTTCGAACGTCGCCTTGACGCTGTCGTTGACGATGAGGTCGACGTAGCGTTGCCGGTAACGCTGCTCGACGTCCGTCAGCCCATGCCACTTGCTCGGCAGCGGCCGCAGCGCCTTGACCAGAAATCCGAGGTGCGAAGCCTTGACGGAAAGCTCATTGGTCTTGGTGCGGAAAACCGTGCCGGCCACTTCCACCCAATCGCCGGCATCGAGGTTCTGATACAGCGACCACTCCCGCTCCGGCAGCGAGTCCATGCGGCAATAGACCTGAATCCGCGCGGTCTTTTCGGAGAGAACGAGGAACGCGGCCTTGCCGAAGGCGCGGATTCCCATGACGCGCCCGGCGATCTTCACATTCGCCTTCGCCGATTCCAGCTCCTCGGCCGATTTCGGTTCGTACGTCGCGACGACCTCAGCGATGGTCGTATCGACGTCCGCCTTCGTCGGAAACGCATCAAATCCCAGCGCCGCGATGCGATCGAGCTTCTCGCGCCGCACGCGGATCAGTTCAGACTCGGAAACCTCAGGTTGCTGCGACTCTTCGGACATGCGGGCGACATCATAGCCATATCGATCTGCGCCTCATCTGCGCCATCTGCGGATAGAAACTCTCCAGTAAGTGGATTTTTGTGGACAAAGGTGGCTACCAGTGGTAGAAACAGCCTTCGAATCACGAAAGTTCTGCGGAAATGGTCGAACCAGTCCTCATGGGGCATGCCCCGGCCAAGGTCGATGACAAGGGTCGCCTGAAGATCCCGGCCAACTTCCGCAAGGTCATTGAAGAGAAGTTCGGCTCCGATTGCTTCATCACGTCCAAGGACGGCGAGCGGGCTCTGATCTACCCGATGCCGGTCTGGATGGACTTCCAGGGGCGGCTCTCGAAGGTCCCGTCCACGTCCATGGCCAAGGCGAAGCTGGAAGAGAAGGTCAACTACTTCGGCCAGATCGGAACCATCGACACGCAGGGACGGGTACTCATCCCGGCCATCCTGCGCACTGTCGCCGGGATTGCCGAGGATGTGGTGGTCATCGGGAACACGGACCACCTGATCGTTTGGAATGGCGAAAAGATCCAGCAGCGGATGGCGGAGACGCCTCTGACCAACGATGACTGGAAAGAGTTGGAGTTGCATGGTGTGTGAGCTGTCATGCACCAGTCGGTTCTTTTAAGCGAAATCGTCGAATACCTCCGTCCCGCGCGCGACGACGGAACGCTCGTCGATGCCACGATCGGATTGGGTGGACACGCGGAGGCCTTACTCGACCGCTATCCCTCGGCACGGCTTCTCGGCATCGATCGCGATCCGCAGGCGCTGGCCGCATCGGCAGCGAGGCTGGAGAGATTCGGAAATCGCGTGACGCTCGCACAGGGGCGGCACGAGACGCTCATTGACATCCTGAAGAAGCAGAATATCGAATCGGTCAGCGGCTTACTCGCAGACCTCGGCGTCTCGTCGATGCAGCTCGACGACGCATCGCGCGGATTTTCGTTTCGCTACGACGCGCCGCTCGACATGCGCATGGGGCCGGAGTCGAAGACGGCCGCGGATCTCGTCAACTCGCTCGGCGAACACGAGCTCGCAACGATCCTGCGCGACTACGGCGAAGAGCCGATGGCGCGACGAATCGCCAAAGCGATCGTCGCCGCGCGTGCCGAGGGGACAATCGAGACGACGGCGAGACTGGCGGAGATCGTCAGGAGCGTGAAGTGGTCGAAGCCGGGACAGATCGATCCGGCCACGCTCACGTTTCAGGCGCTTCGCATCGCGGCGAACGAGGAACTCGTCGGACTCGACAAGTTCGTCGACGACGCGGTCGAAGTGCTCGAGCCGAGGGCGCGCATCGCAATCATCTCGTTCCATTCGCTCGAAGACCGCATCGTCAAACGGGCGCTGCGGCGATTGGAAGGGGAGTGCACCTGTCCGCCGAACCTGCCGGTCTGCGGCTGCGGCGCGAAGGAAGTCGTCGAGATTCTGACCAGCCGTCCGGTCACTGCTTCGGAGGAAGAAGTTCAACGAAATCCGCGATCGCGAAGTGCGAAGTTGCGAGTGGCGGAGAAGCTCTTAGTTGTTAGCTCTTAGCTCTTAGGGGGCTCAGGGTTAACAGGTAAGTGCTCAAAGCAAAAGTTGAAAGCTCGCAAAGGCGAAGTTTCCTAAGAGCTAACAGCTACGAGCTAAGAGCTGCAGTTACCGGAGCCCGGAAACAAGGGTGAAGGTTGGGGAAGGGTGGGCGTGTGTACGCCGCGGGAGCTCGGGAGGGGTGGTCGGGGGAGCGTGGGTGGGTGTGGATGGTTCTCGGGACGTACTTGTAGGCAGATCTTCACCCTTGTTCCCAGGCTCCGTGCAGTCCCCGAGGCCGTCCCCGCATGTACGCGCAGAAGAAGCCCATCGAGAATACCCACATCGTTCGCGAACGCGACCGCCGGCGCTCCCGTGAGCTGTGGGCGGTCCTCGCGCTCGGCATTCCGATCGGCGCGTTCCTTCTCTTCTTCACCTGGCAGAACCTCGAAGTCATCCGCCTCGGGCACGAAGCGACAGGCCTTCAGAAGCAGAAGCAGGAGATCGAGAACGCGAACAAGGCTCTGCAACTCGAGCTCGATCGACGGACGTCGCTAGCCGCCGTCGAACAGCGCGCGGTCACGCTCGGATTTCAACGCACCGATCCGCGCGCCGTGGTGATGGTGCAAAAACCGAGTGAGCCTGCTCCAACACCCCACACCCAACTCCCTACACCCCGAGCGCACTGATGCCGATCTCGCAAAAGCGCCTCCTGCAGCTCTTCGCCGTCCTCGCCGCGTGGGCGGTGATCGTCATTGCGCGCCTGGTGCAGATCCAGCTCGTGCGCCACGGCGAATACGTCGTCAAAGCGGCGCGGCAGCAGGAGCGGACGCTCGCGCTGCAGCCGGTACGCGGCTCGATTACCGACAGCCGCGGGCGGATCCTCGCGGAGAGCGTGGCTGCCGAATCGATTTACGCCGATCCGCAGGCCATCGGCGACCGCATCCAGACCGCGAAGGCGCTGGCAAGCGTGACCGCGCTGCAGATGGACGCGCGCGATCTCGCCGCGAAACTCTCGACGAACGCCGGCTTCGTCTGGATCGCGCGTCAGCTTCCGCTCGAAACCAGCGCGGCCGTGAAGGCGCTCAAGCTGCCCGGCATCTACTTCCTGGAAGAACATCGCCGCTCGTATCCGCGGGCGATGCTTGCCGCGAACGTCGTCGGCTACGTTGGTCTCGACGGCGAAGGGCTCGGCGGCATCGAGCACTCGTTCGACTCGCAAGTGCGCGGCCGCGCCGGACGCGTGACGCTGCTGCGCGACGCGCGCCGCGGCATGTACCTCGTCGGCGGCGAGGGCGCGAACCGGCCCATCGACGGCAACGGCGTCGTCCTGACCATCGACTCCGTCGTGCAGTTCATCGCCGAGCGCGCGCTGGCCAAGGCGGTCGATGAGTATCGGGCTGCAGACGGCGTGGCCATCGTCATGGATCCGCGCGACGGACGGATCCTGGCGATGGCGTCCAATCCATCGTTCGATCCCAACCGCATCCGCGATTTCACTCCCGACGATCGCCGCAACCGCGCCGTGCAGGATCAGTACGAGCCCGGATCGACGTTCAAGATCGTCACCGCTTCGGCGGGACTGGAAGAGGGCGTGGTCACGCCGTCGCAGGTGATCGATTGCGGCGACGGCTTCATCCAGATCGGCAGCACGCAGATTCACGAGCACGGCCACAACCGCTACGGCCTCATCACCTTCGAAGACGTGATGGTGCATTCGTCGAACGTCGGCGCGATCCGCGTCGGCCTCGCGCTCGGGCAGGACCGCTTCTACAACTACATCCGCCGTTTCGGATTCGGCGACCGCACCGGCATCGCGCTGCCCGGCGAAGCGCAGGGACGCGTGCGCCGCACGCAACAGTGGTCGCAGCTTTCGAATGCGTCGATGTCGATCGGCCAGGAAATCGGCACGACGCCGCTGCAGGTCCTCACCGCCATCGCCGCGGTTGCGAACGGCGGCGTGCGCGTGCAGCCGCGCATCGTGGAGAAAGTCGTCGACGCCAAAGGCAACACGATTTACGTTCCGCCGCAGGCCGCGCCGGTGCGCGTGATCTCCGAAAAAACCGCGGCGGTGTTGAACGAGATCCTCAAGGCCGTCGTGGCGCGCGGGACCGGCGCACACGCCGCACTTGCCGAGCACATCGTGGCCGGGAAGACCGGCACCGGACAGAAAGCCGGCCGCGGCGGCTACGGCGACAAGGTCATCGCCTCGTTCGGAGGCTACGTTCCGGCCGACCGCCCGCGCCTGGCCATCCTCGTCGTGGTCGACGAGCCGAAAACCGCCGAGTACGGCGGAACTGTGGCCGCGCCTGCTTTCAAAGAGATCGCCGAATCGACGCTTCGCTACCTCAACGTCGCGCCGTCCGTCCCCGCGCGAACGATCGACCTCGGCGCGCCGATGCTGGCGACGTTTTCGCAGAAGGGCGTGCAGACCGCGGGATCGGAAGTTCCTGACCTGCGAGGCCTCGACGCGCGTGCGGCGGTGGCGCTCGCCACCAGGTCCGGCTTCTGCGTCCGCGCCTCGGGGAGTGGCGTGGTCCAAACACAGCAGCCGTTACCGGGCGAAGCCCTGCCGAACGATCACCAGGTCGTGCTGACCCTCGCGGAGGGGGCGCGATGAAACTGCGTCAACTGTTGAAGGACGTGCACGTGCGTGCGCGAAGCGTCGATCTCGACGCCGAGGTCACGAACGTGACTGCCGATTCGCGGTTGGTCGTTCCCGGCGCGCTCTTCGTCGCGATACCCGGATTCAAGACGGACGGCGCGAACTTCATCGACGCCGCGATCCGCAAAGGCGCGGCCGCGATCGTTGGCGAGTCGAGCGCGGCGTCCGTGCAGGTCGACGACGCGCGCGCGGCGCTGTCGCTCATCGCCGCGAATTTCTACGGCCGTCCCGCTAACAAGCTCTCGATCGCCGGCGTTACCGGCACCTCGGGGAAGACCACTACGACCAAGATGATCGAGTCGATCTTCGACGCGGCCGGTGCGCCGGTCGGACTCATCGGCACGATCGAATATCGCGCCGGCGACGAGCGGCTCATGGCCGACCGCACCACGCCCGACGCGGTCGTTCTGCAGCAGTGGTTCGCGAAGATGGTCGACGCCGGCGTACGCAATGCGGTGACGGAAGTGTCGTCGCACGCGCTGGCCCTGAAGCGGACGTACGGCATCCACTTCGCGGCGGCCGTTTTCACGAACCTGTCGCAGGACCACTTCGACTTTCACAAAGATTTCGAGGACTACTTCGCCGCCAAGCGGATTCTCTTCGACCAGATCGACCGGACGCGCAAGACGGCCGTCGTCAACATCGACGACGAATACGGACGACGGCTGGCAAACGAGCTCGGCGATTGCGTCGTCACGTTCGGGCGCGGCGCGAATGCGGACATTCATCCTGTCGACGGCTTCGAGATTTCCGTCCGAGGATTGAACGGCCGAGCCGTCACGCCCGCGGGCGAGGTGCGCATCGAATCGCGACTCCTCGGCGCGCCGAATCTCTACAACTGGCTCGGTGCGATCGGCGCGGCACAGGCGGTCGGCATCGACATCGGCACGATCGAAGCGGGCATTCGCAACCTTGCCGCTGTTCGCGGCCGGTTCGAGTACGTCGAATCGGACGGCGGACCGACGGTCATCGTCGATTACGCGCACAAGCCCGACGCCCTCGAGAAACTGCTGCAGGCCGTTCGCGATCTGGCCAAGGGGCGGCGCGTCGTCCTCATCGTCGGCTGCGGCGGCGACCGCGACAAAGACAAGCGTCCGAAGATGGGCGCGATCGCGGCGCGGCTGGCCGACTACACGATCCTCACCAGCGACAACCCGCGCGGCGAAAAGCCGGAAGCGATCCTCGACGACATCGAAGCCGGTATGCGCGGCGCGGCGAATTACACGCGCATCGCCGACCGCCGCGAAGCGATCCGTCGCGCGATTGCCGAGGCGTCGGATGAGGATGTAGTGGTCATCGCGGGCAAAGGGCACGAGCCGTATCAGGTCATCGGCGACCAGGTCATCCACTTCGACGACCGGGAAGAGGCCGAGCGCGAATTAAAAACAAGACAAGAAAACAAAACATAAAAATCATGTTGAAATCAGTGATCAAATTGACTTATCATTATCAGCGTTCGGATACGTGTTCTGTTCCGGCTCCGTCGATTGCTTTCCGTGCGGGTGGATGGTTGGCGATCGCCGGGCAGCTTCGGGGGAAGGGCCGCGATCGGGTCAGCGCGGCGGAGCCGGAAGAGAACCACGTCATGGGGAGGTCGACATGCATCTGACCTTCCGCCAGATCGCCGAGATGACCGGCGGCGAAATCGTGCAGGGCGGCGACGTTACCGCCGACTCCGTCGTCATCGACAGCCGCGAGGTCAAACCCGACTCCGCCTTCTTCGCCATCAGGGGCGAGCGCCTCGACGGCCATCAGTTTGTGGCGCAGGCGCTGAACACCGGGCGTGGCGCCGTCGTCTCGGAAGTTCCAGAGAACGTTCCCGCGGACAAAGGGATCGTGCGCGTCGCCGACACGACCGTCGCGCTGCAGAACCTTGCGCGCTCGATTCGCGAGCGCTATCCCTTCACGCTCATTGGTATCACCGGCTCCGCCGGAAAGACCACCACGAAAGAGATGATCGCCACGCTGGTCGCTTCCGAGAAGCGCACGTTCAAGTCGTGGGGCAACTTCAACAACCTGATCGGCTGCCCGCTTTGCATCGACAACACGCCCGACGATGCCGAAGTCGTCGTCAGCGAGATGGGGATGAATCACAAAGGCGAGATCGCGAGGCTCGCGGGACTCACGCATCCCGACGTCGGCGTCTACACGAACATCGGACCGGTGCACATCGAGTTTTTCGGCACGATCGAAAAGATCGCGGAAGCGAAACGCGAGCTGCTGGAGAACGTGAAGCCGGGCGGGACGATCATCATCAACGTCGACAACAAATACGTGATGGACATCAGCCGCAACTTCCAAGGGCGCAAGGTCACGTACGGCATCGAGCACGATGCCGAGTTTCGCGGCACGAACATCCGCGAGCGCGGTCTGCTCGGCACGTCCTTCGTGGTGAACGGACATCCGTTCGAGCTCTCGCTGCCCGGCCGCCACAATCTCGAGAATCTTCTCGCCGCCATCGCCACCGCCCGCTCCATCGGCATTTCGTGGGACGGGATCGCGCGCGGCGTTGCGAACGTGAAGCCGGCGTACCACCGCGGAATCATTCTCGACGCCGGCGGCGCCACCATTTACGACGATACCTACAACTCCAACCCCTACGCCCTCGGCCGCGCGTTGACGCTGATGTCCGAGGCCGATGTGAGCGGGCGGAGAATCGCGGTGATCGGAGACATGCTGGAACTCGGCGACAAAGAGCTCGATTACCACCGCGACTCCGGCCGCGCGATTCCGAAGAGCGTCGACACCGTCATCGGCGTCGGCAAGCGTTCGCGCGCGTTGCTCGACGGCGCGCGCGAGGCGGGATTCGGCGACGACAAACTGCATCACTTCGACGACGCGCAAAGCGCCGGCGAGTTCCTAAAAACGTTCATCCGCCCCGGAGACCTCGTGCTGATCAAGGCCAGCCGCGGCATCGGCCTCGATCGGATCGTCAACATCTTGACCAACGGACCCGCGGAGGGCGCGCACTGATGTTGTATTACCTCCTCTATCCGCTCCGGAACATGATTTCCGGCTTCAACGTCTTCCGGTACATCACCTTCCGGTCGGCGTGGGCGGCGCTCACCGCGCTTGTCATCTCGTTCATTTTCGGACCGTGGCTGATCGAGCGGATGCGCCGCATCAAAGCCGGCCAGTACATCCGCGAGGAAGGGCCGAAGTCGCATCAGCAGAAGGCTGGCACGCCGACGATGGGCGGCATCCTCATCAACGTCGCCATCGTCATCCCGACGATCCTGTGGGCCGACATCTCCAACCCGTACATCTGGATCGTGCTGTTCGTCACCGTTGCGTACGGCGCGATCGGCTTCGTCGACGACTATCGCAAGCTGACCAAGAAGCAGAACGAGGGTTTGACGGCGAGAGAAAAATTCTCGATGCAGATTGGCGTCGCGCTGGCCGCTGGCCTGGCCATCGCGTACCTGCCGGCCATCCACAACAACTACTCCACCGTGCTCACCTTCCCCTTCTTCAAGGCGCTGCACCTCAACCTCGGATTTCTCTACATCCCGTTCATTATCATCGTCCTCGTCGGCGCGTCGAACGGCGTGAACCTGACGGACGGATTGGACGGACTGGCGATCGGATCGACGCTCATCGTCGCTGTCACCTACACGATCCTCACGTACGCGGCCGGCAACTTCCGCGTGGCCGATTACCTCCGCATCGCCTGGGTTCCGCAGGCGGGCGAGCTGGCCGTCTTCTGCGGCGCGATGGTCGGCGCGTCGCTCGGATTCCTGTGGTTCAACGCCCATCCCGCCGAGATTTTCATGGGCGACGTCGGCTCGCTGGCTCTAGGAGGCGCGATCGGCTGCCTGGCGGTGATGATCAAACAGGAAATCCTGCTCGGCCTCGTCGGCGGCCTCTTCGTCATGGAAGGGATGTCGGTGGTCCTGCAGGTGGCCTCGTTCAAATTGACCGGGCGCCGGATTTTCAAAATGTCGCCGCTGCATCATCACTTCGAGTTGTCCGGCTGGCGCGAAACGAAAGTCGTGGTCCGCTTCTGGATCATCGCCATCATCTTCGCCATGGTCGCGCTGTCGACGCTGAAATTGCGATGAAGACTCTGGTCATCGGAGCGGGCAAGTCCGGCGTGGCCGCGGCGAATTTTCTCGCCGCCCGCGGCGGCGAAGTTTTGCTCACCGACTCGAACGCGAATCCGAACCTGCCGTATCCGCTGCACGAAAACGTCGCGCGCGCATTCGGCGCGCAGGACGCGTCGCTGCTCGAAGGCGTCGGCACGATCGTCCTCAGCCCCGGCGTTCCGCGCACGATTCCGCTGCTGCAGCAGGCCAGCCTTCTGCCGATCCCGGTGATCGCCGAAGTCGAGCTGGCCTATCGGCACATTCCGCAGGGCAGCACGATCATCGCGGTGACGGGATCGAACGGGAAGTCGACGACGACGGCGCTCATCGGCGAAATCCTGAAGATCGACGGCAGGAAGCCGATCGTGGCCGGCAACATCGGCGAGCCGCTGATTGCCGCGCTCGATCTCGAGCGGCCGCGGACCTATGTTCTGGAGCTCTCGTCGTTCCAACTCGAGTCGGTCGATACCTTCGGCGCCAACGTCGCGTTGCTGCTGAACATCACGCCCGACCACATGGATCGTTACGACTCGTTCGACGCGTACGCGGCGGCCAAGTACCGCATCTTCCGCAATCAACAGCCGCACGACGTGGCCATCATCGGTGCCTCCGATCGACGCGGAACGCCGCGCGATGCGAAGGCGCGCGTCTGGCGTTTTTCGAGCGCGAAGACGATCGACGAAGGCGCATTTCTCGACGGCGACGATCTCGTGCTCAGTCTTGCCGGACAGACTCGCCGCATCCCGCGCTCATCGCTGAAGCTCGAAGGAACCGCGAACGTCGAGAATGCGCTGGCGGCCTGGCTGGCCGCGCGCGCCGTCGGCGTCGACGACGTCAGCGTGCAGATCGCCTTCGGTTCTTTCGCCGGGCTTCCGCATCGCATGGTCCTCGTCCGCGAGCTTGATGGCGTCCGCTGGATCAACGACTCGAAAGGAACGAACGTCGACGCCACGCTGAAGTCGCTGGAATCGTTCCCTCCGTCGAGCGTCTGGCTCATCCTCGGCGGCAAAGACAAAGCCGGTGAGTTCGAACGGATGCGCGATCTCGTCCGCGACAAAACGCGCGCCGTGCTCACCATCGGAAGCGCGGCTTCACGAGTCGCTGAGGCGCTCTCCGATTCAACGACCATCATCGACGCCGGCGACATGCAACACGCCGCCGCCTACGCACGCGAGCACGCGAAGTCGGGCGAAGTGGTCCTCCTTTCGCCGGCCTGCGCCAGTTTCGACCAGTACCGCAACTTCGAACATCGCGGCGAGCACTTTGAGGAATTAGTGAGGGATCTGCGATGAGCCGCAAACTCACCTACGACACCTACCTCTTCGGCGCGGCGATGCTCATCGTCGTCGTCGGCATGGTCATGATCTATTCGGCCTCGGCCATCATCACCATGCAGAAGGTCGGCTCGGACAACCCGTACTACTTCATCGCCAAGCAGTTCGTGTTCCTCATCGCCGGCAGCGCCGTGATGGTCACGCTGATGCGCCTCAACGTCGTGCGGCTGCGCGACCGCCGCATCATCTACGCCGGCGTGGCCGCGGTACTCATCGCGCTGGTCATCGCGCTGTTCCAGTCGCCGATCAACGGCACGCATCGCTGGATCGTGCTGTCGCACTTCCAACTGCAGCCGAGCGAATTCGCCAAGCCCGCGCTGATTCTCTTCCTCGCGTCGTATCTCGCGCGCAAGGAAGAGCGCATCAACGAACTGACGTCGACGCTGCTGCCGCTTGCATTCGTCGTCGCGATTTTCGCCGGCCTGATCGTGATGGAGCCCGACTTCGGCACCGCCACGACGCTCGTCCTCGTCGCCGCCGGGATGATCTTCGCCGCGGGCGTTTCGTGGATGCGCGTCGTCACCTTCGCGCTGATGATCATCCCCGCCGGAATCCTGCTCATCTTCAGCGCCGCGTACCGGCGCGACCGGCTGTTCACGTTCATGAATCCCGAGGCCGATCCGCTGGGCAAAGGATTCCAGGCCATGCAATCGCTGATCGCGCTCGGCACGGGTGGACTGCGCGGACTCGGCATCGGCAACGGGCGGCAGAAACTCTTCTTCCTGCCCGAGCCGCACACCGACTTCATCTTCTCGATCATCGGCGAAGAGCTCGGCTTCATCGGCGCGTTCGCGCTGATCGCACTCATCGCCTTTCTTGTGTGGCGCGGCTTCCGCGTCACGCGCTTCAGCCAGAATCGTTTCGACTTCTACGCCGCGCTCGGCTTCACGCTGCTGATCGGCATCCAGTCGTTGATCAACGTCAGCGTCGCGCTCTGTCTTTTGCCGACGAAAGGTTTGCCGCTGCCACTGGTCAGCTACGGCGGCTCGTCGCTGATCACCAGTCTCATCGCGGTCGGGATCCTGTTGAATTTATCGCAGCAATCAGGTTGAGGAATCATCGTTATGGGCGTGACGGGAGTGGGGGAAACGTTGATGATCGCCGGGGGCGGGACGGGGGGACACATCTACCCGGCTATCGCCATCGCGCAGGAGTGGATGGCGCGCGACGCCACGCGCCGCGTCGTCTTCGTCGGCACGGAGCGCGGGCTCGAAAAGACGATCGTTCCGAAGGCCGGCTTCCCGCTCGAGTTCATCTCCGTCGGCGGCCTGAAAGGCAAAGGCCTCGGCGACACGATCAAGGGCTTGTTCCGACTGCCGGCCGGTTTCGCGCAAGCCTTCAAACTCGTCGGCCGCCATCGTCCGAACGTCGTCCTCGGCGTCGGCGGTTACTCCTCGGGGCCGGTGCTGCTCGCGGCGAAACTGCGCGGCGTTCCGACGCTGATTCATGATTCGAATGCGTTTCCCGGTCTCACGAATCGGATCCTGGCGCGCTTCGTCACTGCCGCCGCGATCGCGTTCGAAGCAGCCGGCCCTCGGCTGAAACGTTCCGACGCCGTGCTGACCGGCAATCCGATCCGCAAGGAGTTCTTCGACGCCGTCAGCAACCGGCCGGCGGGCGACGACCGCAAACGCCTGCTCATCTTCGGCGGCTCGCAGGGATCGCGAGTCATCAACGACGCCATGACCGCCGCGCTGCTGTTCATGGCGCCGCTGCGCGATCGCCTCCTCATCGTTCATCAGACCGGTCCGAAGGAACTCGAGCGCGTGCAGCAGGCGTATCGCGATTCCGCATTTGCCGACGCGCGCGTCGTGCCGTATCTCGATCCGATCGTCGATGAAATCGCCGCGGCCGACGTCGTCGTCTGCCGCGCCGGCGCGATGACGGTCGGCGAACTTGCCGCGGTCGGACGCGCCGCGATTCTCATCCCGTTCGCTGCCGCGACGGACAACCACCAGGAGTTGAACGCGCGCGCCGTGGAGCAGGCCGGCGGCGCGATCGTCATCACCGAAAGCGAGCTGACGCCGGAGCGGCTGGCCTTTGCGATCACGCAAATCGCCAACGATCCGGGCCGGACGGCGGCGATGGGAACTGCCGCGAAGTCGCTGGCATCGCCCGACGCCACAAAAAAGATCGTTGATTTACTCGAAAAAATTGAACGAAGCGAATAAAATCCTTTATTAGTAACCCACAATCCGAATGAATTTAGACAAGATTAAGAACATTCATTTCGTCGGCATCGGCGGAATCGGAATGAGTGGGATTGCAGAGATCCTGAAGGGACGGGGCAAAACCGTCTCCGGATGCGATCTCAAACGCTCCGAGGCCATGTCCCTTTTGGCGAGCCGCGGAGTCGATGTCCAAATCGGACACGACGCGGCGCATCTCGCCGGTGTCGACGCCGTCGTCGTCACCGCTGCCGTCAAAGGCGCGAACGCCGAGGTCGATGCCGGACGCGATCAGGGCATCGAAATCATCCGGCGCAAAGATCTGCTGGCCGCGATCGTCAACGAGAAGCGCGGCGTCGGCGTCTCCGGCACGCACGGCAAAACGACGACTTCCGCCATGATCGCCACCGTCCTCGAAGACGCCGGCCTCGATCCGACCATCATCATCGGCGGCATCCTGCAGAACATCGCCTCGAACGCGAAGGATGGGAAGGGCGACGTCGTCGTCGTCGAGGCGGACGAGTACGACCGCACCTTCCACGAGCTGCGGCCCGAGATCGCCGACATCACCAACATCGAGGCCGATCACCTCGAGTACTACGGCAGCTTCGAGAACATCGTCGAAGCGTTCCGCATCTTTACCGCGAACGTTCGTCCCGGCGGCGCGATCATCGGCTGCGTCGACGATCCCGCGGTCGCGGCGCTGCTCGACCGCCGCGGACGCGGCAACGATCCGAAAATCATCCGCTACGGACTCGGCGCCGGCACCGACATCACCGTGCGCGATCTGAAGTTTCACGATCGCGGCTCGTCGTTCGAAGTCGAAGGTATCGGTTTCTTCAAGCTCTTCGTGCCCGGCGAGCACAACGTCCGCAACGCGCTGGCCGCGATTGCCGTCGCGCGCGAGCTCGGCGTCAGTGCCGACGCCATCTCCGCCGGCATCGCCAAGTTCCTCGGCGTCGACCGCCGCTTCCAGATCCTCGGCGACTACAACGGCGCGCTGGTCGTCGACGACTACGCGCATCATCCGACCGAGGTCAAAGCGACGCTCGATGCCGCGCGCGGCGGCTATCCGGATCGCCGCATCGTCGCGCTCTTTCAGCCGCATCTCTATTCGCGGACGCGCGATTTCGCGCCGGAGTTCGCCGAATCGCTGCGCGGCGCGGACGTCGCATTCGTTGCGCCGATCTACGCCGCGCGCGAAAAACCAGTCGAAGGGATTTCGTCGCGCATGATCTCCGAGCGTTCCGACGCGATCGAGTTTCTCGACCGCAGCCACATCGAGATCATCAACGAATTGCGCCGCCGCCTGCAGCCGAACGACGTCTTCATTGCCATGGGCGCGGGCGACGTCCACGAAATCGCCGAAGCGCTCGTGCGCGGCGCGGACGAGGGGAGGGGCTGATGTCGGCCGGTTACGACAGCACCTCGCCGCGCTTTTTCCGTCCGGCGGACGTCGCGCGCCTTCGCCGCAATCAGCGCCGCATTCAGTTGCAGCGCTTCGCGGCGATCGCGGGAAAGATTGCCGTCGCCGGCGGCATCCTGATCGGTTCGTTGCTGGCCTACCGCCATACGCAGGACGATGCGCGCTTCGGCGTGAAGGCGATCGAGATCGCCGGCGCTACGCACACGTCGCGCGCCGCGATCAACGCGATCACGAATCAGTACATCGGCGCGAATCTCTTTCGCATCGATATCGCGAGGCTGCAGGCCGATTTGCGCCGCCTCGGCTGGGTCAAACGGATCGAGGCAGAGAAGAAACTGCCCGACACGCTGCGCATCCGCATCGTCGAGCGCGAGGCCGTTGCGCTGGCATCGATGGGCGGCCGCATGGCCTACGTCGACGAAGACGGCGTCGCGTTCGCGGAGTTGTCGCCGTCGGTCGGCGACACCGATCTCCCGCTGATCACCAACGCCTCGGGTGCCGAGCTCGCGCGTTGCGTCGCGCTCGTTCGCGAACTGCGAACGCGCGACCCGCAGATTTACTCGCGCATCTCCGAGGTCAAGCCGGTCGCGCCGAACGGCTTCGCGCTTTTCGATCGCGAGCTCGGCGCGTTTGTGTATGCCGAGGAGGGCGACCTCTCCGCGAAATGGCGCGACCTTTACGCCGTCGCGCGCGCGGAGCACCTCGGCACGCACGACATCGAGTATGCCGACCTCCGTTTCGCCGGCCGCATCGTCGTCAAACCGGTCCACGCCGCCTCGCTCGCGCCCGTGGCACCGCAGCAACCGATTGCAACGCAGATCACGAATTAGTCAGGAGACAGCAATGCCGAAGACCGAAGAAAAATACATCGTCGCGCTCGACATCGGAACTTCAAAAGTGTGCGTGCTGGTGGGCGAAGTGACCGATCGCGGTCAGATCGAAATCATCGGCAAAGGCACGTCGCCGATGAAGGGAACGCGGCGCGGCAACATCATCAACCTCGATCAGGCCATCGACGCGGTGAAGAAGGCGGTCGATGAAGCCGAGGTGATGGCGGGGCTGCAGATCGAATCGGTCTACGTCGGCGTGGCGGGCGATCACATCCGCTCCGTGAATTCGCGCGGCGTCGTCTCGGTCACCGGCAAGCACCGCGAGATCTCGCGCGAAGACATCGACCGCGTCATCGAGGCGTCGAAGTCGATCAACGTCCCGGCCGAGCTGGAACTGCTGCATGTGATTCCGCGCGAATTCGTCGTCGATGGCCAGGACGGCATTCACGATCCGCTGGGGATGACGGCGGGACGCCTCGAAGCGAACGTGCACATCGTCACCGGCGCGCGCACGCACAACCAGAACGTGCTGACCGCGGTCAACAAAGCCGGCATCGCCGTGCAGGAGCTCGTGCTCGAACAGCTCGCCGCCGCCGAGGCGGTGCTGACGCAGGATGAGCGCGAGATGGGCGTGCTGCTGATGGACATCGGCGCCGGCACGACTGACTACGCCGTCTTCCTCGAAGGCAACGTCGTGCACACGAACGTGTTGCCGGTCGGCGCCGGACATTTCACCAGCGACATTTCGGTCGTGCTGCGGACGCCGATGGAAGACGCGGAGCGGATCAAGAAACGCTACGGCTGCGCGCTCGGATCGCTGGTCACGGAAGACGATCCGATCGAAGTGCCGACGGTGGGCGGACGCGCGCCGAAGATTCTCTCCAAGCACGAGCTGACGAACATCCTGGAGCCGCGCGCCGCAGAGATCGCGAAGCTCGTTTACCGCGACATCGAGAAGGTCGGGCTGGATAAGGAAATCCGCAGCGGCGTCGTCGTCGTCGGCGGCGGCGCGGAGATGGACGGGATGGTGGAGATGGTGGAGCAGGTGTTCGATCAGCAGGCGCGCAAGGGCGTGCCGCGCGGATTGAGCGGACTCTCCGACACCGTGGCCGGACCGGAGTGGGCGGCGGCGGCGGGGCTGCTGCTGTGGGGCTTCCGCGACCGGACGAAAGTACGCAAGCGTCCGCGGCGCGGCTTCGCCCGCATCGCCGATTCGTTCAAGTCGCTTTTCACGCAGACGTAGAAACTACAAATTTTGTTTGAATACATCACAAATAATGGTTACTCTTCCTGGAGACGGTAAATGATCACATTTGACGAAAAACCTGGTGACGGCAGGCTGGCCGTGATGCTCGATGAGGAGCAGCTCGGCGCACGAATCAAAGTCATCGGCGTGGGTGGTGGCGGGGGCAATGCGGTCAACCGGATGATCCAGGCCGGGATCAAGGGCATCGAGTTCATGGTCGCGAACACGGATGTCCAGGCCATGCGCACGTCGCTCGCGCCTGTGAAGCTGCAAATCGGCGGCAAGCTCACCAAAGGCCTCGGCGCCGGCGCGAATCCCGAGATCGGCAAGCAGGCCGCGCTCGAAGACACCGATCGCATCCTCGAAGCGCTCTCCGGCGCGGACATGATTTTCATCACCACCGGCATGGGCGGCGGTACCGGCACCGGAGCCGCGCCGATCATCGCCTCGCTGGCCGCGGAGCTCGGCGCGCTGACGGTGGCCGTGGTCACCAAGCCGTTCGGATTCGAAGGAAAGCGCCGCCGCATTCAGGCGGAGCAGGGCATCCGTTCGCTGCGCGAGACGGTCGATACGCTCATCACCATTCCGAACGAGCGTCTGCTGAATTTCGTCGAACGCGCGACGTCGCTCAACGAGGCGTTCACGATCGCGGACGACATCCTGCGCCAGGCGGTGCAGGGCATCTCCGATCTCATCACTGTCCCCGGCGAGATCAACCTCGACTTCGCCGACGTGAAAACGATCATGCACGGCATGGGCATGGCGCTCATGGGAACCGGCGTCAGCTCGGGCGAGCATCGCGCGGTCGAGGCGGCGCAGCGCGCCATTTCGTCGCCGCTGCTCGAGGAAGCGTCGATCGAAGGGGCGAAGGGCGTCCTGATCAACATCACCGGCGGCTCGGACATGACGCTGTTCGAAGTACACGAAGCGGCGTCGATCATTCAGGAAGCGGCGGACGAGGAAGCGAACATCATCTTCGGCACGGTCATCGACCCGAGGATGGGCGACGAGGTCAAGGTCACCGTCATCGCCACGGGTTTCGACTCGGCCACGAAAGGATTCCTGAACACGCGCGGCGAGCAGCTTTCGTCGGGCAACGCGCATGCGCGGCCTGCGCCGAGTTCGGGTTCCGTTCCGTTCCGCCCGTTTGCGCCGAAGGAGATCGCCGCGCAGCATGAGGTTGCGCCGGAAACGCCGGCGCCGCCGCAGGTGGGATCGGAGGGAGAGATCTACGATCCGCCCTTTTTTCGCAAAGGATTCAGCCGCTCCGACGGCTCCGGCGGTTTCGGGCCGATGGCGTCGAGCGATTTCGGCAATGACCTCGATATTCCGACGGTGATTCGCAACCTCAGTGATTAACACTTCCAAAACGGCGCGCCCCTCCTGCGCGCCGTCCGCGATCCAGGGGAGAGGGACCCGGGATCAACTGCTCTGACGGGGCGCGGTTCTTCCACCGCGCCCCGTTTTTTTGAAATGCTCGAACGGCTGATTTCGAAACGCTGGTTTGTTTTTTTGACGACGGTCGTTCTGCACGGTCTCTACACGCGCGGCCGCGCGGTGATTTCGCTGGACGGCGCTCAGTACATCCAGTTGTCGGATGGATTTCTTACCGGCGACACGTCGGGGACGTACACAAGCGGAGCGGTCCGGTGGACGAAGACGCTGTACCTTCTCGTCCTGACGCTGGTTCGCGTAACCGCAGGTCATCACTGGCAGATCGTCATGGTGGCGTTCAACGTCATTTGCAGCGGCTTGCTGGCTGTACTGATGGTCGATATCGCCAGGCGTTCGGCGCATTCGGCGGTGACGGCACTGGCCGCGTTGCTGTTGTATGTCTGCTGCTACGAGAGTCTGCAATGGATGCCTTTCATCGTGACGGACCCGATGTTCGGCATCATCGCGTTCGTGCCGTTCGCCATCGTGGCGCGGCGGATTCTCGATCCGCGTGAACCTGCTCGACCTCTGCTGCTCGCCATGTCGCTCGCGGTTGCCTGCTTTACTCGTCCTCCCGGCGTGTTGCTGGTCCCGCTCGTACTCTTCGTCGAACTGGTGCTCGTGCAGAAACGAGTCCGTGCGCGATCGGCTGCGATCTTCATCGTCGCGGCGGCGCTGGCAGCCATCTTCGTTCGGACGGCCATCGTCTATCAGCCTGCATTGTGGCCGACTCGTTTCATAAAACCGAAGATCGAGGAGTTCTCCGGCCGCGAAAAGAAAGGCGAAGTCGTCTACGACCTGAAGGAGTCGTACCGGACGCCGCCGCGCACACCGATCGATCACGTGGTGATCGAAGCGGACCGCTTCGTGCGGTTCTTCCAGTTCATCACGCCCGCCTATTCGCGCGCGCACAAGCTTCTCAACAGCATCTACTTCGTGCCGGTGTATGCGTTGGCGGTCATCGGATTGGTGGGCGGCTTGCGCGGCGACCCGCGGCGTCGCGCCTTCGTCATTGCTCTGGCCATGTGGATTGGTATTTTTGCGCTGTTCCAGGCGCTCACGGTGCTCGACTACGACTGGCGATTCCGATTGCCCGTGCTCCCGCAATGCGCGCTTCTGGCGGCTTGCGGAGTGGATGCGATCGTTGTGTGGTGGCGTGCACGGTCGTCGCGCGAACTTCGCGCGGCGGTGGCGTAAATCAGAAGCTCGTCACCGCTTCGATTACCCGCATCTGCTGCTCCTCGGCGAGCGAACTGTAAAACGGGAGCCGCACGATCCGATCGCTGACCGACTCGGCGACAGGGCAGTCTCCTGCACGCCCTCCGAACTGCTGCCCCATTGGCGAGGAGTGCAGCGGAATGTAATGGAAAATGCCCTGGACGCCGCGCTCGCGAAGATGAGCGATCAGCGCTTGGCGTTCATCAAGCCTCGGCATGAGCAGATAGAAGATGTGGTGTGACGACGTGCGGTGCGGCGGAACCTCCGCGAGCTGGACTCCGCGCCGTCCTGCCCACTCGGCGAGACCGTCGTGATATCGCTGCCAGATGCGCTGGCGCGCGGCCTGAACGTCATCGCGCTTTTCGAGCTGGCCGAGGAGAAACGCGGCCAGCATTTCCGACGGAACGTAGCTCGATCCGAGGTCGACCCATGTGTATTTGTCGACCTCGCCGCGGAAAAATCGGCTTCGGTTGGTTCCCTTCTCGCGAAGAACCTCGGCGCGCGCCGCAAGTAATAGATCGTTCAGAACGAGAGCGCCCCCTTCACCGCAGAAGATGTTCTTCGTTTCGTGAAAGCTGAGCGTGCTCATGTCGCCGAACGTACCGAGCGCCTGTCCGCGATATGCGCCGAAAAGGCCGTGAGCGTTGTCCTCGATGACCTTGACTCCGGCGTTGCGTGCGACCGTCATGATCGCGTCCATCTCGCAGCCGACGCCGCCGTAATGCATGGCCACGACTGCGCGCGTTCGGTCCGTAATCAATCCGGCCAGCAGCCGTTCATCCATGTTCAAGGTGTCGGGACGGCTGTCGATGAACACCGGCCGCGCGCCGCGCAGAACGAAGGCATTGGCGGCGGAGACGAATGTAAACGAGGGGACGATGACCTCGTCTCCCGGACGAATGTCGAGCAGGAGCGCGGCCATCTCGAGCGCGTGCGTGCAGGAGGTCGTGAGCAGCACCCGCGCGCCACCCATGAGCTGCGAGAGGACCTCCTCGCATCGCCGCGTGTAGCTGCCGTCGCCGGAGATGTGGCCGAGCTCGATGGCGTCGCGGACGTAGGCCAGCTCGTTTCCGACGAGCGACGGACGGTTGAATGAAATCTTCTCTAAGGGCTTCGTCACAGAATGCGGCGACAGGATACCGGAGCGACGACGGATTCTGTTCGTTACCGGAGATGGCGCAGTGTCAACTCCGCCATCCGACGCGCTCGCGCTTCATCGAAGTAGCGGTCGTTGAAGAGATTGACAATCTCGGAGTGGAGCTTCGCCGCAATCGGAAAGCCCGGTGCGAGCGGCTCGTAGTGACGGCTGAGAAAGAGTCCCTCTTCGAATGCGGCGCTGCGAAGCCGCTCCGGATCGGGCACGCGAATGTTGAAGCGCCACTGGTGAAACTCCGCGGGCAATTGAATGGCCGCGGGCAGAGCCTCGGCGTAGATGGCGTTGAGCGCGCGCTTGTGCGCGTCGACAATGGGAACCATGTCGGCGATCCTGCCGCGATACTCCTCCCACGACGTTTCCGGCGGACGAAGATCGAACCAATCGTTCATCGCCGGAGGTTGGCGGCGGTAGTCGACGCCATCGCGCAACTGCGCAAATCCACCGCCGTCCAGGTCTAGGTACTTCGCGTGGCCAGTGCTGAAGAGCGTTACGTCGGCGGCGGACGATCGGTGCTCGCCGCTCCAGTCGGGACGGCAGAGGCATTTGTCATCGATGATGAAAAGGTCGGAACGGATTTCCCTGAGCTCATCGAAAAACGAAGTCGGATCGCGTTCGCTGCCGTAGGTCCGGACGTAGACGATGCCGGCGTAGCGCTGCGGCTCCGCGCGGACTCGCGCGAGACATTGTTTGCTGTCGATCGAAAGCGTCTCCGCGTCGATGTCGACGAGATCGACGGGCTGCTGCGCGGCGATGAAAGTCCGCGGCACATCGGAACAGATGTTTACCGGCATCAGGAACGGCCGGGCGTCGCCTCGGCTGCGCAGGAGGTTGTAGAGAATCGCGCAGGCACGCCGTTCGAAGACGATCATGCGGCGAACCCGTCGCGTAGCCGCGCATGTGCCTGCTCGAAGAGGAACCATTCCGCCGACGACTCCGACGGCGGCTGGCGGACGCGATCGAGCCGCTCGATCTCCGCGGCGATGTTCTCCGCCGTGACGAAGTCGTTCTCCATGCCTTTCCGCGCAGTCGCGTACGGTTCGCTGCAAGCCGCCACCTCCCGCTGTGCATCCGCGGCCGTCATTTCAGTTTCGTAGCCGAGGAGTTGGAGCTCGGGAAGGCAGGCAGCTTCCATGAGCCGAGACGCCGCCGCGGGAAGCACGCCTCGGTAGACGCCGACGGAAGCATTGCTGATCCCATGATGCTCGGCGTGCGACGAGTTTCCAGGCCACGATTTGCCTGCTTCGTCGCGAATGTCTCCGGTCAACTCCGCGGCGTCGATGGCAAGAGGCGCGATCCGCGCCACGGTCGCGCGTGCATCGGCCACCAGCTCTTCGTAGCGGCACCATCGAAATCGCGGATGTCCCTCCATCGCCAGCGCCACAGCGACGGACTTCCTCCAACTCCGCGCATTGAACAGCAGAGGCTTCAAAGCTCCGCCGAACTCTTGTCCGCGGCCGTAATTCAGTGAGGCCAGGACGTCGCGCGGGTCGCGAAGAATGATCGTGCAGCGGAAGCCGGCATCGAGCAGCGCGGGAACGTACTCCTCGCACATCGTCTCTTTGCTGCCGAACCATTGCGCCGAGGGAGTTTTCGAAAGGCGGCGATTTAGCGTATTCACGACGGCGGCAAAGTCATCGTTCTTGGGAGAAACGTGCGCGAGCGCCTCGTCGAGTTGTTCGTCCGTGAAGCGGGTGTACTGGCCCGAGTAGCTCTGCACCGGCGCGAGGAACGACCGTAGTTGCTCGCTTTGTGGGCGCCACGCGCGGAGAAAATCGATGAACCCTGCGCGCGTGTATCGCTTCTCGCGAAAGAGATGGCCCAGCGGATAAGGATCGTCGTAGCCGAGCGAACGGAGAAATGCGCGCTTTACCTCGATGAAGAACAGAGGAAATGGCTGCGAAAGCATCGAGATCCGCGGCTGCGAGGCGAGAAGCTTTTCGAGCAGCGTCGTTCCGGACCGCTGTGCGCCCGTGACGAAGAGCGCATTGTTCGTCACGGCCGCTCCGTACGCCATCCCCAAATGTAGCGCGGCGCGTCGGGGCCGGTATGAAATAGCAAATCGAGGATCGTCACCTCGTGGACGAACGGCGGATAGAGCTGCGGGTACTCCGGGTAGCCGTCGTAGTCTTTCCAGACCAAGTCGATGCCTTCGGCTGCGAATCGCGCCGGGTCGAGATAGTTTCGCGCGGACGGACCGGAAACATAAGCGCCGGCGCCGACTTGCCGAAGGATCTCGAGCACGCGTTCCTGCTTCCGTCCGCGCAGGTCGAGCTCACGCGAGTCGCGAAATGTTGCGTGCGCGCCGAGCAGGTTGGCGATCGTTCGAACGATGTGCTGATTCAGGTCGGACAGATTCGTCCACCTCGTTCGATAGATTGTGTCGAGCAACGGCCGGTACGTCTCGAAATAGGGTGCGTTTCCGTAGGCGTCTTCGAGCGACTGCAAGTGTTCGGACGCCCACGCGCTCCGAGGCAGTTCGACGTCGCAGATGCGGCGCTTCTCATCGTCGCCGACGGGAATCGTCAGCCAGCGAACGCCGGCGGATGTCTTGATGCGGTTTCGATTCCGCCAATCCTGTTTCGTGTACTGCAGATCGTCGTGAAACACGAATTCGTCCACGTCATGGATAATGTCGAAGTAGCCCTTCCACGGGATGTAGTTCGATTGCAGGATGGCGACGCGTTTGAGCATGCGCGGGCGGGTTCGAGTATATGGCTGAAACGACGACAGGATCGCCCGCCGTGTCGGTCGTCGTGCCCGTGTACAACGGCCCCGCGCTGGAGACGCTCGCCGACCGCATCGAGAGTGTTTTTTCGGCGTCGGGCCACAGCTACGAAATTGTTTTCATCGACGACGGCTCGCCCGATCCGCGTACGTGGGAGGCGCTTCAGCGGCTTTCGCGAGAGCGCGAACATGTACGCGCCGTGCAGCTGACGCGCAATTTCGGACAACAGGCCGCGACGTTGTGCGGACTGCGCGAAGCCCGAGGCGACGTCGTCATCACGATGGACGACGATCTGCAACACGATCCCGCCCACGTCCCGCTGCTGCTTGCACAAGCGGAGCACGACGTCGTCATCGCGCAGTTTCCGCAGAAGGAGCATCACATCCTGCGGCGGATCGCCAGCGCGGGAAAGGGGTGGTTCGACCGCATCATCATCGGCACGCCGGCGGGATTGCGATTGAGCTCGTTCCGCCTTCTCCGGCGTCCGGTCGTTGACGCAGTGCTGTTGATGCGCACGCCGCATCCGTTCCTGCCCGCGCTCCTTTTTCACGTAACCCGAGACGTAGTCGGAGTCCCGGTGACGCATTCGGTACGTGCCGCGGGACGCAGCGGCTACACCTTGCGCAAGCTGCTGGCAACCTTCAGCAATCTGGTGATCAACAATTCGTCCATCCTGCTGCGCGCCGCGGCAACGACCGGGATCTTTTTCGCGGGCGTGAGCTTCGCGCTGGCGGGCGCCGTGATCTACCGAAAACTGGTTCACGGCATCAGCGTGTTGGGATGGGCCTCTCTTTTCGCAGCAATCATGCTGATGGGAGGGTTGCTGTTGGTCAGTGTCGGGATCATCGGCGAGTACCTGATTCGCATCATCGAGAACGTGGAAGAGAAACCAACGTACTTCGTGCGGGGACGGTCGAAATGAGTCCGAGTTCATGACGGCGGTACCGCTTGTTCGAGATGCCGGCCGGTTCGCCATGCTACTTTCGCGCTGATGCAGATCACTCGCGCTCTTCGGCGACACGTCGCCTCGTGGGAATTGCTCGACCGGACGGATGGCTGCCCGGTCTGCGGCGCGACCCGGCGGCGAGGCCGCGTGTTTCAGCTTCAGGCGAACCCCGATGTGTTCATGCTGTCTTGTCCGATTTGCCGTGCGTGCTCCGCCTCGCACATGCCGTCTCCGGCCGTTCTTGACGACTACTACGCCCATTACTACGACGACCGCGAGCAGGCGGTGACGTTTTCCGGAGCAACGCGATTCGCCCGACACGTGCTGAAGACCATTCCGGGAAACGCGTTCGGTTCGTCTGTGAGCATCCTCGACTATGGCGGCGGAGACGGTAGTCTGGCCAGAGCGATCGCCGAGCGGCTGATTGCGGCGCGCCGTATCGAGTCTGCCGACATCCGAGTCGTCGACGTCGCCCGTCACGCATACGCCGGCGGGGATCGCATCACCATGAGCTACGGATCGCCGTCTGAGCCTATGGTCCGGCGATACGATCTCGTGCTCGCCAGTGCGATCCTCGAGCACGTCCCTGCATTGCAGCCGCTGTTAGTCGTCTTGCGCGATTCGGTTGCAGCGGATGGTTTCTTCTATGCGCGGACGCCCTACGCGATTCCGCTCACCAGGCTCCTGCCTGGTCTTGATCTGACGTATCCCGCGCACGTGCACGATCTGGGCGCTCCGTTCTGGGATCGATTTACCGAGACATTTTCGTGGCCGGCGCGAGTGATCGCGTCACGGCCTTCGCTCGTCGCAGCGCGTCTGCGCGACGCGCCTTTGCGAGCGTTCGCTGCAACCTTGATGAAGTTGCCGTCGCGAATCGAAGGCGTCCTTTCGCCGTTCCGCGGGAGTCGGCGTCTGTGGCATCTGGTGGGTGGTTGGGAAGTCCTGATGCAACGGCGCTGAGGTTCCCGAAAACGTCGAAGCCCGGCGTCAGCCGGGCTTCGATTCGCTGCAAATGAGATGGCGGTTAGTTCTTCGGGAGATCGTTGTGGCGCTCGACTTCGAAATCGAGATAGCCCTTACGGATGCCCTGAACGAAGTAGTCGAACTCGCCGTCGGTGGAACCTTTGGCCACCTTGACCACGACACGGCCCGGCGTCTTCTCAGTGATGTAAAGCTGATTCGGCGCGCCGATCGGCGTGATCTGAACAGTCATACGCTCCTTCTCAGTGATGCGGGAGAAGTAGCCGGGGAGTTCGATGACCGCTTCGCCATTTACGGTCTTCGCCGTTCCGCGGTAGTAGGTGCCCGCTTCGGGGCCTTCGAGCGATGCATAGTAGATCGCCTTGTCGGCGTTCGCCGGATCGGGCATCGCGAAGTTCTTCACTCCCGTGACCGTAAAGTTCCCTGAGACGGTGACGGCGCCCGTGCTGCCGTCGATCTGCAGACGGTTGGCCGAGTTCGTGCCGAGGATCAGGTTATTGGCGCCGAGTGTACCGATGGCCAAGCCTGTTCCGGTCGCCGAAAGCATTTCGTTCCAGCCGCCGAGCGTTACGCCGAAGCGGCTGATCGTGCGAGCCGTCGCGTGCGACTGGAAGCTCATGAAGGCCGTGTCGCTCTTCGTCTGGAATGCTGCATTTGCTCCAGTCGTATTGTTGGTGTTTTCGTTCAGCACGAGCGAGTTTGCATCGACCGCCTGCTGGATGTGCAGCTTCTGGCTGGGGCTGGCTGTGCCGACGCCCACATTGCCGCTCGCGGCGATGTCGATGGAGCTCGTCGGGGCGCCGGGACGGATGCGGAAGGGGAGGCGCGAGCCGCCGGTCACGTCGCGGACGAAGAAGTTCGCTTCGTTGCCCGCTATGTCCCAGGTCTGGGCCGTAAAGCCGCCGCTGTTGTTCTGCTCGAGGCGCATGGCCGGCGTGTTGCTGGTGGCCACGTGAAGGTCGAGGACGGGAGCGGAGGTACGGAAGCCCACCCGGCCGGTGCTGTCGACGAAGATCGAGTTGGTCGGTGCGGAGCCGGTGATCGTCATCGGAACCGTTGCCGCGGTGATGTCTTCGACCGAGAACTTGTTCGCGCCGCCGCTGGCGGAGTCGTTCGCCGTCAGCTGCCAATCATGGTTCGGGAAGCCGGCCGAGGTCGACGTGTCGTCGAACTTGATGCGGTCGTTGTTCTCCTTGAGCCGGATCGTGTCGAAGCCGAACGACTCGTTGTTGACGCAGTCGAGACCGACGCAGAGGCTGCCCTGAATGATTTCGTCGTCGGCGGTGACGACGTCGAGAGCTTTGACCGGCGCGTTATGAAGCTGCGCGGAAGCGGTGCCGTCGTCGGTGGTGTCTCTTTTCGTCGCCGACGTTACCGACTTCGTTCCGGACGTGTTTGCACCCGGTTCAACGGCGTCGGACGAGACGAACGATCCGTTCAGGATCGAGAACGTGCCGGACTGCGCCAGCGTCGATGTAATGCCATTCGCTGCCATGATCTGGGCGGCGGCGGCATCGTCGTTCGCGGCGCGGGCAGCGGCGAGTTGCGCTTTCACGCTTCCCGAAATCCGCGGAGTGACGCGCATTTCGTACGTGTACTGGCCGTCTGCCGGGTTCGCGCCGAGGTCGCGCGATTTGACGTTCACGGCATGCGCGTTCGGAAACTCGTGCGTGTAAAGGAAGTTGTTGGGACCGGTGATCGTCAGCGTGACGGCGTCGTTGTCGGGGCCGACCTGCCACGATACGCCGGCCGCATTTGCCGTCATGTGGCCGATCGTTTCGTGACGGTTTTCGGTTGCGGCGAAAGCCGCCGTCGTAAAGATCGTTAAACACAGCGTTGCCATGGAGAGAACAGCCTTGGACCGGACGAGGTTGGTCATGAATCTTCTCCTGTTGCTTGCCTATTGCGTTGCGACCGCCGCCGCCGGGATGGGGAGGTCGTCCGCCGCGCTTCCTATTTTGGACTCGGAACAAAATAGTCTTTCTTTGGCCGATCGGCAACATCCTGAAGGACAGATTTCGAAATCTCCTCAGCGCCTGAGAGGAAATCCGTTCTGACGGGCCTCTTTTTCTACCGCTGGTAGGACCGGCCGGTCACTCCCACTCGATCGTGCTCGGCGGCTTGGAGGAGATGTCGTAGACCACGCGGTTGATGCCGCGGACCTCATTCACGATGCGGCGGCTGATGCGGTCCAGCAGGTCGTGCGGCATGCGGTACCAGTCGGCGGTCATAAAGTCGGTGGTCGAGACAGCGCGGACGGCCACCACGTTCTCGTACGTCCGTTCGTCGCCCATGACGCCGACGCTGCGCACGGGTAGGAGCACCGCAAATGCCTGAGCGATCTCGCGATAGAGGCCGGCGCGGCGGATCTCGTCGATCACGATTTCGTCGGCGTTCTGCAGGATGGCCACGCGTTCCGCGTTCACTTCGCCGAGGATGCGCACGGCCAGGCCCGGGCCGGGGAAGGGATGGCGCCAGACGAATTCCTCTTCCAAGCCGAGCTCGATGCCGAGCTGGCGGACTTCATCCTTAAATAGCTCGCGGACAGGCTCAATTAGTTTGAGTCCCATTTTTTCCGGCAGCCCGCCGACGTTGTGATGTGTCTTGATCACCGCGGACGGTCCCTTGATCGAGACCGACTCGATGACGTCGGGATAGAGCGTGCCCTGCACGAGAAACTCGGCGCCGGCGATCCGCTTCGCTTCCTCTTCGAAGATGGCGATGAATTCGTTGCCGATCATCTTCCGCTTGGTCTCCGGATCCTCGACGCCGGCCAGTTTGTCGTAGAAGCGCTGGCGCCCGTCGACGGCGATGATGTGCATGCCGAGGCCTTCGGAGAGCCGCGACATGACCTGCGTCGCTTCGTTTTTCCGCAGCACTCCGTTGTCGACAAAGATGGCCGTGAGTTGATCGCCGATCGCTTCGGCCACGAGCAGCGCGGCGACCGAGGAGTCGACGCCGCCACTGACCGCCGCGATGACGTTGCGGTCGCCGACCGTGGCGCGGATCTCGTCGACCTTGCGCTTGCGGTAATCGCCGAGGTCCCACGATGGCGTGCAGTGCGCGATGCCGAAGAGGAAGTTGCGCAGAATCGCCGTCCCCGCCTCGGTGTGCGTGACCTCGGGATGAAACTGAATGCAGTAGCACTGCAGTTTCGCGTTTTCGAACGCGGCGAGTGGCGCGTTGGCAGATGACGCCGTGATCCGGAATCCGGCCGGAGCGCGCACGATTTTGTCGCCGTGACTGGCCCAGACGCGCTGGTGCGCGGGCGTGCCGGCGAAGAGGGGAGAGTCGTTCGCGGTGACGTCGATTTCGGCGCGGCCGTACTCGCGTTCCGATGAGGCTTCGACCTTGCCATCGAGCAGGTACGCGGTGAGCTGCATCCCGTAGCAGATGCCGAGGATCGGGACGCCGAGGTCGAACACTTCCTTCGAACAGATCGGCGCGGCCTCGGCGTACACCGACTGCGGACCGCCCGAAAAAATGATCGCTTTCGGTGCGAGCGCGCGGAGTTTCTCGACCGAGGTGTCGAAGGGAAGTACGACGGAGTAGACGCGTTGTTCGCGGACACGGCGGGCGATGAGCTGCGTGTACTGAGAACCGAAATCGAGGACGAGAACGGTCTCCGACACTACAGAAGGTTCCGCAGTTCTTTGCCGGGTTTGAAACGGATGGTGTTGCCGGGCGGGATCTTCACTTCGACGCCGGTCTTGGGGTTGCGTCCGATCCCTTTCTTGCGCTGCTTGACCTGGAAAACGCCGAAGCCGCGGAGCTCGATGCGCTGTCCGCGCGCGAGCGCGTTGCGCAGTCCTTCGATCACGGTGTCGACCGCCTGGGCCGCCTTCACGCGCGAAATTTCGGATGTTTCCGCGACCTTGTTGACGATGTCCGCTTTGATCATGGCGGCGGATTATAACCTCTTCCGAATGAGCGACTCGCAGCGACCTCGCATCGACAACTGGCTCAAGCACGTCTGCCTCTTCAAGCACCGCACCGAGGCCACGGACGCCTGCCGCGGCGGCCGCGTGAAAGTGAACGGGCAGCGCGTGAAACCGGCCGCGCCCGTTCGCGAGGAGGACGTGATCGAGTTCTACTCCGGCGAGACGTTCCGGCGCGTGATCGTGAAGAGCGTTCCCGAATCGCAGCAGGCCAAAGAGGTGGCGCGGACGATGTACGCCGACGAGACGCCGGTCCAGCCGAAGTTCGACACGGGCGGCGCGGTGCATCGCGAACGCGGCGCAGGACGTCCGACGAAACGCGAACGCCGCGAAGCGGAGCGGTTCAAGAACGTGCCGCGATGATGCGGCGAATCCCTTCGGCGAAGATCTCCGGCTCCGTCAGCAACGACACGACGATGTAGCCGTCCGCATCGAAATCGAAAAAGTATCCGGGATGAACGACGACGCCGCGATCCTCGATCAGACGCAGCGCGAGCGCTTCGTCCGATTCGATGCGCGGGACGCGAATGATGGCCGACCAGCCGCCTTCCACCGGCAGCACGGTTGCCGCGGCATCCTTCGCGATCGCCGCCTGCAACGCTGCAAGATTGGCTGACGTTCGTTTCCGGATCGCGTCGCGAATGCGCGGCGCGAGGGTCAGCAACTCCGGCAGCGCGACCTGCACCGGGGTGGCGACGGAGAGGAAGTTGTCGGCGATCAACTCCAGCGCTTCGATCGCATCACGCCTACCCCGACCACTGACGCGAATCCACCCGAGTTTGTAGTGAGGCAGGCCGGCCGATTTCGAAAGACCGCCGAGCGTGAAGGTGAGAACGTCGTCGCGAACGAAGGATGGCGATGCATCGCCGAACGCGAAGGGATGGAAGACTTCGTCGGAGATGATGGGAAGGCCGAAGCTCGCGATCGCATCCTGCTCACTCTTTGCGATGTACGAGCCCGTCGGATTGTTCGGGTTGACGACGAGGACGGCGCGCGTGCGATCGGTCAGCGCGTCGCTGATTCGCGCGTCGACGACTTCCCATCGCTTGTGAAGTTCGAGCGGAAAGTAGTGGAGATCGATCAACTCCAACGCGGCAAGATGTTCCAGCAACGGATACGAAGGCTTCGCCGTCAGTACCGCATCGCCGGGATCGCAAAGCAGTTTGAAAAGAAACGAGTACGCCTCGCTCGTGGAGGCAGTGATGACGATGTCGCCTGCGTCGCAGTCCAGGTCGCGCGCCACCGCCTCGCGCGCGGAGGTGATCCCGAGCGGCTGCGGATCGTACGGCGCCAGCGCGGCGCGGGACATGACGTCCGCAAGCTCGTCGAGCGGATAGTCCAATCCCACTTTGGTGGGATTGGAGTTCGTCAGATCGAGCAGCGTTCCGCGATGCGCGTTACGCGCGAGCGTAAGCCGGTTGACGGCGGCGTTCCATTGCGCGCGTTTCGAGAACATCAATGTGAAGTTATCGCACTTGCTTCACAGCCGCGGAGCGGCTTTTGAAGGTAGCGAGGGGTGAGAGCGAAGCGAACACCCCTCGTCGGTAGCGTCACTCGGTTTGTGCCGCGTCAGCGGCACCGGAAAAATGTGACACTCCATCCAGTGCCGCTGACGCGGCACAACTTCGCTTGCGTCTCCCGTTCGAGGGGTGCTCGCGATGAAGCCGCTCGCACCCCTCGCTACCTTCTTGAGCCGCTAGCGCGGCGGGATCTGCTTTGCTACGACCTACAGCTCGTCTGCGCCTCGGACATCGCTTTTTCGAGATCGGTGCGAGCCGACGCGTGCGTTTGCGGGACGGCGTCGATCGCGGCGCGGAAGGTGGTCATCGCTTCGCTGCAGGAACCCTTCGCGGCGAGGACGCGCGCGAGCGTGTCGAGGACCATGTACGAATCGGGTCCGTGCTGCGCGACGGCTTTTCTCGCCAGCGACTCGGCTTCGTCGTAGCGCTTCGATTGGTAGAGCAGCCAGGCCAGGTTGTTGAGCGCGTCGCGCGACGTCCCATCGACTGCCAGCGCCTTCCGGAACGCCTCCTCGGCCGCGGCGCGGTTGCCGAGTTGCGTTTCGGCGTTGCCTAGGTTCGTCCAGGCGAGGAGAGATTCCGGATGTTGCGCGAGGATTCTGCGGTAGGCAGCGGCGGCATCCGCGTACTTGCCGGCGTCTTCGAGCGCGACGGCGGCGCGAAGCGCGTCGGACGTGTTGCCGGGATGAATCAGGATGGCCGTGTGGCTTCCGCCGGACCATGCTTTTTCGAGGCGGTCGAAACTCGTCCAGCGCCCTTTGCCGTCGCCGAACTGCGTGCGGATCAGTCCTGAGGCAGGATCGATTCCGTCGGCGACGATGTAGTGGAAAAAGTCGTAATGCTTGCCGGGGGAGTCGACGACCTGCAGCATCAGAATGACCGGCCGTCCCTGCTGCAACTCGTTGGTAATGATGGCCGGCGTGCCGGTAACGAGCTGCGCGTCGAAGCCCGCTTTGCGTGCGGCGAGGAGCATGTCGATGGTCAGGACGCCGCCATGCGTCTTCGGCAGCGTCGCATCCCACGACTGCATCGAGGTCGTGTTGCCGTAGTGCTGCAGAACGGTCGAGAGCGAGCCGGCGCCGCACGACTCGATGCCCCAATGTTGTTCGGGGACGTTCGGGATGACGGTCGCGGTCGGACTCGCGTGTTGCGTCTTCGGCGTGACGGTGATGCATCCGGTGAGGATCACCAGAAGAAGCAATGTTGAATGTTGAATGTTGAATGTTGAATGTTGAATGGGTCGACGGCGCGGTTTTTCACATTCAACATTCAACATTGAACATTCAACATTCAACATTTCGATTCTCCTTGAAAAACAAGGGCGAGCGGAATCTCCGCTCGCCCGTTGGTTACAGCGACAGAACGGCTATCCGAGGGCGATGACGAGGATCAACGCAGCCAGCGCGCCGATACCGATCCAGATCCATTCCTGGCGCGTCAGGCCGGCAGCCTGCACCTGGTCGATATTCTGCGCGAGCTGATGGAGGTCCTGCGGCGAGAGCTGGGCCAGACGCTGATTGACCTGCTCCTTGGTGAAGCCGCGGTCCGTCAGCACCTTGGCCACCTGGTCGTTCGCAGCGACGTCGCGCACGACCGCCAGATCGGCGGCGCGCTGGTCGATGCTCTGATCGGCCGCGGTCTTCGACGGGACCGGACCGGCGAACGCGGGAATGGCCGCAAACGCGAGGACAAGGAAAAACGCTACGAATTGAGACGAACGCTTGGACACGACAAGTACCTCCATGTTGTGTGATGCGATGTTGTTCACCGCCTCACGTTTCAGTTAATCACCGGCAGGTTCATGGCCCCACGCCACTGCAACCGGTATCCGTCAGCGGACGGAGCAAGAGGAGTGCCGGGTTTGGTTAGGCTGGCTCTCAGCTGTCGGCTGTCGGCTGTCGGCTGTCGGGTGTTGGGTTTGGTGGTAGCTCTTAGCTGTTAGCTCTTGGCTCTTAGGAAGAGCGGCTGCGAGCCGGAGCGATGAATTCCCACTACGCTCCCCGACAGCCGACAGCCGACAGCCGACAGCCGAC